>Ga0307515_10001346_pt1 | contig 55608 bp, 48 predicted proteins | sample 17_EM_MG_FD_194513 | JGI IMG/M metagenome (GOLD analysis project Ga0307515, IMG submission 194513) | Populus trichocarpa ectomycorrhiza microbial communities from riparian zone in the Pacific Northwest, United States - 17_EM | ecosystem: Host-associated > Plants > Roots > Unclassified | place...
GCGGGCGATTGGGGTGCCCTGTGGAGCGAAGTAAAGGAGGAGCCCCAGCTTGCGCAGCAAGCTGGGGCGGGGGACATGAGCGCAACAGGGCACCCCAAGCGCACGCGATCGCCACAGACCCAACGACTGCAACGGGCCGACAGCGGCCGTCCGACACAGCGGGACGTTTCACAGGCACCCATCCACCCCCATCGCTGCTCGGGCAGACAATCGCCATACAGATGCCCTGCGCCATCGTCGATCACTGAACGCTTCTTCTTCGCAACCTCAGGAGACTCTTCCCATGACCATCAAAGTTGGCATCAACGGTTTCGGCCGCATCGGCCGCATGGTGTTCCGCGCCGCGGTGCAGAACTTCCCCGAGATCGAAATCGTCGGCATCAACGACCTGCTCGAACCCGACTATCTGGCCTACATGCTGAAGTACGACAGCGTGCACGGCCGCTTCAAGGGCACGGTGGCGGTCGACGGCACGACGCTCATCGTCAACGGCAAGCGCATCCGCCTGACGGCGGTGAAGGATCCGGCCGAACTGAAGTGGGGCGAGATCGGCGCCGACATCGTGGTCGAGGCCACCGGCCTGTTCCTGACCAAGGACACCTGCCAGAAACACCTGGACGCCGGCGCGAAGAAGGTGATCCAGAGCGCGCCGAGCAAGGACGACACGCCGATGTTCGTCTACGGCGTCAACGACAAGAGTTATGCCGGCCAGGCCATCATCAGCAACGCCAGCTGCACCACCAACTGCCTGGCCCCGGTGGCCAAGGTGCTGAACGACACCTTCGGCATCAAACGCGGCCTGATGACCACCGTGCACGCCACCACCGCAACGCAGAAGACGGTGGACGGCCCGAGCAACAAGGACTGGCGCGGCGGCCGCGGCATCCTGGAGAACATCATCCCCAGCTCCACCGGCGCGGCCAAGGCCGTGGGCGTGGTGATTCCCGAGCTGAACAAGAAGCTCACCGGCATGTCGTTCCGCGTGCCGACCTCCGACGTTTCAGTGATCGACCTCACCGTCGAGCTGAACAAGGAAGCCAGCTACGCCGAGATCTGCGCCGCGATGAAGGCGGCGTCCGAAGGCGCGATGAAGGGTGTGCTCGGCTACACCGAAGAGAAGGTCGTCTCCACCGACTTCCGCGGTGAAGCCATGACCAGCGTCTTCGACGCCGAAGCCGGCATCGCGCTGGACAGCACCTTCGTCAAGGTCGTGGCCTGGTACGACAACGAATGGGGCTATTCGAACAAGGTGCTCGAGATGGTGCAGGTCATCGCGCGATGACGGCACCGTAGCAACACGTCACGATCTCGGCAACGTGGCCTTTACGCGGGGCGGATAGCATCGCACCATGGGTGGCCGTGGGTGCCGCCGGGTGAGCCGAGATGACGAAGATGCGCCGTTCGCTGGGCGTGGCCACGTTGATGCTGATGTTGTGGCCGGCCTTTGCGGCAGCCCCGGCACCCGAGATGGGGCCGCGGCAGCGCCGCGCGGCGGTGGACGACCCGGCCGCGGCGCGTGTCATCGTCAAGTACCGCAGCGGCAGCACGCTGATGCAGGCCCTGGCCGCCGGCAGCAGCAGCAGCAGCACCCAGCCGCGCCATGCCGCGGCACTGGGCGCACGCCTCGGCCTGGCCATGCTGGACGGGCGCGTGCTCGGCGAGCGCACGCAGGCGCTGCGGGCGCAGGGCATCACGTCGGCCGCGCTGGCACAGCGCCTGGCGGCGCAGGCCGACGTCGAATGGGCGGTGGTCGACCAGCGCCGCACGATCACCGCGGCGACACCGAACGACCCCTACTACGGGCCTGGCCAGACCAGCATCACGCCGGTGGTGGGCCAGTGGTACCTGCGTGCACCCGACAGCACGGTCAAGGCGTCGATCAACGCCATCGGCGCCTGGGCGACGACCACCGGCTCGTCGGCCGTCACCGTGGCCGTGCTCGACACCGGCGTGCGGCCGGAGCATCCCGACCTCGCAGGCAAGTTCCACCCGGGCCGCGATTTCGTTTCGAGCACCGACGACACGCCGGGCGACACCGACAGCGACGCCACCGACCCCGGCGACTGGACCACGGCGTCCAGCAGCTGCGGCGCCAGCTCCAGCAGCTGGCACGGCACGCAGGTGTCGGGGCTCATCGCTGCAGCCAGCGACAACAACATCGGCATCGCCGGCACCGGCCGCGACGTGATGCTGCTGCCGGTGCGTGTGCTCGGCAAGTGCGGTGGCTACGACAGCGACATCCTGGCCGGCATGCGCTGGGCCGGCAATATCGCGACCGACGGCACCGTCAACCCGCACAAGGCCCAGGTCATCAACATGAGCCTGGGTTCCACCGGCAGCTGCACGGCGGCCTACACCGAGACGATCGCCGCGCTGAATGCCGCCGGCGTCACCGTGGTGGTGGCCGCAGGCAACGAAAACGGTATCGCCATCGGCACGCCGGCGAACTGCCCGGGCGCGATTGCGGTGACCGGGCTGCGCCACATCGGCACCAAGGTGGGTTATTCGAACGTCGGCCCGGAGGCCGCCATCGCCGCGCCCGCGGGCAACTGCGTCAACACCAGTGGTGCATGCCTCTACCCGCTGCTGACCACCGTCAATCTCGGCACCACCACGCCCAGCAGCAACGGCTACAGCGACAGCTTCAACTATTCGGTGGGCACCAGCTTCTCGGCGCCGCTGGTGGCGGGCACCGTGGCCTTGATGCTGTCGGTGAACAACACGCTGACCCCGGCGGCGATCCGCTCGGCACTGCAGTCCACCGCCCGCGCCTTTCCGACCACAGGTGCCGACGCCGGCGTGCCGGCCTGCCACGCGCCCAGTGCGGCCGAGCAGATCGAGTGTTATTGCACCACCAGCACCTGCGGCGCCGGCATGCTGGACGCTGCCGCCGCAGTGGCCGCCGTGACACCCGGTGCGGTGCCGGCGCCGAGCGCGGTGATCAACGCTTCTAGCAGCACGCCCACGGCCGGCGAGACGGTCACGCTCGGCAGCAGCGGGTCCGGCGCCTTCGGTGGCCGCAGCATTGCCAGCTACCAGTGGCAGATCGACAGCGGCGGCACGTTGGCCGCCTTCAGCGGCACCACCACGGGCAGCAGTGCAACGCTGGTCACCAGCGCCGCCGGCAGCGTGACGGTGCAGCTCACCGTGACGGACAGCGCCGGTGCCACCGGCAGCCAGAGCCTGACCTTGACCGTGCAGGCCGCGCCTGCGGTGCAGTCGTCCGGCGGTGGCGGCGGCGCCAGCTCGGTGCTCTGGCTGGCGCTGCTGGGCCTGGCGTCGTTCAGCCTGCGCCGCGTGGGCAGCGCACAAAACCGGCGCTGATCACCGGCGGTTTCAGCCCGGCCAGCCGCGTCTGCAGCTCGGCCGAAGCGCGTGGTGTGCGCAGCCAGTGCTGCGCCGGCAGGGCTGGCAGGGCCACCACCCGGGCCGTGCGCACACCGCGCTGCACCAGCTGCGCCAGCGCGGCATCGGCGGCGTCGCGGCTGTCGTGGCGCGAGAGCTGCAGCCCCGGCGCCAGTTCGGGTGGCGCCTTCAGTTCGGTGAAGTCGAGCTTCAGCCGCCGCACTTCGTCTTCTTTCGTGCGCAGCGCGGCGGTGTCGCCGAACTTGCCCATGTACACCAGCCAGGCCGCCGCCGACTGCACGGCACGGCGCTCGAAGGCCTGGGCCGGCACCCCCGCGGCCAGCAGCGCGGCCTCGGCGACGCCGATGTCGCTGTCGCCGAAGGGGCCGGCTTCCATGCAGACGGCGCTGGCCGCCGCCACTGCGGCACTGGCGGCCAGTGGCGTGATCAGCCTGATGCTCTCGGGCCGCACCTGTGCTGCCAGACGCTCGGGTTCACGTTCGCCATGGTGCGGCGGCGGCACTGCCGGCGAGAGCCAGCCGCGGGCCCAGACGAAGAACAACAGATTGGCCAGCAGCAGAGCAGCGACCAGCGCCCTCAGCATGCGGCGCCGTCCTGCAGGCGCACGCTGACTTCACCACTGACAAGGCTGTGCAGCGCGCCCGAGCGCAGCCGCAGCGCACCGCGTTCGTCCACACCTTCGGCAACGCCGTCCAGCGGCTCGGGCGCGCTGGTGCTGACACGCTGGCCGAGCAGCAGGTCGCGCCGCGCGTACTCGGCCACCAGCGGCGCAAAACCTTCGCTCTCGAAACGCTGCAGCAGCCGCACCAGCGGCGCCGCGATGGCCGCCAGCGCCGCCGGCGCGCTGGCCGTAGGCTGCAGTTCCTGCAGGCAGGCGAAGCCGCTGGACAGCCCTTCGGTGGCGGGCTCCAGCATCGGCATCACGTTGACGCCCACACCCACCACACACATGCGGCGGCTGCCCACGGCCACGGTCTCGATGAGGATGCCGCCGAGCTTGCGGCCCGGTGTCGGCGAGCCGGGTGGGTCGAGCAGCCAGAGGTCGTTCGGCCATTTGAGGCCGATGCGCGGCGGCTGGTCGCCCGGCGGGTCCAGCGCGTCGGCGATCGCCAGCCCGACGCCCAGCGACAGCCCCGACCAGTCGCGCGGCGCCAGCGGCAGCGAAAGCGAAAACGTCAGCGAGCGGCCGGCACTGCTTTGCCAGCCGCGCCCGAGCCGGCCGCGGCCACGCGTTTGATGTTCGGCCACCAGCAGGCAGGGCTGCGTGTCGACGGCGCGGCGGCCGTAGGGCGAAGGCGGCATGCCGTCGGCGGCGCCGGTGGCGTCGTCGATCTGCCCCGGGCGTGTCACCGGCGCGTCGCGCTGGCCGCTGTGCTGGCGGGCGCGGTCGAGCAGCCGCGTGTTGGTGGATTCGAGCCGCGCCACCACCTCGATGCTGACGCCTGGCAGCAGCGGTTCGAGCTGCTCCCACAGCGCTTCCGCGCCCCAGTGGAGGTGCTGTTCGTTCATCGCGTGTCAGCGCGTTTTCGGCGCCAGCATCGTGCGCCTGCAGTTGTGGCTGCCGCAGCGGCACTCGTACTCTTTCTTGAGCTTGGCGGTGTAGCGTTCTTCGATCACCAGGCCGTAGTCGTAGAACAGCTCTTCACCGGGCTGCAGGTCGCGCAACGCTTCGATGAAAACACGGCCTTCGTTTTCGTCGGCCTGGCAGTTGGGGTCGCAGGCATGGTTGATCCAGCGTGCCGCGTTGCCGTCGACGTTGGCGTCGATGACATGATCGCCGTCGTCGAGGCTGAAGTAGAAGGTATGGTTCGGCTCGTCCGGGTTGTGCGGGTGGCGGCGCAACGCTTCGGGCCAGGCGATGATCTCGCCCTTGTATTCGATGATGCGGTCGCCGGCGCTGATGGGACGCACGGCAAACACGCCCTTGCCGTGCACGCCGCTCTGGCGCACCTGGATGCGCCGGCCGCCCGCAGCGGGGACGGCTGCGGACTTCGGGGCGGCCTTGCGGCCATTCACTTGCACGGTCTTCTTCATTCGGTACATTGAAATCATGGGCGCGTGCGCGTGTATGCGTGCGCGCGTGGAGCAGCGATTGTAGGCACGGCCCGTCAACGGCCGGCACCTTGGGGAAACATGAGCAAGACGATCATCATTGCGGAAAAGCCGAGTGTTGCGCAGGACATCGTGCGCGCGCTCACGCCGACCGCCGGCAAGTTCGAGAAACACGCCGAGCACTTCGAGAACGACTTGTACGTCGTCACCTCGGCCGTCGGCCACCTGGTGGAGATCAAGGCGCCGGAAGAGTTCGACGTCAAACGCGGCAAGTGGAGCTTCGCCAACCTGCCGGTGGTGCCGCCGCATTTCGACCTGGCACCGATCGACAAGGCCAAGACGCGGCTCAACGCGGTGGTCAAACTCGTCAAGCGCAAGGACGTCACAGCGATGATCAACGCCTGCGACGCCGGGCGCGAAGGCGAGCTGATCTTCCGCTTGATCGCGCAGTACGCCGACACCGGCAAGACGCCGCTGAACAAGCCGATCCAGCGGCTGTGGCTGCAGAGCATGACGCCGCAGGCCATCCGCGACGGCTTTACGCACCTGCGCAGCGACGCGCAGATGCAGGGCCTGGCCGACGCGGCGCGCAGCCGCAGCGAAGCCGACTGGCTGGTGGGCATCAACGGCACCCGTGCGATGACGGCCTTCAACTCGCGCGACGGCGGTTTTTTCCTCACCACCGTGGGCCGGGTGCAGACGCCGACGCTGAGCATCGTGGTCGAACGTGAAGAGAAGATCCGCAAACACGTCTCACGCGACTACTGGGAGATCAAGGCCACCTTCGACGCCCAGGCCGGCCAGTACGACGGCAAGTGGTTCGACCCGGCCTGGAAGAAAAACGACGACCTCGAACGCCGCGCCGACCGGCTGTGGAACGAAGCCGAGGCCCAGGCGATTGCCGCCGCCGTGCGCGGCCAGCCGGCCACCGTGACCGAAGAAGCCAAGCCCAGCACGCAGAGCAGCCCGCTGCTCTACGACCTGACGACGCTGCAGCGCGAAGCCAATTCGCGCTTCGGTTTCAGTGCCAAGACGACGCTGAGCATCGCCCAGGCGCTGTACGAAAAACACAAGGTGCTGACCTACCCGCGGACCGACTCGCGCGCGCTGCCCGAAGACTACGTGCCGACCGTGAAAGACACGATGGCGATGCTGCGCGACGAAGACCTGCCCGGCCCGCTGCGGGCGCTGAGCGCACACGCCGGCAAGGCGCTCAAGGACGGCTACGTGAAGCCGATCAAACGGGTTTTCGATAACACCAAGGTCTCGGACCACTTCGCGATCATCCCGACGTTGCAGGCGCCCAAGAGCCTGACCGAGATCGAAGCCAAGCTCTACGACCTGGTGGTCAAACGTTTCCTCGCCGTGTTCTACCCGCCGGCCGAGTACATGGTCACCACCCGCATCAGCCAGGTCGGCGAACACAAGTTCCAGACCAACGGCAAGGTGCTGAACAACCCGGGCTGGCTGGCGGTGTATGGCAAGGAAGCGCAGGACGAAGACGCCAACCTCGTGGCCGTGGTGCAGGGTGAGCAGGTGCGCACCGAAAACGTCGACGTCAACGCGCAGAAGACCAAGCCACCGGCGCGTTACACCGAAGCCACGCTGCTAAGCGCGATGGAGGGCGCGGGCAAGCTGATCGACGACGACGAACTGCGCGAAGCGATGGCCGAAAAAGGCCTGGGCACACCGGCCACACGCGCGCAGACCATCGAAGGCCTGATCTTCGAGAAGTACATGCTGCGCGACGGCCGTGAACTCGTGCCCACAGCCAAGGCCTTCCAGCTGATGACGCTGCTGCGCGGCCTGGCGATCGAAGACCTGACGCGACCCGATCTCACCGGCAACTGGGAGTACCAGCTCGCCGAGATGGAACACGGCCGCCTCAAGCGCGACGTGTTCATGGCCGAGATCGCGAAGATGGCCGAACGCATCGTGCGCAAGGCCAAGGAATACGACCGCGACACGATCCCCGGCGACTACGCGACGCTGAAGACGCCGTGCCCGAACTGCGGCGGCGTGGTCAAGGAAAACTACCGCCGTTTCGCCTGCGAGGCCTGTGAGTTCAGCATCACCAAGATCCCCGCCGGCCGCGCGTTTGAGACCGCCGAAGCCGACGCTTTCCTGGCCAACAAGAAGATCGGCCCGCTCGAAGGTTTCCGCTCCAAGGCCGGCTGGCCTTTCACCGCCGAACTCAAGCTCGCCTTCGACGACGAGATCAAGAACTGGAAGCTCGAATTCGACTTCGGCGACGACGGCAAGGCCGGTGAAGGCGACGGCGAACCGGTGGACTTCTCGGCCCAGGAAAGCCTGGGTGCGTGCCCGAAGTGCAAGGGCCATGTCTACGAACACGGCAGCAGTTATGTCTGCGAACACAGCGTCGGCGCCCACGTCACCTGCGACTTCAAGAGCGGCAAGATCATCCTGCAGCAACCGGTGCCGCGCGAGGAGATGAGCAAGCTGCTGGCCACCGGCAAGACCGGGCTGCTGGAGAACTTCGTCAGCAACAAAACGCGGCGCAAGTTCAAGGCCTTTCTGGCTTTCGACAAGAAGGAAGGCAAGGTCAACTTCGAGTTCGAACCGCGAGCCGCCAAGGTGCCGGCGGCGAAGAAGGCCGCGGCGAAGAAGACGGCTGCGGGGTGACTTGGCATCCAACGGTAAGCGCCGGGAAGCCTGGGCATATCGTCACGCTGCAGACGCGGCGGCGGCTCTAACATCACGGCCTTGCGAAGCAGGAGCGATGGACATGTCGATGAAAACTGGTGTCGTGCGCGCCCTGTTGATGCTGGCCCTGCTGGCTGCCGCGCCCTGGGCGCAGGCGCTGGTGTTCGCCGTGAACGAAGGCGTGACCTACCGGGTCTCGAACGACGAGATCCGCGCGCGTTATGCCGCGATCGCCGCCGACCTGTCGAAGATCCTCGGCCAGCCGGTGACGGTGGAGCCGGTCGGCTCGTACCCCCTGCTGCGCCAGGGCCTGGCCGACAAGGCCTACGACCTGGCCATCGTGCACCCGGCGCACCTGTCCATCGTGGCGCAGAAAAAAAACGGCTGGCAGCTCGTGGCCGTCAGCAAGGGCTACGAAAACTACACCGCCAACTTCCTGGTGCGTGCCGATTCGCCACTGAAGTCGCTGGCCGAATTGAGCGGCCGCAAGCTCGGTGCGCCCGACGAAGACTCGATCACAGCGTGGATGGTGCGTGCGACGATGCGCGACGCCCTGGGCGCCCCCGACAAGGTGGCCTACACCTACACCCGCTACCAGGACGCCGTGCCCTTCATGGTGGAGCACACCTTCACGCAGGCCGGCGCCACAGCATCGGGCGCCGTCATCAAGGCCTGGCAGGCGCAGGGCGGCAAGGTGCTGGCGAAGTCGAAGCCGGTGCCGATCAAACACGTGATCGCCAGCGCGCGCATCACGCCCGAGCAGTTGAAGGCGCTGCACGACTACTTCATCGCGCTCGACACCACCGACGAAGGGCGCAAGAAGCTGGAGCCGATCAAGATCAAGGGCTACATGGCCTACGACCCGGCGGCGCTGCTGGCCCTGGGCGCCTGGCTCGGGCTGTGATCCGGCACTGATCCGGCCCTGAACCGGACCCGCGGCCGCCGCCGGCATACTCGCCGGCCATGACCTTCGTTGTTCTCTACAAGCTGCTGTCGATCGCGGTGGCCGTGGTGCTGGGCTACATCGCCGGGCGCCAGCACTGGCTGGGCCGCGCCAGCGACACCGGCGGCGACCCGGCACGTGTGCTGGCCAACGCCGCCTTCGGCCTCTTCGTGCCGGCGCTGCTGTTCCGTACCGCGGCCCGCATCGACTTCGCCACGCTGCCCTGGCGCACGCTGGCGGCGTTTTTCATCCCGGTGCTGCTGGTGCTGCTGCTGGTTTATCTGCAGCAGCGCCGCCAGGGTGGTGCCGCGCCCAGCGTGCGGGCGATCTCGGCGACGTTCGGCAATTCGGTGCAGATCGGCATTCCGATGGCCGCGGCGCTGTTCGGCGAAGCCGGCCTCGCGATCCACATCACCATCGTCAGCCTGCATGCGCTGGTGCTGCTCTCGGTGGTGACGACGCTGGTCGAGCTCGATCTGGCGCGTGCCGCCGGCCATTCGTCGCTGCGCCAGACGCTGCTGCTGACGCTGCGCAACACCGTCGTGCATCCGGTCGTGCTGCCGGTGGTGGCCGGGCTGCTGTTCAATGCCGTCGGCGGTGTGCTGCCGACGGCGCTGGACGAAGCGCTGCTGCTGCTGTCCACCGCGGTGGTGCCGCTGTGTCTGGTGCTGATCGGCCTGTCGCTCGCCACCTACGGCCTCGGCGACAAACTCGGCGGCGCCATCGGCGTGATGCTGGTCAAGCTGCTGCTGGTGCCCGCTGCCGTGCTGGTGTTTGCGCACTGGGGCCTGGGCCTGGCCGGCATGCCGCTGGCCGTGGTGGTGATGCTGGCGGCCATGCCGGTGGGCAGCAACGCGCTGATCTTCGCCCAGCGCTACCGCACGCTGGAGGTCGAGACGACGGCCACCATCGTGCTGTCGACGCTGGTTTTTGCATTGGTGGCGCCGCTGTGGCTGGCGCTGCTGGCTCGGTTGTGAACAAGGGAACAAGGATGGACGACAAGACACTGCAGGCGGCACTCGACTACATCCCGCGCTGGGTGGAACACCAGATGCGTCTGGCCGAACAACCGGGCTGCGCATTTGCCGTTGCCCACCATGGCAAGCTGGTGGCCGAGTTCGCGCTCGGCCAGGCCGCGCCCGGCGAAAAGCTGACGCCGCGCCACCGTTTCCGCGTCGCCTCGCATTCGAAGAGCTTCACCGCGGCGGCGGTGCTGAAGCTGCGCGAGCAGGGCCGCTGGCGGCTCGACGACGCCGTCGGCCGCTTTGTGCCCGGGCTGCACCCGCAGTTGGCCGAAGCGACGCTGGCACAGCTGCTGTCGCACAGCGCCGGTGTCGTGCGCGACGGTGGCGACGCCGGGCAATGGGCCGACCGCCGGCCCTTTCTGGACGAAGCCGCGTTGCGCGCCGACCTCGCCGCCGGCCCGGTGTTGCCGGTCAACAGCCGCTTCAAGTATTCGAACCATGGTTACGGCCTGCTCGGGCTGGCCATCGCCGCCGCCACCGGCGAGCCGTACGGCGCCTGGGTGGCACGCGAGATCGTCGCCGCGTCGGGCCTCAAGCACACCACGCCCGATGCGCCGTTGGCCGCCGGCACAGCCTTCGCCCGCGGCCACAGCGCGAAGTGGCCGCTGGGCAAGCGTGTCGTGATCCCCGGCGACAACCCGACCAACGCGTTGGCTGCCGCGACCGGCTTCGTCAGCACCGCCGGCGACCTGGCGCGTTTCTACGCCAGTCTGGCACCTGAAGCCGCGAGCAGCGTGCTCACGGTCGCGAGCCGGCGCGAGATGACACGCCGGCAGTGGCGCGACCCGTACGGCAGCGTCGAGCGCTGGTACGGGCTGGGCACCATCAGCGGCAGTGTGTCCGGTGTTGCAGACAACTGGCACTGGTTCGGCCACACCGGCGCTTTCCAGGGCACGGTCACACGCACCATCTGCCTGCCTGCACAGGGCTTGGCCCTGTCAGCGCTGAGCAATGCGACCGACGGTGCGTCGCAAGCCTGGATCGACGGCGCGCTGCACATCCTGCGCGCCTACGCACAACATGGCGCGCCGTCGCCGGCCACCGCTGCCTGGCGGGGCCGCTGGTGCAGCCTGTGGGGCGCCTTCGACCTGCTGCCGACGGCCACCAAGGTGCTGGTGGCCAACCCGGCGCTGCCGAACCCGCTGCTCGACGCGAGCGAGATCACGCCTGCGCGCAGTGCTGGCGCAGGCAGCATCACGCTGGCCGGCGGCTTTGCCAGCCACGGTGAGCCAGCGCGTTTGCAGCTCGACGCACGGGGCCGCGCCAAGGCCTTGTGGCTCGGCGGCACAAGGCTGCAGAGCGAGGCCCAGGCGGCAAAAGAACTGCAGGCCCGTTACGGCAGCGCCTGATTTGGGACAATGGCGGCCATGCAGATCGACGACATCGCCACCTACATGGCTCACGTGGGCACCCTGGCGCGTGCGGCCGCCACGACGATGGCCGCTGCGCCCACGGCAGCCAAGGACCAGGCCTTGCGCGGCCTGGCGCAGCGCCTGTGCGCCAATGCCGCGGCGCTGCAGGCAGCCAACAACCGCGACCTCGACGCCGCGCGTGCCGCCGGCCTGGCCGGCCCGCTGCTCGACCGCCTGAAGCTCACGCCCAAGGCGCTGGCGACGGTGGCCGAAGGCTGCGAGCAGATCGCCGCGATGGCCGACCCGGTGGGCGAGATCACTGGCGTCAAACGCCGCCCCAGCGGCATCAGCGTCGGCCAGATGCGCGTGCCGCTGGGTGTGTTCGGCATGATCTACGAAAGCCGGCCCAACGTGACGATCGAAGCCGCGTCGCTGGCCATCAAGAGCGGCAATGCCTGCATCCTGCGCGGCGGCTCCGAAGCGCTGCAGTCGAACCTGGCGCTCTGGCATGAAGTGCAGGGCGCGCTGGCCGACGCCGGCCTGCCGCCCGACGCGGTGCAGCTGGTGCAGACGACCGACCGCGCCGCGGTGGGCCAGCTGATCACGATGCCCCAGTACGTCGACGTGATCATCCCGCGCGGCGGCAAGGGGCTGATCGAACGCATCAGCGCCGAGGCCAAGGTGCCGGTGATCAAACACCTGGACGGCAACTGCCATGTCTATGTCGATGCCGAGGTCGACCTCGAACTGGCACTGCAGGTCACCGACAACGCGAAGACGCAGAAATACAGCCCCTGCAACGCCGCCGAATCGCTGCTGGTGCACGAGGCGCAGGCGGGTGCGTTTCTGCCGCGCATCGGCGCGATCTTCGCGGCGAAGGGCGTCGAGATGCGCTGCGACGGCCGCGCCGCGGCGCTGCTGGGCGGCGTGCCCGGCGTCGTGCGGGCTTCAGAGGCCGACTGGGGCACCGAGTACCTGGCGCCCATCATCAGCATCAAGCTCGTCGCCAGCCTGGACGAGGCCATCGGGCACATCAACCGCCATGGTTCGCACCACACCGACGCGATCCTGACGACGAACCACCCGAACGCGATGCGCTTCCTGCGCGAGGTCGATTCGGCGAGCGTGATGGTCAATGCCAGCACCCGTTTTGCCGACGGCTTCGAATACGGCCTCGGCGCCGAGATCGGCATCAGCACCGACAAGTTCCACGCCCGCGGGCCGGTGGGGCTGGAAGGGTTGACCTCGATGAAGTGGGTGGTGCTGGGGCAGGGCGAAATCAGGGCCTGAAGGCGCCCGCCGGCGCGCTCAGAGCAGCAGCCACGCCAGTGCCACGCACGCCGGCAGCGCCACATACGGCGGCTGTTTCAGCCGCCAGACCAGGCCATAGGCCGCAGCGACCAGCACGGCGCTTTGCCAGCCGAACGTCTGCAACGGCAGCTTCAGCAGCAGCGAGATGGCGGCACCGGCAATCAGCCCGACGACGGCGCAGCGCACACCCAGCATCGCATGCTGGAAGCGGCGTGAGCCCTTCAAGCGCTCGGCGACGCTGCTGACGCCGACGGCGATCAATGCCGTCGGCCCGTAGATGCCCACGGTGGCGGCCAACGCGCCGGCAAAACCGGCGACTTCCATGCCGGTGAAAGTGGCGATGCCCAGGATCGGCCCGGGTGTCAGCTGGCTGGCCGCCAGCCCGGCGCTGAAGCCTGCGTGGCTGAGCCAGCCCAGGTGGTCGACGATGAGCCCTTCCAGCAGCGGCACCATCACCAGCCCGCCGCCGAACAGCGTCGTGCTCATGCCTGCGAACGCCAGGCCGACCCGGGCCACCAGCGCCTCGGGCAGCAGCGCCGGCACCAGCTGGAAAACCGCCAGGCCGGCGGGCGCGATGCACAACACCAGTTCGAGCGGGCGCATCGCGCGCGACGGCGCGGTTTCGCCCTGCCTGGGCGCCGGCCAGAACAGCAGCGACACCAGCGCACCAAACGCCAGCACGCACAGCGGCGCGGCCCAGAACGGGATCAGCAGCAGCAACCCCGCCGCGGCGATCGCGAGGGCCTTGTCCCTGGGTCCGGGCGCAGCCTTCTTCGCCTGGTTGTACGCCGCCTGGCCGAGGATCATGGCCAGTGGCGGCAGCACGCCGACGGTCAGCGCCCGCAGCAGGTCCGGGTGGCCGGCCAGGGACGCGTAGCCGAACCACAGCGAAAGAATGACGAAGAAGCCCGGCAGCACGATGCCGGTCAGCGCCGCAAGAAAACCGCCCCAGCCGGCGACGCGGTGGCCCATCACGGCGATGGCGTTCACGGCCTGCGGGCCGGGCAGCATCGTCGCCAGTGCGATCAGGTCGAGGAATTCCTTCTCCGAGACCCATTGGCGCTGCTTGACGAAACGCTCCTGGGCCTGCGCCAGCAGCGCCATGAAGCCGCCCCAGGCCGTGAGCCCGAGCACGACGCAGTCGCCGAAGAGGCGTGCCTTCGTGGGCGGGACGGCGGTGCCCGGCATCACGATGCCGGCGGCTTCAGGCCGCGACAAGGCGCCACCGGATCGAAGCCAGCAGGTCCTCTTGCGGCTTGCGCGCCGCCGCGTCTTCGGGCGGCAGCGCCTGTTTCACCGCGGCCTTGCGTTGCCGGTTCTCGGCGTCGAGCGTCGCAATCGTGGCGGCGTCGTGGGCCCGTGCCGCGGCCTGTTTGCCGACGACTTCCAGCTCGTAGCCCAGTTCCAGCAGCGAGGGGCCGGCCACCGACTCGAAGTCGGTCAGCTGGTCGGCGCTCATGCCTTGCAGCCACTTCTTGGTGTTGCTGGCCATCACCGGCTTCCTGACGTTTTCCCACATCTTGCCCGAGGCCGCCGTTCTGCCGGCCTCTTCGGAACTGTGGAAGTCCAGCATCGATGGGTTGAACGCGATGCCGAGCCAGCGGCACAGCAGCCGCAGCGTCGATTCCGGGTTGCTGGTCAGCTCTTCGTACGACAGCGCGAGGTACTGCGAGGCCGGCACCCGGCGGCCGCAGGCCAGCGCCAGCTGCTGTTCGGCGTGCCACTGCCGGGCGACGTGGAAGGCGGTCTTTTCGCCGACCACCGCCTTCAAGAACGACAGGCAGACATCGCGGCCATCGCGGTAGAGGTAGAGGTAGCGGGCTTCGGCGCCGAAGTAGCGCTCGATCTCGGGCAGGAAGTGCACGTTGGCCAGCGACTTGCACATCCAGTCCGGCTTGCCCTGCGCCTGGGCCATGCGGTCCATCACCGCGCCGAAGACGGCCACCAGGCTGTTGTCGCGGCAACGCTGGCGGATGTCGCGGCGGTCGAAGTCCACGCCCCACGAAACGGGGTTGGCCTCGACCAGGCGCACGACGTCGTCGATCAGGCGCCGGAAGGCGGCTTCGTCGCGCAGGTCGCCGTAGGCCGGCAACAGCGGTCCGAAGCGTTCCAGCAGGTGCGGCGGGTGCGGCGCGGCGATCGACGGTGCCTGGTTGACCATCAGGCGCAGCAGGTTCGAACCCGAGCGCTGCGTGCCGATCATGAAGATCTTCATTGGAAGGGATCTCTGCAAGGGGAGTGGATGCCGTGCCGCTGCCGCCTCAGGCGTTGGCGGCCACGGTGAGCGACGCGTCGAGCCGGAACACGCCGACGGCGTCGACCAGCTTGCCGGCCTGCTGCTTCAGGCTCTCGGTCGCGGCGGCGCTTTCTTCGACCAGCGCCGCGTTCTGCTGCGTCACCTTGTCGAGTTCGGACACCGCCTGGTTGACCTGGCCGATGCCGCTGGTCTGCTCCAGCGTGGCGCTGCTGATCTCGCCGATCAGGTCGGTCACACGCTGCACCTGGCGCACGATGTCGCTCATCGTGGCGCCTGCGTCGTCAACCAGCCGGCTGCCGGCTTCGACGTTGTCGACGCTGGCGCCGATCAGTGTCTTGATCTCCTTGGCCGCGTGCGCGGAGCGCTGCGCCAGGGCGCGCACCTCGCTGGCGACGACGGCAAAACCGCGGCCCTGTTCGCCGGCGCGTGCGGCTTCGACCGCGGCGTTCAGCGCCAGGATGTTGGTCTGGAACGCGATGCCGTCGATGGTGCCGATGATGTCGGCGATCTTCTTGGCGCTGACCGTGATCGCCTGCATGGTGCTGACGACCTGGGCAACGACATCACCGCCCTTGGACGCCGCGGCGCTGGCCGAGCCCGCCATCTGCGCCGCACTGCGCGCGGTGTCGGCGTTGTGCTGGACGGTGGCCGTCAGCTGCTCCATCGACGCCGCCGTCTGCTGCAGGTTCGACGCCTGCTGCTCGGTGCGCTGGCTGAGGTCGGCATTGCCGGCGGCGATTTCCGACGACGCGGTCTGCATCGTCTCGGCCGTCATGCGCACTTCCAGCATGGTGCGGCCGAGCCGCGTGTTGACGGTCTTCAGCGCCTGCAGCAGCCGGCCCACTTCGTCCATCGAGCGCACGGTGATGTCGCGCGACAGGTCGCCTTCGGCCACGGCCTGTGCCACCGCCACAGCGATGTCCAGCGGCACGGTGATGCTGCGCTGGATGCGCCAGGCGATCAGCGCGCCCAGCGCCAGCGCCGCAAGCGACAAGGCCACGATCAGCGCCACCGCCTGCCGGTAGGCGGCGTCGGCTTCGGCGTTGCGAACCCGCGAGGCCTGCTGGATGGCTTCGATCACCTTGTCCAGCGCCGCCACGTGCGCCAGCTGGGCCGGGCGTGCCTCTTCGCGCACCACCTCGGCCGCGCCCGGCATGTCGTCGGACATCGAACGGTCGATCGCCTTCTCGGCCGGCGCCTTCACGGCCAGCAGCGCCGCCGCCGCCTGGTCGAACGCGGCCTTCACCGGGTCGCCGTCGGCCAGCATGGCGGCCAGCGTCTGCGCGGTGCGGTCGTAGTCGACACGCGCCTTGCGCATCAGGTCGATTTCCTTCTTCTTGAACGCAGGGTCGTCCTGCATCACCACGTCGCGCAGCGTCAACGCCTGGTAGCGGGCCAGGTCGCGCAGACTGCCGGCCAGCCGCTCGGGCGCTTCGCCGGTGACGGCGGCCAGGTCGGCCTTGATGGCGGCAAGCCGGCTCAACGAGATGGCACTGATGACGGCCATCAGCGCCAGCACGGCAGCAAAGCCGAGTGCCAGGCGGGGGCCGACCTTCAAGTTCTTGAACATGGTGTTTCCCGGAGCAAGACGATCACTTCGCCGTGACGCCGGCATGCAAAACGCCGATGGCCTTGCCGCCGTCGAGCACGGGCGCCGCGACGTGAACGCTGGGGATCTGCGTCGAGGTGTCGGGCTTGATCTCGCCCGCCGCCCAGACCTGGCCCTTGATCGGGTTGGCGAACACCGGCCGGGTGGCGTTGTTGAAGATCACCGGGCGCACGCTGGCGCCGACCAGGTTGCCTTTCTGGTCGCGCAGCAGCAGTTTGTTGACGGTGTCGTCGGCCTGCTCCCACTTCGCGATCTGCACGCTCACTTTGCTGGTCAGGATGGCCTTGACCAGGGGGTCGGTGTCGGGAATGTCGACCCACTTGCCGTTGGTCATGCCACCCGCATCGCGGGCGTTGGCTTCGCGCACCGCGGCGACGACGCCCGGGTCGGCGGCGAGCTCGGCCAGGCGCTTCTTCGCCTTCTCCACCTTGGCCTGCACGTCGGCGGGCAGATCGCTGGCCCAGGCCGGTGCGGCCAGGCAAGCCAGTGTCGTCGTCAGGGCAGCCAGGAACTTGGCCAGGCGCAGCTTGTGGTTCATCGTGATCCTCTATGCATTGGTCGGGCGTGGGGGCGGGGTGGCCCATGCCCCCCGGCAAGCCGGTAGATCGTCACGCGGCGGCTTCGCCTTGAGGTTTAAATCGCCATAAACGCAAAAATCAGTGCAATCGTCACTGTCTGGCGGAGTTGGATGCGGCAGTGGCTGGCGCCGGGCAATCCGCACTTGCGCATCCGGCCGTGGCCGGGAGTGCCGCGGGCGCCGTGGCGCTGGGCCCTGGGAGCGTTCAGGACGCCAGCGGCACGGCCAGCGAAAACACGCTGCCGCAGCCGGGTACCGAGCGCACGTCGAGCGTGTGGCCCAGCAGCTCGGCCTGTTTGCGTGCCAGCGCCAGGCCCAGGCCCTGGCCTTCGCCATCGACGCCGGTTGCGCTGCGCTGGCGGTCGTCGAAACGGCGGTAGGCGGTGAAGATCTGCGGCAGCAGCTCGGCCGCGATGCCCGGGCCGGTGTCGAACACCTGGAACAGCAGCTGCCCGCCGTGCCGCCGCGCCGCCAGCAGCAGGCCGCCGCGATCGGTGTAGCGCACGGCGTTGGCGACCAGGTTGTCGATGATGGACTGCAACATCTTCGGGTCGCTGTCGACCAGCGCGGGTAGCGTGCGCAGCCGCAAGCGCAGGCCCTTGTCCTGCGCTTGCGGCTGGAACTGCGCGCGTACCGCGGCGAGCACCTCGTCGACGCCGACGGCACGACGTGCGACACGGGCTTCACCGGCCTCCAGCCGCGACAGTTCGAGCAAGCGCGTGAGCTGGCTGCTCATCGCCTTCAGCGCCGTGTCCATCGGGTCACAAAGCTCGGCCAGCGCAGCGGGCGACAGCTGTTCGGCACGCAGCCGGCGCAGGTGGCGCAGATGCAGCGCCAGCCCGTGCACCGGCTGGCGCAGGTCGTGCGTGACACCGGCGAGGAACAAGTCCTTGGCGCGCATCGTCGCCTGCACCGCATCGCGCTCGCGGCGCAGCGCTTCGGCCAGACGTGCGTTGTGGCGCGTGATGATCAGCGTGTTGCGCATCGTGCGGTGCGTGCTGCGGCCGAAGGCAAACAGCACGACACCCGAAAACGCGATGGTCAGCCCGCCGGCGCCGTAGACGAGGCCGCCGATGGTGGCCGACCTGACGATGAAGGGCACAAACGCGAACACGATGTAGAGGTTCAGCGCACGCGGGATTGCCGCCGCCGAGCCCACCGCGCCGGCGGTCATGCCGACCAGCATCGCGATGCTGAAGAAGTCGACGAAAGGGTTGCTGCCGGTGTAGCTCAGCCAGGGCAGCAAGCCCCAGACCGCGCCGCTCGCGGCCACCAGCAGCGTCAGCGAGCGTTCGGCGGCTGCGATGCCTGCCCCATTCAGTGCCGGCAGCTGCGGCTGCAGCCGCCGCGCATGCAGTGCACGCAGCAGCACCAGCAACAGCAGCGCGGCCAGCCAGGGCAACACGCCGTCTTGAATGCCCGAGCCCAGCAGCACCACCGTGGTCGTGACACCGATGGCCAGGTTGCCGCCGAGGGCGGTGCGGTTCTGCGCCAGCATCAGGCCCAGCAGTTCGCGGCGGATGACCGATTCGTCGACCGTTTCGTCAGCGGCGGCTGTCTCTGGGGGCGCCTGGTTCATGCTACTTTCAGACCATGCAAGCCATCGAGACTAGCATCGTCGTCGCCGAAGACCACGCCATGGTGCGCCAGGGCATGAAGCTCGTGATCTCGCACGAACCAGGGCTGCGCTGGGTGGGCGAGGCCGGCGATGGCGAGGCTGCGCTCGAGCTCGTGCGCCGGCTGCAGCCCGACGTGCTGCTGCTCGACCTGGGCCTGCCCAAGCTCGACGGCCTGGACGTGATGCGCGCCATCACGGCCTACCAGTTGCGCACGCGGGTGCTGGTCGTCACCGCACGGCAGGACCCGGTCTCGGTGCGTGCGGCCTTGTCGTTCGGCGCCCACGGCTACCTGCTGAAGACCGACGACGCCGACGCGCTGGTGGCGGCGCTGCGCACGGTGGCCGCCGGCGGCTACCACGTCAGCGCCGAACTCGCCGGGGTCTTCGAACGCGACGCCGAACCGAGTGAGCCGCTGACGCCGCGTGAATCCGACATCGCGCAGCGTGTCGGCCGCGGCCTGTCGAGCAAACTGATCGGTGCCGAACTCGGCATCTCCGAACACACGGTGCGCAAACACCGCGAAAACATCGGCCGCAAGCTCGGTGTGCGCAACGCCGCCGAGCTGGTGGCCTGGACCATCCGCCACCGGTTGTAGGGGGACTACGCCCATCTGCGTATTCGCGCGGTGGGCACCGCGGTTTGCAATCGGGCCTCTTTGTCGAGGCCCCGATGCACCACTCTTTCCGCCGCCGTCTTCACACCGTTGCGCTGGCCGCATGCGCTGCTGCGCAGGCGCCTGCCCAGGCGCAGGTCGGCTTCGTCCTGTCCGAGCTGGGCTTCAGCAACGGCGCGTTCAGCATCGCTTCGCGGGCCACCGCCATCAGCGACAGCGGGCTCGTCGTCGGCCAGTTCGGCGCCGCCGGCAGCGAACTCGGTTTTCTGTGGAACAGCGGCTACCTCAGCGTCATCGAAGGCACGGCGGCGCAGCCGCGGGTGCAGGCCGTCGGTGTCAACAACAGCGCACAGGTGCTGGTCAACGTGTTCGCGGCCGGTTCGACGAACCCGAGCGCCGCGGTCTGGACGAACAGCGGCAACCTGGCCCTGCTGCCCGCCGGAGACAGCGGGTACTCGCGCGCCTTCGCCATCAACGCCAGCGGCGCCGTCAGCGGCCAGCTCGGCTGGGACGGCGGCAACTCCAGCGCGGCGCTGTGGTCGCCGAGCGGTGCCGCGCTGCCGCTGCCTGCGCACCAGCGCGGCTTCGCCTGGGGCCTGAACAACCGCGGCCTCGTCGTCGGTGAAGCGGGCGGCTGGGCGGCAAGCTGGCAGGACGGCGTCGCCGTGCCGCTGGCAGCAGCGCAGGGGCAGGAGTGGAGCACGGCTTACGGCGTCAACGACCGCGGCCAGATCGTTGGCGGCATCGGCCTGGTCGATGGCGGCCATGCTGCGCTGTGGCACAACGGCCAGGTGCGTGTGCTGGCCGGCAGCGGCACGGATGCCATCGCGGTCAACGCCGTCGGCCAGGTGCTGGGCCTGCGCTCGAACGGCACGCGGTTTCTCTGGAGCGAAGCCGGCGGCGTGCGTGATGTCGGCAGCATCGCCGGCATCGGCGCCGGCTTCGAGGCCACGGCGCTGAACGCGTTGGGCCAGATGGTCGGCCAGCAAGGTGGTCGCGCCGTGTTGTACACACCCGGCGGCACGCTGAACTGGCAAGGCACCAGCGGCGCCAGCCTGTTCGACGGCGCCAGCTGGGACAGTGGCATCGGCCTGGCGCCGAGCCGCCTGCTCGACCTGGTGATCGCACCGGCTGTTGCCAGCACGGCCGTGGCCACGGCCGGCTTCCTGGAGACCCGGTCGCTGCGCATCGGCGGCGGTGTTGGTGCAGCGACCTTGCAGTTGCAGCCCGGCGCGCAAATCGTCTCGGCCAGCGCGATCACCCTACAGGCCAGCGGCACGCTGGCCGGCGACGGCCTGCTCGTCGGCGGCCTCGACAACATCGCGGGCACCGTGCGGCCGGGTCTGCTGCAGGTGGCCGGCGGTTTCATCAACCGCGGCGCGCTGCTCGGCGGTGGCACGCTGGAGGCCGATCTCGACAACCGCGGCCTCGTCAGCGTCGGCGCCGGCCAGACGCTGCGGCTGCGGCCGGCGCCGCTGGTGATGGTGTTGCCGGGTGTGGGGGCGGTGGTCGTCGGCACCACCGTCCCGAGCGTGCTGCACCATGTCAACAGCGGCAGCATCGCGGTCGACGGCGGCGCGCTGCAGGTCGACGGCGTGCTGCGCAACGACGGCACCATCACGCTGAACAACGGCCACGCGAGTTTTGCCAACGGGCTGGTCAACACCGGCGCCTTCACGCTGGCCGGCAGCGTGCAGGTCGACGGTGCGCTGCACAGCCTAGCTGGTGCCAGCATTGGCGCGTCGGCACTGTTCACGCAGGCGGTCTTCAGCGGCGCGCTCACGAACGACGGCATCTTCTCGCTGCAAGGCGGCGGCCGCGCGCGTTTCAGCGGCGATGTCGATGGCAGCGGCAGCTTCATCACCGACTCGTTCCACCCGCTGCGCGGTGGCGAGGTCGCTTCGACATTGCGTTTCGAAGGCACGCTGAACCCCGGCGCGGGCATCGGCAGCATGACGCTGGGCAACACCGAACTGGCGGGGCTGCTGGTGATGCAGCTCGGCGCCGGCAGCAGCGACCAACTGGTGTTCACCGGCACGCTGCAGCTGCAGGCCGGTTCGGCGCTGCAGCTCGGTTTCATCGACGGCGGCAGTGCCGGGCTGGGCAGCCGGTTCCAGCTGTTCGACTTCCACAGCGCGCCGGTCGGCCAGTTCTCGCAACTGTTGCTGCCGACGCTGGACACCGGCCTCGCCTGGGATCTGGGCGCGCTCTACAGCACCGGCACGGCCCACGTGGTGGCCGTGCCCGAACCCGCCACCTGGGCACTGCTGCTGGCCGGCGCTGCGCTGCTGGCGCGGCGCAGCCGGCGCCAACACTGACACCTTGTTGAAGGAGATACCGATCATGAAGACCCGATCCTTGTTCGCCGCCCTGTGTGGCGCTCTGGCCTTGCTGGCCGCCGGCAGCAGCCGCGCCGCGCCCGTGACGCTGGCGTTCAGCAGCACCGGCACGGCGGTGCACGAGTACTTCGTCGACGACCCCAACATCTCGGCGCTGGCGCAGATCCAGGGCCGCAGCGGCAACTGGGTCGTCGAGCGCGGCATCGAGCAGTGGGTGACGGTGGCCAGCATCTGGGAAGCATCCGGGCCCGCAGTGCCCGAATGCTGTACCGCCGAGGCCCACGACTTCGTGTTCAACCTCACCGTGGCTGGCATCACGCAGGCGCTCACTGCGCGTGTGCAGGCCCGCGAGGTCGCCAACGACCAGTACCAGTTCGACACGCTGGCCACGCCGGGCCTGCTTTTCGACCTGGGTGACATCGGCTTGCTCAGCGTGCGCCTGGTGACGGGTGCGGGCCAGATACGCGCCAACCAGCCTTTCTACGAAGCCGGCTTGATGTATGCGACGGCGCAGTTCGTCGAACCGCCGCTGGCTGTGCCGCTGCCGGGCACGCTGGTGCTCGCGCTACCCGCGTTGCTGCTGCTGGCCCTGCAGCGGCGCGGCCGCGGCTGAGCAACACGCAGGGAGAGCTTGCATGCAAGAACACCGTCTGCTGCCCCTGGTTGTGCTGGCCGCAGCGGTGCTGCCGGCCCAGGCGCAGATCGGCTTCGCCGGCACGCCGGTGGGTGGCGTCTACAGCGACCCCAACACCAGCTCGGTGGCCTACGGCCTCAGCGACAGCGGCCTGGTCGTCGGCACGCTGCGCCAGCCGGGGCAGGGCGAGCGCGCTTTTGTCTGGGCGGCCGGCCAGACGCACGGGATCGCACTGCCCGACGGCTACTTGGGGGCCGGCGCCGCGGCCGTGAACAACAACGGCCAGGTGCTGCTGAACCTGGCGGCGGCGCAGCGCGGCGTCACGCGCGCCGGCGTCTGGAGCGCGGCTGCCGGACTGCGCCTGCTGGACAGCGGCAGCGTCGCCCAATTGAACGGCGCCGCGATCAACGGCAGCGGCAGCGTCGTCGGCCACGGCACGCCGTCGCTAGCGCTGGCCTGGGGGCCGGGCGGCGCGCCGCTGGCGCTGGCCGCCGGCGGTGACGGCACCGAGAGCGCCGCGCACGGCATCAACAACCTCGGCCAGATCGTCGGCCACGTGCAGTACCAGGCGGCGCTGTGGTCCGCCGACGGCCAGCGGCTCGCGCTCGCCACGCTGCCCGGGCATACGACGGCCACATCCGCCGCCAACGCCATCAACGACCGCGGCCAGGCGGTCGGTGTCGTCGGCGTGCCCGGTGCCAGCCTGGCGACGCTGTGGCAGAACGGCCAGGTGCAGGTCATCGCCGAAGGCAACAGCGCAGCCAGCGCGATCAACGCCGCCGGCCAGGTGCTGGGCTGGCAACCCGGCTGCGGCTCCTGGCTCTGGAGCGCCGGCAACGGCGCGCGCTGCCTGGTCACGCTGGCGCCCGGCCTGGCCGGCTTCGAAGCCCAGGCCATCAACGCCGCGGGGCAGATGGTGGGGCGCGTCGGCCAGCAGGCGATGCTGTACACGCCGGTCGGCACGATGCGCTGGCGCGGCGCCGACGGCGCGAGCTTCAGCGATGGCGCGGCCTGGGACAGCGGCATCGGCCTGGCGCCCAGCCGCTTCGTCGATCTGGTCGTCGCGCCGACGTCGCCGCGCGGTGTGTTCGTGGCACCCGGCTTCGTCGAGGCGAAGTCGCTCAGCGTCGGCGGCGCCGCCCCGGTGAAGCTGGTGTTGCAGGCGGGCGCGCAACTGGTGGTCTCGGCGCCGACCCGGCTGCTGACCGGCGCCACGCTGATCGGCAGCGGCCTGCTTGTTGGCGGGCTCGACGTGGCCGTAGGCGGCGTCGTGCGTGCGGGCGACCTGCGTGTGGCTGGCGGGGTAACCAACGCCGGCCAGCTGCTCGGCGGCGGCCGGCTGGCCGCGGGCCTGGACAACCGCGGCCGTGTCGACATTGCAGCCGGCGAGACGCTGGAGTTGTCGCCGCCGCCGCAGGTGCTGGTGCTACCGGGTGTCGGCGTCAGCGTCGTCGGCAGCGCCGACCCCGGCCAGCTGCAGCACGTGAACAGCGGCACGATCGCCGTCAGCGGCGGCACGCTGGCGGTGCGCGGCGTGATGCGCAACGACGCCGGCCCCGGCATCGTGCTGCAAGACGCCCATGCCAGCTTCGTCGACGGGCTGGACAACGCCGGCGTGCTGACACTGTCGGGCAACGTGCGCTTCGACGGCCGCCTGGCCAACCGCGACAACGGCCTCGTCAACCTGCAGCCACTGGCCAGCGTGCGCTTCACCGGCGATGTCGCCGGCAGCGGCCGCTTCGCCACGCTGCAGACCGGTGGCGGCCGCGGCGACCCGCCAGCGACATCGCTGCTGCGTTTCGAAGGCCGGCTGCTGCCCGGTGGCGACGGTGGTATCGGCACGCTGACACTGGGCGACAGCGAGATCTCGGGCATCGTGCAGATGGAGCTGGGCGTCGGCGGTGGCAAGGGTGCTGGCAGCGACCACATCAGCTTCAGCGGCGCTTTGGCGCTGCAGGCGGGCTCGCTGCTGCGCCTGTCGCTGCTGACAGACCCGAGAGGCCCGGCGCCGGTGGCGGGCACGTTGTTCAGCCTGTTCGACTACCAGGCGCTGCCGGTCGGCCGCTTTGCCGGCCTGGAGCTGCCGACACTGGCGCAAGGCCTGGCCTGGGATCTGGGCACGCTGTACAGCGGCGGCAGCCTCGCCGTCGTCGCGGTGCCCGAGCCGCCGGCGGCCTTGCTGCTGCTGCTGGGCGCCGGGGTGCTGGTCTGGCGGCGGCGCCGGGTCCGGTAAATTCCCGGGCATGTCCCATGCCCAGATCGCCGTGCTCGCCGTTGCCGCCATCCTCGTCTTCTGGATGGTCGGCGCCTACAACCGCCTGGTCGCGCTGCGCAATGCGATCGCCGCGGCCTGGGCGCTGGTCGACGAGGTGCTGAAAAAACGCGGCGACGCGGTGGCGCCGCTGGTGCTGGCCTTGCGCGAGCCGCTGGCCGGCGAGCAGAACGCGCTCGACGCGCTGCTGGCCGCCGAGCGCCAGGTGCGCAGTGCTGCCGACGCGCTGGCGGCGCGGCCGGTGGACGCCGCACTCGCTGCCGCGGTGGTGGCCGGTGAAGCGGCGATGGCCTCGTCGGCCAGCCGGGTGCTGGCGTTGCTGGAACAGCACGACGACTTGCGCCAAGACCCGGCGGTCGTGGCGCATGCCGCGGCGTTGCGCGACAGCGTCGCCAAGCTCAACTTCTCGCGCCAGCTCTTCAACGAGGCCGCCGAGGCCTACAACAGCGCCGTGCGGCTGTTTCCGACGCGGCTGCTGGCCGAGCTGTACCGCTTCGCGCCCGCCGGCAAACTCTAGAACTGGCCGACGACCGAGGCCGTGGCCACCAGCTCTTCGAACAGCGCCATCGAAGCGTCGGCCGAGACCGCAAACGGGTCCAGCGTCGAGCGTTCCGAATACTTCAGCAGCAGCGCCGGGTTCAGCCGCTGCATGTTGACCTGGCCCATGGCCCAGCCGCCGAAGCGGCGCTCGCCGATCTCTTCGTAGCGCAGCAGCTCCACCTGGGTGTGGCGGGGGTCGCTGCTGATCTTGTTGTAGAGCTTGTTCACCGCGCTGCGGCCGCCTTCCAGCACCTGCAGGAAGATGCCTTCGGAATAACACAGCACGCCGGTGACACCCAGGGCCGGGTTGTTGGCCTTGCTCTGGCGCAGGATGGCCAGCAGTTCTTCCTGGTCCACGGCCGGCACGGCGCGGCTGGCATACATGAGTCGGACGAGCATGGTGTTGACCGGTTAGGTGTTCTTGCGTGACAGCAGCGACAGGAACTCGCGCCGCAGGTTGGCGTCCTTCAGGAAGGCGCCGCGCATCACGCTGTTGACCATCGCCGTCTCGGTGTCCTTGACGCCGCGCCAGTGCATGCAGAAGTGGTCGGCCTCCATCACGATGGCCAGGCCGTCGGGCCGCACCCGTTGCTGCAGTTCGTTGGCCAGCATGGTGACGGCTTCTTCCTGGATCTGCGGCCGGCTCATGATCCAGTCGGTGATGCGGGTGTACTTCGACAGCCCGATCAGGTTCGAATGTTCGTTCGGCAGCAAGCCGATCCAGACCTTGCCGAAGATGGGGCACAGGTGGTGGCTGCAGGCGCTGCGCACGGTGATGGGCCCGACGATCATCAGCTCGTTCAGGCGCTCGGCGTTGGGGAACTCGGTCACCGTCGGCATCGCATGGAAACGGCCGCGGAAGACCTCTTCGATGTACATCTTGGCCACGCGCTTGGCCGTTTCATTGGTGTTGTGGTCGCTCTCGGTGTCGATCACCAGCGAACGCAGCACCTCCTGCAGCTTGGCCTGCACCTCGGCCTTCAGCTCGTCGAGTTCACCCGCCTGCACGAAAGCCGAGATGTTGTCGTTGGCGTGGTAACGCCGGTCGGCGGTGACGAGCCGGTAGCGGATGCGCTCGGAGACCGGCAACGCCGCGAGCTCTTCTTCGCTGCGAAAGATTTTTGTCGGCGCGTCGGCCTCGGGCGCGGCAATCTTGGGCATTGGCAGGTTCCGGGACATCGGGGCCGGGATTGTGCGCCGCGCTTCGAGACCCTGCTCGATGCGGCCTTAGACTGACCCCGTGACCACTGCCCCCGCTTCATTGCCGCTGGCCCATCTGCTCGACCTGACGGCCGACGCCGTGCTGGCCGTCAAGAGCGGGCGCTCGCTCAACGACGTGCTGGCCAAGGTGCCGGCCGCCGCCCGGCCCGGCGTGCAGGCGCTGACCTTCCACGTGATGCGCTGGCTCGGCGGCGCCGGCGAAGTGCGCGCCATCGTCGCGCCGAAAGCGCCGCCGCCGAATGTCGAATCGCTGCTGCTCACCGCGCTGGCGCTGCTGTGGCCGGTGCCGCAGCCGCCCTACGCCGACCACACGCTGGTCGACCAGGCCGTCAACGCGGCGCGCCAGCGCACGCCGGCGGCCGCGGCCTTCATCAACGCCGTGCTGCGGCGTTTCATCCGCGAACGCGAAGCCTTGGTCGAAGCCGCGCGGCACAAACCCATCGGCGCTTTCAACCACCCGCTGTGGTGGATAGAGCGCCTGCGCCACGACTGGCCGACGCAGTGGCAGGCGCTGCTGGCAGCCAACAACGAACACCCGCCGCTGACCTTGCGTGTGAACGCCCGCCGCGGTACCGGTGTGGCCTATGTGCAGCGGCTGGCGGCGCAGGCGCGCGCGGCGAGTGTCATCGACGAGCCCGCGCTCGGCGGCCAGGCGGTGGTGCTGGATACGCCGGTGCCGGTGCTGCAGCTGCCCGGGTTTGCCGAAGGCGAGGTCTCGGTGCAGGACGCCGCGGCGCAGCGCGCGGCACGCTTGCTCGTCGGCGACGGCCTGCCCCACAAAGCCCATGTGCTCGACGCCTGCGCCGCCCCCGGCGGCAAGACCGCGCACCTGCTCGAACTGGCCGACCTGGACCTGCTGGCGCTGGACAGCGACCCGGTGCGCCTGGCGCGGGTGCAGGACGGCCTGAACCGGCTGCAGCTGCAGGCACGCCTGCAGGCCGGCGACGCCCGCGACACGGCGGCCTGGTGGGACGGCCGGCCGTTCGACGCCATCTTGCTGGACGCACCCTGCAGCGCCTCGGGCATCGTGCGCCGCCACCCCGACGTGCGCTGGCTGCGCCGGCCCGACGACATCACCGCGCTGGCCCGGTTGCAGTCGGAAATGCTGGAAGCGCTGTGGCCGCTGCTGGCGCCGGGTGGGCGGCTGCTGTACGCCACCTGTTCTGTGTTCAAGAGTGAGGGCGCCGGCCAGATCGACGCATTTTTGCAACGCCGCGGGCCCGGCGCCGCCCGGCTCGACCCCCTGTCCCCCGGCCATCTGCTGCCGCTGCCCGACAATGCAGGCAGCGCAGCGCCAGGCCCCGGCCGGGCACTGCAAGACGGTTTTTTCTACGCCTTGATCCACAAGACCTGACCCGCCTGCCGCCGTTGCCCATGCCCCTTTCACCGGTCCGCCGACGTTTCATGCAGGGCCTGGGGGTTCTGCTGCTGCTGGGCGGCTTGCTGGGTGCGGCGGGTTCTTCGAGCGCACAGGCCGAGCCGGTGGAACTGGCCCAGCTGCAGCTGGGCCGCAGCGACGGCGCGCTGACGCTGGAGTTCGCCGCCCGCGTGACGCTGCCCAAAGCGGTGGAAGAAGCGCTGCACCGCGGCGTGCCGGTGTACTTCGTGGCCCAGGCCGAACTCCGGCGCAACCGCTGGTACTGGCGCGACGAACGTGTGGCACGTGTCACGCGTTCCTGGCGTGTGGCCTACCAGCCGCTGACGAACACCTGGCGCGTCAGCCTCGGCGGCCTGCACCAGACCTACCCGAGCCTGGCCGACGCGATGGCCACCGTCACGCGCAGCGGCGGCTGGCGTGTCGCCGAGCTGAGCCAGATCGACAGCGACGGCCGCTACTACGTCGAGTTCAGCTACAAGCTCGACACCGCACAGCTGCCCAGCTTCATGCAGATCGGTCTCGGCGGGCCGGGCGAATGGGCGATCGGCGCCGAACGGGTGCTGCGGCTCGACCAGTGACGCTGCGATGACCAAGTCGACACGCTGGGCCTGGATCGTCAGCCTGGTGGCCATCACCGGCGCGGTGCTGGTGCTGGCCTTCGTGCTCAGCTTCAGCAGCGCCGGCACCGGCTTCTACGAACGCCACTTCTTCTGGCTGTTCTGGGTCAACGTCGCGGTGGCGGCGCTGCTGGTGCTGGTGATCCTGCTCGCCGCGCTGCGCCTGGCCGTTCGTGTGCGGCGCGGCAAGTTCGGCAGCCGGCTGCTCATCAAGCTGGCGGGCATCTTCGCCGTCGTCGGGCTGCTGCCGGGGCTGGTGATCTACACCGTGAGCTACCAGTTCGTCTCGCGCAGCATCGAGGCCTGGTTCGACGTGAAGGTGGCCGGTGCGCTGGACGCCGGCCTGTCGCTGGGCAAGACCACGCTCGACGCGCTGGTGGCCGACATCGGCGCCAAGACGCGTGTGGCTGCCGAACGCCTGGCCGAGCAGCGCGCCACCATCGCGCCGCTGACGCTGGAGCGGCTGCGTGAACAGATCGGCGCGCGCGACGTCTCGCTGCTCGGCCACAACGGCCAGGTGCTGTTCACCGCCGGCGGCGGCACCACGGCGGCCACCCCCGAACGCCCGGGCCCGTTGTTGCTGCGCCAGGCGCGGCTGGGCGGCTTGGCCAGCCAAGTGGAGGGGCTGGACGAAGAGTCCATCGCCATCGGCGGCAGCACAGCCACGCGGGTGCGGGCGATTGCACGCATCCCCAGCAGCGACATCTCGCTCGCGCCCGCCGACGACCGCTTCGTCATGGTGGTGCAGCCGGTGTCGCGCGCGCTGGCGCAGAACGCTCTGGCCGTGCAGGCGGCCTACAGCGAGTACCAGCAGCGGGCGCTGGCCCGCGACAGCCTGCGCCGCATGTACATCGGCACGCTGACGCTGGCGCTGATCCTGGCCGTGTTCGGCTCGGTGCTGCTGGCCATCGTGCTGGGCAACCAGCTGGCGCGGCCGCTGCTGCTGCTGGCCGACGGCGTGCGCCAGGTGGCGGCCGGCGACCTGCAGCCGAAACCGGTGTTCGCGTCGGCCGACGAACTGGGCGGGCTGACACGCAGCTTCGCGCAGATGACAGCGCAGCTCGCCGATGCGCGTGAACAGGTGGAGCGCGGCGTGGCGCAGCTGGAAGGTGCACGCACGCGGCTGCAGACCATTCTGGACACGCTGACCGCCGGTGTCATCGTATTCGACCGCGAAGGCCGCATCGACACCGTGAACCCGGGTGCCACACGCATCTTGCGCCTGCCCTTGTCGGCCTGGCGTGGCCGGCGGCTGGAAGAACTGCCCGAGCTGGAGACGTTTGCCAAAAGCGTCGACCAACGCTACGAACTGCTCGCCACCAGCCCCGAAGCGGGCGAACGCGACCAGTGGCAGGACGCCTTCGAACTCGGCCGCGGCGAAGGCAACACGCTGACCCTGCTGGTGCGCGGCGCGCCGCTGCCGGGCGAACAGCGGCTGATGGTCTTCGACGACATCACCGAGGTCGTCTCGGCGCAGCGCAGCCAGGCCTGGGCCGAGGTGGCGCGGCGGCTGGCGCACGAGATCAAGAACCCGCTCACCCCCATCCAGCTGTCGGCTGAACGCTTGCAGCACCGGCTGGAGGCCAAGCTTGAAGGCAACGACCAGAGCCTGCTGATCCGCAGCGTGGCCACCATCGTCAACCAGGTGCAGGCGATGCAGACGCTGGTCAACGAATTCCGCGACTACGCCCGGCTGCCGGCGGCGCAGATGAAACCGCTGGAGCTGAACGCGCTGGCCAGCGAAGTGCTGGCGCTGTACGGCCAGGCACACGACCGCGGCGTGCTCGTGGTGCGGCTGGCCGAGAACCCGCCGCGCATCATGGGCGACGCGACGCAGCTGCGCCAGGTGATCCACAACCTGGTGCAGAACGCGCTGGACGCGGTGGGCGAGCAGGACGACGGCCGGGTCGAGCTCAGCACCGCCGTGGCGCGCGGCGAACACGGCGAGCTGCGCGCGCTGCGCCTGACGGTGCTGGACAATGGGCCTGGTTTCCCCGAGAAGGTGCTCAAGCGCGCCTTCGAACCGTACGTCACCACCAAGACCAAAGGCACGGGCCTGGGCCTGGCGGTGGTGAAGAAGATCGCCGACGAACACGGCGCCCGGCTGCGGGCCGTGAACGTGCACGCCGACGAAGAACCCGACGCCCCGGTGACGGGGGCGCGAGTTTCGTTATCATTTTCAAACTTCGCGCCGCAAGCCCCCGGCCCGCACGAAGGCCCCGCACCGGCGACCGGTGACGCAACGCAGGTGCATTGATCCCAGCCCATGGCCACGATTTTGGTAGTAGACGACGAGCTCGGGATCCGCGCCCTGCTGTCGGAGATCCTCACTGACGAAGGCCACACGGTCGAACTGGCCGAGAACGCGGCGCAGGCGCGCCAGGTGCGCGAACTGCTGCGGCCCGACCTGGTGCTGCTGGACATCTGGATGCCCGACGTCGACGGCATCACGCTGCTCAAGGAATGGGGCGCGAGCGCCCAGCTCAGCATGCCGGTCATCATGATGAGCGGCCACGGCACCATCGACACCGCGGTCGAAGCCACCAAGTACGGCGCCACGGCCTTTCTGGAAAAACCCATCACGCTGCAGAAGCTGCTGCGCGCGGTGGAACAGGCGCTGGTGAAGCCGGGCCTGCGCGCCAGCGCACCGCCGCCGAGCCTGCGCGAGATCACGCTGCCCGGCAGCGAACCGACGGTGCAAGGCAACCTGATGGCGTTGCCGGCGGCGCTGGCGCCCAGCGGCCCGCAGTCGGAACAGAGCTTCGACCTCGACCGCCCGCTGCGTGAAGCACGCGACGCGTTCGAGAAGAGCTATTTCGAGTTCCACCTCGCCAAGGAAGGCGGCTCGATGACCCGTGTGGCCGAGAAGACCGGGCTCGAGCGCACCCACCTGTACCGCAAGCTCAAGCAGCTGGGCGTGGACCTGTCGCGCAACAAGCGCGGCATGCCGTGAGCGCTGGACGGAACGCCGGGATATCCCAGGCTATAATGTTGGGCTCGGCCTGGTAGCTCAGTTGGTAGAGCAGCGGATTGAAAATCCGCGTGTCGGTGGTTCGATTCCGCCCCAGGCCACCACATAAATCAACGGGTTAGAAGCGAAAGCCTCTAGCCCGTTGCTCTTTTCAGCGTTCATGTAGGGGCTTTGTAGGGGCAAGAATTCCGCAAATCGGCTTGGCTGGCCTCTAAGGGCACCCTATACTCAATCTAAATGGGGTGCTGCAACGAAAAATGGCCCGATCCAACGCCGTCGAGACGAGCAAGCTCCAATTGACAGTCGATGTGAACACAGATCGACTGATTGGTGAGATTGCGGCTCTTGGCATTCACGGAGTGAACCGAGGGGAAGTGGCTGTCGCCATTATCCGAATGTGGATCTGGGAAAACCAGCAAAAGCTGCGTGACACCGGCGTTCAGATCAAACCTCCGCAGGGGCTAGTTGGTGGCGCATCCTAGGTCTCACCTAGCAAAGGCGCCATTGCGCGAGGCGCTGATCAACATTCGGTTGGAGCAGGCCGTCGAGCTGGCATTGGTTCGAGCGTTCATCGATGACGCCAGACCGCAGTTCGAACGCGAGACGACGCTTCGTGAAGCTGTGTTTTCGCTCGCACCGGAAGGTCCGGCGACAGCGAACGAGGCGGTGATCGGCTGGCGGCTCGACTGTGACAAGACGCACTACGTCCTCATGTGCACGGTCTCCGGCTTCACCCTGAGCAGGCTGTCCCCCTACGGAGATTGGACCGAGCTTCAAACCGAAGCACGGCGGTGGTGGACCGGCTTCTGCGCTCGCGTTACACCGCAAAGGGCCGTGCGGCTGGCTGTCCGCTACATCAATGCAATCACACTGCCCACGCCCGTTAACGACTTCGCTGACTACTTGGTGAGCCCGCCGGTGGTGCCAACTGAACTACCACAGGCGGTAAGCGGGTTTCTGCAGCGCACGACAATCCCGGACCCTGCCAACAACTGCGTCTCGATCGTCACGCAGGCGCTTGAAGGCCTGCCGGATGTCGATGCACCCCCCCAAGTCACGGTATTGCTGGACATCGACGTTTTTCGCATCGTCAGGCTGAGTTGCCAAGACGACGAACGCATTTGGTCAGAACTCGATGAACTCAGGGTGCAGAAGAACAAGGTCTTCTTCAGTCACCTGACCGAACGCACAGTGGAGATGTTCGAATGACGGCACTCGCGCGCAGCACGTCCTTTGGCCTTCTGTCGGGTATGCGAGGACCCGCAGCAGGGCCCACGGCGACACAACTGGTCAAGATCACAGTGTCAGCGCTCGAAGAACTGAAGAGCGGTGTGACTGCGGGTTCGAGCTACGTCTTTCACGACTTGTCGTCGCTCGCTGCTGAACATGGCATTGATCCGCACGACAGCAGCACGCTCAAGCTCGCGCAACTCTTTTTGTTCTCTCTGCCATCGCACTTCCGCGCTCCTGAGCTTGCCCTCGACTCTGACGGCGAAGTGCTGTTCGACTGGCGTGGCTCCGCCGGCGAAATGCTGACCATTGCTCTTCGCGGGGATGGTCGACTTAGCTATGCCGCGCGCATGTCTTCTTGGGACAAGGACCATGGCACGAAACGCTTTGTTGACTCGATTCCTGCGGCTGTTCTCAGCCATATCCGGAAGGTCTCCGAAAGCTAGCTCTCCGGGGGAGGCCGCTCCCGCCGCTGTCTTCGTTCATGCGTCGGCGCACGTCGCCAGATTCGTGTTTGACAAGCGGTGCCTCTACGCCGACGGCGTCCCAAAGGGAAAGGTCTTCGAGCCGGAATTGCATCCGACGCTTCGCAGGTGGGAAACATCCGTGTGCGGTCGCCTCGGGGTCACCGACGAGCGTATGTGGACCCTTGGGAAGACCATCCGACCGGGCAAGACATGCATTGCAGCCGTCGAGATTCAGGTCAGCAGGGTCGTCGAGGCTGAACTCCACTGCGAAGCGGCACCCGAAGACTACCCTGAGCACGGCGTGATTCTTGGCTGGGCAGCGAACGACAAGGACGCACGGTTGGCACAGCAGCAGGACTTGGCCGAGGCCCATTCGCGCGTCTTAAGGCCCGCGTGAACAGCCCCGTTGCAGGGACCTCGCACGGCTGAGGCTCTCGACCGCGTTGTGCGGTGGTGCCCCTCTCGTCCTGACCGGGTCTGCAAAGTGTCCCGCGCAGCTTCGTCGTGGCACGGTGGGTCGCGCGCCTCGCAACCTTTCGGCGTCCCTGGCGTGCGTGCCTACAGCCGCAGGAAAAGAAATGTTCCCAGCTGTCGACGGGTGGCCTGCATCTAGACTGCGCGCGGCGAGTGCAGGCCTGCCCATTGGCGCGCGGCCCGGGCGATGGCTATGGGCCGCCAGCGGCGTGCCGCGGGTTGGTGCGTTGAAGGTGGCGTGCGTCGATGCTGGCGGGCACGCCACCGAGAAGCTCGACCGCCTCGGTTGTGACGCCCACGGACGACGCGAGCTTGACCGCGAGCCCAAGGTTCCGGGCCGCCGAAGGCACGGCGAGCACCGCCCCAGGCCACCATAAGAATCAAGCACTTAGCCCGGTCCACAAGGTCGGGCTTTGTCGTTTCTGGGCTTCGTGCAGCCACCATGGAGTCACCGTACAGCTCAGTGCCGCGGCAATCGCCCGCCGCGTGCCAGCAGCCTTCCGGCCGTCAAAAGCCTTTCACGGAGAAGCGCCCGGATCGCGAGAGCGCCCCTCAAGAACGCGCCGCCGCCGTCGATACACCGGAAACCACCGGCCGCTTGCCGCGGCCCGTCGTTCGAAACCTCTTGATCACGAAAGACCACCCCATGAATACTTGGAAGCGATGGCTCGCCGGCGCCGCACTGGCTGGCACGACCCTTTTCGCCGCTGTCGCGAACGCCGCGACGCTGGCCGACGCGAAGACTCTGCAGGACGACACGCTCGCGCTGATCAAGGCCAAGGGCCTGGACTCCGCGGCGAAGGAAGTCACCGCCGGCGGTTCGTGGCGCAAGGGCTCGCTGTACGTCGTCATGGTGCGCTTCGACGGCGTCGTGCTCGCTCACTCGGCCAACGACAAGCTCGTCGGCAAGAACACGCTCGAGATGAAGGACGCCACCGGCCGGACCTTCGTGAAGGAGTCGATCGAGGCGGCGAAGGCCAAGGGCAGCCTGCAGACGGAAGTGCGCTGGGCCAACCCCGAGACCAAGCAGCTCGGCGACGCCACGTTGCTCGCCCAGCGCGTCCCCGGTCAGGACGTCTACCTGTCGACGATGATCTTCAAGTAGGCCGCGTGCGACGCCTGGAAGGACGACCCATGAAGTGGCTAGACGACTTGTCGCTGCGCACCAAGCTCGCGCTGGCGCCCGCGGTGTGCCTGGTGATGCTTGGCGTGTCGGCGGGCTGCGCGCTGTGGGGCTTCGCGCAGCAGCGCGCGGCGCTCGGCTCGGTGATGGAGCAGCGTTTGCCGGCCTACGGCTTCGCCGCCCGCTTCGAGTCCGGGCTGCGCGACATGAACGGGCTGATCAACAGCTCGCTCGGCTATGAAGCGATGGGTTTCCCGGCGGACGCGGTGAAGGCGGTCGACACGCGGCTGGACAAGCTCGCGCGCGAACTGGAGAGCGGGCTGAAAGAGCAGGCGGCCGCGAGCCGCGACGAAGCCGACAAGAAGACGCTGGAGTCGATGTCCGCCAGCTATGCGAAGTACCTGAAGGCGGTGCGCGAGACGCAGGAAATGCGGTCCGGCGGCCTGGCGATGGCGTCGATGTACCTCACCACCGCGCAGCAGGCGTACGACAGCCTGCTGCACGAGATCGGCGGCATCAGTCGAGCCCGGCTCGAAGCCGCCGAGCAGGACGTGGCCGGCGCCCGCGCGGCAGCACAGCGCGTGCAGGTCATGATCGCGGTCGCCGCCGGCATCGCGCTGGTGGCCGGCGTGCTGCTCAGCCTGCTGCTGGCGCGCGCCATGCTGGCCCGCGTGGGCACGCTGTCGGCTGCGCTCGCGGCCATCGCCGATGGCGACCTTGTGGCCCCCGTCGCCGCGTCGGGGCGCGATGAGGTCGGCAGCCTGATGCGCGACCTGGAAAGCCTGCGCCGGCGGCTCGCCGCTTCGATCGACGCCGTGCGCAAGTCGGCCGACTCGGTGCGCGTGGCCGCGAACGAGATCTCCGTCGGCAATGCGGACCTGTCGCAGCGCACCGAGACGCAGGCCGCCAACCTGGAGCAGACCGCGGCTTCGATGGAGGAGCTCAACACGACGGTGCAGGCGAACGCCGAGACCGCGCGCCGCGCCAACGATCTGGCGGCGACGGCCAGCGCGGTGGCGGCCAAGGGCGGCCAAGTCGTCGACCGCGTCGTCGCAACGATGGGCGAGATCAGCGCCAGCAGCGGCAAGATAGCCGACATCATCGGCACGATCGACGCGATCGCGTTCCAGACCAACATCCTGGCGCTGAACGCTGCGGTGGAGTCGGCGCGCGCCGGCGAGCAGGGGCGCGGTTTCGCGGTTGTCGCCGGCGAGGTGCGCAGCCTGGCGCAGCGCAGTGCGCAGGCGGCGCGCGAGATCAAGAGCCTGATCGGTTCCAGCGTCGAGCGTGTCGACGCCGGCTCGCGGCTGGTCGGCGAGGCCGGGCAGACCATGCACGACATCGTCGCGCAGGTGAAGCACGTGAGCACGCTGATCGGCGAGATCAGCGGCGCAACCGCGCAGCAGACGTCCGGCATCGGCCAGGTCAGCAGCGCCGTTTCGCAGCTCGACAACGTGACGCAGCAGAATGCCGCGCTTGTCGAGCAGTCCGCCGCAGCGGCGGAGAGCATGAAGCAGCAGGCGGTGCGTCTGGTCGAAAGCGTCAGCGTGTTCCGCGTCGACGCCGCCTGAGGTCACAAGAACTCGGCCCTTGTCTTGGCTGCTTCACTGGCGAGTACGGTCAGCCGGGCGGCTTGCACCACGACGAAATCGCGGATCTGGCCCGCGAAGGCACGCTCCCCGTCGTCGATGTAGTCGTCCATCAAGGCCTGCGCCGGCGCGTGTTCCATCGCCAGCTTGGTCAGCCGCGTGGCCTCGCGTTTGAGCAGCTTCTTGTCGACGCCACATCGCTGCGCAAAGTCGGCCAGCTGAAACGCCCCCACCTCCTGCAGCGAGAAGGCATCGCCCCAGGCCATGGCCCACTCCTGGGCGATGCCCGGGTACTGTGCCACGCTGACCAGGTCGTACCAAGGCGCCGGCTCAAGCCCCTCGCGGCGAACGTAGAACGAGAAGTTCTTGCCGTGCGCGTCGCAGTTGCCGATCAGGAACTGGAACAAGGCCCACCGGAGCAAGGTCATGCGTGCCACGGCCTTGTTGACGGTCTGCTCCACGCGCTCGAACAGCACTTCGAAGCTCACACCCTCACGGATGTTGCGCACGTGCTCGCCGCTGCCAAAATTCCGCTCGTACTTGTAGGTCGCGGGCAGGTCCGAGGCCTGGCAGGCGTCGATGATGTGCAGCCGTTGCACCCTGGGCCCATCGACGCCTTGAATGACGGTGCGGTCGAATCGGCCGACGAGCAGTGCCGGCCTCGGTGTCCGGTAGATGCCGACCTCCGCCACCGGCAGCTTCATGCGTCGGGCCAGGGACATGCAATAGTGTTCGTTGACGACCAGATGAGGCGTCACCGGCCGGCCCGGCTCGGGCTTGAGGATGTGCGTCGATGCCAAAGGCGGCTCGACCAGGAACAGGCGCCCACCGTCGTCCAGCGGGCGGTCCAGGTAGACCATCAGCTTGTCCTGCACGCCCGCAATGGACATGCGGACCTTGCCGTCCCAGAGGGCCAGCGGCATCTCGTCGCGCTCGGCCAGTCGTTTGTCCAGCTCCTCGCGGGTCACTTCCCGCGGCGGCGCGGCGGCGGTGGTGGGCGGGGCCTCGTTCGTGGGCCAGAACCGGAACGCCCCTGTGGTTTCGGTCCCCAACGCGCTGATGAGCGCGTAGATGTTCGCTTTCGATACGCGGTAGGTCGTGGCCGCGATGTCGAGCGCGCGCCCTTCGGGCAGCAGGTTCTCCACGAAGCGCTTCACGGCGCCAGTGGCATAGCCGTCGGCAGCGGGCTGGAGCGGTAGCGCGGGCGACAGGGGAAACGCCCCTGGCGTCGCGACCCAACCCGCGTCGTAGTCCAGCGACCACCGGTCGTTCATGGCCTCGTAGCCCAACGTCGCCACCTTCTGGCCATCGGCCCAGAGGTGGAGCGCGTGGGGGGCATTCGGGGCGTCGTTGGCGGCACTGAGGGTCGGGTTCATGGCGGCATCCCTGGGTGGTCCTTGGGGCCGAGCACGAGTGCGAGCCCCAAGCTGTCCAGCACCGCCAGCAACTTGTCCAGCCGCACGGAGCCCTTGCCGTTTTCTAGGCGAGAGAGCAGGTCGACGGAGACGCCGCTCAACGCCGCCGCATCGTCAATGCGAAGCGACTGCGCACGTCGGCGGGCGCGAATGGCCGGGCCAAATGCGGTGGCGTCGGTGATGCGCAGCAGTTCGGGCGATGTGGCAGGGCTGGAAGTCATTTCGGAATTCCCGGGATGATGGCCTTCGAGCGGCGGTTTGCGCGCTAAATTCATTGAATTCCGAAATCATGCCACATTCACGTTTCCAGAATCAACAAATTCAGCAAACTCCGAAATAGTCGTCTGCCCCTGTCAGACCCGGCGTGCCGGCCGCGTGCCGGGTCGTCGTGCCGCCTCGGCGCGCACGGGGCCGGGCGTGCGGCCAGCGGCCTGCTCCAGCCACAGTAGCGCTTCGACGTGCGACATGAAGGCGTCGAGGTACTCGGGCGACAGCTCGTGCATCGCCTGCAGCGCCAGGTGCACCACGTGCGATGAGTTCAGCGGCCCGGCCTGAGCGGGCACCTCGGCCAATGCCTGGCGCAGGCGTTGCTCGGCCCGCAGGCGCGACCACGTCGGCTTGAACGCCGCCACGGCCTTCAGCGGCGCCGGCGTGCCGGTCAGCGCCCGCGCGCGGCCGAGCTGGTCGACCAGTTGGCTCAGCGCCGCCAACCCGGCGTGTGGCATCTCTGGCATCTCTGGCATCTCTGGCAGGGTGGCGCAGGGCCGCGCTGCACCATGTTCGGCCCGCAACTGTTCGATGCGCAGCAACAGCAGTTGCTGCACCGCACCCTGCTGCGCCGCGGCACGGCGCGCCAGCGCTTCGATGACGGCCATGCCCACCGGGTCGAGACCTGGCTCCGTCGCTTTGTCGGCGTTCATGTTGGCTTCGCGGCCGCCGGCTTCGGCCGCGGCGTCGGCGCCATCTCGACGCGCCGGTTCAGGGCACGGCCGGCGCCATCGGCATTCGACGCGACCGGCTGTTCGGCACCGAACGCAGCGGCGAACACCGCCGCCGACGGCATGCCGTCTTCGATCAGCGCCCGTGTCACCGTCAGCGCGCGCTGCGCCGAGAGTTCCCAGTTGTCGGCGAACCTGGCGCGGCCGTCACCACGCACCTGGCGGTCGTCGGTGAAGCCGCTGACCATCAGCACCTCATCGCGTGTGGCCAGGTAGGCCGCCAGCGGCGCGGCCAGGCTCTGCAGCAGCTGCCTGCCTTCGGGCTGCAGTTGAGCGGAATTGAACGCAAACAGGACACTGCCGCTGATGCCGATGCGGCCGTTGGCCAGCGTCACACGCCCTGCTGCCAGCGGGCCGGCCAGCGCGCGCTCCAGCGCCTCGCGGCGCTGCGTCTCGGCTTGGCGCTGCTGCACCTCGGCCTTCAGGCGCTCGGCCAGGTCGAGCTGCATGCCCAAGGCACAGACGAGGATCAGCACGAAGGCGCCCAGCAGCCCGGCCATGAGGTCGCCGAACGCCGCCCAGACCGGCGCGGTGGACTCGATGCCGTCGTCGAATTCGTCGTGTGTCATGCGGCGTCGGCTTCCGCAGGCAGCTTGCCCAGCCGCTGCAGATCGTCGACGAACTGCTTCTGCGAGCCCAGCGTCAGGTCGATGATCTCGCGCGCCTGCGCCACGTAGTAGGCCAGTTGCTCGTCGCTGCGCGCCATCGACTGGCCGAGCGCCGCCTCGATGCGCTGCAGCTGCGCCATCAGTTGCTCGCTGGCGCGGCTGAACAGCTGCACCGCGACGCCGAAGCCTTCGCCCAGGCTCGCCACTTCGGCCGCGCTGCCCGTCACCTGCACGGCCACGGTCTGCAGCGTGTGCGCCTCTGCCTCCACGGTCTCGGCGAAGCGTGCACCGACACGCTCCAGCACATCGCCGGTGGTTTGCACCAGGGTGTCGATCGCGGCGCGCTGGCCGGTGCTGGCGTGGTTCACCGCGTCGAGCACGTTGCCCAGCGTGCCGATCAGGCGGTTGCGCTCGTCAAGCGCCGCGTTGTCGCGCACCAGGCTTTCGCTGAGCGCCTGGCGCAACTCTCCGATGACCTCGGCCGCGGCGCGTGGCGCCTCCGCCGCCGCCTGCACCAGCCGCGCGATCTCGGCGATGGTGGCGCGCGCCTGCGTCTCGGCCTGCGCGGTGATGGCCTGGGCGCTGTGTTCGAGCGTGCTGCAGATCTGCTGCTGGCGCTCGGCCATCGCCGCGCTGTCCTGCAGGCCTTGCTGCCGGAATGTTGTGGCCATCGCCGAGACGCCGTCGTGGAAGGCGGCCATGCGTTCGCGCTCGTGCGCGGCGGCGCTGGCCTGCCAGCTGGCGTGGGCCTCGGCCACGCTGTGCAGCAACGCCGTGGCGCGCTGCTCGAAGGTCTGTGCAAAGCGGTCCAGGCCGGTGTCCAGGCGCGCGCTGACGCCGTCCAGCTGGCCCTGCACTGCGGCAGTCAGTGCCGCGTGGAGCGTCGTGGTCTCGCGCGCCAGGCCCGCCATCGTCGCCTGCACCGCGGGTTCGATGGCGGCGCCGGCCAGGCGTGCGCCTTCGGCCATGCTGGCCTGCAGCGACCGGCCCACCGAATCGGCCAGGCCGGCATAGGCCCGCTGCGCCTCGGCCTGGAACTGCGCCTGGCTTGCCAGCTGGCGTTCGTGCAGTGCCTGGCCCTGGCGGTCCATCTGCACTACCAGCCCCTGCAGCTGGGCCAGCAGCAGCGGCATTGTCTCGGCCTGTGCGCGCTGCAGCGCCAGCGACTCTTCACGTTGGTGCGCGCGCGAGAAGCCGCGCAGCGTGGTCGCGATCTGCGCGTCTAGCTGCTGCGCCGTGCGCTGGCGCTCGCGCCGTGCCAGGGCCGACATCAGCCCCAGCATCGCCGACGCGGCCACGCCCGCCACCGAGGTGCCGAACGCCAGGCCCAGGCCTTTGACCGGTGCCGCCAGCGAGGCGCGGATGGCCGCCACGTCGCTGGCGTTTTCCAACGCCAGGCCCGTGCCTTTGAGCGTGGCCACCATGCCGAGAAAAGTGCCCAGCATGCCCAGCAGCACCAGCAGACCGGCCAGGGTGGGCGTCAGCGCCGGGCCGGGCAGCGCAACACGTTCGCCCTCGACACGCAGCCGCACGGCGTTTTGCAGGCTGGGGTGCAGCTGGGCGAGCCACGGCGCCAGCGCAGGCGGCGCAGCGTTCATAGCGGCCAGCGCCTGCGCCAGGCCCGTGGTGGCTTGCTGGAAGCGGCGCAGTTCCAGCGCACCCATCAGGTAGACGGCGCCGATCGGCAGCACGAGGGCCAGCGCCAGCAGGTTGACCGGGATGTAGCCCGCTGCCACCCAGACGACGGCAAGCAGGCCCGCCGCGAAGGCGGTGTGATGGAGCAATCGGTTCATGTCGGTGTGTGTGAGCGCAACGCGTCCAGCAGGCCGCGGGCCGGCAGCAGCCGGTGCGCCAGTTCGGCCCGCAGCACATGAGCCATGTCGGCGCGGAAGGCCTGGTGCCAGTGGGCATCGCCGCCGGCGGAGCGCTGCAGCCGTTCGAAGTGCGCCTGCAGCCGCAGCGGCACCAGGCCGAGCAGGCTGCGTTCGTGTGGGGCCAGGGTCCTGTCCATCACCGCGTCGATGGCGGCCAGGCGTGCCGCCGCGGGCGTGCAGCGCGCCAGCGCGTCGCGCAGGCGCTGGCGCAGGGCAGCGACCGCCTCCTGCATCGCCTGCTGGCGAGCGATGCAGTGCTGGCGGTGGGGGCCGAAGTCGGTCGGGCCCGAACCGGGCTCATCGTGGCCGCCAGCGATGCCTGCCTCCAGCGCCGTGCAGACGCGCCGAAAGTGGGCTTCTTCGCCGCCAAGCACCGGCTGCGCGGCAGCAGCGGACGGCGCGGCGTTCAGCGCTGCCGAGAGCGAGATGGCGCCGGTCCAGCTGAGCCAGTGGCCCAGGCGTTCGGCGAACGCGGGGCGGGTGCTGGCAGATGGTGCTTCCGCGAGGCGGGCGAGCAGGAGGGTGAGCTCCGAACCGGCCAGGCCCGGGGTGGTGGACCCATGCTGCATGAAGGCCAGTGAAAGGGTCGGAACAGGGCGCGCAGTGTACAACCCCGGGCGCAGCGGGCCGCTGCGCCGCGCTAGCGCTCAGACGCGCAACTGCTCGCCCAGCGCCGGCCCGTACATCGCCGGGTCGCTGACCGAGGGCGCGCCGTTTTCCAGCCGGCCGGCAAAACGGCGGCTGAAGCCGGGCAGGGCTTCGACCTTGACGCTGAAGTCGTACCAGCGGTTGCTGGCGGCCAGCGGCAGGCGCAGCACGGTTTCGCTGCGTGCGGCGACGTTGCTGGTCTGGCTGAAGCTGAAGTACTTGTTCGACAGCAGCGTCATCTTGATGGCCGTGTTGCCGCGGTTCAGCAGCTTCACGACCAAGTCGCCTGTTGCAGCATCGGCCGTCACCTGCACGTCGGGGCCGGGCTGGCCGGCGCCGGTGAAGTGGCGATGAAAACCGTTCGGGCCCAGAACCCACAGGTCGTAGGCGCCGTCGGCACCACGCGGCCACGCGCCTTGCAGCTGTTTGCCGGCTTCGACGGTGTAGCGCCGTGGCAGCGCGTCGAGCCGGCGCCGGTCGTAGACATGGAACACGGCGCCCTGGCCGCCGCTGTTGCCGAACTGCAGGCTGACGCGGCCGAGGCGGTCGATCGCGCTGTGCACGGCCAGCTCGTAGGGCAGCGCACGCGAAGGCCGCACACCTTCGCTCTGCACCGGCAGCGTCGTCACCGCGGGGGTGGCCGGTATCGTGTGGTCGGGCAGCGCGCGGGCTGCGGTGGCACGTTCCAGCGTCGCCGGCAGGCTGGCGAAGAAGGCGCTGTCGTTGGGGTCGGCAAAGTTGAACGCGCTGGTCATGTCGCCGCAGACCGCGCGGCGCCAGGCGCTGATGTTGGTTTCCTGGACGCCGAAACGCTGTTCGACAAAACGCAGCACCGAGGTGTGGTCGAAGACCTGCGAGTTGACCCAGCCACCGCGGCTCCACGGCGACACCACGTACATCGGCACCCGCGGCCCCAGGCCGTACGGCCGGTGCAGCAGCGCACGTTCGATGACGTTGTCGTTGTAGGGCACGAGGATCTCGTGGTACTCGCCCTTCGTGTCCACCGTCGACGCGCCGGCCAGCACGGCTTGCGTCGGGTCGGCGTTCCAGCGTTCGTACGAAGGCGCGGCGGGCGGCGGCATGTGGTCGAAGAAGCCGTCGTTTTCGTCGAAGTTGATGAAGAGAACGGTCTTGGCCCAGACGGCGGGGTTGGCCGTCAGCGCTTCCAGCACGCGTGACGTGTAGTCGGCGCCTTGCGCGGGGCTCGACGGGCCCGGGTGTTCCGAACCTTCAGCGGTGGCGACGATCCACGACACCTGCGGCAACTGGTCGGCCAGCACGTCGGCCCGCAGCAAGTCGAGGTCGCGGGTGCTGACGCCGCGCTGGCGCAGCGCTTCCGAATAACCCGGTGTCTGGAACCAGGCGGCGCGAAAACTCTGGAACCCCGCCAAGGGGTTGTCGGTGAAGTTGTCGGCCATGTTCTCGTAGACCTGCCAGCGGACTCCGGCGGCCTGCAGCCGCTCTGGATAGGTCAACCAGTTGTAGCCGCCGTTGTTGCCGGGGTCGGCGTCGAAGTTGTCGTAGTCGTTGTAGGTGGCAGGGCCGTTGCCGGTGCCCAGCGGGTCGTTCGTGCCGGTCCACTGGAACAGGCGGTTGGTGTTGGTGCCCGTCTGCGAAGCGCAGTGGTAGGCGTCGCAGACCGTGAACGCGTTCGCCAGCGCCCATTGGAACGGCAGATCGGCCTGGGCGTAGTGGCCCAGCGAATGGTTCTGCTTGATGCGCGGCCAGGCGTCCATGCGGCCGTGGTTCCAGGCCAGCTGCGCGTCAGACCAGGAATGGGGCGTACCTTCGACGCGGATCACCGGGAACTGCTGCACGGTGTCCAGCCGGAACGGCGCAATCAGCGCCGGCGCCGCGCTGGCTTTCTGGTTCGGCTGGTACCAGACGGTCTTGCCGCTGCGCACGGCGGTGTCGGGCACCGGGATCGGAAAACGGTCGGCAAAACCGCGCACGCCGTTGAGCGTGCCGAAGTAGTGGTCGAACGACCGGTTCTCCTGCATCAGGATCACGATGTGTTCGACGTCGGCGATGGTGCCGGTGCGGCGGTTCGCGGGGATCGCCAGCGCCTGCTGGATCACCGGCGGAAAGCTGCACAACGCGGCGGTGGTGCCTGCGGCACCCCCCACGGCACGCAGAAAACCACGGCGGTCGGTCGTCGGTTCCATCGGCAGGACTCCTGGGGTAGTGGTGTGCATATCGCGTGAGCATCGTGCGGGTGCACGGTGTCAGCGGCATGACGCGTTGCCCCAGCGTCTGCGATGCGCGGCTGCAAGTCAAGCCGCGCGGTGCTCCTATGCGGTCAGCTTGTCAGCGGGCTGTCATCGAGCGTACAGCCCGAAGACGATGCCGCCCATGCGGTTGCGGCCACGCTCGTCGATGGCGCGCATGCGGCGCTCCAGATCGTGGATGTCGATGGATTCGCCCAGGTAGGCCTCGTCGCGCTCTTGTTGCGATTCGACGACGGGCAGCAGGGACTTCAGGAAGGTCAGGATCGTGTTCATGGTGAGCTCGCCCGCTGTGCGGGACAGTATCTAGGGTTTTCCCTAGGTGCACTGTAGCCGCTCTCGGTTCCCCTTGCTGGAGGAGCTGGCTCTGTATTGCTCACCAACCGGCCCGACGACTGAGCAGGAATGCACAGCCATCGGGCCTTCATTCATCAGCGTGCGCTCACTTAGAGCGTGCGCAGATGAAAAACGTCAGCTGCGGCGGCGCAGCACCAGGAAGCCGATCGCGCCCAGGCCGCCCAGCAGCAGCGCGTAGGTTTGGGGTTCCGGAACCGCCGAGACGGTGGAGCTCAGCGTGTAGAAGCCGCCCAGCGAGCCGGTGCCCACGCCCGAGACCAGGTAGTAGTAGTCGCCGCCGGCCAGCGCGCCGAACGAATACGAGATGCTGCCCGTGGTGTCGTTGAAGGCAAACGAGCCCATCGCCACGTCCACGGCGCCAGCTTCCTGGAACAGCGAGACCATGCCGCCGGTGATGCCGAGCACGCTGGTCAGGTTGTTCGACACCGCGGTGCTGAACAGGCTGACCGGGCCGGCCAGGTTGAACAGGTAGTCGTCGACGAAGGCACCGACGGGCGTGATCGCAGCAGCCACCTCGAGCGGGTCGTGGGTGCCCCAGTCGGTGGTGGTGGCCTGGGCGCCGAAAGACAGTGCCGACGCAGCGGCCAGCAGAGCAAGTTTGAATTTCATGAGAAGTCCTGACAGAGGTTGGTGAACCGCACCGCCACGGCGAAGACGGTGGCGACACGGATCAAGACAACCCCGGATGAACCGACATGCTGCCCTGACGTCCGCATGGTTTCATCCGGCCTGTTGGCGAATCGGTGCGCCAGCGAACCAACTTGTGCGGCGCACAACGGGATCCCCCACGTTCGGGGGGGGGTGGCTCAGGCCAGGCCGAGCAGCCGTTTCGCGTTCTCTTTCAGGATCAGCGGCTTCACCTTGTCCTTGAAGCCGGCTTCGTCGAAGTCCTTCATCCAGCGTTCGGGTGTGATCAGCGGGTAGTCGCTGCCGAACAGCATGCGGTCCTTCAGCAGCGTGTTGGCGTACTGCACCAGCTGCGCCGGAAAGTACTTCGGGCTCCAGCCCGAGAGGTCGATCCAGACATTCGGCTTGTGCAGCGCCAGGCTCAGCGCTTCGTCCTGCCAGGGCCAGCTCGGGTGGGCGATGACGATCTGGATGTCGGGGAAGTCGATCGCCACGTCTTCCAGCAGCATCGGGTTGCTGTTCTGCAGCCTCAAGCCCCCGCCGCAGCGCATGCCGCTGCCGATGCCCGAATGGCCGCTGTGGAAGATGGCCGGCAGCTTGTATTCGGCGATCACCTCGTACAGCGGCCAGGCCATCTTGTCGTAGGGCAGGAAACCCTGCACCGTGGGGTGGAACTTGAAGCCCTTGACGCCGTTCTCTTCGATCAAGCGGCGCGCTTCGCGTGCGCCCATCTTGCCCTTGTGCGGGTCGATGCTGGCGAACGCAATCATCATGTCGCTGTTCTCGCGCGCCGCGTCGCAGATCTCCTCGTTCGGGATGCGGCGGCGGCCGAGCTGGCTTTCGCTGTCCACCGTGAACATCACGAGGCCGATCTTCTTTTCGCGGTAGTACGCCACCGTCTCGGCGATGGTGGGGCGGCGGTCGCTGCCGAAGTACTTGTCGGCGGCGCGGTCGTATTCCTCGCCGTAGTTGTCGAAGGGGTTGCGGCAAGACACCTCGGCATGGGTGTGGATGTCGATGGCGATCAGCTCGGCGGTGTTCATGGCTTGGCTCTCATTGGCGAAGGTTCACGGGCGAAGGTTCACTGGCAGACGAAGTTCTCGGCGCGTTCGACGTCACCGCTGCCTTTGTACCGCGCCACTTGCGGGTAGGGGCAAAGCGGCCGTGTGCGGTCGGGCGCCCAGGCGGCCGGCACCTCGGCGTTGGGTGTGCTGTTGCCGGCGCCGCGGGCGCGCGCGATCACGCGCTCGGGTGCCTGGCCGCGTTCGACCCAGGCCACCAGCGGCGACAGCAGGTCGAACTGGTCGGTCGCCGGGCCGCCGCGGCAGTGGTTCATCGCCGGCACCAGGAACAGCCGCGCGAAGCTGCCGGTGGCGGCGCCGTGGCGTGCGCGCAGGCGTTCGTACCAGGCGGCTGTCGAGCCCGCCGAGAACACACCGTCGGCCGTGCCGTGGTAGACGAGGACCTTGCCACCACGCACCTGCACGGCGCCCAGGTCGTCGGCGTTCGGCGGTGTCATGAACTGCCATGACGACTCGGTGAACGGGCCGCTGGTGGCGTTGATCAGCGCGGCGGCGCGGTCGGTCTCGAAAGCCATCGCGTAGGCACGCGGGTCGGCTGTGGCCGCGGGTTCGGCCGGCGGCGTGATGAAGGTGAACGCCATCCCCACCGGGTCGCGGTTGGTCACGGACGAGACGAACTTCCAGCTGGCCCAGTCGCTGCCGGCGATGCCGGGGTCGTAGAGGAAGGGTGCGTAGACAGGCTGGCCGCGGCTGTCTTGCGCGCCGGCGAAGACACGCGCGAGCACGGTCTTCTGTTCGACGCTGAGGCAGCGGCCGTCGCGCGCCGTTGTGCAAGCAGGCACGTCGCGCTGCAGGTCGAAAGCCTTCTGGCAGGCCATCACGTCGCCGACAGCGCCGTCGCTCGCGCCGTCGAGTGCGTCGCAGCGCGCCGTGATGCGTTCGGCGACGAACTGGCGCTCGGCCGGCGTCAAGGCGCTGGCGAGGTCGGGCGTTGTCGCCACGCGTGCCCATTGCTGCGCGCCCCAGAGCTGGGCCGCTGCTGCTTTCGGCAGCTCGAAGCCGGGGTTGCCGGCGAGGAAGCCGTCGTAGTCGGCGGCGTAGCGGCTGGCCGCCACCATCGCATGGCGGCCGCCGTTGCTGCAGCCGCCGAAGTACGAGCGCTCGGGCGCCTTGCCATACGCTGCCGCGATCAACGCCTTGGCCATCGGCGTCAGCGTGCCGACGGCGCGGTAGCCGTAGTCCAGCCGCGCCTGCGGATCGCGGCCGAACAGCGGCAGTTGTCTGACGTTGTGGCCGGCGTCGCTGCTCAGCACCGCAAAACCCTGGTGCAGCGCGTTGCTGAGTTCACCGCCACCGCCGACCAGGCCGACGGCCGGCTGGACAAAACCGTCGAGCCCGCCGTTGCCCTGGTGGAAGAAGCGGCCGTTCCAGGCCCGCGGCAGGCGCATCTGGAAGCCGATGGCGTAACTTTGCCCGTCGACGGCGCTGGTGCGTTCGTTCATGCGGCCGACCACGAGGCAATGTTCGGCCACCGGCTGGCCGGCCACCGCCAGCGTACCGGCGGGCACCACGGCCGCCGAGGCGATGATGCTGCCGTTGTGGCCGAAGCGGCTGGCGAGCTCGCTGCAGATCTGCAGCGACGCGCCTTGCGCGGGCGCCAGCGGCAGACCCGGCTCACCAGGCGCAGCGCAGCCGGCCAGCAGCGCGGCTGCCAGCCAGGGCGCGGCGCTGCGGTTTGTGTTGTGCGGCATGGGGTTGTCTCCTGTCGGCACTAGTTAGTTATGAACTTGAAGTAACTTACCCAATATTGCGGCGTTTTTTATCAGGGTTTCCACCGGGGCGCGCCGACTGAATTAGTTATGTAATTGAACTAGTTAAGAGGAGCTGCCATGTCCCCCGACTTCCAGCCCGCCAGCGGTTTGCTGGCCACGCTGAACCTGTTGCGCATCGAGGCGCGTGGGCCACTGGTGCATTTGCGCCTGCTGCGTCCGGCCAAGCGCAATGCCATCAACGACACGCTGATCACGCAGCTCCACACCGCTGTGGTCAACCTGCCGGCCGACACCCGCGCCCTGGTGCTCAGCGGCGAAGGTGACCACTTCTGCGCCGGGCTCGACCTGTCCGAGATGAGCGAACGCAGCACCTTCGACGGGGTCCAGCACTCGCGCATGTGGCATGCGGCAATGGACGCGGTGCAGTTCGGCAAGGTGCCTGTGGTGGCGGTGCTGCACGGCGCCGTGGTCGGCGGCGGCCTCGAACTGGCAAGCAGCGCGCACATCCGCGTCGCCGAGGCCAGCGCGTTCTACGGCCTGCCCGAAGGCCAGCGCGGCCTGTTCGTCGGCGGTGGCGGCTCGGCGCGGGTGCCGCGCCTGATCGGCTTCAGCCGCATGAGCGACATGATGTTGACCGGCCGCGTGCTCGGCGCCGAAGAAGGTCAGGCCGTGGGCTTGTCGCACTACCTCGTTGCCGACGGCGAAGGCCTGGCCAAGGGTATCGAACTGGCGACGAAGATCGCCGGCAACGCGCCGCTGTCGAACTACGCCGTGATGCAGGCGCTGCCGCGCATCGCCGACCTGTCGCAGAGCGATGGCTTGTTCGTCGAGTCGCTGATGGCCGCCATCGCCCAGGGCGACGACGCCGCGAAGTCGCGCATGCGCGACTTCCTCGAAGGCCGCGCCGGCAAGGTGAAGAAGTCATGAGCGGGCACCGGCCTGTCCGTGTCGGCGGCTGCGTAGCTGCCACTGCCGAACAACGTGCCGACGGCGCGCTGCTGCTGCGTTCGACCGAAGCCCTGGGCGACTACCCGAAGCGGCTGACCGACCGCCTGGAGCACTTCGCGGCCACGGCACCCGAACGTGTCTTCGCCGCCAAACGCGGTGCCGACGGCGCCTGGATCACGATCACCTACGCGCAGATGCTGGACCGCGCGCGCCGCATCGGCCAGGCGCTGGCGACCCGCGGGCTGTCGGTCGATCGGCCGATTGCGATCCTCTCCGACAACGACCTCGAACACCTGACGCTGACGTTTGCGGCGCAATGGGTGGGTGTGCCGTTTGCGCCGATCTCGGCGGCGTACAGCACGCTGTCGCAAGACTTCGCGAAGCTGCGCCACATTCTCGGCACGCTGACACCCGGGCTGGTGTTCGCCGGCGACAGCGCGCCGTTTGCGCGCGCCATCGCGGCCTGCGTGCCGGCCGACGTGGAAGTGGTGCTGACACACGGCACGCTCGAAGGCCGTGCGGCGACGCCGTTTGCCGCACTGCTGGCCACCGAGCCCGGCGCCGAAGAAGCCGCCGCGCATGCGCTGGTCGGCCCCGACACGATTGCGAAGTTCCTCTTCACCTCGGGCTCGACGAAACAGCCCAAGGGCGTGGTCAACACGCAGCGCATGTTGTGCAGCAACCTGCAGATGATCCGCCAGACCTTCGCCTTCCTCGAAGACGAACCACCGGTGCTGGTGGACTGGCTGCCCTGGAACCACACCTTCGGCGGCAACCACAACATCGGCATCGCGCTCTACAACGGCGGCACGCTGTACCTGGACGACGGCAAGCCGACGCCCAAAGGCATCGCCGCGACGCTGAAGAACCTGCGCGAGATCGCGCCGACGATCTACTTCAATGTGCCCAAGGGCTTCGAAGAGATCGCACGGGCCATGGACCACGACACGGCGCTGCGCGACAAACTCTTCTCGCGTGTGCAGGCCTTCATGTACGCCGGCGCCGGCCTGTCGCAGGCGGTGTGGGACCACCTCGACCGCCACGCCGAAGCCGCCACCGGCCAGCGTGTGTGCATGTTCACCGGCCTGGGTATGACCGAGACCGCGCCGAGCTGCACCTTTGCCGTTGGCACGCAGGTGAAGTCGGGCCACATCGGCCTGCCGGCGCCAGGTGTCGAAGTGAAGCTCGTGCCGAGCGATGGCAAGCAGGAGATACGCTTCCGCGGGCCCAACGTGATGCCGGGCTACTGGCGCGCGCCGGCCGAGACCGCTGCTGCCTTCGACGACGAAGGTTTCTATTGCACCGGCGACGCGGTGACCTTGCTCGACCCGGCCAACCCCGCGGCGGGCCTGGCCTTCGACGGCCGCATCGCCGAAGACTTCAAGCTCAGCACCGGCACCTTCGTCAGCGTCGGGCCGCTGCGGGCCAAAGTCATCCTCGCCGGCGACCCACTGGTGCAGGACGTGGTGGTCGCCGGCATCAACCGCGACGACCTCGGCCTGCTGATCTTCCCGCGCATCGAAGACACACGCCGCAAGTTCGGCCTGCCTGCGGAAATGAGTGGCGCACAAGTTCTGGCACAGGCCCCCGTGCGGGCCTTCTTCCAGACCTTGCTGGACGGCCTCTGGGCCGAGGGCACCGGCAGCGCCAACCGCCCGGCGCGTGCGCTGCTGCTGGTGGAGCCGCCGCACATCGACCGCGGCGAGGTCACCGACAAGGGTTCGATCAACCAGCGTGCGGTGCTGACGCATCGCGCCGACCTCGTCGAGCGTTTGTACGCGGAGACACGCGACGCCGAGGTCTTCCTCCCGAAAGGCAAGGCATGAACATCGATGGACAAGTGGCGCTGGTCACCGGCGGGGGCTCGGGGCTGGGCGAAGCGGTGGCGCGTGAACTGGCGAAGCATGGCGCCAAGGTCGCGGTGCTCGATGTCAACGCCGACGGCGCGCAGCGTGTGGCGGCCGACATCGGTGGCATTGCTTGCCGTTGCGACATCACCGACACCGCGTCGGTGACCGCCGCGCTCGACGCCGTCGAAGCGAAATTCGGCACACCGCGCATCGTGATGAACATCGCCGGCATCGGCGGCGCCAAACGTGTGATCCAGAAAGACGGTTCGCCGGCGCCGCTGGAAGACTTCGAGCGCGTCATCCGCGTCAACCTGATCGGCACCTACAACGTCATCCGCCTCGCCGCTGCGCGCATCGCCAAGCTCGATCCGCTGGAAGACGGCGAACGTGGAGTGATGCTCTGCACTGCCTCGGTGGCTGCCTACGACGGCCAGGTCGGGCAGGAAGCCTATTCGGCGAGCAAGGGCGGCCTCGTCGGCATGACGCTGCCGCTGGCGCGCGACCTGGCGCAATGGGGTGTGCGTGTTGTCACCGTTGCGCCAGGGCTGTTCCTGACGCCGCTGATGGCACAACTGCCGCCCGAGGTGCAGCAGTCGCTGGCGGGCTCGATCCCGTTCCCGAAACGCCTGGGCAAGCCCGAAGAGTTCGCGGCGCTGGCCGCGCACGTCGTCACCAACGTCCATCTCAACGGCGAGGTGATCCGCCTCGACGGTGCTCTGCGGATGGCGCCGCGTTAGTTCACTCACAAGGAGACAAAACGATGATCTCGATCAAGAAGACCCTGGTGGCGGCCGCCGCCACCCTGCTGCTGTCGCTGCCCGCCTGGGCCGACGTCAACATCGGCGTCAGCCTGTCGCTGACGGGCCCCGGCTCCGGCCTGGGCATCCCGATGAACAACTACTTCAAGATCTTCCCCGAGAAGATCGCCGGCGAGAAGGTCAACCTGATCATCCTCGACGACGCCAGCGACCCCGGCAAGGGCACGAGCAACGCACGCCGCTTCGTCACCGAAGACAAGGTCGACATGATCATCGGCTCGTCGCTGACGCCGGTGGCTGCGGCGATGGCGCCGGTGGCCGCCGAAGCCAAGACCGTGCAGCTGGCCGCCAGCCCGGTGGGCACGCCGCCGGGGCAGGACGGCTGGCTGTTCCGCCTGCCGCAAAGCACCGACGTGATGGCGCATGCGATGGTCGAGCACATGAAGAAGCTCGGCGTCAAGACGGTTGGTTTCCTCGGCTACACCGACGCCTACGGCGAACTGTGGCTGAAGGCCATCACCGCCGAAGGCGAGAAGGCCGGCATCAAGGTCGTCGCCGCCGAGCGTTTTGCACGCGCCGACACCAGCGTCACACCGCAGGCCTTGAAGCTCACCGCCGCCAACCCCGACGCGATGCTGGTCGTGGCTTCGGGCTCGGGCGCCGCGATGCCGCACAAGGCCATCGTCGAACGGGGCTACAAGGGCAAGATCTACCAGACCCATGCTGCGGCCACGCCCGACCTGGTGCGCATCGGCGGCAAGGATGTCGACGGTTCGTACGTCGTCTCCGGCCCGGCGGTCATCGCCGAGCAGCTGCCCGACAACCACCCGTCGAAGAAGCTCGCGGTCGACTTCGTCACCAAGTACGAGAAGGCCGTCGGCCCGAACACGCGCAACCAGTTCGCCGGCCATTCGTACGACGTGGCGATCGTGCTCGAGAAGATCCTGCCGGTGGCGCTGAAGAAAGCCAAGCCCGGCACGCCGGAGTTCCGCGCCGCGCTGAAGGACGCGATGGAGACGATGGGCCGCACGGTCTTCAGCCACGGCGTGATGAACTGGACCACAACCGACCACTGGGGCTACACCAACGAAACCGGTGTGATGCTCAAAGTGGTCGACGGCAAGTTCGTCGTCGAGAAGTGACGACCCCCAAGACGCCGGGTACGGCGTCGCCCCCCCGAGGGGGAGCTCGGACCGACCGGGAAACCCGGATCGGCCCGAGAGCCTCGATCAACTTTCCGCGACTGACTTAAGGCCATGGACTTCACGATTGCCAGCATCCTGGCGCTGGACGGCGCCACCAACGGCGCCATCTACGCATTGCTCGCGCTGGCGACCGTGCTCGTCTTCGCCGTCACCCGTGTCATCTTCATCCCCCAGGGCGAGTTCGTCGCTTTCGGTGCCTTGACGCTGGCGCTGTTCCAGGCCGGCAAGGTGCCGGGCACGGTGTGGTTCCTCATGATCCTGGCCGGCGCCGTCGCTTTGGGCGATCTTGTCCAGGGTCTGCGCCACCATGTGCCGGCGCCGAAGCTGGCAAAGCAGGCCATCACGACACTGGCCTACCCGATGGCCGTGGCGCTGCTCGGCTGGTGGGCCGGCGACAAGAACCTGCCGCTGCTGGCGCAGGCGGCGCTGACGCTGGCGCTCGTCACGCCCTTCGGGCCGCTGATCTACCGACTGGCCTACGAATCGCTTGCCGACGCATCGGTGCTGGTGCTGCTGATCGTTTCGGTCGGTGTGCACTTCGCGCTGGTCGGGCTGGGCCTGTATTTCTTCGGCGCCGAAGGTTTCCGCAACCCGAGCTTCTGGGACCAGCGTTTTGCGCTCGGGCCGGTGACGCTGACGGGGCAGACGCTGATCATCTTCGTCGCATCGATTGCGCTCATCGTCAGCCTCTGGCTGTTTTTCGAGAAGTCGCTGTCGGGCAAGGCGCTGCGCGCCACTGCGGTGAACCGGCTGGGTGCGCGGCTGATGGGCATCAGCAGCGCCGGTGCCGGCCGTTTGAGTTTCACGATGGCGGCTTTCATCGGCGCGCTCTCGGGCCTGCTGATCGGGCCGACGACGACCGTGTTCTACGACAGCGGCTTCCTCATCGGGCTGAAGGGTTTCGTCGCCGCGGTGTTCGCCGGGTTGTCGAGTTATCCGCTGGCGCTGGTGGGTGCGCTGGGTGTCGGCCTGCTGGAAAGTTTCGGCTCGTTCTGGGCCAGTTCGTTCAAGGAAGTGATCGTCTTTTCGTCGATCCTGCCGGTGCTGCTGTGGCGGTCGCTGCGCGACCCGCACAGCGAGGAACATTGACGTGAGGCGCTACGCTTTCCCCGCCTTCGCGGCGCTGATGCTGGTGTTGCCGCTGCTGCCGGTGCCCGACTTCTGGATCACGCAGAGCAACTACATCGGCCTGTATTCGATCGTCTCGCTCGGCCTGGTGCTGCTCACCGGCGTTGCCGGCCTCACCTCGTTCGGGCAGGCGGCGTTTGTCGGCATCGGCGCCTACACCGCGGCGTTCCTGGCCACCAAGGTCGGCGTCTCGCCGTGGTTGACGCTGTGGATGGGCGTGGCCCTCGCGGCGGCGGCGGCGGTGTTGATCGGCGCCATCACGCTGCGCATGTCGGGCCACTACCTGCCGCTGGCCACCATCGCCTGGGGCCTGGCGCTGTACTACTTGATGGGCAACATGGAGTGGCTGGGCAAATACGACGGCCTGCTCGGTGTGCCGACGATCACGCTGTTCGGCGCCGACCTCGGCACCGGGCGCGGGTTGCACGGGCTGATCTGGGTCATCGCGCTGATCGCCGCGCTGGCGGTGACGCACCTGCTCGATTCACGCCCCGGCCGCGCGATCCGGGCGCTGAAGAGCGGCTCGACGATGGCCGAGGCGATGGGCATTTCGACCTTCCGCTACAAGCTCACGGTGTTTGTCATCGCCGCGGTGCTGGCGGCGGTCTCGGGCTGGCTGTTCGCGCACTTCCAGCGCACGGTGAACCCGTCGCCGTTTTCGCTGACCAAGGGCATCGAGTACCTGTTCATGGCGGTGCTGGGCGGTGTCGGCCATGTCTGGGGCGCCTTCCTCGGCTCGGCCGTCGTGCGGCTCACCGAAGACCAGTTGCAGGTGCTGCTGCCCAAGCTCATCGGCAGCAGCGGCAACTTCGAAACCATCGTCTTCGGCGTCGTGCTGATCGTCGTGCTGAAGTACGCGCCCGACGGTTTGTGGACCTTCGCTTCGCGCTGGCTGCCGGCACCGCGCCGTGTGCGCGACTGGGAGGGTGCGGCAGCGCTGCCGGCGCGCGACAAGCCCGCACGCGGCGAAGCGCTGCTGCAGGTACAGGCGGTGCGCAAGCAGTTCGGTGGCCTGTTGGCGGTGAACGATGTCAGCTTCGAGGTGCGCGGCGGCGATATCGTCGGCCTCATCGGCCCCAACGGCGCCGGCAAGAGCACCACCTTCAACCTCATCACCGGCGTCTTGTCGCTCAGCGGCGGCCAGGTGCTGTACCGCGGTGAAGCCATTGGCGGCCTGCCGTCGCGCAAGATCGCACGGCGCGGCATCTCGCGCACCTTTCAGCACGTGAAGATGATCCCCGAGATGACGGTGCTGGAGAACGTGGCGCTCGGTGGTTATCTGCGCAGCCGCAACGGCGCCCTGCGCGCGATGCTGCGGCTGGACCGCGCCGAAGAACGCGGCCTGTTCGCCGAGGCCGAACGCCAGCTGCAGCGCATCGGCATGGCCGAGCAGATGCACGAACTGGCAGGCAACCTCGCGCTCGGCCCGCAGCGGCTGATGGAGATTGCCCGCGCACTCGCCACCGACCCCGCGCTGCTGCTGCTGGACGAACCCGCCGCCGGCCTTCGGCACAAGGAGAAGCAGGCGCTGGCCGACGTGCTGCGCCAGCTGAAGACCGAAGGCCTGAGCATCCTGCTGGTGGAACACGACATGGACTTCGTGATGGGCCTGACCGACCGCATCGTCGTGATGGAGTTCGGCACCCGGCTGATCGAAGGCACGCCCGAAGAAGTGCAGGCCAGCCCGGTCGTGCGCGCCGCCTACCTTGGCACGGAGCATTGATATGAAACTCCCATGCTCGCTTCAGGCGCGGTGGTCCGATTGCGGCCCGTTGCGGTTGTTGGGTCTGAGGCGATCGCGTGCGCTCGGGGTGCCCTGTTGCGCTCATGTCCCCCGCCCCAGCTTGCTGCGCAAGCTGGGGCTCCTCCTTTACTTCGCTCCACAGGGCACCCCAAGCGCCCGCTCAGGCACCACCGGTGGTGCGCCACG
>Ga0307515_10001347_pt1 | contig 55605 bp, 52 predicted proteins | sample 17_EM_MG_FD_194513 | JGI IMG/M metagenome (GOLD analysis project Ga0307515, IMG submission 194513) | Populus trichocarpa ectomycorrhiza microbial communities from riparian zone in the Pacific Northwest, United States - 17_EM | ecosystem: Host-associated > Plants > Roots > Unclassified | place...
CCCACCCGAACCCGGGGCAGAAGGACCGTAGACGGAGTCCGGCCCACCCGAACCCGGGGCAGAAGGACCGTAGACGGAGTCCGGCCCACCCGAACCCGGGGCAGAAGGACCGTAGACGGAGTCCGGCCCACCCGAACCCGGGGCAGAAGGACCGTAGACGGAGTCCGGCCCACCCGAACCCGGGGCAGAAGGACCGTAGACGGAGTCCGGCGCAGGCGAACCCAGACCGGAAGGACCCTGACCGGCGGATCTTCGACGCGGTGACTTCCGGAGCGCTGCCCGGGCCGCCCAGGCCGTGTGGGCCGCTAGCAGCATCAGGATCACCGCCGCCACCCAGCGCAGCGGCGTCGCGATCGGGGCGATCGCCGCCGCCAGCGCCGCGCCGCCCAGGACCGCGATCAGCGCGTACACCCCGTCGGCGGTGGCCGCGCCCAGGCCGGCCGCCGCGCCGACGCGCAGGGACGTGCGGGCGGTGAGGCCCGCGATCAGGACCGCGATGGCACCGACGGGCACGGCGACGCCGTAGCCGGCGATCACGCCGGCCAGGAACGCCCCGGTCATGGCGCGGGCGGGTGGACCGGCGGGCCGGCGGCGACACGCTGCTGTCGCGCGGCCCGGACGGGCTCGGCGGCAGACAGGGTCGGGTGCGGGCTCGGCTCGGTCACGTCGACATGATGGCCGGGCCGCTTCGGTGGAGGCTACCGATTTTCGCCGTTAGGGTTTCGATCATGGGTGTGGTCGCGGAACTGGTCCTGATCCGGCACGGGCAGAGCACGGCGAACGTCGCCTTTCCGCTCGCCGACGCGCAAGGCCTCGTGGAGTCCGGCCTGGCCGGCCGCGACACCGATGTTGAGCTGACCGACCTGGGCGTCGAGCAGGCCGCGGCGGTGGGGCGGTGGCTTGCCGCGTTGCCCGTCGGCGAGTTGCCCGAGGTGGTGATCACTTCCCCGTATCTACGGGCCCGGGAGACGTGGCGGATCGCCGCCGCGACCTCCGGGTTGTCGCTGCCCGTTCCCGGCACCGACGACCGGCTGGTGGACCGGCTGGTCGGGGAGTTTGAGATGTTGACGCTCGCGGCGATCCGGCAGCGTTTTCCGGATGAGCCGGCCCGCTTCGAGCAGGCCGGTGAGTATGCCTACCGGCCGCCGGGCGGTGAGGCCTTCGGCGACATCGCCGTCCGGCTGAGCTCCTTTCTCGACGACCTGAATCGCGAGCATGCCGGCGAGCGGGTGCTGGTGGTGGCGCACGATTCGGTGGTGCTGATGATGCGGTATGTCATCGAGGGCCTGGACTGGACCCGGCTGGCCGCCATCGTGGCGGCGGCCGGCCAGGTCCGGAACGCGTCGATCACGAGCTTTACGGGCTCGTCGGGCAGCCTCGTGCTGGACCGCTACAACACGGTCGACCATCTGGCTGCCTAGCCCCTACTCGGTGTCTGTCCAGGCCAGGAACTCCTCGACGGCCGGGCGGTCGCCGTCCACCTCGACGCTGTCCAGCGGGATCCGCTTGTAGACCGCCAGCACCAGGTCGCTGGCCGACCCGCGGATGGTCGCCAGCGGCTCGCCGCTCGCGACCGGGTCGGCCTTCGCGCCGGTGGGGGTCAGGTCGACCAGCCAGGTCGGACCCTCCACCGCCGACAGCGCGATCCGGGCCGGGCGGTGCGGCCAGGCGCCGATCGAGCCCAGGGTCACCACGATCAGCTCGTCGATGGTGTCGACGGCGACGGCCGCCGGGATCGGCTCGGGCTTGCCGACGGTCTCCTGGGCGTCCCACGCGTGCACGGCCGCCTCCTGGACCTGGTGGCGGGCCACCGCGCCCGAGGTCATCGGCGCTTCCGAGGCGCCCCACCACGTCCAGCAGTCGCGGTCGGGGCCGGCCACGCGCAGCGCGTCGATCAGCAGCCGGGTCGACTCGGCGGACCATTCCAGCAGGTCGCCGGTGGGCTCGCGGTCGGCGAACTCCGGTGGGGTGTCGGCGGGGCCGGCCGCGACCACCTCGGCCCACCAGCGCTGCACCGTGCCCAGGTGGACGACCAGCTTGCGCAGGGACCAGTCGGGGCAGCCGGGCACCCGGGTCTCGGTGTCACCCGTCGCCACGGCCTGCCGGAGGGCGGCCGAGCGCTCGGCGATGAGGTCCAGTAGTTCAGGGAAGGGCAGCGGCGGAATCATGCCGATTTTCTATCACCGGGATACGACAAAAAATCGGCTCAGTGCGACTCCCGGCTTACCGCGTCGCCGCTGCCGCCGACGAGGAAGTCCAGGTCGGCGCCCACTTCCGCGCCCAATACGGTGTCGACGTACAACTTCTGCCAGCCGCGGGCGGGGCGGGCCAGCGCGGCCAGCAGCGCCGCCGACGGCTCGCGGGCGGCCAGTTCGTCCTCCGGCACGTCCACCGTCAGCCGCCGGTTCGGCACGTCGAGGGTGATCCAGTCGCCGTCCCGGACCCGGTCCAGGGGTCCACCGGCGGCGGCCTCCGGCGCCACGTGCAGCACGACCGTGCCGTACGCCGTACCGCTCATCCTCCCGTCGCAGACCCGGACCATGTCGCGGACGCCCTGGTGCAGCAGCCTGGTCGGCAGTGGCATGTTCGCCACCTCGGGCATGCCCGGGTAGCCGCGCGGCCCGCAGCCGCGCAGCACCAGCACGGAGTCCGCGTCGACGTCGAGGTCCGGCGCGTCGATGCGCTGGTGGAAGTCTTCCACCGAGTCGAAGACGACCGCCCGGCCGCGGTGCTGGAGCAGGTGCGGGCTGGCCGCGGCGGGCTTGATGATCGCGCCGGCCGGGGCCAGGTTGCCGTGCAGCACGGCGATGCCGGCCTGGGGCAGCACCGGCTTCTCCCGGCTGCGGATGACGTCGGCGTCCCAGATCCGCGCCTCGGCCAGGGATTCGACGAAGGGCCGGCCGGTGACGTCGATCGCCTCCGGGTCGAGCAGGTCGGCCACCTCGCGCAGCACCGCGGCCAGGCCGCCGGCCCGGTACAGGTCCTCCATCAGGTATTTTCCGGCGGGCTGCAGGTCGACCAGCAGCGGCACGTCCGCACCGATCCGGTCGAAGTCGGCGAGCGTGAGCGGCACGCCGAGCCGGCCCGCGATGGCCAGCAGGTGCACCACGGCGTTGGTGGAGCCGCCGAGCGCGGCCAGCGCGACGATCGCGTTGTGGAACGAGCCGGCGGTCAGCACCTGGCTGGGCCGGCGGTCCGCGGCGATCATCGCCACTATCAGCCGGCCGGTCTCGTGCGAGCGGGCCAGCAGCCGGCTGTCCGGGGCCGGGGTGCCGGCCGTGCCCGGCAGCACCGCGCCGAGCGCCTCGGCGAGCAGGCCCATGGTCGAGGCGGTGCCCATGGTGTTGCAGTGGCCGCGGCTGCGGATCATCGACGATTCGGATTCGAGGAAGGCCGCCTGGCTCAGCGTGCCGGCCCGGACCTCCTCGGACAGCCGCCACACGTCGGTGCCGCAGCCCAGCGGCGTGCCCCGGAACGTGCCGGTGAGCATCGGGCCGCCCGGCACCACGACGGCGGGCAGGTCGACGGAGGCCGCCGCCATCAGCAGCGCCGGGATGGTCTTGTCGCAGCCGCCGAGCAGCACCACGCCGTCGACCGGGTTGGCGCGCAGCATCTCCTCGGTCGCCATCGCGGCCATGTTGCGCCAGAGCATCGCCGTCGGGCGGACCTGGGTCTCGCCGATCGACACGACGGGCAGGTTGAACGGGACGCCGCCGGCCTCCCAGATCCCCTGCTTGACGTGCTCGGCGACCTCGTCGAGGTGGCTGTTGCAGGGGGTCAGGTCGGAGGCCGTGTTGGCGATCGCGATCTGCGGGCGGCCCTCGAAGGCCGAGTTCGGTAATCCGCGGCGCATCCAGGCGCGGTGGATGTAGGAGTTGCGGTCCTGGCCGGCGTACCACTGGGCGCTGCGGAGCTCAGGCATATAACTTCCAATAATCGGAACGCTGGTTGCTTATCTGGAATATCAGGTACGGTACGCCGGTGCCCCCGGAAATCGCACCCCCCGTGGTCGGCGCGGATCGGGTGCTCGCCGTCCTCGCCGAGCTTGCGCGGCACGCCGACGGCGCCTCGCTGGAGGTGATGACCCGGGCGGTGGCCAGCCCCAAGCCCACTGTGCACCGCGCGCTCGCCTCGCTGTGCCGGTTCGGCTTCGCCGCCCGCGACGGCCACGGCCGGTATGTGCTCGGCGACGAGTTCCTGCGCCTGGCGTTCGCCCACCACGAGGCCCGCCCCGACCACCTGCGGATCACCCCGGTGCTGACCGCGCTGGCCGAGCGCTACGGCGAGACCGCCCACTACGCGGTGCTCGACGGCCACACGGTGGTCTACCGGGCGAAGGTCGACCCGCCCGCGGGCGCTCTGCGCCTGAGTTCCACGATCGGCGGCCGCAATCCGGCGCACTCCACGGCGGTCGGCAAGCTGCTGCTCTCGTACGCGCTCAGCGACGACGAAGCCGTCACGGCCTGGGTCCGCGATCAGCCCCTGACACCGCGCACGCCGCACACCCTGACCAGCGCGGATGCCTTCGCCGCCGAGTTGCGCGCGATCCGGGGCCGCGGATACGCCGTCGACGACCAGGAAAACGACCCCGGCATCGTCTGTCTCGCCGTACCCGTGTTTTTGACGTCGCCGACCCGGCCCACCGGCGCGGTCAGCGTCTCCGCGCCGGTCTCCCGCACCCCGCTGGCGACCTTGGTCGCCGAGGTCGATGCCATCCGAGCGACGGTGACGGCCCGATGACAGCGTGCCGGCGCCGCACACCACCCCTATCTCTGGAGAATCCATGAAGCTGATGCGCATCGGCGACGCCGGGTCCGAACGGCCCGTCGTCCGCGTCGACGACGACACCTACGCCGACGTCGCCGACCTCGAAGAGCTGTTCTTCGCCGCGCCGGCGGAGTTCCGGCAGGCCGTCGAGGCGCGGATCGCGGCCGGGCAGGTGCACCGGTTCGCCGGGGAGCGGGTCGGCGCGCCGATCCGCCGGCCGCACCAGATCCTCTGCATCGGGCTGAACTACCGCGACCACGCCGCCGAGACCGGGCAGGCCGTGCCGGCCGAGCCGATCCTGTTCACCAAGCCGCCGAACACCCTGGTCGGGCCGTACGACCACGTGCGGCAGCCGCGCGGGTCGACCAAGCTGGACTGGGAGGTCGAGCTGGGCATCGTGATCGGCCGGCGGGCGAGCTATCTGGACGACCGCGACGCCGCCCGGGACGCCATCGCCGGGTACGTGGTCTGCAACGACGTCAGCGAGCGGGCGTTCCAGATCGAGCGCGGCGGGCAGTGGTCCAAGGGCAAGTCGGCCGAGACGTTCAACCCGGCCGGGCCGTGGCTGGTCACCCCGGACGAGATCCCGGACGTGTCCGCGCTGGGCATGTGGCTGGACGTCAACGGCGTACGGCGGCAGACCGGCAACACCGCCACGATGGTCTTCGACCCGTACGAGATCGTCCGGTACCTGAGCCAGTTCCTGGTGCTGGAGCCGGGCGACCTGATCAACACCGGCACCCCGCCCGGCGTCGGGATGGGCTTCGACCCGCAGGTCTGGCTGCGGCCCGGCGACGTGATCGAGCTGGGCATCGACGGGTTGGGCAGTCAGCGCCAGCATGTGGTGCCCGCCCGCTGATGCGCGCCTTCGTGATCACCGGGCCGGGCAAGGCGGAGGTCCAGGACGTCGAGCCACCCTCGGCACGGCCGGGTGAGGTCGTGGTGGACGTCGAGCGGGCCGGCGTGTGCGGCACGGACATGGAGTTCTTCAGCGGGGCGATGTCCTACCTGCACACCGGTCAGGCGCAGTACCCGATGCGGATCGGCCACGAATGGTCCGGCACGGTCAGCGCCGTCGGTGCGGGGGTCGACGAGGCCTGGCTCGGGCGCCGGGTCACCGGGGACACCATGCTGGGCTGCGGGCGCTGCGCGCGGTGCCGCTCCGGGCGGCAGCACGTCTGCGCCGACCGGTACGAGATCGGCATCCGCAACGGCTGGCCCGGCGCGCTTGCCGAGCGGTTGCCCGTACCGGTGAAAGCTCTGCAGGTCCTGCCCGAGCAGGTCGACGCGGCCCTCGGCGCCCTGGTCGAACCCGGCAGCAACGCGCTGCGCGCGGTCCGCGGCGCGGCGCTGCCGCCGGGCGGCCGGCTGCTGGTCCTCGGGCCCGGCACGATCGGCCTGCTCGCCGCCCAGCTCGCCGCCGCACAGGGCGCCGAGGTGCACCTGCTCGGACGCGGCAGCGAGTCGCCGGCGGCGGCCGCCTCGGTGGGCTTCCCCCGGGTCTGGACCACCGCGACGCTGCCGGACCTGGCCTGGGACGCGGTCATCGACGCGTCCAACGGCGCCGCGCTGCCCGCGCTCGCCGCCGAGCTGGTCGAGCCGGGCCGGCGGGTGGTCTACGTCGGGCTCGCCGGCGAGCCCAGCCTGGTCGACTCCCGGGCGCTGGTGCTCAAGGACGTCACGGCGGTCGGCGTGCTCAGCGGCTCGGGCGGCTTCGCCGGGACGGTCGAGTTGTTCGCCACAGGCGAGGTCGACCCGCGCCCGCTGATCGCCGCCACCGTGGGCCTCGACGACGTCGCGGCCGCGCTGGCCGGCGAGCGTCACCCCGCCTGGGGCGACGGCCCGAAGATCCACGTCGATCCAAGGAGTTGATGTTTGTGAGCGAGTTCGCCGGACTCACCGCCGTCGTCACCGGCGGCGCCAGCGGCATCGGCGCCGCGACCGTCGCCCTGCTGCGCGAGCGCGGCGCCCGGGTGGCCGGCCTGGACTTGGTCGAGCACGACGCCGACCTGTCGGTGATCGGCGACGTCGGGGACACCGCGTCGGTGGACGCGGCGATCGCCACCGTCGCTTCGCACTTCGGCCGGATCGACATCCTGGTGAACAACGCCGGCATCGGCGCGGTCGGCGATGTCACCGCCAACAGCGACGACGAGTGGCACCGGGTGCTGAACGTCAACGTGGTCGGCATCGCGCGGGTGTCGCGCGCGGCGCTGCCGTACCTGCTCGCCTCGCCGAGCGGCGCGATCGTCAACACCTGCTCGATCGCGGCTCCGATCGGGCTGCCGCAGCGGGCGTTGTATTCGGCGAGCAAGGGGGCGGTGGCTTCGCTGACGCTGGCGATGGCCGCTGACCACGTCCGGCAGGGGGTGCGGGTGAACGCGGTCGTGCCGGGCACGGCCGACACCCCGTGGGTGGCCCGGCTGTTGAAGGCCGCCGAGGATCCGGAGGCCGCGGCGGCCGCGCTGCGCGGGCGGCAGCCGACCGGGCGGCTGGTCACGGTGGCGGAGATCGCTCACGCGATCGCCTATCTGGCGAGTCCGCTGGCGTCCGCGACGACGGGCACGCTGCTCGCGGTGGACGGCGGCATGACCGGGGTACGCCTACCGAATTAAACATCGTCACCTTCAGTAAGAACCAGGAGCTCTTGTGGCTGGTGTTTGAACCACCTGTCAATCGCCTATGACATTGTGCGAGCGATCCGATTCCCGGGTCGCTCGCACCTTTGTTTTCCCTGCTAGATGAGGTTAAGCAAACATTTTCCCGCTCACCTCTTGCGCTCCGTCGATATCTTTGTCAACAATCTTGTTGCGAATCGTGCCATCGATATCGATCACAAGGAGTAGTTTTCGTGAACAAGGAAGCTGGCCAGCACGCCCCGCCCTCGCGGCGTCGCTGGCGCGGCGTCGCCGTGGCCGCCTCGGCCGTCGTCCTGCTCGGCGGCGGATACGCCACCGCGAACGCGGCGACCCAGAGCGACACCGGCAAGCGCACCACCGCAGCCCGTCCGCAGATCCGCAACGCCACCGGCGTGGGGCGCGTGGTCAACGCCGCCAACGCGTTTGTCGACACGCTGACCACCGAGCAGCAGGCTGAGGTGTTGCTGGACTTCTCCCAGGCCAACGCCGTCACGTGGTCCAACCTGCCGGAAGGCATCGTGACCCGGCCGGGCGTCCAGTTCAGCACGCTGAGCGACGATCAACTCGCCGCCGCCAAGGCCGTGGTGCAGGCCGCCATGGGCACCGGCACGGGCACCGGCTTCGACCAGGCCACCCAGATCCTCCTGGCCGACGATGTGCTGGCCGCAGCGGAAAGCACCACCACGGCCGACCCGACCGCCACCGCGGACCCGACCGCCACTGCCACCGAGACGGCGTCCGCCGACCCGACCGCCAGCGCTACGGCCACCGACGTTCCGACCGGCACTCCGCCCTCCGGTGGTCCCGGCGGGCCCGGCGGCGGCGGCTTCAACTACGGCAGCGGCGTCTACTTCCTGGCCTTCCTCGGCACCCCGTCGACGACCGGCACCTGGCAGCTGCACTTCGGCGGCCACCACCTCGCCGTCAACATCACCTTCGAAAACGGCAAGGTCACCGGCTCCACCCCGTTCTTCATCGGCGTCGAGCCGACCAGCTTCACCACCGACGGCACCACCTACCAGCCGCTGTCGATCATGCGGGACGGCATGGCCAAGCTGACCGCCAGCCTCACCACCGCCCAGCAGGCCGAGGCCAAGCTCAGCCAGTCGTTCGGCGACGTGCTGCTCGGGCCGGGCCAGGACGGCCAGTTCCCCACCACCAAGGTGGGCATCGCGGTCAGCAAGCTCTCGCCGAAGCAGAAGAAGCTGGTCCTCGCGGCCATCCACCCGTGGGTCGCCGCGGTTGACGACGCCACCGCCAAGATGCTGATGAAGGCCTACGAGAAGGACCTGAACAAGACCTTCGTGGCCTACTCCGGCGGGCTCGACCTGGCCACCCAGGGCGACTACGTCCGGATCGACGGCCCCGGCGTCTGGATCGAGTTCATCAGCCAGAACGGCATCGTCTTCGGGGACCAGATCCACTTCCACACCGTCTACCGGGACCACACCCGCGACTACGGCGGAGAGTTCACCTTCTGATGAAGACACCGCGTATCTCGCTGTCCACGGTGTGGCGTGCCCTGGCCGGGATCGCGGTGGCGGTGCCGGCGGCGCTCCTGCTCGGAGCGCCGCCGGCGGCCGCGCACCCGATGCCGCACTCGGTGGTCCTGCTCGACGTGCACGAAACCTCGGTGGCCGCGCGGCTGGAGCTACCGGTCGACGAACTCCGCACGGCGAGCGGCATCGACCTGCGCACCGCCGGCACCGCCGACATACCGGCGGACGCCGTGCGCGCCTATCTCACCGCGCACATCCGGCCCACGACGGTCGAGGGCCGGCAGTGGACCGTACGGATCGGCGCCCTGACGCTGAGCCGCGCCGAGCAGACCGCCACCGGCCCCTACCGGGAACTGGTCGCGCAGGCGGTGCTCACCCCGCCGGCCGGCGGCGACGTGCGCCGCTTCACCTTCGGCTACGACGCCGTCATCCACCAGGTGGTCACCCACATCGCGCTGGTCTCGGTGCGGCAGGACTGGGAAACCGGCCGTCTCGACGAGGGCGGCGACGGCGCCGAGCAGGTCGGCACCATCCGGATCGACACCCGGACCATGACGATTCCGCCGCTGGCGGTCGACCTCGGCGACGGCAGCGCCTGGCGCGGCTTCCTGGCGATGGTCCGGCTCGGCGGCAACCACATCCTGACGGGTACGGATCACCTGCTGTTCCTGCTGATCCTGCTGTTGCCGGCCCCGTTGCGGGCGGTCCGGGGCCGATGGCGGGGACTCCTCGGCGCGCGGGCGGCGCTGGGCCGCATCGGCTGGACGACGCTCGCCTTCACCGTGGGTCATTCGATAGCCCTGGCGCTGAGTTCCTTCGGCCGGCTCGACATTCCGGCCTGGCCGGTCGAGGCGTTCATCGCGGTCAGCATCCTCATCGGCGCGGTGCACGCGATCCGGCCGATCTTTCCGGGGCGGGAGGCCGCCGTGGCGGGGCTGTTCGGGCTCGGCCACGGGATGGCGTTCTCCTTCGTCCTCGCCGAGATGCAGCTCTCCACCGGGCGGCTCGCGCTCAGCCTGCTCGGCTTCAACCTCGGCATCGAGCTGATCCAGGTGCTGCTGGTGGCGCTCGCGTTGCCGGCGCTGCTGGTGCTCGCCCGGCTACGGATCGGATCCCGGCTGCGGATCGGCGGGGCGCTGATCACCGCCGCGGCGGCCACCGGCTGGCTGCTCGACCGGCTCGGCCTGCCGAACGCGGTGGCCCGGATCGCGGACAGCGCCGGGGCGCACACCACACCGATGGTGGCCGGGCTGGCCGTGACGGCGGCGCTCGCCGGGGCGTGGACAGTCGCCGACCGCCGCAAGCCCGCCGGGTACGAAGAAAGCCGGGCCAGCGAGCTGACCCGGCGTTCGGCGATGCTTCCCAACTCAGACGTTGAAGCCCTCAGACGTTGAAGCCCAGCGCGCGCAGCTGCTCCCGGCCGTCGTCGGTGATCTTGTCGGGGCCCCACGGCGGCAGCCACACCCAGTTGATCCGGAAGTCCTTGACCAGGCCGCCACCCGGGCCGGTGGTCAGGGCCTGGCGGGTCTGGTCCTCGATGACGTCGGTCAGCGGGCAGGCCGCCGAGGTCAGCGTCATGTCCAGCGTCACGACGTTGTCGTCGTCGACGTGGGCGCCGTAGACCAGGCCGAGGTCGACGACGTTGATGCCGAGCTCGGGGTCGACGACATCCTTCATCGCCTCCTCGATGTCATCGATGGTCGGCTTGGAGACGACCGTGCCGGCCACAGCCGGGGCCGCGTCGGCGTCCACCGGAGCAGCCTTGTCCACCGCCTCCGAGGGGGTCTCTTCCAGCGTCTTGTCCGTCATGATGCCGTCACCTCCGGGCTCACGCCCACACCGGCGCGCGCCGCGGCGTCCTTGAACGCCATCCACGGCAGCAGCGCACATTTGACCCGGGCCGGATAGCGCGCCACGCCGGCGAACGCCACGCCGTCGCCGAGCACTTCCTCGTCGGGCTCGATCTGGCCGCGGCTCTGCATGAGCGCGACGAATGCCTCCTGCACCGGGACCGCCTCCGCCACGGTGCGGCCCTGGAGCAGCTCGTGCAGCACGGACGCCGACGCCTGGCTGATCGAGCAGCCGATGCCGTCGTACGAGATGTCCGTCAGGGTGGTGCCGTCAACGGCGACCCGGAAGGTCACCTCGTCACCGCAGGTGGGGTTGACGTGGTGCGCCTCGCCACCGTACGGGGCCCGCAGGCCCTTGCCGTGCGGGTGCTTGTAATGGTCCAGGATGATGTCCTGGTAGAGCTGGTCGATCATCAGGCGAACACCTTCCGCACCCGCTCCAGACCGCGCACCAGGGCGTCGATCTCGTCGGTCGTCGTGTAGAGGTAGAACGAGGCCCGGGTCATCGCCGGCACCCCGAACCGCGCGCACACCGGGCGCGCGCAGTGATGTCCCACCCTGACCTCAACACCGAGGTCGTCGAGAATCTGCCCGACATCGTGCGGGTGCACACCTTCGACCTCGAACGAGACCGTGCCGCCGCGGCCTTCCGGGGTGGCCGGGCCGAAGACCCGGACTCCCGGCACGTCCGCGAGAGCTTTCAGCGCGTACGCGGTGATCTCCTGCTCGTGCCGATGGACGTTCGCCATGCCCAGCGCCGTCAGGTAATCCACCGCGGCGCCCAGGCCGATCGCCTCGGTGATCGGCGGGGTGCCGCCCTCGAACCGGGCCGGCGGCGGGGCGAAGGTGGTGCCCGCCATCGTCACCGTCTCGATCGTCGACCCGCCGGCCAGGAACGGCGGCATGGCCGCCAGCAGCGCGGCCCGGCCCCACAGCACGCCGATGCCGGTCGGACCGAGCATCTTGTGACCGGTGAACGCGATGAAGTCCGCACCCAGCTCGACCACGTCGATCGGCAGGTGCGGCACCGACTGCGAGCAGTCGAGCAGGACCAGCGCGCCGACCTCGTGGGCCCGGGCGACGATCCGCGCCGGGTCGTTGATCGTGCCCAGGATGTTGGACATGTGCACGATCGCCACGAGCTTGGTGCGCTCGTTGACCAGTTCGTCGAGCCTCGACTCGTCGAGCCGGCCCTCGTCGGTGACGCCGAACCAGCGCAGGGTCGCGCCGGTGCGCTGGCACAGCAGCTGCCACGGGACGAGGTTGGAGTGGTGCTCCATCTCGGAGACCACGATCTCGTCGCCGGGGCCGAGCTTCAGCAGCTCCGCCGACGTGTACGCCACCAGGTTGATCGCCTCGGTCGAGTTCTTGGTGAACACAACCTCGTCCGGGCTGGGCGCCCCGATGAAGGCGGCGATCTTCGCGCGGGCATCCTCGTACGCCGTGGTGGACTCGGTGCCGAGGGTGTGCACGGAGCGGGACACGTTGCCGTTGTACTGCTCCTGGTGCGCACGCATGGCGTCGAGCACCTGCCGCGGCTTCTGCGAGGTGTTCGCGCTGTCGAGGTAGACGAGCGGGTGCCCGTTGATCTCCCGACCCAGGATCGGGAAGTCGGCACGCACCCGCGCCACGTCGAACGTCATGATCGGTTCCTCGATCCTCAGGCCCGCGCGCCGGCCACGTAACGCTCGTAGCCCTCGGCCTCGAGCTGCTCGGCGAGCTCCGGGCCGCCCTCCTGGACGATCTTGCCGGCGACGAAGACGTGCACGAAGTCCGGCTTGATGTACCGCAGGATGCGGGTGTAGTGGGTGATCAGCAGCAGGCCGGCCTCGCCGGACTCGCGCACCCGGTTGACGCCCTCGCTGACCACCCGCAGCGCGTCGATGTCGAGGCCGGAGTCGGTCTCGTCGAGGATCGCGATCTTCGGCTTGAGCAGCTCGAGCTGCATGATCTCGTGCCGCTTCTTCTCGCCGCCGGAGAAGCCCTCGTTGACGTTGCGCTGGGCGAACGCCGGGTCCATCTGCAGCTTCTCCATGGCGCCACGCAGCTCGCCGGCCCAGGTGCGCAGCTTCGGCGCCTGGCCGTCGATCGCGGTCTTAGCGGTGCGCAGGAAGTTGGCCACCGAGACACCGGGGACCTCGACCGGATACTGCATCGCCAGGAAGAGGCCGGCGCGGGCCCGCTCGTCGACGGTCATCGCGAGGACGTCCTCGCCGTCGAGGGTCACCGTACCGCCGGTGATCTGGTATTTCGGGTGCCCGGCGATGGAGTAGGCAAGGGTCGACTTGCCGGAGCCGTTCGGGCCCATGATGGCGTGCGTCTCACCCGCCCGCACGGTCAGGTCGACGCCGGCCAGGATCGGCTTCAGCTCGCCCTCGGGCAGCTTGACCGACACCTGCAGGTCGCGGATCTCGAGGGTGCTCACGGCATAACTCCATTACTCGGCGTGGTCGAAACGTAGATGTCGCCGTCGCGGATCTCGACGGAGAAGGTCGCCACCGGCTCGGTGGCGGGCAGGCCGCTGGGCTCGCCGGTGCGCAGGTCGAAGCGGGAGCCGTGCAGCCAGCACTCGAGCGTGCAGCCGTCGACCTCCCCCTCGGAGAGGGCGACCGCGGCGTGGCTGCACTCGTCCCGGACGGCGTAGAACTGGTCGTCGTCCGCGTGCACGATCGCGACGTCCACGCCGTCGATCTCCGCAGTGGTCACCGAGCCCTTGGCCAGGTCGGCGGCGGGGCCTACAAGCTCGAAACTCATGAGCCCGCCTTCGCCAGCCTCGCCTCGATGGCGTCGCCGAGGCGCTCGCGCAGCTCCTCGACCGGGATCTTGTTGATCAGCTCGGCGAAGAAGCCGCGGACGACCAGCTTGCGCGCCTCGAACTCCGGGATGCCCCGGGCCATCAGGTAGAACAGCTGCTCGTCGTCGAAGCGGCCGGTCGCGCTGGCGTGCCCGGCGCTGATCACCTCGCCGGTCTCGATCTCGAGGTTCGGCACCGAGTCGGCGCGGGCGCCGTCGGAAAGCAGCAGGTTCCGGTTGATCTCGTACGTCTCCGTGCCGGTGGCCGCCGCGCGGATCACCACGTCGCCGACCCACACGGTGTGCGCCGACCGGCCCTGCAGCGCGCCACGGTAGCCGACGTAGCTGCGGCAATCCGGCACGCTGTGGTCGACCAGCTGGCGGTGCTCGACGTGCTGGCCGGCGTCGGCGAAGTACAGGCCCCAGAGCTCGGCCTCGCCGCCGCGGCCGGCGTATTCGACGCTGGTGAACTGCCGGAGCAGGCTGCCGCCGAGGCTGACCTGGACGTGGTTGACCCGGGCGTCCCGGCCGACCTTGAACTTGATGTGCTGGGCCTGCACCGCCTCGGCGTCCCACTCGGTGAGCGTGACGAAGGTGAGCTGGGCACCGTCGCCGATGACCACCTCGACGTTGTCGGCCAGCGTCGCCGTGCCGGTCTGCTCCAGGACGACGGTGGCCTGGGCGAAGTTGCCCAGCCTGACGTACGTCCGCGCGGCAGCCGCCTCGAGGCCCTGCCCGACCACCCGGATGACCACCGGTTCGGCCGCGACGGTGTCGGCGGCGACGTCGATCAGCGTCACGCTCGCCGCGGCGCCGTACGCCAGAGCGCTGATCCGGTCGAACGGCGTCAGCACCGCCTCGACCTTGCCCGCGTCGACCTGCGTCACGGACACGCCGGCCGGCAGGTCGCCGGGCGCGTAGCCCGGCGCCGCGCCGGTCAGCGTGGTCGCGGTGACCAGCTCCTTCAGGCGCTTGGTCGGCGTGAAGCGCCACTCCTCCTCCAGGCCGTTGACGGCCGGGAAGTCGGTGACGTCGAAGGAACGCAGCACCTGCGACTTGGTGCTCGGCGGGGCCATGGCCTCGGTAGTCATCTCGTCCTTGATCTCGTCTGTTTTCTTTTCGGCTTGACCGGTGAAGCGCTGGGCCGTGGGCGCTAGCCCACTGCCCCCTCCATCTGCAGCTCGATCAGGCGGTTCAGCTCGAGGGCGTATTCCATCGGGAGCTCCTTGGCGATCGGCTCGATGAAGCCGCGCACGATCATCGCCATGGCCTCGTCCTCGGTCAGGCCCCGGCTCATCAGGTAGAAGAGCTGGTCGTCGCTGATCTTGGAAACCGTCGCCTCGTGGCCCATCGACACGTCGTCCTCGCGGATGTCGACGTACGGGTAGGTGTCCGAGCGGGAGATGGTGTCGACCAGGAGCGCGTCGCACTTGACCGTGCTCTTGCTGTGGTGCGAGCCCTCCATCACCTGCACGAGGCCGCGGTAGGAGGTGCGGCCGCCGCCCCGGGCGATCGACTTGCTGATGATCGTCGAGGAGGTGTGCGGCGCGGCGTGCACCATCTTGGCGCCCGCGTCCTGGTGCTGGCCCTCGCCGGCCATCGCGACCGAGAGCACCTCGCCCTTGGCGTGCGGGCCGGTCATGTAGACGGCCGGGTACTTCATCGTCACCTTGGAGCCGATGTTGCCGTCGACCCACTCCATGGTCGCGCCCTCTTCGCAGGTGGCGCGCTTGGTGACCAGGTTGTACACGTTGTTCGACCAGTTCTGGATGGTCGTGTACCGGCAGCGGGCGTTCTTCTTCACGATGATCTCGACGACCGCGCTGTGCAGCGAGTCGGACGAGTAGATCGGGGCGGTGCAGCCCTCCACGTAGTGGATGTAGGCGCCCTCGTCGACGATGATCAGCGTCCGCTCGAACTGGCCCATGTTCTCGGTGTTGATCCGGAAGTAGGCCTGCAGCGGGATGTCGACGTGCACACCCTTCGGCACGTAGATGAAGGAGCCGCCGGACCACACGGAGGTGTTCAGCGCGGCGAACTTGTTGTCGCCGACCGGGATGACCGTGCCGAAGTATTCCTTGAAGATGTCCTCGTGCTCGCGCAGCGCGGTGTCGGTGTCCAGGAACAGGACGCCCTGCTCCTCAAGGTCCTCACGGATCTTGTGGTAGACGACCTCGGACTCGTACTGCGCCGCGACGCCGGAGACGAGGCGCTGCTTCTCGGCCTCGGGGATGCCCAGCTTGTCGTAGGTGTTCTTGATGTCGGCCGGCAGGTCGTCCCAGGTGGCGGCCTGCTTCTCGGTCGAGCGCACGAAATACTTGATGTTCTGGAAGTCGATGCCGGTGAGGTCGGCGCCCCAGTTCGGCATGGGCTTGCGGTCGAACAGGCGCAGGCCCTTGAGCCGCAGGTCAAGCATCCACTGCGGCTCGCTCTTGAGCGCCGAGATGTTGCGCACCACGGCCTCGGACAGGCCGCGCTGGGCGGTGGCCCCGGCGGTGTCGGCGTCGGCCCAGCCATATTCGTACTTGCCCAGGGCGGCGAGGTGCTCTTCCTGGGTCACGACAGGCTGGACGATCTGCTCGGTCATTTATCTGTCCTCACAGTGGTGGCGGTTATCTCGGTCGAACGGGGCACGCGCGGCGGGGAAGGAATGTGCGTGGTGCACACCCCGTCGCCGTGCGCGATGGTGGCCAGGCGCTGCACGTGGGTGCCGATGAGCCGCGAGATGACCGCGGTCTCGGCGTCGCACAACTGGGGAAACTCAGCGGCGACGTGCGCCACCGGGCAGTGGTGCTGGCACAGCTGCCCGCCGGACGCGATCGTCGTCGCGTTGGCAGCGTAACCCTCGGCGGTCAGGGCCTCGGCGAGCGCCTCCGCCCGCGCCATCGGATCGTCGCCGGCCCCGAGCAGCGCGGCCCGGCAGCGCTCCTCCAGGGCGGAAACCTGGGCGGTGGCGAAGGCGGTGACCGCCTCCGGCCCGCCGGTCTCGGCGATCCACCGCAGGGCGGCGGTGGCGATGCCGTCGTAGAAGTGCGGAAAGCCCTCCCGGGCGGCCGCGGTGAGCACGAACGCCTTGGCGGGCCGTCCCCGGCCGCGCGGGCCGTGGTGCCGACTCTCGCGCACCTCGACAAGCTGGTCGGCGAGCATGGCGTCCAGATGCTTGCGGATGGCCGCGGAGCTGAGCCCGAGCTGAGCACCGAGCTCGGCGGCGGTGGCCGCGCCACTTTCGAAGAGGAGCTGAGCCACCCTGTCCCGGGTGCGCCCGTCGGCGGACTTGGTGTCGACGGAAGGCGCGCGGAAGCCGGCGGCCGGGACGGCCACCCCACTGCCCCACGACAACACTCCGTTTTTCACTACGCCAACGTTACGTAATTCCTGGAGCGCCTGCAAACCGACGGCCCGGTGATCCAGGACACCGCGCCCACCGGCCGCGCTCAATCAAGATCAAATTCGGGCGTACGATGCCCGGGGTGAGCAATCGCACCCTCCTGCGCCCGCTGGCCCTGGCCTCCCTGATCACCAACATCGGCCTGGTAGTCACGGGTGCGGCGGTCCGCCTGACCGGCTCCGGCCTCGGCTGCCCCACCTGGCCCAAGTGCACCGAGGAGTCGTACACAACGACCCCGGAGATGGGCATCAACGGCGTCATCGAATTCGGCAACCGGGTGCTCGGCGTCGTGCTGGGGCTGATCGCCCTGGCCTGTTTCATCGCCGCGCTGCTGGAAAAGCCCCGCCGCCGGTCACTCATCGTGCTGTCACTGGCGGTCGGCCTGGGCATCCCCGGCCAGGGCGTGATCGGCGGCATCACGGTGCTGACAGACCTGAACCCGTGGGTGGTCGGCCTGCACTTCCTGCTGTCCATGGCGCTGATCGCGCTGGCGTACGCGCTATGGAAAAGAACCGCGGAGGGCGACCGCCCCCGCCGCACCCTGGTCCCGGCCCCGCTGCCGGCCCTGGCCCGCCTGCTGGCGCTGGTCAGCGCGGCGGTGATCGTGCTGGGCGTGGTCGTGACGGGCAGCGGCCCACACGCGGGCGACGAAAACGCCAAACGCAACGGCCTGGACCCGGCAACCATCGCCCAGACCCACGCCGACCTGGTCTTCCTCCTGATCGGCCTGTCGGTGGGGCTGTGGTTCGCCCTGCGGGCCGCAAAGGCACCGCGCCCGGCGATCCGGGCGGCGGGCATCCTGATCGTGATCGAACTGGGTCAGGGGCTGATCGGCTTCGTCCAATACTTCACCAACCTGCCGGTCCTGCTGGTGGGAGCCCACATGCTCGGCGCCTGCCTGGTCTGGACAGGGACGCTGAGCGCCCTCTGGAGCCTCCGCGAACGCCCCCACCACGAGACGCAGCCGGCCATCCCAACCCCGGCATCCCCACCCACCACAACACCGACACCCGCACCCGTCGCCTAGCCTCCCCGCCGCCACTCCCCCCGCCGCCGCTCCCCGCCACGCGGAGTCGCGCCCGGGTGCTCGTCGAGCCCGCTTTCGACGCGTTTGTGTCGGGCCGCGCTGGCCGATGGCGTGTCGTGGCAGTGCGGAGCCGACCGAGCTTTGCCACAAGATCCGCGCCGGGTCGCCGACCCAAATTCGACGTTGACGCATGCGGGTGCGGAGCGGACCACGCCACCACAAGATCGACGCCGTCTCGGCGACCCCAGGTCGACGTTGATGCACACGGGCGCCGAGCGGACCACGCCGCCACAAGATCCGGCCGCGGCTCGGCGACCCCAGGTCGACGTTGATGCACACGGGCGCGGAGCGGACCACGCCACCACAAGATCGACGCCGTCTCGGCGACCCCAGGTCGACGTTGATGCACACGGGCGCCGAGCGGACCACGCCACCACAAGATCGACGCCGGCTCGGCGACCCCAGGTCGACGTTGATGCACACGGGCGCGAAGCGGACCACGCCACCACAAGATCGACGCCGGCTCGGCGACCCCAGGTCGACGTTGATGCACACGGGCGCGAAGCGGACCACGCCACCACAAGATCCGGCCGCAGCTCGGGCGGGTCTGTGGGCGTGATCGGCGTATTGCGATCAGTTGGCGGCCCAGCCACGCAGAGGCTCCCGGCGAACCCCGGCGCGCCAAGATCTGCCCGGATCGCCAGCGCACCCTGCAGGCTGTCCTTCACGATCGCCGTCACGCCGTCCGACATCCGGGCGATCACGCCGGACAACCAGTCGCTCCCCCACTGACGTCTCGCGCTACCGCGGGCGGTTCAACGCACGCAGCTGGCAGGGTGAGGGTGGCCGTTCATGAGCCGCTAGGCGATTGGCCGCCCTCGCCCGGTGTCGGCGGGAGCGACGGTCAGCACCATGCAACCAGGCACGACATCCGGAATTTGATCTTGATTGTGCGGGAGGCGGGGGCGGATACGAGGGCGACCCGGGAGATCCCGGGTCGCTGCGGTGGATGAGGGTCTGTGGGGTGGGGCGGTCTACCGGTCAGCGCGCCATGCTTCGTCGTGACATCGAGCGCCACAGGTCGTTGCTCGGGCGCATCTGCTCCATGAGTTCGCGCTCCCAGGCGTTTTCCACTTCGACGCCCGCTGTTTCGCATGCCTGGCGGGCGACGTCGGTGCCGTCGGCGGCGAACTGGTCGGTCCACTCGCCGTCCTCGCCGACCAGGACGATGCGGGCGCCACGCTTGCCGACGTACTCGATGACCGCTTTCGCGCCGCCGTGGCCGACGGCGAATGACTTGATGTCAGCGGTCAGTGTCGTATCGGAACCTTCTGCCATGACTCGCAGCCTAGGCAGACTTCCGTGCTTGTCCAGCACACCTGGTGCGTTTTTGTGATGCCAATTACCTGCGGGTTTGGCCGGTAGCGGCATTGTTTTGTACCGATACTGCCCGAATTGCACCGGGGGTTAGGTTCCATCGAACGGGGTACCGGGAGTGACTTCTCTAACCCTCAATAACGGGCATTCTGTGCGACGCGCGTGAATGTCACCACGCATTGCCGCACTCTAGACGAGCGCGTCGACCGCCACCGCGATGAAGAGAATGGTCAGGTACGTGTACGACCAGTGGAACAGCCGCATCGGCTTGAGCGGTTCGCCCCGGCGCGAGCGGCGGACCAGCTTCAGCGCCTCCAGCAGGAAGATCGCTCCCGACAGGATCGCCGTGACGCCGTAGATCGGGCCCAGGCCCAGCGGCCACGCCGCCAGCGACGCCACCAGCATCAGACCGGTGAAGATCAGGATTTCGGCGTTGACCCGGCCGGCCGAGCGGACCACGGGCAGCATCGGGATGCCGGCGCGGGCGTAGTCGTCCTTGTACTTGATGGCCAGCGCGTAGAAGTGCGGCATCTGCCAAAAGAAGACAACGGCAAAAAGCGCCCAGCCCAGCGGGGCGATCGAGCCCGTCACCGCGGCCCAGCCGATGAGCACCGGGGCCGCGCCGCAGATGCCGCCCCAGAACGTGTTCGTCGGGGTGCGCCGCTTCAGCCACAGCGTGTAGACCACGTCGTAGTAGAAGATGGAGCCCGCGGTCATCGCCGTGGCGAGCCAGTTGGTGAAGGCGCCCATGAGTACGACCGAGATCACCGCCAGCACCAGCCCGAAGATCAGGGCCGCGCGCGGGGTGACCGTGTGTGCCGGCAGCGGGCGCCGCTTGGTGCGCCGCATCAGCTGGTCGATGTCGCGGTCGATGTAGCAGTTGAGCGCGCTCGCCGCGCCCGCCGCCAGCGAGCCGCCGACCAGCACGATCGCCATCAGCCAGAGGCTCGGCCAGCCGCCGGCCGCGAGCATCATCGCGGGGACCGTGGTCACCAGCAGCAGCTCGACGATGCGCGGCTTGGTCAGCGAGACGTACGCCTTGATGACGGCGCCGATGTCGCGGCGGCCCTCCTCGCGCCCCGCCGGTCGCGGCGGCGGCACCTCGAGAAGACCGGGCGACCGCCCCTGGTCGGGACGCTCGGTGATCATGCTCACGGACAGCCACCTTCCGGCATCGGCGAGGGCGTTAGACACAGCCGTGGCCGATGGGGACCGGCCGGCACGCTGGATCAGACTACGCGCAGCCCCGGACACCCTTCGGTCGCCCCGGCAGAGGTGTACGGCGTCACAACCTGCAAGGTTCACTGTCCGCTCTCAGCGTATGGGCCTGTGCGGTTCCCGGGGCGGTGGTTTACCGGCAATGGATAGGGTCAAGTCAAAAGGGTTCCCACACCATGCCCGAGGAGCACAACCGACGTGGCTGCCAAAGACGATTTGAACTGGTCCGACCTCGACCGCCGGGCGGTCGACACCGTCCGGGTGCTGGCCATGGACGCCGTCGAGAAATCCGGCAACGGCCACCCCGGCACGGCGATGAGCCTGGCGCCGGCCGCTTACCTGCTTTTCAACCGGGTCATGCGCCATGACCCCACCGACCCGAACTGGGCCGGCCGGGACCGCTTCGTCCTCTCCTGTGGCCACTCCAGCCTCACCCTCTACATCCAGCTCTACCTGTCGGGCTACGGCCTGGCGCTGGACGACCTGGCCGCGCTGCGCCAGTGGGGATCGCTGACCCCCGGTCACCCTGAGTACGGGCACACCCCCGGCGTCGAGGTCACCACCGGCCCGCTCGGACAGGGCATCGGCAACGCGGTCGGCATGGCGATGGCCGCCCGCCGCGAGCGCGGCCTGTTCGACCCGGCCGCCGACGGTGACTCGCTGTTCGACCACCACGTGTACGCGCTGTGTTCCGATGGCGACATCGAGGAGGGCGTGAGCCACGAGTCGAGCGCGATCGCCGGGGTGCAGAAGCTCGGCAACCTCACGCTGATCTACGACGACAACGAGATCTCCATCGAGGACGACACCCGGATCGCCAAGAACGAGGACGTCGGCGCCCGGTATGCGGCCTACGGCTGGGACGTACGGCACGTGGACTGGCGCAAGGGCGACCCGGACCAGGGCTCGGAGTATGCCGAGGACGTCGAGGCGCTGTACGCGGCGATCCAGGCCGGCCACGACGTCACCGACAAGCCCACGTTCATCGTGCTGCGCACCATCATCGGCTGGCCCGCGCCGAACAAGCAGAACACCGGCAAGATCCACGGCTCCGCGCTGGGCGCCGACGAGGTCAAGGCCACCAAGGAGATCCTCGGCTTCGACCCGAACGTGTCGTTCGCCGTCGCCGAGGAGGTGCTGGCGCACGCCCGCGAGGTCGTCGAGCGCGGCCGGGTCGCCCACGCCGAGTGGAACAAGGCCTTCGAGGCCTGGTCCGCGAAGAACGCCGAGGGCAAGGCCCTGTTCGACCGGCTGTCGACCCGCACCCTGCCCGAGGGCTGGGCCGCGGCGCTGCCCGAGTTCGCCGCGGACGCCAAGGGCATCGCCACCCGCGCCGCGTCCGGCAAGGTCCTCGACGCGCTCGCGCCGGGGCTGCCGGAGCTGTGGGGCGGCTCGGCCGACCTGGCCGAGAGCAACAACACCACGATGAAGGGCGAGCCCTCGTTCATCCCGAGCGAGTACGCCACCAAGGCGTTCCCGGGTCACGAGTACGGCCGCACGCTGCACTTCGGCATCCGCGAGCACGGCATGGGCTCGATCCTCAACGGCATCGTGGCGCACGGCGGCACCCGCCCGTACGGCGGCACGTTCCTGGTGTTCAGCGACTACATGCGGGGCGCCGTGCGGCTGTCCGCGCTGATGAAGCTGCCGGTCACCTACGTGTGGACGCACGACTCCATCGGCCTGGGCGAGGACGGCCCGACGCACCAGCCGATCGAGACGCTCACCGCGCTGCGTGCCATCGTCGGCCTCGACGTGGTCCGCCCGGCGGACGCCAACGAGACCGCGTGGGCCTGGCGCGGCGCGCTGGAGCACACCGACCGGCCGACCGCGCTGGCCCTGTCCCGGCAGAACCTGCCGATCATCGACCGCGCCAAGTACGCCTCGGCCGAGGGCACCCTCAAGGGCGGCTACATCGTCTCCGAGGCGACCGGCGGCGAGCCGAAGGTCATCCTCATCGGCACCGGTTCCGAGCTGTCGATCTGCCTGACCGCGCAGGAGCGCCTCGAGGCCGCGGGCACCCCGACCCGGGTCGTGTCGATGCCCTGCCAGGAGTGGTTCTTCGAGCAGGACACCGCGTACCAGCAGCAGGTCCTGCCGCGCGGGGTCAAGGCGCGGGTGGCGGTCGAGGCCGGCATCCGGATGAGCTGGGACCGCCTGATCGGTGACGCCGGCGAGGCGGTCACCATCGAGCACTACGGCGCCAGCGCCCCCGCCGGGGTCCTGTTCGAGCAGTTCGGATTCACCGCGGACAACGTGGTGGCCAAGGCCAACGCCGCCCTCGCCAAGGTCGGCGAAATCACCGGTCAGACGACCGGGAACTGAGGAGTAGCAATGACTGACAGGCTGGCTGAGCTCTCCGCCGCTGGTGTGGCGGTATGGCTCGACGATCTCTCCCGTGTCCGCCTGCAGAGCGGATCGCTGGACAAGATGCGCCGCGAGCAGCACGTGGTCGGCGTGACCACCAACCCGACCATCTTCGCCAAGGCGCTCTCCGACGCCGACGCGTACGACGAGCAGCTCAAGGACCTCGCCGCGCAGGGCGTGACGGTCGAGGAGGCCGTGCGGCTGCTGACGTCGTACGACGTGCGCTGGGCGTGTGACGTGATGAAGCCGGCGTACGACGCGTCGGCCGGCGTCGACGGCCGGGTGTCCATCGAGGTGGACCCGCGCAGCGCGCACCTGACCGAGAAGACCGCGTCCGAGGCCAAGACGCTGTGGTGGCTGGTCGACCGCCCGAACCTCTACATCAAGATCCCGGCGACCCGGGCGGGCCTGCCGGCGATCACCGCCACGCTGGGCGCGGGTATCAGCGTCAACGTGACGCTGATCTTCTCGCTGGAGCGCTACCGGGCCGTCATGGACGCGTTCCTGGCGGGCCTGGAGCAGGCCAAGGCCAACGGCCACGACCTGAAGAAGATCGGCTCGGTCGCCTCGTTCTTCGTGTCCCGGGTGGACACCGAGATCGACAAGCGGCTCGACAAGATCGGCAGCGACGAGGCCAAGGCGCTGCGGGGCAAGGCCGCCGTCGCCAACGCGCAGCTCGCGTACCAGGCGTACGCCGAGGTCTTCGGCTCGGAGCGCTGGCAGGCGCTGGCCGACGCGGGTGCCCACCCGCAGCGGCCGCTCTGGGCCTCGACCGGCACCAAGAACCCGGACTACAAGGACACCATCTACGTCGAGGAGCTGATCGCTCCCGGCACGGTGAACACCATGCCGGAAGCGGTCATCAGGGCGTTCGAGGACCACGGCGCCACCCGTGGCGACACGGTCACCGGCTCCTACGCCGCCGCGCAGCAGGTCATGGACGACGTCGCCGCGATCGGCGTCGACCTGGACGACGTGTTCCGGGTCCTCGAGGACGAGGGTGTCGAGAAGTTCGAGGCCAGCTGGGGCGAGCTGCTCGACGACGTGAAGAAGTCACTCGTGGCCGCGGCCAAGGGCGACGGAAACCCGAGCGACGCCGCTCAGCAGTGACCGACGACCTGCTCGCGGAGGTGGAGGCCGCCGCGGGGCTCGCCGTTTACGGCGGCCCGGCGACGGCCTCCCGCCGCGAGCTGGTCGCGCACGGCATCCCCGGCCTGCTCGCCGGCAAGGACCCCACGCTCTGGGGGCCGGCGGCCGAGGGCCGGGCGCTGCACCGGCTGGGCTTCCTGGACGCCTACCGGCGCGGCGCCGAACTGCTCCCGCTGATCGCCGAGCTGCACGAGGAGCTCGGCGATCTCAGCAATGTGGTGCTGGCCGGCCCCGGCCTCGCGGCCGGGGCCATCGCCCGCACGCTGGGCCGGCCGCTGACCGTGCTGGACGATCCGGACCCGCACCGGGTCCGTGCGCTGCTCGACGACGCCGACCTGCTGCGCCGCACCGTCGTGATCCTGGCCGGCGAGAACCCGCCCGGTAAAAGCCTGGTTCGCGAGGCGCTGGCCAGCGTGTTCTGGCAGGCCTACCGCGACCTGGGCCTGACGGCCGCCGAGGCGGGACGACACTTCGTGGTGCTGGGCGATGCCCCGCCGGAGCTGGCGGCGGCCGGTGCGGTCGTCGTGCCCACCGGATCGGGCGCGCTGAGCGCCGCCACCCTGCTGCCGGCCGCGTTCGCCGGGGTGGACGTCGCCGAGCTGATCGACGAGGCCGAGCTGTTCGCCCCGTCGCTGGCGGGCGCGGCGGACAATCCCGCCCTCGCGCTCGGGGTCGCGCTCGCCGCCGCCGGCCGGGTGCTGCTGATCCCGGACGGCTCCGGACTGGACGGAGTCGGCGAGTGGGCGGCCGACCTGATCACCGGCGGGCTGGGCGTGCCGGTGATCGTGGCCGAGGGCCCGCCGGACGCGGGCGCGGCGACCGACGGCACGCTGACGGTGACCTACGGCGGGTGCCTGCCGCCGTACGCGGTGCCCGGCGCCGGTGCACGCCCGGCGCTGGCCGTCAACGGCCCGCTCGGCGGCCACTTCCTCGCCTGGCCGTACGCGGTCGCGCTTGCGGCGCACGTACGCGGCGTCGATCCGTTCCGTGACTTTCCCGCCGAGACGGCCGATCCGGCGCCCGGCGTGCCGTCCTTCGTCGAGGGACCGGTGGAGATCTTCACCACTGGCACCGCCACGGGCCTCACCGCGGCGCTGCGCGAGCTGCTCGCCGACATAGACGATCACCTCTGCATACAGGCCTTCCTGGACCCGGCCGGCGACGCCGCCGTGGCCGGGTTGCGGCCGCTGCTGGCCGCCGCGAGCGGCCGCCCGGTCGGCTTCGGTTGGGGCCAATATCACCGCGGCGGGTCGCTGCACGGCTCGTTTCTGCAGATCACCGGCGCGGTCACCGGCGACGTGCCGGTGCCGGGGCGGGAGCGGACGCTCGGCGGGCTGCAGGCGGCCCGCGCCGCCGGTGACTGGCAGTCACTGACGCGCCGCGGCCGCCCGCTGCTGCGCCTGCATCTGACCGACCGCACCGAGGGCGTGGGCCAGCTACTCGCCGCAGCCGACATGTTGCTGCACTGACCCTTGGCCGTAACCCTGCGAGACCACGAAAAGCTGGCAGGATGGTGCACGTGGGTAATCCGCTGCGCACGGCACAGGACCGACGGCTCCCCAGGATCCCGGAGCCCTGCGCTCTGGTGATCTTCGGAGTCACGGGCGACCTGTCCCGAAAGAAACTGATCCCGGCCGTCTACGACCTCGCCAACCGGGGCCTGCTGCCGCCCGGCTTCGTGGTCCTGGGCTTCGCCCGCCGCGACTGGGGCGACGGCGACTTCGAGTCGCTGGCATACGAGGCCGCCAAGAAAGGTGCCCGCACCCCCTGGCGTGAGGACGTCTGGACGCGGCTGGCCAGCCAGTTCCAGTTCGTGCCGGGCTCGTTCGACGACGACGCCGCCTTCGACCACCTGGCCGGCACGCTGGACGAGCTGCGCGAGCGCAACGGCATCGCCGGCAACGCCGCGTTCTACTTCTCCATCCCGCCGGCCGCCTTCCCGCTGGTGCTCAACCAGCTCGCCCGCACCGGGATGGCCGACAACGCCAAGTCCGGCGGCTGGCGCCGGGTGGTGGTCGAGAAGCCGTTCGGCAACGACCTGCAGACGGCGATGTCGCTGAACAAGCTGGTCGACGAGGTCTTCACCCCGGCCGACGTGTTCCGCATCGACCACTATCTCGGCAAGGAGACAGTCCAGAACATCCTGGCGCTGCGCTTCGCGAACAACCTGTTCGAGCCGGTGTGGAATTCCAAGTACGTCGACTCGGTGCAGATCACCATGGCCGAGGACGTCGGCATCGGCACCCGGGCGGCCTTCTACGACGCCTCCGGCGCCGCCCGCGACGTGCTGCAGAACCACCTGCTGCAGCTGCTCGCCCTGGTGGGCATGGAGGAGCCGACAAGCTTCGACCCCAATGACGTACGCGCCGAGAAGCTGAAGGTCCTCAAGGCCATCAGCCTGCCCCGCGACATCACCAACGGCTCGGTCCGCGGGCAGTATCTGCCCGGCTGGGTCGCCGGTGAGCGCGCCGTCGGCTATCTCGAGGAAGCCAACATCCCGGCGGAGTCCACCACGGAGACATACGTGGCCGTCCGGCTGGGCATCCAGAACAGGCGCTGGGCCGAGGTGCCGTTCTTCGTCCGGGTGGGCAAGCGGATGCCGCGCCGGGTCACCGAGATCGCCATCATGTTCAAGAAGGCACCGCACCTGCCGTTCGACCCGGCCGATGTGGAGATGCTCGGCAACAACCAGCTGGTGATCCGGGTGCAGCCGGACGAGGGCGTCGTGCTCAAGTTCGGCTCCAAGGTGCCGGGCACCACCATGGAGGTCCGCGACATCGCGATGGACTTCCAGTACGGCGAGGCGTTCACCGAGTCCAGCCCGGAGGCGTACGAGCGGCTCGTGCTCGACGTGCTCGTCGGCGACCGGACGCTGTTCCCGGACGCGGCCGAGATCGAGCAGAGCTGGCGGGTCATCGATCCGCTGGAGGCCGCCTGGGCCGGCACCAAGCCGGAGCCGTACCGCTCCGGCGAGTGGGGCCCGCGGGCGTCCGACGAGATGTTGGCCCGCGAGGGCCGCGCGTGGAGGCGAGCATGATCGGGCTCTGGGACACCACAGGTAACGAGGTCGTCAAGGCCCTCGCCGCCGAGCGGCGCAGCGCGGGCGGCGTGGCCAGCGGCCTCGCCCTGACGCTGGTCGCCGTCGTGGAGGAGAAGAAGGTCCGCGAGGCCGAGGCCGCCGCGACCATCGCGGCCTCCGCGCACCCCTGCCGGCTGCTCATCGTGGTCCGCTCGGACCTCGAGGGCCGCAGCCGGCTGGACGCCGAGATCGTGGTGGGCGGCCGGCTCGGCCCGGCCGAGGCCGTCGTGATGCGCATGTACGGCCGCCTGGCCCTGCACGCGGAGTCGGTCGTCATGCCGCTGCTGGCACCGGACGTGCCCGTGGTGACCTGGTGGCACAGCGAGCCGCCGGACGTCATCGCCAACGACTTCCTGGGCGTGGTCGCCGACCGCCGCATCACCGACTGCAAGCTCGCGCCGGACCCGGTGGCCGCGCTGCGCCAGCGGGCGAAGGACTACTCCCCCGGCGACACCGACCTGACCTGGACCAGGATCACGCTCTGGCGCACCCTGGTGGCCGGCGCGTTCGACACCACCGACGAGCGGGTCACCGGCGCGACGATCGTGGCGCCGCCGAACGACCCGACGGCCGCGCTGATGAAGGGCTGGCTGAAGTCGCGGCTGGGCATCGAGCCGGCCTGGGAGCACAGCGACCGCTCGCCGCGGATGCACTCGGTGGAGCTGCAGTGCGCGAACGGCGACTGCGTCCGGGTCACCCGCGAGGAGGGCACGGCGCTGTTCAGTCGGACCGGCCAGGAGGACAGGTACATGCCGCTGCCGAGGCGGACAGTCGGTGACGAGCTCGCCGAGGAGCTGCGCCGGCTCGACGCCGACCAGATCTACGGCGAGGCGCTGGGTGCCATGGCCGGGGTGGCCGGGCTGGACAGCAAGCCCGCGATGCGCGTACACGTCTGGAAGGACCCGATGCTGGCCGAACGCGCGGGTGCCGAGGCCGGCGCGTTCGCCGGGCCCGGCGGCTCGGCCGCCTGACCGTTCTAAGATCACGGGGGCCGTCCGCCGACTCGGCGGACGGCCCCTTTTTCTCCAGGTGACGAGGGGTTTCATGAGCGAGACCGTGGTAGTGGTGGTTCCCGACGCCGACATCCTGGCGTCAGCGGTGGCGGCGCGGCTGGTTGTCAAGATCATCGACGCGCAGGCGGAACGCGGTTGGGCCAGTGTCGTGCTGACCGGCGGCCGGGTGGCGGCCAAGGTGCTCCGCTCGGTCAAGGAGCTGCCCGCCTCCGACGCGGTCGACTGGTCCCGCATCGACCTGTGGTGGGGCGACGAGCGCTTCCTGCCCGCGGGCGACAAGGACCGCAACGAGACCCAGGCCCGCGAGGCGCTGCTGGACGCGCTGCCGCTGGACCCGGCCCGGGTGCACGCCATGCCCGCCTCGGACGGCCCGGACGGCGACGACGCCAAGACGGCCGCCGCCCGCTACGCCGGTGAGCTGGCCGCGGCGGCGAAGCCCGGCAGCTCCGAGCTGCCGCACTTCGACGTGCTGATGCTCGGCGTCGGCGAGGACGGGCACGTGGCGTCGATCTTCCCGGAGCACCCGGTCGGCTACGAGACCGGCACGGTGGCGGCGGTGCACAACAGCCCGAAGCCGCCGCCGAACCGGATCACGCTGACCCTGCCGACGATCGGGACGGCCGAGGAGGTCTGGCTGATCGCGGCGGGCAAGGACAAGGCCGCCGCGGTCGGCATGGCGATCGAGGGCGCCGGCCCCAAGCAGGTGCCGGCGGCGGGCGCGATCGGCGTCGAGAAGACGATGTGGCTGCTGGACCGGGCCGCCGCGGCCAACGTGCCGCCGAAGGCCCGCAGCCTGCGCTGAGGCACGGCAGGGGGCGCCGATGGGCGTCCCCGCCGCGGGCCTCAGGCCCGCGACGAGATCTGTTGCACGGCCCAGCCGTTGCCGTCCGGGTCGGCGAAGAAGACGAAACCGACGTTGTCCAGCGGGTCCGGCGTCGGGTTCGGGCTCTCACCCAGCTTCTGTACGTCGCTGACCGCCACGCCGCGGGCCACCAGCTCGGCGTGCGCCTGGTTGATGTCGGGCACCACCAGTTGCAGTCCCTTGAGCGAGCCGGGCGGCATGTCCGGCACCGCGCCCCGGCCGATGACGATCGAGCAGCCCGACCCGGGCGGGGTCAACTGCACGATCCGGACGTCGTCGTTGATCGTGGTGTCGTGATCGACGGCGAAGCCGAGCCGGTCGGCGTAGAACTCCTTGGCCCGGTCGATGTCCGCGACGGGCACGACAACTACTTCCAGCGTCCAGTTCACCTGCCTCATCGTGCCAGTCGGGGCGTCGCCGCGGGAGAAGTCGCCGGAGGCTCGTCGGGTGATGCGGCGCCGGTGGCGTCGGCAGCCTCGGGGGCCACCGGCGCGAAGGTCGTCGGGACCGGCACCGTCGCAGTCGTGTCCACCGACCTGCTGGCGCCGGTGCTCGGCGGCGGCGGCTCGGTGGGCGTCACCGGCCTTTCGCGGGAAGAAGGAGACGGCGACAACGACGGGGACGGCACGGTGACGGCCGGCGCGTTCGGCACCTGGGGCGCCGGGTCGTCGCCGGGACGCCGTACCGCGAAAACCACCGCGACCAGCACGGCCGCGACCACCAGCAGCGAGCGCCACCAGGGCAGCCACGACCGCCGGGCCGGCGCCGCGGTCGGCGGCACGGCCGGCTGCAGCCGGCCGGGGGTGATCTGACCGGCCCGCGCGGACAGCGCCCGGCGCATCCGTTCCTCCACGTTCGTGCTCATCGGTTCTCCCCCAGCAGGCCGCGCAGGAGGCGCAGCGCCCGGCTCGCGGTCGATTTCACCGTGCCGCGGGACACCCGCAGCACGTCGGCGATCTCCTGCTCGGACAGCTCCGACCAGTACCGCAGCACCACCACCTGGCGTTGCCGCACGGTCAGCTCGGCCAGCGCGGCCAGCACCTCCCGGTCGCCCTGGCCCAGCAGCACCTCGTCCTCGGCGGCCGGTGCCAGGCCCGGCTCCGGCGGGACGTAGGCGCGGGCGGTGCGCCTGCGGCGCAGCGCCGAGCGCGCGGCGTTCATCACCCCGGTGGTCAGATACGCGTGCGGGTCGGCGACGGTACGCAGGTCAGCGCCGTGCCGCCGATACAGGGCGGCGAACACGTCCTGGACGATGTCCTCGGCGGTGGGCAGGTCGTCGACCATGAGCACCGCCAGCCGCACCAGGCTCAGCCGGCGCGCGTGGTAGAGCTCGTTGATCGGCGGCGGCCCGTCCCCGCCGGCGCCGCGCACCGCCGCCGACCGCCCGGACAGCACCGACCGCAGCCAGCGCGGCACGAGCGTCGGCAGCGCTACGACGAAGGTCATCAGGCCGTCCTGGAAGTCAGCGTCGGGTCCGGGTGGGCGAGGGTACCGGAGTCGCCGCAGGCTTGGTGGTCGCCGGCTTGGACGCGGTCGGGACCGCCTCACGCGACGGCGTCAACGGGGTCGCGTCCACCGGGCCGGGAACGGCCGTGGGCGGCGGCGCCTTGGGGCTCGTCCGTGCCGGGGACGGGGCGGTCCTCGGGGGCTCCGTGGTGCGCGCCGGGGCCGGGCCGGTGGTCGGGGGCTCCGTGGTGCTCGTCGGTTCGGGTGATGCCGCCGTCGGGGCGGTCGTCACCGCCGGCCTGGGTTTCGGGGCCTCGTCCGCGAAGGCCACCGTGGCGGTCACCGCTCCCCCGACGACGATGACGGTGGCGAGGGCGGCGAGCGAGGCGGAGCGGGCGGTCAAGCGCATCACGGAACTCCTGTGCGGTCGGGGTAAGCCTTCGCAGGAGTAGACGCGCGGCGCGGGGAAAGGTTGGCGGTGCGATGGTGACGCGCGCCACAGTTCGCCGTTACCTAGACTCGCGGCTGTGCAGCCCATGATCCGCGCGTACCGCCCCGCCGACCTCGACGCCGTCTACGACATCTGCGTGCGGACCGCCGACGCCGGCGGTGACGCCCGCGGCCAGTATTCGTCCGACAGGCTCATGGGCGACATCTTCGCCGCGCCCTACGTGACGCTGGAGCCGGAGCACGCGCACATCCTCGACGACGGCACCGGCGCGGCCGTCGGCTACGTGCTCGGCACGGCGGACACCGTCCGCCACGTGCTGCGCTACCGCGACGAATGGCTGCCCGCGACCGTCGGCCGCTACCCGCGCCCGACGGAGCCGCCGGTGACCCCCGAGGACAGCATGCTCGCTCTGCTCGAGCACCCCGAGCGCATGATCGTGCCGGAGCTGGCGGACTACCCCGCGCACCTGCACATCGACCTGCTGCCGCAGTGGCAGGGCAAGGGCTGGGGCCGCGGCCTGATCAGCGCCTTCCTGGCCGGCCTGCGGGCCGCCGGCGTGTCCGGGGTGCACCTGGGCATGGCCGCGGAGAACGTCAGCGCCGGGGCCTTCTACGCCCGGCTGGGCTTCACCGAGATCCCGGTGCCCGGCGCTACCGGCGTCACCTACTTCGGCCGCGGCACGGCCGGGTAAAGGGAGACTATTCGCTGCGGCCGCGGCGCTGCCGCACCTTCGCCAGCGCCTCGGCCAGGATGGCCGCGCCGTCGGCGTCGGATCGCCGCTCCTTCACATACGCGAGGTGCGACTTGTACGGCTCGCTGCGCATCCGGCCGGGGGGCTTCTCCCGGTCCAGACCGCCGGGCTGACCGCAGCGGGCGCAGTCCCACGTCTCGGGGGGCACCACATCGGCGGCGAAGCGCACCTCCACCGGGTGTCCGGCGGCGCACCAATAGGTCACCTCCCGCCGCGGGGCGGGCTCACTGCGCTCGTCAGGGCGCATCGGGCTGGACCCGACGCGGCTGCCGCGGATCGCACTGCCACTGGACACGGAAGTCACTCCTGTCTCGAGGGCGTTTCATCGCCGGGGAAAGCGGCGGTATAAAAGCGGTGGAAAAAACAACCGCGCGGCCCGGACGCACCGGACCGCGCGGCAGAGTCTACGACTCGCGGAGCGCCTGGAGGAAGACCTGATAACGAACGCATGGGAAGCGTACGTTAACTATCTGTTTCAGGCGGCCTGCGCGACCTTCAGCCAGAGGCCGAGGCCGACGATGCAGGCGAACCAGACGATGCCCACGAGCACCGTGTAACGGTCCAGGTTTTTTTCCGCCACCGACGAGCCTGCCAGGCTGGAGGTGACGCCGCCGCCGAACATGCTGGACATGCCGCCGCCCTTGCCGCGGTGCAGCAGGACGAGCAGGGTCAGCAGGATGCTGGAGACGATCAGCAACACGATCAACGTGTAGGCGAACGCGATCGGCATGGTCGGGTCATTCCTCTCGAAGGGCACAGCAGCGCCACCACAATAGCGGGTGCCCGGCCACCGTATCGCGGCGGCCGGGCCAACAACTCAGCGCTGCAGGTGCTCCGGGAACCGGACGATCGACGCGAACTCCTCGGCGTCCAGGCTCGCGCCGCCGATCAGCGCGCCGTCCACGTCGGGCTTTGCCATGATGGCGGCGATGTTAGCCGCCTTCACCGAGCCGCCGTACTGGATGCGCACCGCGTCCGCCGTCTCCGCGCCGAACTTCTCGGCGAGCCGCACCCGGATGGCGCCGCACACCTCCTGCGCGTCGTCGGGCGTCGCGGTCTTGCCGGTGCCGATCGCCCACACCGGCTCGTACGCGATCACGATGTTCTTGACCTGCTCGGCCTTGAGCCCGTCGAGGGCGCCGTCAAGCTGCGTCGAGCAGTGCGCGACGTGCTCGCCGGTCTCGCGGATCTCCAGGCCCTCGCCCACGCACAGGATCGGCGTCAGGTCGTTCGCCAGGGCCGCCTTCACCTTGGCGTTGACCAGCGCGTCGTCCTCGCCGTGGTATTCGCGGCGCTCGGAGTGCCCGATCACCACGTAGGTGCAGCCCAGCTTGGCCAGCATCGCCCCGGAGATCTCCCCGGTGTAGGCGCCGCTCTTGTGCTGGGACAGGTCCTGCGCGCCGTACCGGATCGGCACCTTGTCGCCGTCGATCGCCGTCTGCACGCTGCGCAGATCGGTGAACGGCGGCAGCACGACCGCCTCGACCGCGGTGAGCTGCTGCTCGGTCAGGCTCGCGGCGAGCTTCTGCACCAGGAGGATGGCCTCGTAGTGGTTGAGGTTCATCTTCCAGTTGCCGGCCATGATCGGCCGGCGGGTCACGTCTGCCATCAGGACTCCAGTGCCAGGATGCCGGGCAGGGACTTGCCCTCGAGATACTCCAGCGAGGCGCCGCCGCCGGTGGAGATGTGACCGAAGCCGGACTCGTCGATGCCGAGGGTGCGCACGGCCGCGGCCGAGTCACCGCCGCCGACCACCGAGAAGCCGTCGATCTTCGTGATGGCCTCGGCCACCCCGCGGGTGCCCGCGGCGAACGGCGCCAGCTCGAACACGCCCATCGGGCCGTTCCAGAAGACGGTCTTCGCGGAACCGATCGCCTCGGCGAACAGCGCGACGGACTCCGGGCCGATGTCCAGCCCGAGCCGGTCGGCCGGGATCGCATCCGCCTTGACCACGTCGTGCTCGGCGCCGGCGTCGAAGGCCGTGGCCGCGACGACGTCCACCGGCAGCACGATCCGGCCGTCGGCCTGCGCCAGCAGATCGGCGCAGGTGTCGATCATCTCGGCCTCGAGCAGCGACTTGCCGACCTCGTGGCCCTGGGCCTTGAGGAAGGTGAAGCACATGCCGCCGCCGACGAGCAGCTTGTCGACCTTGGGCAGCAGCGCCTGGATGACGGCGAGCTTGTCGGAGACCTTCGAGCCGCCGAGCACCACCACGTACGGCTGCTCCGGGGTCTCGGTCACCTTGCGCAGGACCTCGACCTCCTTGAGGACCAGGCCGCCCGCATACTGCGGCAGCCGCGCCGCTACGTCGTAGACCGAGGCGTGCTTGCGGTGCACCGCGCCGAACGCGTCGTCGACGTAGAACTCCGCCAGCGTGGCCAGCTCGTCCGCGAACGCGCCGCGCTCGGCGTCGTCCTTGCTGGTCTCACCGGCGTTGAAGCGCAGGTTTTCCAGCAGCAGCACCTGACCGTCGGTCAGCGCGTCGGTGGCCGCCTTGGCGGACGGGCCGACGGTGTCCTCGGCGAAGACGACCGGGTTGCCGAGCAGCTCGCCGAGGCGGGTGGCGACCGGGCCGAGCGTGTACTTGGGGTCGGGCGCACCCTTGGGACGGCCGAGGTGCGAGCACACGATCACCCGGGCACCGGCGTCACGCAGGGCGATCAGGGTCGGCAGCACCGCGCGGATGCGGCCGTCATCGCTGATCTTGGCTGCATCGCTTTTGTCGAACGGGACGTTCAGGTCGGCGCGCACGAGCACGCGCCGACCCGAGACACCCTCGCCGAGCAGGTCGTCGAGAGTCTTCAACCGACTCAGCCGACCAGCTTGACCAGGTCGACGAGGCGGTTCGAGTAGCCCCACTCGTTGTCGTACCAGCCGACGACCTTGACCTGGTCGCCGATCACCTTGGTGAGGCCGGCGTCGAAGATGCAGGACGCCGGGTCGGTGACGATGTCCGAGGACACGATCGGGTCCTCGGTGTAGACCAGGATGCCCTTGAGCGGGCCGTCCGCGGCGGCCTTGATCGCGGCGTTGACCTCGTCGACCGAGGTCTCCCGGGCGGCGGTGAAGGTCAGGTCGGTGGCCGAGCCGGTCGGGATCGGCACCCGCAGCGCGAAGCCGTCCAGCTTGCCCTTGAGCTCCGGCAGCACCAGGCTGACGGCCTTGGCGGCGCCGGTCGAGGTCGGCACGATGTTCAGCGCGGCGGCGCGGGCCCGGCGCAGGTCGCTGTGCGGGCCGTCCTGCAGGTTCTGGTCCTGCGTGTACGCGTGGATCGTGGTCATCAGGCCACGGTTGATGCCGATCGAGTCGTTCAGCACCTTCGCCATCGGCGCGAGGCAGTTGGTGGTGCACGAGGCGTTGGAGATGATCGTGTGCTGCGCGGCGTCGTACAGGTTGTCGTTGACGCCCATCACGATCGTGATGTCCTCGTTCTTGGCCGGCGCCGAGATGATGACCTTCTTCGCACCGTTGGTGATGTGCGCCTTCGCCTTGGTGGCGTCGGTGAAGAAGCCGGTCGACTCGATGACGACGTCCGCGCCGACGTCGCCCCAGTGCAGGTTCGCGGGGTCGCGCTCGGCGAACGCCTTGAAGGTCTTGCCACCGACGGTGATCTCGTCGGCGGTGGCCTTCACCTCGTGGCCGAGGCGGCCGAGGATGCTGTCGTACTTGAGCAGGTGAGCGAGCGTCGTGTTGTCGGTCAGGTCGTTGACGCCGACAATCTCGATGTCCGCGCCGGAGGCGAGTACCGCCCGGAAGAAGTTGCGGCCGATACGGCCGAAGCCGTTGATGCCAACCCGGATGGTCACAGGTGGATCTCCTCATTTCGGTCCGCCGGGATCTAGGACCGGCGGAGGTCTGCGTGCCGACCTGATGAGAGGGCCGGCTGTTGCTTCATCTGGCCGCTGCTTCTCACCAGACGAGTCCGCCGCGGCCAGGTCGGATGCTGGCACTGCCGGCGGCGCCCGGCGGCGGGCGGCCATGCTTGCCGGCACCGTCGCCGTCGCCCTCACCATATCCGAGAAGCTCATGATGACCGGCGGCGGGACGCGACCTGATCGTTACCTAAGGAAACGGCGCGCTCACGGCGCCGCCATGCCGTTTCCGGTACGCACGCCGTACGCACCCGGAACGGTCAGGGTGACCAGCGTGCCCGGCGGCGCACCGCAGGCGCGGCCGGAGAGCTGCTGAAACGCACCGCGAGGAAGCTGCCGACGACCGCTGTCAGCAGGCCATCATCTCCGGGGTCACCGCTGCCTCGGTGTCCGGGATGCCCAGGTCGCGGGCGCGCTTGTCGGCGAGGGCGAGCAGACGCCTTATGCGGCCGGCGATCGCATCCTTGGTCAGCGGCGGGTCGGCCAGCGCCCCCAACTCCTCCAGCGACGCCTGCCGGTGCTCGAGCCGCAGCCGGCCGGCCGAGGTGAGATGGTTGGGCGCCTCCTCCGCGAGGATTTCCAGCGCCCGGGTCACGCGCGCCGCCGCCGCCACGGCCGCACGGGCGGAGCGGCGCAGATTCGCGTCGTCGAAGTTGGCCAGCCGGTTGGCAGTCGCGCGGACCTCCCGGCGTACCCGGCGCTCTTCCCAGGCCAGCACGCTGGAGTGCGCCCCGATGCGGGTGAGCAGCGCCGCGATCGCGTCCCCGTCCTTGATCACCACGCGGTCGACGCCGCGCACCTCGCGCTCCTTGGCGGTGATGCCGATCCGGCGCGCGGCCCCGCGCAGCGCCAGCGCCGCCTCGGGGCCCGGGCAGGTGATCTCCAGCGCGCTGGAGCGGCCGGGCTCGGTCAGCGAGCCGTGCGCCATGAACGCACCCCGCCACGCCGCCACCGCGCAGCAGACGTTGGCGGAGACGACGTGCGGCGGCAGGCCACGCACCGGCCGGCCGCGGACGTCCAGCAGGCCGGTCTGCCGGGCCAGGGCCTCGCCGTCCTTGACGATCCGCACGATGTAGTGGCTGCCCTTGCGCAGGCCGCCGGAGGCGAGCACGTGTACCTCGCTCGGGTAGCCGTACACCTCGGCGATCTCCCGCCGCAGCCGCCGGGCCACCGCGCCGGTGTCGAGCTCGGCCTCGACCACCACCCGCCCGGACACGATGTGCAGCCCACCGGCAAAGCGCAGCAGGGCGGCCATCTCCGCACGGCGGCAGCACGGCTTGGGCACATCGACCCGGCTCAGCTCGTCCTTGACCGCTGCCGTCATCGCCATCTTCGAAGTCACCTCTTGCTTGTTTCGCGGTACGCCAGTTGCTTAACGATCGGAGCCGAGGACGGGCACCAGTGCTGTGCCCAACGACTCAGGATCATGCTTGGGACTGCCGTCCGCAACGGCCAGCGGCGCCAGCACCAGGCGTGCGCCGAGCGCCTGGGCGGCCCGGTGCACCGGATCGGGCTCGCCGACCCACTTCGCGTCGGCCAGCACGGTGTCCACGCGCAGCCGCGGCAGATACCAGTGCAGGGCAGCCAGGTGATCCGCCACGGAGAGCCCGAGGGTCTCGTTGTCGGCGGCCAGGTTCAAGGTCACCAGCCGCCGGGCCGGGCTGGCGACGATCGCCTCGGCCAGCGCGGGCACCAGCAGATGCGGAAGCACACTCGTATACCAGCTGCCGGGCCCGAAGATCAGCCAATCGGCCTCGGCGATGGCGTCGAGGGCGGGTTGGCAGGCCGGCGGTGACGCGGGCACTATCCGCAACGCCTCGACATGGCCGGTAGTGACGGCGACGGCATGCTGACCACGCACGGTGACGACGTCGTCGGGCCGGGCCGGATCACCGCCGCGCACATCGGCCTCGATGCCCACGGCGTGCGAGGCCATGGGCAGCACCCGGCCCCGGGCGCCGACCATGTCGGCGGCGTGCTCGATGGCCTGGACGGGATCGCCGAGCAGCTCCAGGAGGCCGAGCAGCAGCAGATTGCCGACGGCATGCCCGGCGAGCGGATCATGCTTGCCGCCGACCGACGCGATCCGCCGGTCGACATTGCCCCAGCCGGCCTTGTCACCACCCGCAGCGGCGGCGGGCGTGGCGCCAGCGGCGGCACGGTCGGCATCAATGCGATCGGCATCAGTGGCGGTGCGGCCGGCATCGGCGCGATCGGCGGTTGCGGCGGCGGGCGTGGCACGACCGGCATCAGCGCGGTCCGCGTCAGCATCAGCGCGATCGGCGTCTGCGGCAGCGCGATCGGCATCGACACAGTCGGCGTCTGCGGCAGCGCGGTCGGCATCGGCGCGGGCGGCGCGGCGATCGGGCTTGCCGACCAGTGCGAAGCGGTGCTGCATCAGTGCCACCATGCGCTGGTGGCTCGGTTCGTCACCGGCCAGGGCCGCGAGCGCCATCCGCAGATCGCCGGGCGGTAGCTGTGCGTCACGTTCCGCGCGCAGCCGCCCGCTGGAGCCGCCGTTGTCGCCGACCGTGACCACGGCGGTGATGTCGAGGTCCAGCGCGGGAGAGCAGTGGCGCAGCCCGCGCAGGGAAGCGGCGAGCCCGTGCCCGCCCCCGAACGCGACGACCTTGATCGGCCGCCCGGCCTCCCCGCCGGGGGAACCGCCGGTCGCGCCGCTCCGCTCCACCGGTTTGCTGCCCGGCCCCGCCGGTTGAGCCGCCGTCACTCCCGCCCCAGGTCGCGGTGCGAGGAATGTGCGGACAGGCGGATGTCGCGAAGCTGAGCCGTGAGCTCCTCGGCGATGGCGACGCTGCGGTGCTTGCCACCGGTGCAGCCGACCGCGACCGTCAGATAGCGCTTGCCCTCACGCTCGAAGCCGGGCGCCGTCGCCGCGATCAGGCCGGCATAGGTGCCGACGAAGTCGTGAGCGCCCTCCTGGCCGAGCACGTAGCTGCTGACGCCCTCTTCCAGGCCGGTGTGCTCACGCAGCTCCGGCACCCAGAACGGGTTCGGCAGGAAGCGGGCGTCCATCACGTAGTCGGCGTCGGGCGGCAGGCCGTACTTGAAGCCGAACGACAGCACGGTGATGCGCAGCCGCCGGGCGTCCTCGCCGCCGAACAGCTCCTCGACGCGGCGACGGAGCTGGTTCACGTTCAGGTGACTGGTGTCGATGATCACGTCGGAGTGCTCGCGGGCCTCCTCGAGCAGCTTGCGCTCGGCGGCGATGCCGTCGGCGAGCCGGCCGTCACCCTGCATCGGGTGCGAGCGCCGGACCGACTCGAAGCGGCGGATCAGCACCTCGTCGTCGGCGTCGACGAACACCACCCGCGGCGAGAAGCCGCGCTCCTTGAGAGCCCGGACCGCGCCGGCCAGGTCGGTGGAGAAGGCCCGGCTGCGAACATCCAGGACCATAGCGGTGCGCCGCGCGGCGCCGCCGGCCTCGAACGCGAGCTGCGCCATATCGAGCATGAGCGCCTGGGGCAGGTTGTCGACGACGTAGAAGCCGACGTTCTCCAAGGCCCGGGCCACCGTGCTGCGGCCACCACCGGACACCCCGGTCACCACCACGAGGTCGGTACCGGCCTCGTCGGGTGTGGGCTCCGGAGCGAACTCCGGCATCGACTCGGTCACGCACTCCTCCTGAACAGCACTGCGCCTGCGCCCCTTCCGGGCGGACACTGCATCCTAGGCCGAAGCCCCGGCCGGGGGCCGCGGGACGTCGTGTCCACTACCCGATCCGGTGCCCGAAGCCTCCCGCGAGCCCTCCGCATCGACCCTCCGGGTGAACGACGCCCCGCCTCGTCCGTATTCCGCAGCCATCGGCCAGTGCACGGTCAGCACCCGGCCCGGGCCGCGCCCGAGCACGCCCCGGCCTCGGCGACCGGTCGGCGCTCGGGCGCGGCCCGGGCCGGAGTTACCTCGCCGCATTCGTCGGATCACTCGTGGCGACCAGCCTCATCAACAGCCACGAAGGACGAGGCCCCCGGATCGGCGCCGTCAGTATCATCCGGTGGCCCCGCTGCGGCCGCCGAATCGGCGGCGGCGCGTGGTCGCTGCACGCGGTTGCGGTTAGCGCCGGGCTTCGTCTTCCCCGCGCCACCGGTCGGGGGCGCCTCTTTGTCCGCCGAGGAGCTGCCGGGTTTCGGGATGCTGGTGGTTTCGGCCAGGGCCGCGAGGACCGCCTCCGCGGTGCGCCGGCCGATCCCCGGGACCTCGGTGATCTCTTCCGGGGTGGCCTGGCCCAGGCGCTTCAGGGAGCCGAAGTGCCGCAGCAGCGCCTTGCGCCGCGTCTCACCCAGCCCCGCGATGTTGTCCAGCGCCGACGCCGTCATGCGCTTGGACCGCCGCTGCCGGTGGAAGGTGATGGCGAAGCGGTGCGCCTCGTCGCGGACCCGTTGCAGCAGGTAGAGCGCCTCGGAGGTGCGGGGCAGGATCACCGGGAAGTCCTCGCCCGGCAGCCACACCTCCTCCAGGCGCTTGGCCAGGCCGCACAGCGCCACGTCGGTGATGCCGAGGTCGGACATGACCGCGGCCACCGCGTTGACCTGTGGCTGACCGCCGTCGACGACGACCAGGTTGGGAGGGTAGGCGAAGCGGCGCGGCCGGCCGGTCAGCGGATCGATGCCCGGCAGCTCGTGGGTCACCGGCTCCGGCCCGCCGTCCTCGGCCGCCACACCCGTCATGCCCTCACCCGTGACAACAGCTGCGCCATCCGCCGGGAAACCGGCCGGGAGGTCGACCAAGGAGTCGGCCGGGAGGTCGACCAAGATGTCGTTCGGCGAGCCCGCCGGGGAGCCGAGCGGCACCCCCGCGGACTCCTCAGCGCGGTAGCGGGCGAAGCGGCGCCGCATCACCTCGCTCATCGCGGCCAGGTCGTCGGTGCCCGAGCCGTCCGGGTTGCCGCGGACCGCGAAGCGGCGGTATTCGCTCTTGCGGGCCAGGCCGTCCTCGAAGACCACCATGCTGGCCACCACGTCGGTGCCCTGGATCTGCGAGACGTCGAAGCATTCGATGCGCAGCGGCGCCGTCTCCATGCCCAGCGCCTCGGCGATCTCGTCCAGCGCCTTGCTGCGGGTGGTCAGGTCGCCGGCACGGCGCAGCTTGTGCCGGGACAGGGACTCGGCGGCGTTGCGGGCCACGATCTCCATCAGGGAGCGCTTGTCGCCGCGCTGCGGCACGCGCAGGCTGACCCGGCTGCCGCGGTGCTCGGTCAGCCACTTTTCCAGCGCTTCGGCGTCCGGTGGCAGGGCGGGCACCAGCAACTCGCGTGGGACGTCGTTTTCGCCGTGCTCGTCGCCGTACACCTGGGTGCAGAAGTGGTGCACGAGGTCTCCGGTGGTGAGGTCCTCGACCTTTTCCACGACCCAGCCGCGCTGGCCGCGGACGCGGCCGTCGCGGACGTGGAAGACCTGCACCGCCGCCTCGAGCGGATCCTCGGCGAAGGCGACGACGTCGGCGTCGGTGCCGTCGCCGAGCACCACGGTCTGCTTCTCCATGGCCTTGCGCAGCGCGGCGATGTCGTCGCGCAGCCGGGCCGCCTTTTCGAACTCGAGCTGCTCGGACATCCGCATCATGTCGCGCTCGAGGCGCTTGACGAACGTGTCGGTGCGGCCGGTCATGAAGTCGCAGAAGTCGTCGACGATGGCCCGGTGCTCCGCGGCGGAGACCGTGCCGACGCACGGCGCCGAGCACTTGCCGATGTAGCCGAGCAGGCACGGGCGGCCGATCTGGCCGGCCCGCTTGAACACGCCGGTGGAGCAGGTGCGGGCCGGGAAGACCCGCAGCAGCAGGTCGAGGGTCTCGCGGATGGCCCAGGCGTGCGAATACGGCCCGAAGTAGCGCACGCCCTTGCGCTTGGCGCCGCGCATGACCTGCAGGCGCGGGTATTCCTCGTTGAGGGTGACGGCGAGGAACGGATATGACTTGTCGTCGCGGTATTTGACGTTGAAGCGCGGGTCGAACTCCTTGATCCAGGAGAACTCGAGCTGCAGCGCCTCGACCTCGCTGCCGACGGTGACCCAGTCGACGGCGGTCGCGGTGGTGACCATCTGCTGGGTGCGCGCGTGCAGGCTCCACGTGTCGGCGAAGTAGGAATTCAGCCTGCTGCGCAGACTCTTCGCCTTGCCCACGTAGATGACGCGGCCGGTGGGGTCACGGAAACGGTAGACACCGGGAGCGTCCGGAATGGTCCCGGGCGCCGGCCGGTAGCTGGACGGGTCAGGCACGACTCAACACTAGTGCGGACCCCTGACATGATTATCCGACCGGAGGCCCGTTGCCGCCGCCACGGCGTCGGGCCTCCGGCCGGAGTGTGTCGGGGCCGGCCATGTCGGCAGGATCAGGCCGGCCCCAGCTCTCATCTGGCGAAGTCGCTCGCTTACGCGGCGACGATGTTGTCGCCGTCCACCTTGACCTTCGTCTCGGGCAGCGGCTTCTTGGCCGGGCCGCCGGTCACCGCGCCGTCCTCGATGGAGAACTTGCTGTTGTGGCACTTGCAGATCATCTCGCCGCCGGTGATCTCGGAGACGTCGCAGCCCTGGTGGGTGCAGACCTTGCTGAAGGCCTTGAAGGTGCCCGCGGCGGGCTGGGTGATCACGTAGTCGCCCTTGACGATGCCGCCGCCCTCGGGGATGTCCGCGACCAGGGCCAGCGCGCTGCCGCCGCCGCCACCGGTGTCGGCGGTCGAGCCGCTGTCCCCGGTCGAGCCGGTCTCCGCGCCCTTGCTACCGGCCGGGGCGGGGTCGTTGCTGAAATCGCCGCCATCGGCGCCGTTGCTGCCGGCGGCGCCGGTGTCGGTCCCGCATGCGGCGAGCAGGCAGCCGACGCCGAGCGCGGAGGCTCCGGCGAGCACGACGCGCCGTGACGAGCCCGCTCCCCGGCAGGCCGGCTGGGCGGTGGTGATCTCGTCGTCGGGCCTCGTCTGCACGTCAGTCATCTCTTCCGAACCCTTCCCTACCCCTAGTTCCGCGCGTTGCGTCACGCGGCGTTGCTTGTACATACGCTGCCATCCCCGAAGTGGTTCATGGGCCCAGGAGGAAAATTTCGGCACCGATGCCGTGTTCGCGGGGGTTTCGGCGCGACCAGGACCGCCCGCCCCCAGGTCGGAGGCGGGCGGACGGCGGTAGCTGTGTGTTACCTGTGGATTAGACGGCGGCCTTCGCCCGGGACCGGGTCGCCCGCGGCTTCGCGGCCGCCTTCGGGGTGCCGTTGGCCTTGGCGGCGCGGGCCATCGCGGCGGCCGCGCCGGCCGGCTCCCCGGTCAGGCCGAGCATCGGGCGCAGATACTGCCCGGTGTGGCTGTCCGGGACGTCGGCGATCTCCTCGGGGGTGCCGGTGGCCAGCACGAGGCCGCCCTTGTTGCCACCCTCGGGGCCCATGTCGATCAGCCAGTCGGCGTTCTTGATCACGTCGAGGTTGTGCTCGATGGTGATGACCGTGTTGCCCTTGTCGACCAGGCCGTTGAGCACCAGCAGCAGCTTGCGGATGTCCTCGAAGTGCAGGCCGGTGGTGGGCTCGTCGAGCACGTACACCGTCCGGCCGGTGGAGCGTTTCTGCAGCTCGGAGGCGAGCTTGACGCGCTGCGCCTCGCCGCCGGACAGGGTCGGGGCCGGCTGGCCCAGGCGCACGTAGCCCAGGCCCACGTCGACCAGCGTCTTGAGGTGGCGGTGGATCGACGTGATGGGCTCGAAGAAGGCCGCGGCCTCCTCGATCGGCATCTCCAGCACCTCGGAGATCGTCTTGCCCTTGTAGTGCACCTCGAGGGTCTCCCGGTTGTACCGGGCGCCCTTGCACACCTCGCAGGGGACGTAGACGTCCGGCAGGAAGTTCATCTCGATCTTGATGGTGCCGTCGCCGGAGCAGTTCTCGCAGCGGCCGCCCTTGACGTTGAACGAGAACCGGCCGGGACCGTAGCCGCGGACCTTGGCCTCGACCGTCTCGGCGAACAGCTTGCGGACGTTGTCGAAGACACCGGTGTAGGTCGCCGGGTTGGACCGCGGGGTGCGGCCGATCGGCGACTGGTCGACGCCCACGACCTTGTCGACATGCTCCAGGCCGGTGATCCGGGTGTGCCGGCCCGGCACCAGCCGGGCGCGGTTGATCTGGTTGGCCAGCACCGTATACAGAATGTCGTTGACCAGCGTCGACTTGCCGGAGCCGCTGACCCCGGTCACCGCGATGAACTGCCCCAGCGGGAAGCCCACGGTGATGTCGCGCAGGTTGTGCTCGCGGGCGCCCTGCACGACCAGCTCGCGCTCCGGATCCTGCGGGCGGCGGGTGGCCGGCATCGGGATCTTCTTACGACCCGACAGATAGGCGCCCGTCGGGGACTCCTTGTTGGCCAGCAGGCCCTTGACCGAGCCGCTGTGCACGATGTGACCGCCGTGCTCGCCGGCACCGGGGCCGATGTCGACGATCCAGTCGGCCGTCCGGATGGTGTCCTCGTCGTGCTCGACCACGATCAGCGTGTTGCCCAGGTTGCGCAGCCGGACCAGGGTCTCGATGAGCCGGTGGTTGTCGCGCTGGTGCAGGCCGATCGACGGCTCGTCCAGCACGTAGAGCACGCCGACCAGGCCGGAGCCGATCTGGGTGGCCAGCCGGATGCGCTGCGCCTCGCCGCCGGACAGGGTGCCGGCGCCGCGGTCCAGCGACAGGTAGTCCAGGCCCACGTCGACCAGGAAGCGCAGCCGGGCGTTGATCTCCTTGAGGACCCGCTCGGCGATCATCGACTCGCGGTCGGTGAGCTCGATGGAGGACAGCAGCTCGGCGCACTCGCCGACGGACAGGTTGCAGACCTCGGCGATGCTCTTGCCCGCGATCGTGACCGCCAGGACCTCCGGCTTGAGCCGGGCGCCGCCGCAGGCCGGGCACGGGATGTCGCGCATGTAGCCCTCGTACTTGTCGCGCGACCAGTCGCTCTCGGTGTCACCGTGGCGGCGCTCGATCCACTGCACCACGCCCTCGAAGCCGGTGTAGTAGGAGCGCTCGCGGCCGTATTTGTTGCGGTAGCGGACGTGGACCTGGTCCTCGGAGCCGTACAGGATCGTCTTCTGGGCCCGGCTCGGCAGCTGCCGCCAGGGGGTGTCGATGCTGAACTTCTCCGCGTTGGCCAGGGCCTCCAGCAGGCGCAGGAAGTATTCCAGGGTGGTGCCGCCGGACCAGGGCTGGATCGCGCCCTCGCGCAGGCTGCGCTCCTCGTCCGGGACGAGCAGCTCCGGGTCGACCTCCTTCTTGGTGCCCAGGCCGGTGCATTCCGGGCAGGCGCCGTACGGCGCGTTGAAGGAGAAGACCCGCGGCTCCAGATCCTCGATCGCCAGCGGGTGGTCGTTCGGGCAGGCCAGGTGCTCGGAGAACCGGCGCTCCCGGCCCGGGTCGTCCTCGGGCAGGTCCACGAAGTCGAGCAGCACGATGCCGCCGGAGAGCCCCAGGGTCGCCTCCACCGAGTCGGTCAGGCGCTGCTTGCTGCTCGCCTTCACCGACAACCGGTCGACGACCACCTCGATGGTGTGCTTTTCCTGCTTCTTGAGCTTCGGCGGCTCGGCCAAAGGGTGCACCACGCCGTCGACCCGGGCCCGGGCGTAGCCCTTGGCCTGCAGCTCGGCGAAGAGGTCGACGTATTCACCCTTGCGGCCGCGGATGACCGGCGCGAGCACCATGAAGCGGGTGCCCTCCGGCATCGCCAGGACCCGGTCGACGATCTGCTGCGGTGACTGCTTGCTGATCCGCTCGCCGCAGATCGGGCAGTGCGGAGTGCCGGTGCGCGCGAAAAGCAACCGCAGGTAGTCGTACACCTCGGTGATCGTGCCGACGGTCGAGCGGGGGTTGCGCGACGTCGACTTCTGGTCGATCGAGACGGCCGGGGACAGGCCCTCGATGAAGTCCACGTCGGGTTTGTCCATCTGGCCGAGGAACTGCCGCGCGTACGACGACAGCGACTCCACGTATCGCCGCTGTCCTTCCGCGAAGATCGTGTCGAAGGCGAGGCTGGACTTGCCCGAGCCGCTGAGACCGGTGAACACGATCATCGCGTCGCGGGGCAGGTCGAGGTTGACGTCGCGCAGATTGTGCTCCCGCGCGCCGCGAATGATCAGTCGGTCGGCCACAGCCAGCCACTCCGTAACGTCAAGACAATGGGCGCCGCCACCCTAGCCGCGGGGTACGACAAGTTTTCCGCCAACGAGGTGCAGCGCCGGGGAGCGGTTCGGCATTCCCGTCACTCGGAGGGGGGAACGACGTCCCGGACATCCCACAGCCGCACTCCGCCGACCGGCTGCGGAGACTTCCTGAGCAGGTCGGTGAGCATGCTCTCCAGAACGTCGTCGTGCGGCGTCCCCGGCACGAGCACCACCACCGCGGCCCGCCAGTAGGTCAGGTCGGCGACCGCGGCACGCCGGTCGGCGTCCGTGACCACCGGCCTCCGACCGTACGCCCCCGCGAGGCGTAACAGGTCGGCGGTGGGCCGGGGCGTGGCGTTCCAGGAGCCGGTCCGGTTCAGCGGCGGGTTCGCCGGGCCCATGAAGTAGCCGCGCGGAATGGTGTAGTCGAGCCCGGACAGCGCGAACCACCGCATCCCGGTCCGGCCGGTGGTGACCTCGGGCAACGGCACGGTGACCAGGGTGCGGTCGTCGCTGACGTATGCCCGCCACATCTGCTGGGCGATGAACGGCGGCAGCGGCTCGGCGGCGACGACCGGCAGCGGCTTGGGCAGCACCGGCACGATCGCCACGGCCAGGCCGATCCAGAAGGCGATCCGCCGGCGCCGGCTCAGCAGCGGCGCCCGGTCGGCGGCGAGCGCGAGCAGCACGCCGATGATCGTCGCCGGGACCATCGCGAACCGGGTGACGCTGACCAGGTCGAGCACCGGCACGTGGGCGATCAGCGCGAACGGCAGCGGGATGCCGGTGTCGTGGCCGCCGACGCGCAGCTCGGGCCCCATCGACATGACCAGCAGGACCAGGCCGGCGATCGCGGCGGCCCGGGCGGCCAGGTTGCGCCACAGCAGCGCGATGGAGATGACGAGCAGCACCAGCAGCGGTACGCCGAAGAAGGTGTTGTCCTCGGTCGGGCTGACACTCAGCGACCGGGCGATCGCCGCGTTGCCGGCCAGCGACTGCCGGGCGTACGCGCCCAGCGAGAGCAGGTCGGTGACGAACTTGCCCGGCTCGAACGGCTGCCCGCTGTAGCTCTGCGGCCCGGCGAACTGGAACCACAGCGGGTACGCCAGCGGCACCAGCGCGGTGACGATCGCCACACCCAGCCCGGCGAGGAACCGGCGCGCGGCGCCGACCACGGTGTCCCACGCCAGGCCCGCGTACGCGATCACGAACACGCCCAGCGTCAGCGCGGTGAACAGCAGGGACTCCTCGTTGATGAAGACCTGCAGCACCACCAGCAGCCCCAGCACGATCCCGCCGCGCACGGCCCGGCCGGGCTCGCGCAGCCGCAGCACCTGCCAGACGATGAACGGGACCAGGAACTGCGAGACGAAGTTGATGTGCCCGTTGGCGTGCGACACCATCGTCGGCGCGAACCCGCACCACAGCCCGCCGATCCAGGCGGCGAGCCGGCCCTCGACCAGGTGCCGCGACAGCACCCAATACCAGGCGAACGCCGTACCGGCGAGACCGAGAGTGAGCAGCAGCACGACCGAGACGCCCACGCCGAGCCAGTGGGTGACCGGTGCCATCGGCACGCTCAGCCCGAGCACCGTGGTGTTGGCCATCATGTTGACGCCGTCCGGCACGTTCATCCGGTCGCTGAACAGCGGGTTCGCCCCGTGGAACACGACCCGCTCGCCGTGCGCCAGCACGAAGGCGAAGAAGCCGTGGTCGTCGTCGTTGTGCGACAGCACCCGGCCGGCCGGGCTGATCCAGAGCTGGATCAGCACCAGCACCGCGAGCGCGAGATAGCTGATCAGCGCCCACAGGTCGGTGCGGCGGCGCGCAGGCGCGGGCACCGCCGCGACCGAGAGGTCGGGCGTTTCCAGGACCTCTTCCACCGCGGGCACCGGTGAATTGTGCCAGAGGCATTCAGCGATGCGGCTTGCGCCGGGACTCCCCGGCGGCCTGCGCCAGCCGCGCGGCCCGCCGCCCGCTCTCGACGGCGACCTCGCGGTGCAGCTTGCGCCAGCTCTCCAGGCGCCGTGGCTGCAGCGTCCCGTCGGCCAGCGCGACGGCGACCGCACAGCCGGGCTCGCCGTCGTGACCACAATCACCGAAGCGACAGCGCGCGGCGAGCGCGGCCACGTCGGCGAAGGCCCGGTCGAGACCCTCACCGGTGTCGAGCAGACCCACCCCGCGGATGCCGGGCGTGTCCAGCACGGCTCCCCCGCCGGGGATCAAAACCAGATTCCGGTACGCGGTGGTGTGCCGGCCCTTGCCGTCGGCGCGCCGAGTCTCCTGGATCCCCATCACCTCGGTCCCCGCCAGCGCGTTGACCAGCGACGACTTGCCGGCCCCGGAACGGCCCAGCAACGCCAGCGTGCGACCGGGTGCGACGTAGGAACGCAGCGCCTCCAGGCCGGTGCCCCGGTGCACGCTGACCGGCAATACCCGTACCCCCGGCGCCAGCTCGGCGAGCTGGCGCGCGACCGCCTGCGGGTCGCTCGCGGTGTCGCTCTTGGAAAGCACGACCACCGGTTGCGCGCCGGACTCCCAGGCCAGCGCGAGCAGCCGCTCCAGGCGGGAGTCGTCGGGCTCCGGGTGCATCGGCTCAACGACCGCGACGGCATCCATGTTGGCGGCCAGGACCTGGCCGACGGAGTCCTTGTCCGAGGTACGGCGGATCAGCGCGGTGCGCCGCGGCAGGACACAGTCGACAGTGGTACGCCGGTCCGGCCAGCGCCGCAGCACCACCCAGTCACCGGCGCAGGGCAGATTGGCGGGGTCGTTGGCGGCGCCGAGCAGCACACTGCCGGCCAGGCTGGCCCGGGTGACCCCGGATGGATCAAGAACGGTGCAGACACCACGGTCGGCGCGCAGCACGCGGGCCGGGGTGGCGTCGGGACGGTCGAAGCTTCGATAGGCCGAGGCGAGTGTCTCGTCCCAGCCCAGCGCGGACAGGTCAGACATGAGGAACCCTTAGGGTGAAAGGAGGCCGCGCCCGACAAGCGTCAGGCGGTGGCCCCCGGGCGAAGCCGGAACGCACGAACGACGAGCAGCACGATTCCCACCCCCTCCGCGATCGTCTGGCGCGTCTGCACCGACGGTACGGACGCCGCTACGGCCACGAAAGTGAATTCCGGCGCTAGGGTCTTGTCCGTGACGGTTGACCCGCTTGTGCTGATGACCGACGTTGATCAGGCCACCGAACGGCTGATCCGTACCGCCGAGGCCCTGGACGACGACGCGATGCGCGCGCCGTCGGCCCTGCCCGGCTGGACCGTCGGCCACGTCCTGACCCACGTGGCCCGCAACGCCGACGCCTACACCAACCTGCTGACCTGGGCCCGCACCGGCGTGGAGACGCCGGCCTACGCGTCGCCGGCGGCCCGCGTGGACGGCATCGACGCCGGCGCGGACCGGCCGCTGGCCGACCAGATCGCCGACATCCGGCAGGCGCACGAACGCTTCGCCGACGCGGCCGCGGCGATGCCGGCCGAGGCGTGGGCCTTCTTCCTGGCACCGACCGGCGCCTCCGCGGCGGCGGTGCCGTGGGCCCGGCTGCGCGAGGTGGAGGTGCACCACGTCGACCTGGGCCGGGAATACGCCCCCGCGGACTGGCCGGACGCCTTCGCGCTACGGCTGCTGCGCGAGATCGTCGGCGGTTTCCAGGACTTCGACCTGGTGCTCCGCCCGCAGGGCCTGGAACACACGCTGACCATCGGAAACCCGGACGGCGCCCCGGAGGTCAGCGGCCCGACCCGCTCGATCGCGGCCTGGCTGTCCGGCCGCGCCGACGGCACGGACCTCACGGTGTCGCCGCCCGGCGACCTGCCCGAGCCACCGAGGTGGAAATGACCATGACCTACACCGGAGAAGTGACCCGCGGCGGCGAGCCGGCGGTCCGCGAGCTCAACGGCCTCACCGTGCGCAAGGTGTCGGTGGGCCCGATGGACAACAACGCCTACCTGCTGACCTGCCGCGCCGACGGCACCCAGGTGCTGATCGACGCCGCCAACGACGCCGACACCCTGCTGACGCTGATCGGCCCGGCCGGGCTGTCGGCGGTGGTGACCACCCACCGGCACCCCGACCACACCGGCGCCCTGAAGCAGATCGTCAAGGCGACCGGCGCGGCCTCGATCGCCGGCGCCGACGACGCCGAGGCGATCCCGGTGGTGACCGAAACGGTCGGTGACGGCGACACGATCGCGGTGGGTGACTGCACGCTGGAGGTGATCCACGTGGTGGGACATACACCAGGCTCGATCGTGTTGCTCTACCGCGAGCCGGACGGCATCGCCCACCTGTGGACCGGCGACAGCCTGTTCCCGGGCGGCGTCGGCAACACCCGCGGCGACAAGAAGAACTTCACGTCGTTGATCGGCGACGTGGAGACCAAGCTGTTCGGGCGCCTGGGCGACGACACCTGGTTCTACCCCGGCCACGGCAAGGACTCGACGCTGGGTGCCGAGCGGCCGCACCTGGCCGAGTGGCGTTCTCGCGGCTGGTAAACGCACCCGCAGCCCCTGAGCCGGTCAGAACCCGCTCAGGGGTTGCCGTCGGTATGGTCGGCGGATGCCGGTCGAACTGCGCCCCGCCACCGAGAACGACGCTGCCACGATCGCGACGATCTGGGAGTCCGGGTGGCGCGACGGACACCTCGGCAACGTGCCCGACGAACTTGCCGCCCTCCGCACCACCGACACCTTCCACAAGCGGGCCGCCGAACGTGTCGCGGACACGACCGTGGCTGAGATCGACGGCCAGGTCGCCGGCTTCGTGATGGTCGTCGGCGACGAGGTGGAACAGGTTTATGTGGCCGCCGGCCATCGGGGCAGCGGCATCTCCGACACACTGCTCGCCGAGGCGGAACGGCTCGTCGCGAGCGGCGGGCACCCGGTGGCCTGGCTCGCCGTGGTGCCCGGCAATGCCCGCGCCCGCCGGTTCTACGAGCGCAACGGCTGGGCCGACGACGGTGGCTTCCTTCACGAGGCACCACACGCCAGCCGCGCCGTGATGGTGCCGTGCCGCCGCTACGTGAAACAGGTCGCATGATCAGGCGCGGCCGGGGAACTGGCGGCTGGCCGAGCGTCGACCGATCAACCGTGGTGCGTTGGGAGCGGGCAGACACCGATCCCCAGCCGTGGCATCGGCCCAAACTCGCCGCCGCGCTCAGGATCTCCGTCGAGACGCTTGCCGAGCTACTCGCCGACACCGGCGCAGCCACGCTGACGTCCGTGTCGCCGGCCCAACACGTTGAGCGCGAGTTGGTCACAACCGGCGTGAACGATCTGAACTCGATGCAGTCGTTCCGAAAGGCCGACCGCCAGGTCGGCGGCGGTCATATGTACGCCACGGTCGCCGGCTACTTGCAGCGCAACGTCGCTCCGCGCCTGTTCGGCCACGCGCCTGACAGCGATGAGCAGCCGGTGTTCCTCGCCGCCGCGGGTCTCACCGAGATGGTCGGCCGTCCTTGAGCATCCCGGACGCCGAGCCCGGTAATGCACGTTCTTCACCCCGTCTACAGTGGAGTGGTCCGCCGGGAGAGCCACCCGTGGTATGCGGGTGACCGTTTCACCTCGTTCTCGTACGCCTCGACGAGGGCGTCCCGCAGGTGCGGCGCGACCCGGGCGGCCGGGCTGGCCGTCGGCCAGATCAGCCGCTGGCGCGCCCACATCGGGTCGCCGGCCAGCGGGCGGACCACCACGTTGGCCCGCTCCGGCGTCAGCGCGTGCGCCAGCGAGACCGCATGCCCCTGCCCGATCAGCGGAAAGACCACAGCGCTGTTCATCCGCTGGACCCGGCGCGGGGCGAAACCGGCCCGCCGGCAGGCATCGCGGAACTGGCTGCGCATGCGCACGTCCCGGCCCTCGCCGGTCAGCCACTGCTCGCCGGCCAACGCCTCCAGCGGCACCTCCGCCCGGTCGGCGAGGGGGTGCTCCTGGGCGAGCAGGACGAAGACCGGAGCCACCGCCAGCACCGCCTCGCTGAGCTCGGGCGGCAGCGGCAACTCGTACCCGGGATAGTCCACGCCCAGACCGAATTCCAGCCGGCCCTCGGCGAGCAACTCCACCTGCTCCTCCTCGGTCTCGTTGGGGTGCAGCGAGACGTCGGTGCCGGGCAGCAGGCCCTGGGCCACGGTGACCATGGTGGCGGTGAGCGGGCCCGGGGTGGACCCCAGCCGTACGGCGGTCGTCTCGGTGTCCGCGGGATCGTGCCGGTGCACGTCGCGCATGAGATCCCTGTGCATGGCGAGGAGGTTCCCGGCGTGGGTGAGGGCCACCTTGCCGAGCGCCGTCGGACGGGTCCCGGTGCCGTCTCGGGCGAACAGCAGGCCGCCGAGGGCCCGTTCGATCCGCTGCAGTTGGGCGGTGAGCGCGGGCTGGGTGTGGCCCAGCGTGGCGGCGGCGCGGCTGATGCTGCCGGCCTCCGCGATCGCGCTGATCACTCGCAGATGGCGAATCTCCAGATCCATAACGTCATGTTATGGCGGGTTGGGAGCTATTCAAGGAGATCGTTGGGCGGCCAGAGTCGCACCGACTCCATGTCAGATGATCGGAGGCCCGGTGGCTCGGCGACAGTGGACAAGTTACCCGCTCGTCACGGTTCTATTGACAACGGTCGCTCTCATCGACCCGGTGGGCGCGCGGGCGGCGCCCGCGCCCGAACCGGCGGCCCCGTCGGCCGCCGGATGGACATCCGGCGGCCCGGCCGCGGACCGCGGTGCCTGGGTGACGTTGCTCACCGGCGACCGGGTGTACGTCGACGGCGACAACCTCTCGGTGACCGCGGCGCCGGGTCGGGAGCGGATCGGTTTCGTCCAGCGCTCGGTCAACGGCCACCAGCAGGTGATCCCCAATGACGCGCTGCGGCTGGTCAGTTCCGGCACGCTGGACTCCCGGCTGTTCGACGTGACCGGGCTGGTCCAGGCCGGCTACGACGATGCGCACAGCACCGACCTGCCCACCATTGTCGGCTACACCGACCAGGCGGCCGGGACCGCCCGGCTGCGGGCGGCGGGCGACGCCCGGATCACGCGCGCGCTGCCCAGCGTGCGCGGCGCCGCGGTCCGGGTCGGCAAGGACCGGGCCGGCGCGTTCTGGACATCCATGACCACCGGCACTGGCGCCGGCGCCGGGCGGCGGATCGCCGGCGGCGTGGCGCGGATCTGGCTGGACGGCACGCGCACGATCAGCCTCGACCAGAGCGTGCCGCAGATCGGCGCGCCGCAGGCGTGGGCGGCCGGATACGACGGCACCGGCGTGACTGTCGCGGTCCTGGACACCGGCGTGGACGCCACCCATCCGGACCTCGCCGGGCGGATCGCGGAGGCACGCAACTTCACCGACGCGCCGGACACCACCGACACCGTCGGGCATGGCACGCACGTCGCGTCGACGGTGGCTGGGACCGGTGCGGGATCCGGCGGCAAGTACAAGGGCGTGGCGCCCGGAGCCGCGCTGCTGATCGGCAAGGTGTGCCCGACCCGCAACTGCCCCGACTCGGCGATCCTCGCCGGCATGGAGTGGGCCGCGCCGCGGGCCCGGGTCGTCAACCTGAGCCTCGGTGGCACCGACACCCCCGAGGTTGACCCGCTGGAGGAGGCGGTGAACCGGCTGACCGCACAAACCGGGGCGCTGTTCGTGATCGCGGCGGGCAACAACGGACAGGACGGCGGCGTCGGGTCGCCGTCGACCGCGGACGCGGCGCTTTCCGTCGGGGCCGTGGACAAGCAGGAGAAATTGGCCTCCTTCTCCAACCGCGGGCCGCGCTGGGACGGCGCGATCAACCGGAGATCACCGCGCCGGGCGTGGGCATCGTGGCGGCGCTCTCCAAGGACAGCGACTACCCGGAGTACGTGCCCGGCTATACCCAGCTCGATGGGACCTCGATGGCGACGCCGCACGTGGCCGGGGCGGCCGCCCTGCTCGCCTGGCAGCACCCCGGCTGGACCGGGACCCAGCTCAAGGCCGCGCTGATGGCCGGCGCCGCGCCGAACCCGTCGCTGAGCGTGAATGCTCAGGGCGCCGGGCGGGTGGACGTCGCCCGCGCCATCCGGCAGGCCGTGCTACCGAGCCCGAGCAGCATCGCGTACGGGACGCAGCCGTGGCCGGCCGAGGACGACACCCCGACCCGCCGCACCGTGACGTACCGCAACGAAGCATCGTCCCCGGTGACCCTGGACCTGTCCGCTCAGGCGACCGGGCCGGATGGCCAACCGGCCCCGGCCGGCCTGTTCGCGGTCACCCCGGCGCAGGTGGTCGTGCCGGCCGACGGGTCGGCCGACGTGACGCTCACCGCGGACACCCGAGTGCCCAGCGTCACCGGCCTGTTCAGCGGCGCGCTGGTCGGAACGTCGGCAGGCGGCGGCTCGGTACGCGTGCCGTTCACCGTCGGCAAGGGCCACGAGAGCCGCCGGCTGACCGTCAAGCTCATCGACCGCAACGGCGCGCCGGCCACCGACTACGCGCTCAGCGTCGTCGGCGTGGACTTCGGGGTCTACCAGGTGCCGTACAACGCCTCCGGCACGGTGGCGACGACGCTCCGCACCGGGCGCTACCACGTCGAGGCGACGATCATCACGCCCACCGCCGGCGGCGGCACCTCGACCCTGCTGGTGACGCCCGTCGTCACGGTCAGCCGGGACGGCGAGATCGTGCTGGACGCGCGCAAGGGCACCCCGGTCTCGGTGACCGTGCCACGCGCCTCGGCCCGCCCCCGACTGGCCGCGGCCGGGCTGGTCCGCAACATGCCGTCCGGATACCGGGTCGGCACCCGGATCACCGGCGACTCGTACGCCAAGCTGTTCACCGCGGACCTGGGCGGCACCGTGCCGGCCGACGCGGGCACGCTGGTCGCCGAGGTGCGCAGCTTCTGGGCCGAACCGACCCCGGACGGCACCTTCTTCAACTCCCCGTACGAGTACGACCTGGTCTGGTTCCAGCGCGGAAAGTTCCTGACCAACTTCACCCACAAGGTGCGGCAGCGGGAACTGGCGACGGTGGAGAACAAATTTCTGCCGATCTCACCGGGCGAGCGGATCGGATTCATGCACAACTTCGGCTTCCCGCCGGAGGGCGGCGGCGCGATGTCCGGCCCGATCAGATTCACCATCCCCGGCAAACGGACCATCTACTACACCGCCCACGACGTGAGTTGGCAGCGCCGCTGGGAACAGGCCGGAGACCAGAACCAACTCTGGCCGGCACCGGTGACGTGGCAGCCGAACAAGCGGTACCCGGTCAAATGGCAGGAGGCCCCGGTCGGGCCGACCTTCAACGCGATGACCTTCTTCACCCGTACGGGAAACACGTTGGCGCTCAACGTCCCGCCGTTCGGCGACCGGGCCGGCAACACCGGCTACTCCCTGCTGGACACTGGCACGATGAAGCTCTACCGGGACGGGGTCAAGTTCTATGAGTTCCCGACCTACTTCTACGACGCGGGCGGCCCGGTCCCGGCGGCGGAGAGCACCTACCGCCTGGAGTACGCGGTGACCCGCGGCGCCAAGGGCGGATACGACATCGGCACGGCGATCAGCGGTTCGTGGACGTTCCGGTCCGGGCAGGTCGGCGCCGACAAGGCCACCTACCTGCCGCTGGCCGCGTTCCACTTCGCGCCCAAGCTGGACCTGCTCAACCGCGCCGAGGGTGGGCGGACTGCGCACGTACCGGTGAGCCTGGGATGGCAGCCCGGCGCCGCGAAGTCCGCGGTCCGGACGATCAAGGTCGAGGTGTCCTACGACGACGGCGCCACCTGGCGGCCGGCGAAACTCACGGCCACCGGACGCGCCACCTGGTCCGCGGGACTGCGCCTGCCGGCGACCGGATTCGTGTCACTGCGGGCCAACGCCACCTTCGCGGACGGCGGCTCGGCCGACTACACGGTGATCCACGCGTACGGGCTGCGCTGATCATGGGCGTGGGGGCCCCCCCCCGGCCCGGGGGGGCGGCC
>Ga0307515_10001348_pt1 | contig 55601 bp, 48 predicted proteins | sample 17_EM_MG_FD_194513 | JGI IMG/M metagenome (GOLD analysis project Ga0307515, IMG submission 194513) | Populus trichocarpa ectomycorrhiza microbial communities from riparian zone in the Pacific Northwest, United States - 17_EM | ecosystem: Host-associated > Plants > Roots > Unclassified | place...
CCAAGTTTTCCCGTTGGCCAATAGGTCGACCGATATGCCAAATTGTCAGCTTGGTGAATAGGTCAACCTATACACCAACCGAGGATGCTGACCGATATACCAAGTAGGAGGTTGGAAGGAGGTTGGGAGGAGGTTGGGGAGGTGTAGTAATGCACTATATCTTTTCAACAGTTGAACTTCTATATCACCTACTGCTTCATTATCGTGTCTATCCTACTTCTCTATCACTCTGTCCATCCTATTCTCTTCCAACTCCACCAGAAATTTCCTCACCTACAACAATGACTACCTTGAATTCCACCCCCGCATGTACACCTGCAGCAGGCATTTCAGATTCCTCCCAGATCAACAAAGGCTTTTCATATGGAGTCCGTCAGGAGTTCCTTACCTATCTGGAAAGCAGTACAGCAAGTACCTAAACCTCATTTAGTACTATGAAAGTAAGCGAGTATAAAAACTGGTTGATATTTCCAAAGGAAAAACTGAATGCTCCAAAGGGTATATCAAAGTAGTATCTATAGTATTTCAAGTTCTAATTTTCATATTGATTAGGATTGGAACGTCAGCAACAATACAATCAACGGACTGAAGCCCGGCACAATTTTGAGATTCTCAATGGCATGTTGCACCGGAAGCCCAAAATCGAAAACGAGTTACCCCGGAGAGTTGTTCTAATGAGGGCAAAGCAGGCAGTAACAGACCTATCCCAATGGCAAGTGCAAAGTCATTAGCAACAAGATTCTACCAACTAAAGTGCGGGCATGCACCCGCCGGAGTTTATGTAAAACGGTTCGGACACCGAGAGGACGACAAGTGCTGGTGGTACGGGGGAACGGTGGCCCAAACACGGGAGCATCTCCTCCGACACTGCAGCCGGTGGAAATACTAGCAGCGGGAGCTCTGGAAGGAGGTGGGGAAGGCAACGGGCTGGAAAGCGGGCCGGTGCTGGCGGGCGCAGGTATCGGAGCTGTTTTCCATGGAGATATGTGATATGGCGGTGATGGACTTCCTGGCGGCCACGGACGTCGGGAAGTTTCCGCCAGGGTGGGGCATGGAGGACGGAGCGGCCAGTCTGTTACATTACATCAAATTGCATTTTTACTTTTCTTTTGTCAGCGGGGACGAAGGGTAGTAGGTGGGAGCTCCGCCATCTAACCGGCTCGCCCGGAGGCGGGGGGGGACAAGGGCCTGTCATACTCTAGCTAGAGTAAATACAGTATGAATAAACAACAACAACCAATACAACAGTTGGAGGACAAAGTACAGCAAGAGTGACAAGGGAATGGCAAGCACAGGGGCAGGAAGAGGAATAGATTGAGTGGCATTCACAGGAGCGGGAGGAAGAATAGATTGAGTGGTTCTCTGAGAGTGTATATTAGTAATTTGGTGGAAGGAATTAGCATAGTGAATTTGTTACACCGGTTGACTACTTTGCCAATAGGTTGACCTGTACACCAACAGGTCGACCGCTTTGCCAATAGGTTGACCCATCCACCAAATGTTCCTGTTGGCCAATAGGTTGACCTGTACACCAATGGGTCGACCGCTTTGCCAATGGGTCGACCTATTGGCCAACGGGAAAATTTGGCGTATGGGTCGGAACATATACATTCCAATGCGTGGTTGACATGGCGACCGCCACCGCCGACGCAATTTTTAGTCCTACATATATGGTAGCTTTGTTCCTCTCTTTGCATCGTATCAAACACAGACCGAATATCCCCCGGGCTTCCTTTGTTTGAGGAGTGATACATAGTCCAGTTGGATAGCGAGAATAACCCACGCTGCTGAATGCTATGATCGATCCCGAGCCCAAGCTGTTGCTCGATCGCAGATGTATTGTATCCGGTTATGTTCTCGCCTGAAAGTCTAGATAATTCAGGTTCCATGGCCTCGTTAGATGAATTGGGTCGTTGAATGTCGATACCAACATTTCTATACTTGAAGCTTCCAACACAAAGACTCTGTTCCATGGTGACTCAAATATCGCCGGCTGAAGAAGACCTTGTCACCCACTCGGATCCATTAAATTTGGCTCCTGATCTGAGAGTTGACATAATTGCTTCAGTCATCATGCCTGAGGGATGGAGAATGTTACTGGAACTGTTTGTGATAGTTAGGCGAGAAATCATCAGCCAAGTATTGCTGACGTCCATGAAACTCTCCGTAGGAAATCTGTCGAGGGGTTCGGGGAAGTCACTAGGTGGGGCTATGTTGAAAAAGGTTCCATTGGGTGCTCCGGGACCATATTCGGAGGTTTCCAGAGGACAAATGGTAGTCACCCCAATAGTTGAATTGCAACTGCCGGCCAATTTTGTCTCCAGGGCAGCGTTTATGACAGGGTAGTTTCCGTATCTTTGTCGATCGGAACGTACGATTCCCAAGGGCCAGCTGACTGATTCTTTAAAAGTAATGGAAGGGGTGATATGTGCGCCGTCGTGGAGAGAAACTTCGTCTGGATCATCTATGTTTTTTTTTTTCTGTCCAATGGGTCGAAATACTCGTACTTAAGAGTAGCCTCAAGTTGTTCTAAGCCTTGAGCGATGCACAGAACATGAGAATCCATCGCAAGTGCTGGTCCCCGGTATTTTACAAGTGATGGCCGCTCAAATTTGAACAATGGAATCAATGCTCTAACGTAGCTCCCCGAATCCCGCCAGTCTCTGAATCCATTATCGTCCATAACCTTGAACGCGGACGCACTCCGTGTCCCTTCCGCGAAAAATGAAAATTGCGAGGGTGCTGGGTACAAGCCGTAGCGACTGTCTATCCCATCCATCTCAACAGCGAAGGGTATACTCCTTTTCTCTTCTGAACCAGGGACAGGCCAGTTGGTTGTATCCGAAATAAGAAACGTAGATGTAAATTGAACAACGACGTTGACTAGCACCAACCCTGCCAAATAGATCAACCCAAGTATTCGTTCGCTGTAGAGCGGTCGTCTGATTTTGCGCCTCGAAAGAAGGGGAAAATCAGCGCATACAGCCCTGAGGATGAATACTGCAGCATAGACAATGATGTTGCACCCTGGAAGATAACGAGGCCATGTTCGAGTGCTAGAGTCGCCAAAATCATGCAACACACAATCTATTGGGCGCTGATGCATGCTCGGATGACAGTAGAGCAAAGTGTTATGAGTCGTGCTGCCCATTCGATAGTGGCAACGTACGTCCATCCACCCCCGTGAATTTTGGCAACTCCCCAACCCCAAAATAATACTAGCGTAGCCATGGCCATCAAGACGCCCAAGGTGCCCCCAAAAAGGACAAATAACGGGTAGAAACCAAACCGGGCTCTCTGGACCCTCATCCAACAATACAATCGTTTCCAGATGACATACGACGATCAGAAGGATCCACCTCTTCTACCAGTAGAGAGTAAGTATTAGGGCAATCGCCAATTGTCCAGATGGTATGTTACCTCGCATGCTTGGAGCGTCTTGTCTGAGAGGTTGATATAAACTAAGCTGGGTTCTTAGGGTTCTCACTTGACGACACAATTGCTTCCACGAGCGGTCGGAGGAACCTACGTCTTCTGCATGTAGTTAGTAAGTAATAGGTTAAACTCCATAGTGTACTACTGTACAATGGACCGCTTCTTACCTCGCATTATATAACGAACTATATTTAACAATATCAGTATAAACAGCAAAAAACCTCGAATTATCAAAAAGTTACGCTGGATAGCGATGACCCACGTTGAAGATAGTTGGAATGGAAGACTTCCGTGAAAAATATGCGGAAATGGTCCTAGTATGGTAGAAAGATGGTGTGTGGGTGGAACAGAGTACTCGGGTTTAAACTGTCGAGATCCTGCAACGGGATGATACTAGTACTTATCAATTCGCTATGGTAACCACGTCCAGCTGGATTTCGAACTAAGTATTATTTGAAGTAGAGTCATCTGCCACCTCTCCAAGATCAAAGTCTTGGATTTTTCGTCCCTGGCCTTTGCACGCAGCTAGAAGCTTCAGTTGCTTGGTACAATCAGATTCGCTATTTTTAATAGTACTGTGAAAATAACCTTCTACAATACATAAGATCATTGACAAGAAGTTATCAGGTAATATTTCACTATTCCCCCAGTATGTAATATTTATTCATTATATACAAATTTTTGCAGTACAAGACATAGCATAATAGCAAAAATTAAAATAAAGTACTAATAGCAGTGTAAACAAACTATAATCAACATTGGTGTCTTCAGTTAGTGGTGACCACTATTGCAGTCACTGCTCCAACTGAACTCTTCCATGTAGAGCTAAAAACTATCTACTAGATGCAGAGTCAATAACATGTAAACTAGAAACAGTATATGTAGAAGTGTGGGAATGGGTAGATAGATACTAAAGTTGCTGCTTGCCTGACTCCTACTACTCTTCACCTCTTATATATTCCCTTCCCTTCTCCTTACTTCTTCTGCTACCTTTCAAGCCAAACTCAAGCTCTGGTTGGAAGCTGGCTGAAGACACTGTATTTCAATTGCCTTAAATTCCACAAAGACGGCGAAGCCGTCTCTGGCACTTGTATCCTCATACAGCCACCATCTTCATACAAGTCTTCATTCTCATACAAGACATCAGACGGTGCTGAGACTCATGATCCAAGTACACATGCAACACAGCCAACGGTGCTGTCGATGAGTGCGAGACTGATATAAATCACCATGCATGGATACTCGCCATCCATCAAAGCCGTATGGAATTATCATTTGATGAAAATACTCTCTCAGGCAAAACAACAGCCATGCATCTGCGTGCATACGAATTACGCGGAAATTATGCACACGAGTCAAGATCAGATTCATGATACATCACTCACGATTTATCTAACGTCTCTGTTGCACGTATATATAGACCTGACACGAGCTGACCATAAGCGGGGCTGATGAGGCACACTTTTCTCTCCTATATAACTCGAGTCTTTCTCCTTTTCTCTCCTCTGTATCTAAGTCTATGCGCACGGTTCTCCCCATATTTCAACAGTCTCGCAGTACACCAAAACCCATATATCATGTGAATTGAGAGTATTTGGTAGTTATAAGGAAACAGAACAGAGCATGAGGAACCCGGACAAGTGATGCTTTATTAAAGAGTCTCCTAAATTCCGGGTATCTCTTGCTCCCGTGGTTTCGCGCTCAAAGGACTCCTTTGTTTACCTTTGATCCACCACTAACTATCATTGAAGAGGGTGAAGCTGTGAAAGCACGCTGGAAATATGAGTTGCACAGCAATCACGGTACAAGCGAGCCCCAAAACACAACAAGCAGAAGAGTAGGATTATTCCTGTCCGGCTAAACACTCCCCCCCCCGTAGTGTCTATAAGCAAGCTATCCCACAATACCATCCAAAAACATACCAAATGCAAGCGTTGCAGTTATTACTATACTAAAGCTTAGATGGTCTCAAATCATGATGCTCTTAGTACCTTCATCACCTCCCCCTCCTCGCCCTCTTCAAAAGCGCCTCCCCAATCCACCCCACAACCGCCCCATTCTTCGCACACTCCATCGCCCCATCCCTAACGCCAACCTTTACCTCCGCCCCCGCATCCAGCAGCGCCTTAACAGTCTGCTCATTTCCATTTTCAGCCGCAAGCGCAAGCGGCGTTTTCCAACAACCTCCCTCATCCCCCAACGTCTCCTCAATATCCCACCCACCTTCAATCATAGCCTCTACCAACTCTGCATTGCCCCTCAACGCAGCCCATTGTAAACTCGTTGCTCTCTGGACCTTCGGGAAGCGGAGCACGTTGCTGGGAACACCATATGGACCTAGTGGTGGTGATAGAAGCTGTAGGTGTGCTGGGATCGCGAGGGGGATTAGGTGTCGTGCGTCCTGGTCGGTGGCGAGGCGCGTGAAGAGGAGAGGGGTGAGGACAATGCGGAGGCGCCGAGAGACGACGGTTAGCATGTGTAGGGTGTGCGTTGGGAGGAGAGTGCCAATTTGGTGCAAGAGCTCGGACGGGAGGAGGACAAGCGGGGAGGGGCGGGGTTTGCGCAGGCGGGTGCGAGTTCGACGGGCCATGGTTGTTGGTATTGTGGTTGGTGATGAGCAGGATGGTTGGAAGGTCTGTTGCACTCTGAGACTACTACAAAGAGGGAGGGTCAGTGACAAGCTCCAAGACCAGGAGGGTTAAATAGATACCGCCATGGCGAAGAGGGTCGAGCATCTTGCTGGTTTGGAGGTTAGGAATGGAGTGGGCGAGTGAGTAGTGGTGATGTGCGACATCATGTCGGGCTGAGGATAGAAAGAATCGTGGGAGGCGAGCAATCGCGCAGCACTTCGGTGAGGTTGAGTATGTCATTGCGGGAATAGGGTTGAGGATGCCACGAATGGGGCGTTAATCCCTGAGTCTCACAACCAAAGCTTGTGATTTCTTTACCTTTTACGCCCCGGGTGGCGGGGTTTTGCGGCACAGGTGCGGAGAGAGGCGGGAGCATGGCCACCGGAGTACTTAAAGCAGTATCGACACAACTGGGCCCGGCTTCGAAATTCTAAGTACATACCGCCTCACCGTCCATACAGACTTAACACGCACACCCGATATGTGGTTCGTAGTTACGCTTTTCTTCTGATATTATCAGTGTGACCTAAGCCCGATCCCAGCGAACGTTCGAATTGAACCGTCGTCCACACCGCCATCAACTTGACGCCTTCCTTTCGTAACTACCGTGCTACGACGTCACACATTCGTGACGTCGATTAATTCCATACTTTTGTATTACTCGGATGTTGGACTTCGGCGGGGCATTGTGACATAGTACGTTCGTGTGTCTTCACATGCCTACTTAAGTAGGTACTGGCTGCCGTTGTTTTCTAGGCCTGTCACGCAGCATTAGGGCGAGACTTTCGAATAACCCCTTCAGACGATTGAGGGTATTAATCACCACCCCACATGAGGGTCATGGCAGTGACCCCGCCCGGCCTAGCGTGGTGCGTCAACAAAAACGAGTCAATGGTCTAATAATCGCGGGTATCGGTTCTTTGCATTCTATCGGGTTACGCGCGACCGATTAGGCCTAGGCTAATTCACTGAAATATTAGGCGTGCCGAAACGGATTGGCGGTGACTAACTAAGTGGTGCTCATAGATTGAGTCTAGCGGCTTAGTTGCATAGGTAATCGAGTCCCCATACCAGCCGTTTGGAGTTGCTGATGAGAGGGATGTATCTAAGTATAGTCTGCCGACAGAGCTGTTAGGCAATGAGCGTGCTTTCTTATCTTATGTGGGGGAGATATTGAGAGCTAGAGAAAAAAAGCCCCGCCTTGGCCGGTCGACAGGATGTAACTGAGGAGCACGGAGTGGAATGCAATACAATTAAATCAAATCACAACGTCTTTGTTCTAGAAGTCCTCCATCACTGGCGTCTATTGTATTCTTATCATGAAGCTATACTCTTAAGACTATGACATTCTATAGTAACACTTTCTCAAGCAGCGGAAGCAACCAATCCCATGCCTCTGAACTTCAAAACGTTCATCCACAAATAATAACTAGCAGAATATTGTTTGCCGGATGGTTTACTAAATGTTTTAACACTAAAGTAGATGGAAGACCAGATTGCTGATGCGTGTGTGTATCAAAATGATTCGCCCTTGGCTTGTTACACAGCAGGAGGATGTGCGGAGTGAGGTTCATTCATGATCGCACGCCCCGCATTACCACAACTACCCTAGCACTCCAAACAGCGCCTCCAAAGTCCATCCAGCTGCACTCCCCGACTATCACATCATGCACAAGTTTATCAAGTCAACTCGAGAGAAAGCTCAAGGGCTCCGATCTCCCCTACGGCGAAGCCGATCAACATCTCCTAACCCGACGGAAACCAGCACCGGTGGCACTGAGGCCCCTCGCCCCAGCTCAACAACTCCAACCTCGGCCGGAGATGATTCGTCCAACTTGGGAAGCACCTCAACTATAATTGCCTCCCCACCAGATCGAAGCTCTGCACCTCAGATTGTTGTTCTACAACCCTTACCAACTGACCATACTCTAAACTCGCTAGCGCTTCCCTCTGGCAATCAAAACGTAATTCACCTTGCGCATTTCATACCTAAATTGAAATGACTAATCTATTAACTTTATCTATCAGTCGAGTAACCCCAACCCGAATTCAACGACGCCGGGTGTCGGAAATCCCGAGATTTCAATCACGCCTCCATCGTTATGGGATAAGGCATTCGGTAACCTATCCGAGGAAGATCGAGACGAAATTCATTCCCAAGGTGTGGACCGACTTGACTGCTTGAATAAATTGCTGGAAAAAACGATCCAGAGTGAGGATGCTTGTCGGGAAAAAGGAATGAAGTTCGAATTTGCAGGGAAGACTTTCATTGTCCGTGACTTGGCTCAGAAGAGCATATCATGGATATCCCGGTTCAAGGTCAGATCCTAGGCTAGCTACACTGGACCAATGGGCTGGTTTACGAACTCAAGCTGCAGGAAATTGGCGATATCGCTGTTCAGTACGACCCCGGACATGCCGCTCTGCCATGGGCTGGATTGCGTTTTCTCTTGGAGGTAGGTCTGATGTGCACTTTTTGTTTAATGCGGCCATAAACACGATGTAGGTAGCATTGGTTGAAAACCAAAACATGGGGGCGGTACTAGTCGGTGTTGAAAGGACTACGCGATTACTCCTACGATGCAAAGCTTATGAGAAGTACTATCTGGAACCGACCCCAAAGCCCTTCAATTTAGTCAGCCTCGAGGAAACACTAACTCAGCTTTATGTTGCCGTGTTGGAGTTTTTGGCTTGTGCAAAACGATTTCTAAACCAATCCCACATCAGTAGTGTTCAACTTTTCTTGTCATGTTCCTATCTCTCATGGGCAAACTGACGAGTTTTATTGCAGGCCGCATCACCTCTGGACTGCTGGACCCGGATGGAATAAAGTCTCGGTTTGACACATTGGATGAAAATGAGCGGCGTTTGAAGCAAGAAATTGAGGTGGCGGACCAGGAAAGTGAGCTTAAACACCATAGCGTATTAGTTTACTACTGAGACCTTGCAGATCGGTCACGTAATCATGAAGAGGTTATGGGTCAGCACGAACCAGACCTAGGCCACTTGATATATAGCTAACGAAATGTGATTAGCGCGATCTAGGGAACTGGAAAAATGGCTGAAGGAGCTTGAGGAGCCTATTTATAGAATGGATAAGAATGTTCGAGGCATTTACCAAATGTTGGAAGGTTCTACTTACTCATATACTAGAAGTATAAGTAGCGCTTACTGACCTCGGTATCAGACAAACGCCGAGGGGAAATTCTCGCATGGCTGTCTTCAATGCTATACGAAAAACACCATAAACACGCCATGGAAGGGCTTCTGGAGGATACTGGAAGGTGGCTGCTTGATAAACTAGAATTCCGGGAGTGGCAATTTTCCAGTACTTCGGGTGCTCTTTGGTTACATGGAATTCGTGAGCCTTAGCTACCACATTATTCTAAAAGGATGTTGCTGATGAAGTACATAGCTGGAGCTGGAAAAACTAAGCTTACGTGCGAAAATCAGTCCCTGCCTGTGGTGACTAAATGCTGATTGTAAAAGGTCCATGGTCATCGATTCTCTTGTATCTCCTCGAAACCAGGCTCGGGAAGATGAAGCAGTGGCATACTTTTACTGCAACCGCAACGAGCCCGATCGCCAGGACCCGACGAAAATTATGCAAGCATTTGTGAAACAACTATCACTGCAATCGCCGGAATGCGGGTTGCCGAAGCCGGTGGTGGCAGAATACGATAAGCGGAGCCAAGGGGGACATGCTGCGGGACGTTTGGAGTTCCAGGAGTGCCAGGAATTAATGGTTACACTCCTTAATTCATTCCGCCGTACAACAGTGCTTATTGACGCCTTGGACGAGAGTGACCTAAGGAAACGGGGCAACTTTCTCCATGCGCTCAAGAAAATCATAGACAATTCGACAAGCTTGGTCAAAATTTTCATTTCCAGTAGAGATGACGGCGATATTGTTCTCAGGCTAAACGAAGTGCCGAACCTTTTCATTGAAGCAAGGGATAACAGACAGGACATTGAGCGATTTGTCAAGAGAGAGCTGACCCGTTGCGTCGAGGAGCGAACGTTGCTGAGTGGGAATGTCTCAAATGATTTGAAAGGAGAGGTGTCAACTGTTCTTATTAATAAGGCGAATGGGATGTAAGTGTGACTTTATCCATGTGCTACCTGCAGATACTAATTTTCAAAGGTTCCAATGGGTAGATCTTCAAATTATGTATCTCTGTGAAATGCATTTTGAGCATCACGTCCGAAAAGCACTGGGAAAATTACCCGAAACACTGGAAGACGCATACTCGCAAACCTATGATAGAATCAAAAAGGGCCGCAGCCCCAACGAAGCAAGATATGCACTCATGTGGATCTTGTGCGCAGAAGAGCCTCTTAGCCCGGATGAATGGGTACATGGAGTTTCCTGGGCTCTTAAGGCACACGCAAATTCCGATGATCCAACTCTTGTTTTGGATGCGCTGTTGAATGTTTGTCACAATCTGGTTGTTTTGGACCGGCAACAAAATCGCATGACCTTTGCCCACCTGTCGGTGAGAGAGTTTCTCGAGACCCATCCAGAGTTCGCTGGACAAGTTCACAAAATGGCCACTGAGTCATGCTTGGCCCTGTTCACGCATGGAAGGCCTCTGGACCTGGGAACCCCCTTTCACAAATACGGCATTCAATACTGGGCTGCTCATGCCAAAAATTGCCAGGATCGTATTTCACATTTACTCGTAGATTTCTTGGGGTCCTATTCCCTACCAAGCCAACAGTACGAAGGCTGGCTGGTGGCTGCCGATGAACTCTCCGAAGGACTCAAATACGACCGCTGGTACAATTACGACTACCAGTATATACAGTATTTCCGTCAGACTGTTCTCGGTCTAAGTTCGACGCCACCAGAGCCATTGCTGGCAGCCGCTTGGTTCGGCTTGCATCATGCGGATCTTTGGAAGCTTGGTGCTTTCAATCCGAATTACACCAATGAGAGTGGGCAATCATTACTTTTCCTGGCAAGCACGCAAGGACACAAGGAAGTTGTTCAGTTGCTGTTAAATATTGGCGCCAATATAAATGATGCTGCACACCACCGGCTGTTGAATAATCTGCTAGTCTCTGTCATTCAGAAAGATAACGCCGAAATTCTCGCTTTGTTACTTGCCGAGGGGGCAGATTTCAAGCACGCGGAGTACAAGACTATCACTGCCGCCGCAGCGGCTTTGGGGGGTGGGGGGGTGATGGCGCTTCTGTTTCAGCGGGACCCACATATAGACATCCCCCATGAGTTGGTCTTGGTAGCAGCGATGAATAGGGATACCGGAGTGATGGAGCTGCTATTAGATAGAAAACCTGACATCGAGATCACCGAGGAGGTTATAGCCAAGGCAGCGGAGAATTCGAAGGATATGATGAAGCTGCTATTAGCGAGAGACGACATACATATCACAGAGAAGGTTCTAATTGCTGCGGCGGGGGCGGATGGCGGCAAAGAACAGATGGCGCTGCTATTTGACAGAAAACCCGATATCGAAGTCACCGGCGCGGTTGTATTGGAGGTGGTGCAGAGTTGGGATGGCAAGGAAATCATGGAACTACTGCTCGACAGAAAACCCGACATCAAGATTACCGAAGAGGTTGCAGTAGCGGCGGCGCGGAATACGGGAGAAAACGGTAAGGCGGAATTGATGGGGCTGCTGCTGGACAGAAAACTGGACATGGTGATCACTGAAGCGGTGGTAATGGCAGCGGCTAGGAATACCATTGACGAAAAGGATGTGATGGCACTACTGCTAGATAGAAAACCTGACATCGAGACTACCGAAGCGCTAATACTGTCAGCAGCGAAATATTCAAAAAGGTCGTTGGAGCTACTGTTTGCTAGAGATGGTAACATCAAAATCACCGAGGCGATGGTAGCAGCGGCGGCCGGTAATCAACATAATGGCGAAGAAATATTGACACTGCTATTAGACAAGGGGTCTAGCATCGACATCACTGAAGAGGTAGTGATAGCGGCTATAGACAATGGTCGTGTTATGAAACTTCTGCTGGACAAGAAACCCGACGTCAAGATCTCCGAGGCTGTGGTAGTTACGGCGGCGTATAATCAGACAACGGAAATAATAGAACTGCTGCTTGCGACAAACCCCAACATCAAGATCACCGAGGATGTAGTAGTTGTAGCGGCGAGCAATTCGAAAAAGGACATGATGGAGCTACTTCTAGCCAGAGACGCCAATATCAAGATCACCGAGGATGTAGTAGTTGCAGCGGCGAGAAATTCGAAAAAGGACATGATGGAGCTACTTCTAGCCAGAGACGCCAATATCAAGATCACCGAGGATGTAGTAGTTGCAGCGGCGAGAAATTCGAAAAAGGACATGATGGAGCTACTTCTAGCCAGAGTCGCCAACATCAACATTAGCGAAAGGGTGGTAGTAACGGCGGTAGGGAATAGTTACAGTGAGTGCAAGGGTATTATGAAGCTACTGCTGGACAGGAAACCCGACGTCGAGATCTCCGAGGCGGTAATAATAGCGGCGGCAGGAAACGATAATAATGGCCCATATTTGATAAAGCAGCTACTAAACAGGGAGCCTGACATTGATATTACTGCGGCGGTGGTGGTTGCGGCGGCTGGCAATACGAACAATGAAATAATGGGGCTACTTCTGGCCAGAGACGCCAACATCGAGATCACCGAAGAGGCGATAGTAGCAGCAGCAAAGAATTATAATGTGTTACAGCTGTTGCTAGATAGGAAACCTGACATAGAGATCACTGAGGTGGCAGTTGTAGCGGCTGCAGAGAATTGGGCAGCTAAAGTAATAAAGCTACTGCTGGTCATAGACGCCAATATTCAGATCACCGAGGCGGTAGTAGTAGCGGCGGCAGAGAATTATAACGTCAACATGATAGAGCTGCTGCTGGACCGAAAACCTGACATCGAGATCTCCGAGGCTGTGTTAGTAGCAGCAGCGAGCAATTGGAACGACGATATAATAAAATTACTCCTAGCCAGAAACCACGATATCAAGATCACCGAGGCTATGGTAGTGGCAGCGGCAGAGAAATCAACAAACACGATGCAACTGCTGCTGGACCAAAAACCCGACATCGAGATCACAGAGGCGATGGTAGTGTCTGCGGTAGGGTGTTATAGTGTCGACATGATAGAGCTGCTGCTGGACCGAAAGCCCGACATCGAAATCACCGAGGCGGTAGTAGCGGCAGCGGCAGGAAATTCGGAGAATGGAAAAGAAATAATGCAGTTGTTGTTGGACAGAAAACCCGACATCGAAATCACCGAGGCTGTGGTATCTGCGGCGGCGGGAAAATCGAGAAATGGAAAAGAAATATTGCAGTTGTTGTTGGACAGAAAACCCGACATCGAAATCACCGAGGCTGTGGTATCTGCGGCGGCGGGAAATTCGGAGAATGGAAAAGAAATAATGCAGTTGTTGTTGGACAGAAAACCCGACATCGAAATCACCGAGGCGGTAGTAGCTGCGGCGGCGAAATCGACAAAGGTAATGATGGACCTATTACTCAAAAGAAACCCCAGCATCAAGGCCACCGAGACGGTTCTGGTAGAAGCAGCAAGGAACCATAACCAACACTACCACATGCCAAACCTGGCCAAACAGATCTTGGAATTGTTGCTAGACAGAGACCCCAATATCGAGATCACAGAGGCAGTAGTAGCGGCGGCGGCGGCGAAATCGACAAAGGAAGTGATGGAGCTGCTACTCAAAAGAAACCCCACTGTCAATATTACCGAGACGATTCTGGTAGAAGCAGCAGGGAATCCCGGGAGCTGGAATCCTTTAAATATCGCCAAACAGATCGTACAATTGTTGCTAGACAGAGACCCCAGTATCGAGATCACAGAGGCGGTTGTTACGGCGGCGGCTAAGAATAAGAAACACGGTAGGGGGGTGATAAGACTGCTAGCTAAAATGGCCGGTTTGGAGGTGAAGGATAAGACTGCGGGAGCGATTGTGGACTTTTTCACTTTGGAGCATACTTGAGCAGGCCTTTCCTTTTCTGAGGGTATGGTGGGCGGGGGCGGGATTATCATAGTAGGTACTTATTGAGGATATCATGTGGCAGGGGGAGACGCGGCGACGAAAGACGGAGTGGAATGAGTTTTTTTCGAAATTTTTTGTCTAGTAGAGGAGAATATATGTAACTTAGGGCGAACAGATAATTTCATTGACGCTAATGGGGTGTTTTAGAATTGCTTCTGTGGCATGGGTAGCAGCAGGTTAAGACGAGAAGATTTGACTTCCATCGTCCTTACGCAATCGTACCTCGTCGCCTGGTCCCACAATATGAATTATTTGTCATGTAGTTGGGAGAGGATGCTTAGCCGGTACGGAGTGTGCAGAGAAGGTTAATGTTGAGAGATCAAGAGGTAGACGATTGAAGTATAGATCCCGAACGGCCAATCTAATCTAGTTCGCAGTTGATAAGCCCTTCGACTCCGCTATGTAAGTACTTAGTAGTTAAACTACAGTTTTCCCATATTCCACACTTAGACCAAAATATCCCGCTCCCGATAGACTCTAGTCAATCCTTGTCCCCACAGCAGTTTGGTTGCAACCTCAACCTTGCTAAAGCTCGCAGGTTGTAATTAAACGTCCGCTGAGACCACTGCGGCTGACTTAAATCTCCCAAAAAACCCTCCCCCAAATAACGGCCTGGAACCACTCCCAGAATCAGTCTTTTCCTCCCCTTTATCGCCTCCCTCCTCGTCTTCCTTCACACAAAGCAGCCCTTCTACCTCGGACTTCAAATCCTTCATAACCTTCCCATCCGCTTTGTCATGCTTCAGTATCTGCACATCCAATTTTCTTATCTCCAGCTCCATCTCCTTAATCTTCGCCTCGAGAAATTCAATCCGTTTCCTTGCCTTTTCTCTATCGTCCTCGGCATCTCGCCGCTTCTCAAGCCACTTCTTCACAAAGGTCTGCAGCTCTTGGATCTTCAGCTGCGTCTGCACATCTTCAAGTACCCGCGCCCCTTCCGCCGCTGCCTCAAGGAGTTCATACAGCTTTGCTTCCGGTAATGGAACTCTGTGTACCGCGACGTGCCGGAGCTCATTAAGGCTTTTGAGTGCCGTGGGATCGGTGAAGCGTTGTGGTTGAGCGGCGAGGATTTCGCGCGTGTAGACCTGGAGCTCGGCGGACTGTGGCACGGTCCATCCCTTCTGGCGGAGCAGTTGTGGGAGATACTTTGAAATGTAGCGGTGGCAGGCTTCTTCGAGGAATGACTGGAGTGGTGGGAGGACAGCGTGTTGCAGGGTGTAAGGGAGCGGTGTAGCATTCGTTGGAGTTTGCGGCGGCGGCGTTGACGACGGTGTGGAAACTGGTGACTTCTCGGGCAGCGAAACTGAAGACTTCTCGGGCGGCGTCTTCTCAGGTGGTGAAGAAACTGAAGATTTTGCAGACCGCACGGATTGATTCTGTTCGGCCGTCGACTCTGCCACTACCACCGTCTCGGAAACCTTCCCCGCTGAGACGGTCGCCTCGGCCAACTGCCGCTGTAATCTCCCCGCCTCCACCGCAGCCTCCGCAATCCGTAACCGCTGCTGGTGACTCTCGAACGGTAGTATGATCGCCCCCAACGTCCCCGCCTTCGCGCGCTCATCTAACTCCGACGCCAATCCGCCATGACCTGCCATAAGTAGCTCATCGAGGCGGCTCAGCAGCCGCGCCTTGGTGTATTTCACGAATCCAAGGGTGATTTCCTCCGGAAACAGAGGAGCGCAGAGACTCGGAAGTTGTTTGCGCCCGATGAATTGGCAGTTTGGAGCGAGAGCGACGCTGGCGGCGGCGGAGCGCACGTAGACATCGAGGGCGTTGGAGATGTTCATGATGTGCGGAGAGGGAGCGAAGGGGAAACGGGGCTGCTTGTAAGAGTAAGTCGCAGAGGTTCGGTGATTCGTCCACGTTGACGGTGGCATTTTTGGTGGGCGAAATCCGCGCGGTTACACAGCGTCTCCAGCGCCTGTCGAATCAACACAGGGGAGCCGAAACAGCACTATTAATAGTGTCAGCTTTCGTGACGAGAAATGGACTGCGGGAAACAAAGTAACAGGTTATTGAGAGTAGAGGGCAAGCAAGAAGACATAGGAGTGAAGAGACTTGGGCGTTATAACTGCCGCTAGTGCCTGGCCTGAACAAAGAGCAGTGAGCGAGTGATGACATGTGATCACCATCGTTCAACATGAAGCATCACATCCCAGCACGCCACGATCATCCGCGCGAAATTAAACGCACCGGTGCTGGCGGCGAAGTTTTTTATCGATCAGACGGCTTGGTAGCATTTTGCGGTAGGCTAGCGCCAGCGATCAAAAGCCGTCTACAGACTAGAAGCTTATGCTTAGTAGGCGGCAGCGTTGCAGCCAAGAGCGGTATCCGCCTGAACAAGATGAAGTTTGTTTAAGCACATGGGGGGTAAGGACATCCTCGCCAAGGAGAACGCTTGCTGGTGTAGAGGTGGTCTGACGACGTCTATCTACTCAGGTTGGCCTCTTATAGACGGAGCGGAGCAACGTTTCCCCGCTTACCACCCTGCCTGCAATTAGCCTCCTGCCGTGCATAGCGGCTAGCCGGGCCGCACCCGGCAATTTAGAGCCTCGGCTTCTTCCCGCCACTGCCTGCACCAACAGCCGAAGATCGCTTTGGGAGTACGCAGTCCAGAGGAAACGCTTTCTAAACGACTATTGGCGCTCACGTATGTATTCCAATATACACGCATCCTCCCTCCGATTCCTCAGCTTCGCTTTCCCCGGACATCCCGTCGCCTCCTACCCACATCAGACCTCTGCCTCTCCAATACCACCCACTCGTTCGTCCTTCTTCTGCGGTATATTCATCCGATCGTTCATTATTCGGCGACACCACTAAGTATTCTCCCGTCGCTTTCTTCGATATTGCGATTCAGAACGTGTTATCTCATTTTGTAAAGGTATTTATTGTGGAGAAGCCAGGGCTGGGCTAAGAGTACGTCTTGTGGAAGAGGAGATGGTAGTGGTAGTAGAGGGGGAAGTCGACCTTCGATACCGTTCGTTATATAGCTAGAGTTGGAGAGGACGTGAAGTTGGAAGCCTACATACGTCTGAACGAGGCGTTAGCACGACGATGCTTCACTCTAACGACACAAGCGACACCGTAAGACACGTTGAAATCAACGCGGAAGTAAAGGTTCGAAGCACAAGCAGGCAATAGTTCGCAATACTCACAATCCGCACAAATGTCACCTAATCCCGCACTTCCTCCTCTCCATCTCCTCGACCAACAACCACCACACTTTCCATCTCTCGGACCATGTTATCGGCGCCTCAGTGAACCGCGCAAACGCCTTCTCCGTCACCGCCGCACCCCTCCTCAACAAAACCTTCACAGTGTCCATATGCCCCAACGTCACCGCCAAATACAGCGGCGTCCGAACATCGCACGCTGGCGTGCGCGACATGACGTCAGGCGAACAAGCCTCGTCGACCGACCACAGCCCGGTATCAAGTATCTCCTCCACCAGAGTGGTGTCGTTGTTGAACGCCGCCCATTGTAGCGCCGAAGCTTTGATGACGGTGCGGTCCGGCGAGTCAAGGTACGGGTAGGTGTGCACGGGGATCTGGAAGCGGAGGGTTTTGTCGGTGAAGAGGCGGCGGCGGAGAGGCCCGCGAAAGACGGTGTGCAGGCAGCGGTTTGTGCGGTTCAGACATGCGAGGCTGGAGTTTGGGAGGTGCGACGCGATCTCGAGGAGGAGTTCGACGGGGAGCTGGAGCATGTATTCAACGCCGTGGTGATCGGGAGGAGCGTGTTCCGACGGGTCAGGGGTAATGGCGGTACGTGATAGGTTGCGGTCGTTCTGTTGAGTAGAGACCTTTCTTCGCTTGGTGGGGGATAGCTTTTTGGCGCGTGGTCTGAGCGATGGTGACGTTCGGGGGGGCATTGTGTGGGATTGTGCTGATGTGAGGGGAAGCTGTGAGGCTGAGGTGTGTGGGATTTTGCTTATTTTGTACGACGGCCCCGCATCCCGTCACGACAGGTCACTCAGTGGGTTGAGTTGCTCAACAAAAGTTAATTCCAAGACAACATTCGACGTTTCGGTCAAAGATAGTTTTCTTTGTCCTTCTTGAGGGGCGGTGTTAGAAATAGGACTCTCGCAATGGAAGACTTCAAACGTGTGCCAAGTGTGAAGAGGTGAGTGCTAGAGATAGAGATAGAGCGATATCGGTGAAAGCGGGCGGGAGAATAGAAATGGGTTTCGAGACTGCCAATTGGTGGTTATTGATGCCAATCGCCACGTTTTTCTGTTAAAAAAAACCCCTTGTAACGAGATGAATTGCTTATTGGATCTAACTTCGAAGTGCATTGCGATATTGCAGACAAGCAATAGTGGCGAGACAAACTGACTCAATTTCGTTAATCCGATCGAGGCCAAGTTGTCGCCAAAGTGCCGAGCCTGTGGTGGGAGGAGCTGACAGAACCTCATAACATCGTTTAAGAGAGGCGGCGGTGACCACAAGAAGAATCCTGCGGGAGCATAGAATGGTGGAGTTTATTGCAGCAAGTTGAATAATTAGATTCGTGTGGCGGTATAGTTGGTTAAATCGCTATCCAAGTAGCCGAAACATAGGAGCAGTAAATATTGAGAGAAAAACCATCTTTGTTGTAATATGCCCATGCGCTCTTAGGTGCGTGAAGGACCAGAGACCCTCGTCGAGTGACCCAGGTCCTTGTGTGCGGCCAGCGCACGATGTTGAAACGCATCTACTTAAAGTGATCTTCCCGTTTTCCGAGATAGCTTGCTGATGACTTCAGGACCCGGCAGTTGTATTTTGGTTTCATCCAACATCTCAAATGCATCCAGAGCAGCGTGGTAGCAGTCAAGACACTCTTCGAGATTCCCCATAGCTTCATACATTTCTCCCATATCATGTAGCATTTCGCCAGTGCGCAGGTAAAGTCTAAACCCCTCGAAGATATTGGAGGCTTTTCGGTAGACCTCCAATGCTTTTGGGAAGTTTTGTTGCGCAAAAAATACAGTGCCCAGCCGACCCAGAGTGTCTCCAACATACAGAACATTCCCTAGTTCCTCGAAGCCTTTCAGCGCGCGGTAGTACAGTTTCACTGCTTCCTGATAGTTCCCTCTCTCCGTAAGGACCTTCGCAACTCCCAACAAAGCCAGCAAGGCATCGTGTACATCACCCTGACGATTAAATAGAGCCAATGCTTTATTGAAAAATATTTCAGCCTTGTCTTTCAGCCCTGTTTCACCCATAGCTGTTGCAACGAGTTGCAGCGTCCGTGGACATTCCGCACCGCCGTCTATCTTCTCATATTCGGTTAATGCTCGCTTGTAAGCCGCTGTTGCTTCCTGCAAGTTCCCTTTGCGCTTTAATGCACACGCAATTTGGATTAAATCGCTTATAATTGATTGACAGTCTTTTCTTTGCTCGTCGCCATTTAACGCACGGGTGAAAAGCTTCAGAGCTTGGTCGTAGTTTCCGAGTTGGTACATTACTACGCCCTTATTCGTAATGGTTTCTAGCAGTTCCTTGTTGGTGTCGTCCCTGAATAGCTTTTCGTAGCCAGATAGAGCAAGACCGAGAGACTCCAATGCCTGAACAAAAAGTCCCCTCCTGATTTGCCTTTTGCCTTCATCTTTGAGGGCTCGCAGTTCCAGTAGGTTAGGTTGCGGCATCGGTGGCGACTCCAAGCCATTCATACACCAGCCGTTCCTGTCACGTCCACTCGTTGCTGGGCTAATGACAGTATGTAGTTTGTACATAATCAAGGGTTGGGGACTCGCTAGATTCGGTGGTGGTGGTGGTGGTGGTGGTGGTGGTGGTGGTGGTGGTGGTAGCGGCGGTGGGGGTGGGGCCATTAGCTGAGACAGAGGTTCACGGGGCAACATGCTCCATTCTCTTCCGATTTCAGGAACAGTTGGAGAATACAGTTTAGCCTTGAAAAAGCTAGAAAGATCCGGTTGGTCTTGAATCGTCGGCTTCCAAGTAGGACTATTTGAGTTCCACCGTATGCTTATGGCTTCTGACCGCGGACTAGGCCACTGGATGCTGCTCGCTGGTGTGATTCTTCCTCGTAGATTGCTGACAGAAGATTGTGGACGAGGGGTATCGCGACTTATTACAGAGCCGGCAACTGTTGATGGTGGTCGCGGAGTTATGCATTCCACACCCGACGGTATCGCTTTGCCTCAGGTCAGAAACCGCTTAGAACCGACTCGAGAGTTGGACTTACAATAGGCTGGCGAAGCAGTCAGCTGTCGTGATAGCTCCGGTTTATATCTCCTCCGTGCAAGTCTCAGTCTCTCGTCCTTGATTGGTTGCTTATGATAGGTAAAGTGCGAATCCTTTCCTGCCTTCGTCCGTTGATCTTGTATCCAAATTATATTCAACGTTTTTTGCTTTGTGAGATTTTTCCGGAGTTTCCAGTTGGTGACACGTTTTTTGAATTGTGGCTCGCTACCGGTAGAGAGTTAGCCGTTTGGAAATTTCTTCATAACTACGTCGACGCGAAATCAGAGACCCGCCTGACACTTACGTTGCCCGAAAGTTATATTCTCTTTGCATAATAGCTTTCACATCTGCAAGAGTGCGGTCTTCCTCAAGATAGAGTCGTTTGATAGTTTCAAAATGATTTTGCCATTCCACAGTTGCGATCTCCTTCTGTGAGAGTGGAAGGCGTAGTGGAGGATACATCTTTACTTAGTACGAAGAAAGTGATTTGGTAGAAAGGAATCGTTTAGTCCCGGGTGAATAAGGTAAAGAGAAGGTAGTTATAGAAGAACGAAAGGCGCTGGCCCGCCATAATACCTCTACAAGGCTGGTTACCTTTGTGCTGACTTGATTGGTGCTGTATTCTAAACGCCATATTATTGGTCTACCAAAGTTCCATGCAGTTCAAAAAGGTGGGGTTGTGATGCATATTCTTCGCTTACATGTTTCGGATCTTCATGCAGTATTCCCAACCACCTGTATGACTACCATTCATGCGGGAACATTTCGTTTAGCTTATCAGTGGTTGTCAGAATTCAGGTCAGAAGGCTGCCATCTGTTGTGTCGCTCAGACCATGCCATAATTAGCAGTCGAATGGCAGCTATAGCGGCTGAGCACAGCTTTGCGCGTACATGAATATTGAGTTAGGGGTTATGGCAATCGAGGCTGCTGGATTTCATGGTCCTCAGGTTCGTGGGGCTGAAAATGTGGGAGGAGAGTACTACTATGAGATGTTCGGCAGACTCCGAGTATATCCAAGACTACCCTTCTATACCGACAGATGAGGTAGGTACATCATCGGCCGTTGGGCTCACCAGTATTCAATTTGAGGAGTGTCATTTGAGAGCGGTACCTTGACCAAATTTTGTCATCCCGGTGGCTTGAGAACCCCCCCACAAACCAATGAACAATTGCTTAACAATGTCCATATTTCTCCCTTGTTAAAGCTCGGGCCCTTGTCACAGCTATTGCCCTATCTCTTCCTCTCTATTAGACTTCAACCACTCCTCTAACTCTGAATACCTCTCGTTCTCTCCACCTTAATTTTTCTCCACAGCTAGTATCGTTTCACCATAGTACGTACCTCACCAAACTTATCATTTCATTCGGACATCAAAATCTGCCATTTTAGCCAGCAGTACCTACCTTATCTGTCGACACAGTACTTCCCCAGAGTCCCAGATCATCATTCAGGCTGCCCAAGTCATAGTTATTATTGTACCGACAGATGAGGCTGGGACATTATCTGTCACCCGCTCTTTAGCACCAACTTCGAGTCATTTAGGACCAGTACCTGCACAAAATTGTACCGTCATCTTGTCATTTGGGGGTGGCTATTCTAGAATCTGGACTTGGTTTAAAGCCAGCGAGTGTAACTCAAGCTACTACGTAGATCTCAATAGTAAGTACACCGCCGGTCGGATGTGATATCTCCAGTACCCTGTAGCCCAGCGAGCTACAATATGCATACACTCATCACTTGTCCCTACTAGTAAACTTTTGTCATTTTACCTTTGCACTTTCTCTAAACTTGTTATTTGGCTCTCGCCCCTACACAAAATTTGACAATCTCAGGCGGCCGTCCCAACCTCATCTGTCGGTACAACGCCACTCGCAATAGTCAGGGTTCAGGTTGTAGTCTAGATCATTCGCAGCGAAATAGTTTCGGAAGGCGTTAACAATAGTTACGGGCTCAGGACAGTGAGAAGGCGGACAGTGGGATAGGGGTTTTCACAATTCATCTTCTTGTGACTATAGTCGAACCTAGTCTAAAGGCAAACGAAATCTAACCTAGAACAAAGTAGGGTTAAAACTCTAGTATCGAACGCCACTCTGAGACTAGATACTCTGTCAAACTAATGGGCTAGCCCCCGTATTCATATCACACAGCCATTCCAACAATCTCCGCTTCCAATTGGATATCAGTGAAAGTTAGCTTTTTTCCGATCCCTAGTACCTAATGGTGTAGAGCATATGTAACGAGAACGTCTTGGTGGCGAATCGACGCAATATATTCGAAGTCCTTTGGGATAATTAGGTGCAGTCCCTTGCAATGGTGTGAAGAATGCCAGAACTATTGAAAACAAGGAGGATCCGGTACTAGTTCGAAGACAAAGTTGCGGGTGAAATGGCCGATGGCGTAAAGTCGGCGTGAAGTCGTAACAGAACTGAGCACGGGACCGGAGAACCCGGCCGGTTGTACGCCAAGCTATGGTACAGTATCCATCCGCAATGTTCAGATGCTTTCGGCTGTTTTATCGTGGTTGCCAATGCTATTATGGTAGATGTAGCGATTGAATGGAAGAAACAAGGGAAGCCTTTCGATAAATTTGTAACACAACTCCTACAGACGACTGTGGCCCAGTCCTAGATCTAATGGTGGCGTGCGAGGGCCTAGCTGAGGCGTGATATCTCCTTCATCCATTAAGGAATCGACCGACATGCTGCCTGACCGAATTTATCGCGGTTGGGTGAATGTGGATCTGGCATTCCATGTCGGACTATGTGGCTGCGCACGCGAACCAGGACCAGTCACATGCTGCGCAGATCGACCATGCCGATATTGTGCTCCAACCTCTCATCGCTACATGTTCGGTAATGATCTAGCTGCTAGATTCTTTTCGTGATAGAGGGTTTTCCTTAAATTCCTATGCTTTCTTTTCCTTCTTGAGTTGTATCTCATCGTTATTGGGATGGATTTTTAAGGAGTTAGAAAGGTAAGTGGAGTTTATATGTGTTGGGGGGAATCTAATGTTGTTGCATGATCCTGCTGACTTCCGAAAGGCTGTGATTCGGTGAGGAACGGTACTTACGATACTGCGCCTCTATTCTTCGGCGGTGATTGCCTTTTGCAGGTCAGGTCAGGTGTTGGACAGGCTGATGGATCCATGAATGCTAGGTGAGAGCAAACTGTTGAAAGCAAATGCTAGTACAAGTATGAGCGCAGAACAGCTAGGGGGGAGATTTGACACTACAATGTGGTTGGTCGAAATAAAGCAAGAGTCCTGAAACTCGGGAGAGGATGTTATCTGCAACGTCACACAAATAATCAGGCAGGACTCATGCACGAACCTTTTGTTCCCGGCAATAACCGCCCACATCAGGCATTGCGCAACCGTGTGAGGTTATGCGGGACCTTTTGTCCACCTGTTGTGTATACTTTTGTTTTCTGGATCTTATGCACTATTTACTGGCTAAAGGTGATCACAACGGGAGTCTCCGCTACATCCGTCCACGCGTACGGCACGACACGTCCCGAATGCTGTGCCCACAAAGTCTATTCAAAACTTGTTTCTCGCCGATGTAATAGTCTCGGATATCGGATACATGTTCAACATCAATGAAATTTCATCATTCTTTCCGAAATGTACTAAACTACTTTCAAAAAATAAGTAAAGAATGGAGCGACCACAGCAGGACTCGAACCTGCAGCCTTAGTCTTATGAGGACTACGCTCTACCATTGAGCCACACAGCCAAGGATTGACTCTATTCATGCAATGTGAAGTCCGGTGATTACAGGCTACAGCAACCTACTAATAATTTCGGGCGGGTGTGAGAAACTCAGTCGACGTAGAGACAACGAATCCTTTTACTTCTGGGTCTAGGGCCTGGTTTTCCGGAATCAGCATTCATAGACGAGCCTTTTGTCTCCAGTAAAAAATCGATTTATGCAGGACTTTTATTTGAAAACCCATTCACAAGAACTTTTGGACGAGGCGCGCACTTATCTAATCTATATCCTTCGTAAAGGTTTGTGCATGTGCAGAAAAAGCGAGTCGACTGTAGTGAAAAATATAATACCGTAGAGACACAAGAGGAAAACAACAAATATGACGTCAGTGCTCGAAGGCGAAATAATAGAAATATAGGAAAAGGCTTAAAAAATGCAATTATAGGCAAAGAACTTTGGGGACTTGGCCAATTCAGCGACGTGAAGCAGTAAAGTCGAGAGTACTTAGTTACCCTCGGATTGTAACTAAGTTAATATCCGTAGTAACCAAGGTCATCGTTGCCAAAGAAGGAGTTATTACGCTGCTTTGATAATAAGGCCAGCATGGCTTCTTTGAGGTTTTGAGAAATCAGTCGAATCCTTTCGCGATACTCCTGGGGATGCCCCCGACTCGACTCGGTTAGTGGTTTGGTGTCGTTGTAGTGTCGTCGGCTGTAGGCTATCGCATCCATGTTTTGCGGGACGTTTGTGAGGTGGCGGTTATCCCCAGCCGGAGGTCGCTCGAATTGGTACAATGCCTGATTGTACCACTCCAGTGCCTTTTCATAGTTTCCTTGGTCTCTGAACAGTAGCCCCATGTTGAGTACTGCATTTACATGCACTCGGTTGCCGTGGAATTTCTTGCACTGAGCCAGGGCTCGGTTATAGTAGTCAATTGCTCTCTCGTCGTCCCCTTGATGGTGTAATATGACCCCAACGTTATTAAGAATATCCACCATTCCAACAACGGCTTCTACGCCCTCCAGATTTTCATACCTGGCCAGAGCTCGATCATAGTACTCAATTGCGTTTCCGTCGTCTCCCTGGTTACTAGCTATATACCCCATGTTGCCGAGAGTATTCGCCATCCGGAGAGGGTTATACCGGTTGTGGGATTTCTCATACCCGAGCAAAGCTCTATTATAACCCTCTAGTGATGTTTCGTAATCCCCTTGTTCGTAATATACTACCGCCATATTCGTGAAAATGGTTGGTAGAGGATGGCAGTCGTTTCCCAGAGTTTTCTCGAGTTCCTCCGCGGCGTGTCTATAATGTTGTAGGGCCTCGTGCGTTTGACCAAGCTCAGCAAATACGTTGCCCAAATCGACGAGCTTTACCAGTTGGTGGATATTTTCATCTATTGGCATATTCTCATCCTCGGCCAAGTCCCTCGCAAATTCCTCCACAAATTCCTCAAGCACTTTCTGGCGTATATCTTTGCTATTGGGCACTAATGGGGTGTTGGAAAACCACCAGCGTGATTGTGTTCCGCCCGGTAATCTCAAGTGGGTCCCTTCGGGCACACATTCATGTAGTTCGGCTCTAGTGGCAATGTGTACTGGAGGATTTTGAGCTATGACCTCGGGTGGCAACGTTACCCCTATTAGCGGTGTGGTGCTTGGGGGGTGAACTGGCGTGCCATGCTTGCGGCCGTTGGGAACTGGGTCTGGGTATGGGGGTTGGGACATTTGCGGTGGTCCGGAGGGGTCATGCCAAAGGCTCTCCTCTGCTCCAGGTCTATCCAATGAAGGTGTATCAATTTCATTACCGCTGCTGAGAGTCGGAGATGGTTGAAATTCTACGGAGGGACTCAGTAGTACCACAGATTCCGAATGAGACGCTAGCAACTGCATCTGCTGGCTAATCGACGCACCGTCGACTGTAGATTCTGAACTGCTCCTTTCGACGTCCACTTTTATGACCGAATCAATCGACGCACAGATTTGGCGAGGCGAGTTTGCATCAAACTCCGGGCGCGGTGTCAGATACTCGACGTCTGACGGAGTAGCTGTAGTTAATCATCGTCAGCTTATATAAGTATACTCCCACGAGACTTCATCAACCTACATGCGACAGGAGACATGACTTGATCCGCTAGTTCCTTCTCAAATCTCTTCCGGGAGCGCTCCAGCTTCTCATTTCTGACAGGCTGGCCATGGAATATAAAAGTTGTTTCCTTGCCTTCTGCTAGACGGCGTTCTTGTATGCTTATCATCGGTAGGGCTTTTCGTCGTGGGAGGTTTTTCTCGATTTTCCAGGCTTTTGTTTTCCTTTTGTACTGGGGTACACTAGTAAAAAAACAAAGGTTATCAGCTAGTGTTCGTTGGTATAAAAGGGAAAGTTGGAACTGAAGTGTCCAACGTACGTTGCGCGGAAGTCATGGTCCGTCTCCATGATACTTTGAACAGCTGAAAGCGATTTTCCGTCTGTCAGAAACAGTGTTTTGATCGTTTCGGAGTGTCGGCTCCATTCTTCGGGCGTAATTTCTTGTTGTGGATTACGGGGACGCGTTGGAGGATCCATTGCGAGTTATAGCTGTCGGTGAGAATGTTGTGGAATGGCTCCCGATAGCAGGAAGCCGTAGTGCCCAAGCGGAAGGAGATAAAATGGATAGTCTGGAGGTGGAAGAAGAGATGATGAGGTTGTTATCACCCGTGAGGCTGGGATGAGATAGGTTGGAGTAGAATTAGAAGAAGTTGAAGGCTCGGGGCTGAGTACATACCAAGTACATAAGTAGGTACTTAAGCATGTACATAATACAAGCCCTGCCATTGGTAGCGCTGCAACCTACAAAAGTTCCCTGCATGTGTTCCCCGGCTGTCGCTGCAACAGCATGGGAGCATGGGATTTTGAATCCGACACATGCAGGGTATGCACGCTGACGCATACCCACCACTTCCAAGGTCCCGATCTTGTGGAATGACATGCAAGAACCTTTTGTTGTATCCAATCGGTATTGTCTCAGCTGCATGGCTTCTGTGGAGAACTTTTGTTTATCACAACTTGGGAGATATCTCAAGACGGACATGCTAGCCTACTACACTAGTACCCAGATTGTATGCGCTGGGCGGCTGCGATTAGATTCTGCAAAAGTTTCGTGCATATTACCGTAACCATTAAGTTTTAAGATAATTACCGACGCCGCCATGCACACGACAGAGAAAGGTTCTGCGCAGGCAACAAACCAAAGTTAGCTGTCATTGTAATGGCCCTTTCAGAACCAGTAGCTGTGGGAACTACAAAAGTTTCGTGCATTGTCCTTGCCAAGACAGATCAGGACTGTACAAAGGTCGAAACGGCAAAAATAAATCCCAAATTTGGAGCCACCAACTTTAGTCTAACCCAAGCCATTGGTACACATAGCCTCACCAAAGGGACCTCCACAAAAGTTTCCTGCATATACCGCGATATTCTAAATGCAAAGTTCCCCCGATTCCAAAAGTTCCGGCCGTGCTGGCGGTGGGCAACACTACAAATACCCTTGGGCCCCCTTCAGAACAGATCAACAATACTGTCGTCGACTTATTATCCCATCTCCTCCGAACTCACAAAAATGGACAAACAACAAGAGCGCCGTCACCCCCGAGGCAATAGCATTGACGGACATCAAAGGCCCACAACCCCTCCGCAGCCACCGGCACCCATTCGGAGAACATCATCCTTCTCTCATCCAACTTTGACAACTGTCGATGAGCTACCCCCACTCTCCACCAGCGAGGCCAGAAAACATCCCAAAACAGACCCGCACTGGGCCCCATCTCACACAACGAGTTTCTCAAAAGGTATACAATACATCATTCTTACTAATTCTATCTGTTATCCGTGTGCATTTGCGTCAACCTCTTCATACTGTTCGTCCCACTGACTGCGTCTCAGGACCACCATGCTATCACCAAGCATCATACACACACTGTCACCAAGCATCATACCAACCCATTCTCACATCGCCACGATCACTCGAAGAAGGAGTACTTCATGGCTACCCTGACCGTCGATACGGAACCCGCCGATTTGCCCTGCTACTATTTATGGCTATCTTGTTTATTCCGTTTGCCTATATTGTTAGAAGTATCAGTGGGGCGGATACTATGAACGTTTTGCAAATCTCTGTAGTTTTTGTGGTAGAGGCTGCGAGATTGTATCCTTGGATTGGACGTAGCGATTAATGCATGGGAAGACTTTCGCTTGGAGTTTTGAGGAGAACACGTATAATTCTGGGAGGTTGGGGGTTTTTGGGCTGTGATTGCAATGGTATTACTGGTTCTTAATTCAATTGCTTTTAGTATTAACAAAGGTAACACTGAATTCGTGAATGGTGACTGCCCGCTGATCACATGGAATCACTCGCCTTACCTTCTCTGGTAGCTTTCATCGGAATATTGGAAGCAGTAGCATTCTGTGAAGATTCCAGAAGTCTCGGGGTTATATTCGAAGAGTAGGGAGCGAAAGGTCCATGGGTATGTATATTGTACACACTGAGCACTGCAGCTCTACATATAATGGCTTGGCACCATTGAGCATGAAAGGGATGATTGTATGGAAGGCTGTCACTGGCATACCGAAATGGAACAATGCACCCTTGATTATTGGCAATATTTGTGTGTGAGCCTAATAAGTGGAGCAATCCATGGTCTTGTTGTAGGCTCTGCAGTCGCTGCGCTGAACTTTTATTGCACAGCCACCTAAAATTGCTCTTTTATTGGTATCGATGCATGGAACTTTTGTAAACCAATTGGATTCGGACAGTGTCGAGTAGCATCCAATCGTGTATTAGACAGCGCTCGTTCTGCTACTTGGACCGCGACACCTGTTCGGCTCCTTCCCCTGTGTGCTTCGTATCACCCTGACAACTTCGATTATAAAATATCCATTTGTGTTAGATCCACTCGGCAACTTAAGTATGAGCAAGATGAGTGCAAAAACCTGCGAATGGAAATAAAAAACGTGACACAGATAAACCCTAACCACCCATAGCTCAAATTTCTAGAACCGCATCTGTATTCCAAGCAATTTGGGCGTGGGATATTACAGAGAGAATGCTAACACATGAAGCAATAGATACAGGAATCCAGGCAGAAGTTGTCTACTGTTGGGAAATCAAAAAAGTATGTCATTCCGGAGCTTCAAGTGTTCGGGAAGCATTGCCGGGGAAAAGATTCTCGGTGAGTGTAAGTGGCGATGATAAACACTGAAAGTTTAATCAGTGAAACTCGCGTGACTAGACCCATAAGTGGTGGGATCCGCTACTTATAACAGTTGTCTGTGCATGAGACCACTTACGTCGGCGCCGGCATGTCACACTACAGGCCTAGGATGTACAAAATAAAACCTGGACTTTTAGAAACCGGCCTCGTTTCCCAATCTCCCAACTCCCGGCAGAAGCTGACAATTTTCCAGATGAGACATTAAAGTATCACAGAAAAGAAAGCGGATACATAAGCTTGGTGGCGATACATTAGTTCAATATCTATTAGGGCACTGCAAAAGTTTCATGGATTGTGGCTGTAGAGGACCTATGTAAGCAACCATATGTAGCAGCAATCTAGAGTAACACTGTTCAGGTTCGATTTTCGTGCCGACAACTCTCTCATCAAATATGCTCTGCTATTTCCGGCCTTGCACTGAGCAAAATTCCAATAAATATCACAGTGAACTTTGGAGATTGGTGGGTCACCCATACACATGATTGGTGGAGAGGTCTTCAAATGCAATTGGCTGAAAAACAGGTGAAGGACCACCGCAACCGATTTTTCAAACAGAATAGACAATAAAAAGCTGGCGGATTCCTTCGTCTGAGCAAGTCAAAAGTCGTCCTAGTGACCAGGCAGTCCAAATGGCTCATTGAAGACTCTAGCTCTAGAAAGCCCAAGTGATAAAGCACCAGCAGAAAGGCTGCTGTGAACACCAGAATACGGATTCAGCCTGAATATACCATCTACTCCATTCTATGGGTGTGTCTGTGTAGTATGCGGCGTGCGCAGATATGTATGGGAATCTACCCGAACGGATTTCAAACTCCCTCTTTTAACTGAGCCGATTATCTATTATATCTATTCAAAGTAACAACGGTTTATCCGACTATTATTCTGACGAGATGGTCAAAAGTGGGACGTGAAACGAGCAACACCAACTGACAACGCCACCGTAAAATTAGTATATATGAAAGACAATGCAAATGTTCCGAACACAAAAAGAATCCAACTCGTGACATTCTAGAATCATAACCGCCACGACTAAGCACATCAAATTAATCCAATGCATAGAATTCCCCATCGACAAAAGAACTCGCAACCTTCGATTCTCCCTGTCTTCCTCTCATCCGAAACCAGCCAGTGTGAATATAGAATAGAAACTGGTGTGCGGTTGCAGAGTATACAAACTGAAGCGAAAGGAAATAAGGAAACAGTGAAAAAGATGACTGCCATTGAAAAACAAAGAAGTAAATTTACCAATACTTCGGCCTATATCTGAAGCATTAGGCATGCCCAGGGAATATACTTTTTGATGAGAGCATGCTGCCGTCAAGAATGCGATCCAAGGTCGTCGGGCCTACTGCCCCCCCGTTCAAGAGGCGAAGAATATCTACCGGTTTTGCCCATGCTCTGGCCGCACGTGCGTTATAAAGGCAGCGGAATGATTGTTTCGTCTTGGTGTGTTCTTCGCCTAGGACCCGCTTTCGGCCTTCGAATGCTTGTGCATATACAGAAATGGCATCGTCAATCTGATCAAGGTCGTAATACACGTGCCCAATGTTATGGAGCGCGTTCAATGTGTATGGGTTGTCGTCTCCGACTGTCTTTTTGTAGCCAGCTTGTGCACGAGTGAACAGTTTAAGCGCCGTCTTACGATGTTTGAGCTTTTCAAAGAGTAACCCCACATCATGGATGATATGGAGCCTCTCGAGGTTGTCGTCGCCACCGTTATTCTCATACCCCGCCATGGTTCGATTGTATAACTCTAAAGCTTTCTTGTGGAAGCCTTGCGCTCCGAAAATCCATGCGATGTGACCAAGCGTAGGCAGTTGTATTATGTCATCGTCGTCGATAATTTTCGTATATAAATCTAGGGCGCGATTGAAGAGTTTTAATGCTGCGTCCCTGTTGTTTTCTCGGTGAAGAGCTGTAGCTTGATCCCACAAGTCCATCACATCTCGTCGTTGATTCGAATTTCTACTGGGCTGTTGATCCGGTGTCGGTGGATCGGAGATTTGTGTGCAGGTGGATCGCGCATCCCGCTGCCAGTGTCCATGCGGAGAAATTGAATCCAGCGTCAGGGGATTCTCTACTTCCCAAGATCCAGTATACCCACAATGGCCATTGTAAGGTGGCATAACGTCCAGTAAAATTGAGTCGGGACTCGGAGGAATCGGTGGCGGATCTAGTAATGGCGGTGGGGTACTATCTGGGACGAAGATGTTGTCGTAGATGCCGGATGCAACTAGGTTCGAATTGACTTCCATGTCACCGTAGATGGGTGGACGAGGAGATGGAAGCATTTCGCGATCGGTTATTGGAATGTGGCTCCACGTAGGAGTGTTCGAATCGCCACTTGAGCTAGCGGAGCTGCGATTAGACTGTGATTGGACCAATGGTACATCCCTAGGCGAGTTTATATGTTCTTCGGTATCCATGTATGCGTTGGGAATGCTTGAATTGCTCGTCAAACACGGGTAGTCGGCAGATTGTGGAGCAAGCGACCACGCATTCGGCGGAGTGAAGCAGTCTATGTCCGATATGGGAGCTTCACCGAAAGGTCAGATCATAAGTGTAATGGTTTGGGAGGGTTTTGCTACGTACATGCAACCTGTGGTTCAGCATTCTGCTGCGATAGCTCCCGTTTATATCTCAGCCGGGCAGTGTCCAATCTTGCCTCCTCAATTTTCTGACCATGACACACGAAGACCGAATCCTTGCCTTCTTGACGCTTTCGCTGGTCCTGTTTCTGGAGGATCTTGATCATTTTAATCCTTGGAATATTCTTTTCCAATCTCCATTCCTTAATCCGTTTCTTGTATTGCGCTTTACTAACTGAAAATTAGACGTTGTATAACTGGGAGGGTTAAGACATACGTTGCTCTAAATTTGTGCTCCCTTTCCATAATTGTCATAACCTTCGATAGAGGAAGCTTTTCGGTAATGAAGAGTTGTTTAATCTTCTTGTAATGGAGATCCCATTCGTTCGATTCTTTGGGCTGCTGTGTAAGGTCCATGGTGTTTTGGTGTATTTTTATAACTCTTGGAGAGTAAGCTCAGATGGTATCTACTGAGTGCTGAGGGTGAGAGCCGAAATTGACAGACGTCGAAGATGTAAATGGAGAGAAACTCGGAAATCGGCAGCAATTATAACGTTAAAACTTGGGTCCAACGGTAGATTTAGGTATACAGTGTAAGGCTGAGGCTTAGATGTCTACTCAAACAACAGCCGGCGTCAACGTTATGTCGGTACTTGGTTGGCGAGTTCGTTGAAAAGAAGCTCCTACGTAGCTACCGGGATCCGTGACTAGTGTGATAGGCGAACGTGCGTGGAAGACAAGAACTCTTGCTACTAAAACACTTTATAAAACTGGAAAAATCATGCGTGTCTTAAATAACGAATGGTCTATGCGGGTATATGTGTACGGAACAGAACTAGAGCAATAAATAAGCTGTCCACCTAGAATAGAGCTGCTCTGAGGAAGACTTGACTGAAGTAGCAGCTCAATTTGGAAGCCCCGATCAAACCAATTTTCCATCTTTTATCCCGAAGACGGTGCGCACTCTTTTTTAGTGCCTTATGATACTTTACGCAGGGCTACAGAAGTCTTGTGCAGATCGCTGGGAGCATGCCGGCAAATTTCGACAGCGATAAACGGCGGGTATCGACAGGAGACTTACTGACGTTGCCGCATACACCAACACAAAAGTGCCGTGCTTCTTCATGAATTTACTATATATAAGCAGGATGCAATCAAATCACTCATCCGCTTGTCACCGGTTCAACGATATCTATAAGCTATCCGAATGGCATGGATTACCTTAAGACGATTGGGTATGGATAGATCGTATCGACCGAACCCTATGTGTTGGTGCAGGGAATACCACGCTGCAGTCAGTAACAGCTTTGTACCCACTTAGTAGGTACTTCCGTGTCTGTCTCCGATAATGCGAAAGAAGTCCACAAACCTCTCCCAAGTGTAGGAGGCTATGTACCATTGTCGTGGTATCCGGCACCCCGCCCGCTGCAACGGTTACGATTCTCATAGGGGCGTGTTGGCGCCGCCACGGCCACCACAATCATTAAACGTCACAGTTGATCTTACTGTGCATAGGTGAGCTTTTGCAGAATTATGGATACTCGCCATTTCAGTTGGACTTTTCGAGGAAGCTTGGAATATATGGTGAAGCTGATTTTGCCGCTGCCCTACGGGTAGCGTTTGGCCGAAACGAAAGTAACCCATGTATGTATTCTCTCCTCTATGAGCCGCATACTGGAGACAAACCCCCACGCGTCCCACGCCTCTCCCGTAATTTTTCGCCACACACGGGGAAGAAGCAATTCGGACAGGGATCAAAAGCCGATTCCACACTCGATGGCTATGGCATGCGTACATAATTGCACTCGACAGTTAGAGTACTGCTGGGAGCTCACTTTATGTAGAAGAAATGGTGAAATACGAATTGCTCCCCAAGACCAATCCTGCTATAAGAAATAGGTGGATAGTGTAGCCAGGGGATTGAGAAGAGTGCAAGGACTTTTCAAAATGGTGATTTCTGCTGTGAAACGAGCAGTATTTTGTGGAAGGAAAAGAATACTCAATTGCTAGGGTGTCATACCAATGTCCAAGTTCAATAATTGAGGACTTGTGAGTGCTATATGCCTTACCATCCAAGTTCCACGTGGACTCACTATCCGAGTTCCCTTTAAAGCCGCCCTTGTGACTCAGCGTATTTTAATAGAAATACATAGTACTCAGTTTCTTTTAGATGATACCAGCCTAGTTTCCGATGCAGACGGAAGGCCATGCCAACTGTCCTTGTGATGGCAGGGTTTCCGGATCTACCCAGGCCGAAGATGTGATCTATGGGTGGAAGCAGCCGAGTTGAAGCCGCCAGGAAAGCAGGGTAACGAGATCTGCTGTAGGCGATGTGACTCACGTGATAACAACCCTAAGCCCCGACACATTGTGAGACACCATGGTTGCTTTTACCTACAGCCTCATCTATCATTCCGATCGTTTTGGATACAAACCTTTGCGGATCCCATCAGCATGCGAACGCTTCCAGGTGGAGAAGACAGTCTCTATGGATGGTGATGACCTAGCTACTCTCGGTGCATCTGCCTTCTTACCATTGCCTGCGCTCGCGGTGTTCTACCTCAGAGGGCTCACTATCCGAACAGCGGAGGGACGGCGATTCCGCTATTACGAGGGCTGCGATGCGCCATAATTAAGATGGTGCCATGATGATTTACGCCGCTTGAAGGAACGCAAATGGACCTAGAGAAAAATTCTGTGCCTCAGGGGAACTAGTTTACATAGCAACAGGAAAAAAATCGCTACAGATAAAGCCTGCAGCGTTTGTTCTTAGTTTGTACGGAACTTACATCATCTAAGCCTCGTTCTACTCGCCAGGCCCCGTACCTCTGTCTCCTCACTTACACCATTACAACGAACGACTGCCCATCTCCGCACCGTCATTGTCCTTTATTTCCTCCGCGATAAACACCGCCGCTCCGAGTTCGAACCATATCCTCCGATATACAGTCCATGAACGCAGACCTTGACCTAACAATACAGCAACAACCTAGCACAAATTACACGGACTGACACCGCTTTTTACGTCCAGCCTGGGTTTTCGACTTTTTTATCTCATCCAAGATTATACGGTCCTTCCAACAACGCTCTTCCAGTCTCTGTGTGCGTAGGTATTCTAAACAAAGGCACCATTATTGGGGGACGCCGTTACACGCTGCTGAGGCTACGTTGGACGCATAACTGAATAGCAATACCTTTGTTAAGCCAGGCGGCCGAGTAGCTTTTTAGGACAGTGGTCCGTAATGACCGGACACTCAGCCTAGTGACTAGTCGCTCTAGGGGCTGTTACAGCATGGAGGGAACTGTGTGCGTATATATTGTGTACAAAGAGTGTAGAGAGATAAAGAGAGAAACGTACTGGGTGAAGCCCCTAAGTACAAGGGAGCGAGTACCAGGCGCGTTCACCTTATATGTAGTAGTAACTGGTCTGAGTCTCAATCTCATCTCAGACCAAAGCGTGTTCCCAGAAATCTGAAATTGCAAACACATAACAAAAACGACCTCCATTGATGAAATTCTACCCAAAAAAAGTCAACTCACTCGTTTCATCCCATAGCCAGCCAACCCGCACTTCCCATCCTCTCCCTAGTAAAAGGACGCAACTCGTCACCATCCATCACCCAGCCTCCCCACATTGTGCTTCTCTCGCCAATGCTTATCCAAGTTGTCCTTGCGATTATAAGCCTTTCCACATCGCACACAACCAAACCTATGAGAGATACCAGGATGTCCATTTACTCGTGCAACCCCGGAACCGCATTTCGAGGTCAATTTGTGACGGTTATAGTTGCCGGTATTGGTGAATTGGGTTCCGCAATGAGGACATGAATATCGAGAAAGAGTATCAGTCCGACTACGCCTTCGAGGGCGATGAAGGTGTGGTGTACTCGTTCTCGGGTTTGGTTTCCAGGTTGGTACACTTCCAGCCGTTAGATTCTTCGGTTGACGTGCTACATGGAAGGGGAACTAACACGTTGGTTGTCGCAGTCGTGGTATGAGCTATCATGGCATCAAACATGCTCTCGGGAAATGGAGGGGGGAATATGGGGGTCTCGAATATTGCGCTGCAGTATTGTTGACCAAGGTATTGCTCAGCAAAAAGTGGTGGCCCAGTAGATTGCAGTTCACTATGTTCCTCTCTGATGTTATAGCCATCATCGTTGATCTGGCTCAAGTAGTTGGGTGCGTCGGGAAACACCTGTGTGTCCTCGCTAGGATCTACTTCCATGATATCGGTATCCAGAAGCTCGGTTTGCTCCAAAGTGTGATTGCTTGAAAAAAAGGGCGTAAGGGGCCCCAACGGAGGTGGGACACGACGAATCCATGGTTGCTGTTGAAGGAGTCGCTGCGGGGAGGATCGGGTCAGAAGACCACTGGCGGGGCTAACTCTGATGGGGGGTGGGGATCGATGGATTGGCCTGGGTAGCGAGAGCTCAGGGGTTTCCCACGGGAAACCCGAAGTATCCATCCATTCAGGTAGTTTGAACTTGCTTAACCCTAGGCAGCGACCTATTTTAACCAACTCAATCCCCCTGGATGGACTTGATGCAAATGGCACCTGGAAAAGGAGTCGAAAGAGGCTTTTCAACATCTCCCGGTCACCAGGAACTCCGCCCCGATGTGTCGATACTGAGTCCAAACTAAAGCCTACCACAGGCAAGTGCGCATCTGGTAATGCAAGTGCTCGCAAAAACGCCAAGCTGACAAAGTCCGCTAATCCGGACCCTAGTGGTACTCCGCTCACAATCTCTACGTTCTGTAGGAACCCGAATACTAACAGCCGTAATTTGGCGCTCATCCTTCCTGGGTGTATGAAGAAACCCCATCTTAATCGCGCTATCTCCCATAGCAAGGCACCGTCTATCCGCTGGACAGCAGTTTTATGAGAACTCCGGTTATATCTAAACCCTCTTTCACTGCAGGTAATGTCTTCGAGTAGGGACGTGTCGTGGAAAAAAACTTGAACGCTATAGTCTCCCTCGTCATCCATGAATTTCGTGACCACAAACGGGTACTCGGAGGCAAGGCTGGTGGTTTCTGTGGTTTCCTGGTCTAGACTGATGGAGCTGAGCTCCGCGAACTTTCTGAGGACCTCATTGCGTTCGTTGTAATCTCGGTGGATGAGTATAATTTCTCCACAAGGAGTACTGGCGGGCCGAGACCTGTTAAATATGGCAGTGTCTTTTCTATACTGGAGCAACTTACCGGAGCTCCTCGATATATCGATACGCTAGTCTGCGTTTGGGGCATAAAGCTCGAAATCGGTCGTTTTCAAAAGTCGTCGTCATTAGCGGGGGTATTGATATCATGAAGCGGAAGTGTAGTATCGGTGATGTAACATCGGATGAAATAATTGAGGCGCACACGCCTATGTATATGTAGCACGTGTAAAAAGTACTCTCTAGAAGCACATCTTTCGGCGACCCAACCGAAGGAATACACATGCATGGTTTGTGCGCAGGAGGAATTGTGTAACGTGAATAATCGCACCAATGCAGTGGATTTGAAATCCGGCGGATTCCTTCGTTCGTTTGCTCCACTGTGATTTGCCGATAATCCTAAACGTCACAACCAACCAGGCAACCACCACCAGTGCTCACTCGCAGGTTTCGGAAGGATAGTTGCTATACGGAGCACGCTCCGTTTTAAGCGGAGCCATTGGTCTTGGGTTTACCGGTAGCCTCTTCAGGGCAACACCTTCGAGACTGAAAGTCTATTATGCAACGTCATCGCGAGACACGACTCTAAGCCTAAGCGGCTAGTCGTGTCTCCAATCTAATCAAACCATCTAATCAACAACGTGCTCCTATCGCTTAAATATCGTTGACATTCTATACTGGAGTAGATCGATTCAAGCTCGGTACTCGTGAATATATTCATTCATTAACAACGACAAATTGCAAAGAATTACCGTAAGATCAAATATAGATCTAGAAAGAAAGCGCAGGAGATTAAGTCAAACAATGGATACCCATCGCACGGCGAGATAGGTATCGTAAAACCTAGCACACGACGATGAAAGTTTAAGAATCCTATTCCCGGACACAACATCCAGCGGGTCGACGGATAAGAAAGAAAACTTAGAATAACGGAAAGCGGACGACCCAGCTAGTCCCACCAATAAATGCACTTTGTCCAATTCGACGCCCAAAGCCTAACCGATATCCATATCCCCAATCACCAGTCAGGCTTCAGGTAAGACCATCCACTAAATGGCAAGTTTGTGGTACTGTGGAGGGCAAAATACCTATCCGCGCCACACCTTTGGTAAAATGACACCGTCTGCGATGCTTGTCTCGATTATCCTTGCGAGTGAAATCCTTACTGCAGTCGGCGAAGCCAAAAAGATATCGTACTGGAGCGGATGAACACTTCGATGCTGCCTTGCGGCGGTTGAAGTTGCCGATGTTGATGAATCCCTCTCCGCAACAGTTGCAGGTATACTTAGAGAGTGCGTGCGGGTGGGGACGCTTTCGGGGGCGGTGAATCGATCTAGTGAGGGGATGGATCTCTGTTCTCAGGTCGTGCGCAGGTGTGCTAGTTCAATGGTCAATGGTCTGTCTGGTTCGGTTGATGATAGAACTAGATTAACCACTCTTTCGTAGCAATGATGGTACTACATCTGTCTGTTTGGTCTGGTTCGCGTAAGGCACCAACATAGAATCTAGGGCTGGGATTCCGCCGGGAAAATCTTCATGACGAGGGGTACAAGGCCATGTAGAGCTAGGAAGAGATTCGGAAAACACGGAGGGAACATCAGCACCGCCCCAGAACGCGTAATACGCCGTAGGACTTGTGAGATCAAAGTCGGTGTCTGTGGGTATTGAGCTCGGGCGTGATATGACTGAGACCTGCACCGTCTCTTGGATATCGCGCGAAAACAAGTCGACATTCTGAGACGACTTGAAGTCTGCCAATGTGCCGGCTCCTGCTTCAACACTTCCGTCGGTAGGATCTAGTAGAGTAGGGCAAATGTCTTCAACTGGCCCATCCCAAACGGCATCTATGTAAGAAAGCTCGGTGCTATTGTCGGAAGCATAGTTGAGGGACGGAGCGGGGTGTGGGCGATTGTAAGTACAGAAGACCCTTAGCAGACCGGTGCGAATAGCGATGTCTTGTAGTGTTTAGCACAGAACGTACTCACCAACTTCATTCCCCTTCTCAGTATAATCAGAGATCTAAAAAAACATCTCCAAAAGCAAGCAAGCAACCAGTTAAGAGCATGTGCCAGGGCGTGATGCACCAAGAGTGCGGGGTTTCGACTACTTATAGGGGAGAGCTCGATTCATACATCATCGCCCAAGCCAGAGCCTTGCTACACCTATGCTCAAAATGCGTAAAGCATGCAGTCCGAAGGAATATCTGCGCAAAATCGGGAGGAATCTTTATTTCTGCAGCTGTGACTGGATTCCTTCCCGCCTCATTTGCAGCCTTGTTTGCAAATGACTCCCTGGAAGCGAACACCCACAAAGCAAATCGTGGTAGAATCGCAATCGAAAGGAAGGAATTGAACCTCGTAAAGCCTCATCGACTTCTTAGCCCTTGCATTCCGAACCCCCCGATGGTACATCCATAGGTAAGAGCAGCTAATACCTGCCAATAATAACACACCGAGGGCCTGTGATTGTTTGGAGTGGAGCAACGCGACGGAGCCCAACAGAATAATAACCGCATCCAAGAAACAGCTTTCACAATTACAGTACAGCTTATTCATTACTCTTGTATGATACGAATTTTGCACACAAGGGAGGAACCGTGTGATTGTGTTGATAAGTACTGGTATAAGATAGAGAGAGAAACTCTAGGCTATGTATAGTACTGTGCACCGTGTGGGAGAGAGAAGGGAGCGCAAGGCAATTGCAAGTGCACATTTTTTACGCAACACAGAATAAGGCTGTGGCCGCTCAAGGCGAATCTTGGGAAGCAACCATAGACGAATGGAATAAAGCCAGCTATCACACCGTCGTACTATAGTTAAGCACAAAGATTTCTGACACACCGCCACGGTCCGCTCGAGAGCACCCTGCTAGAATAAGCACTGAATCCAAGTGATATGATGTCGTTCACGATGGGCCACAACTCCCCAAATTTCTTTGTCACAGACTTCCGCTTACATTATACTTTGGTTTTACCTCAACCATGTACCAGCGTGTAAAAACGAGGCGGAAATGTCTCGATACTGAACCAGCAGGATTTCGCAGTCCCTGTTGAATGTGATAATTGATTCATCTACCTGCTACAAAGGCCATATATATACGGCAGTCTATCTGTGCATGCGTACGCACTCATTTATATATATATACGGCCAATTAACATCAGCCCATATGAACCATAAGCTCCACAGCCCAGTAAGCCTTACAAAGGCTGACAATCTATCTATGCAATAATCTTAGAATATTAGTTAAACACGGACGATGAAGCCAATTTGTTTTCCCCCATGCTCAAGCGCTCAAGATAAGACAATATAGGCCTATGAGATGGACTTTCCCTGTGATCGTAGAATCACAAAGAACGTCAAATTTTTTTTTTTTTTTTTCTATATACATATTTTTTTTTCCTTTTTCTGCAAAAAAAAAATACCCGCCAGAAAGAAAGAACTAAGCAGACAAAAGCAAACCACTGCTTTCCCAACAGTAAAATGTGATCCTTCCGGTTGGACTCTGTCGAAAAACCTCGATCATACCCATCCCATTGGAATGGGGGCCCTTCCAGGCCTATACCCGTTTCCCTCCCAAGCAACCATCCACCTCGGCTCAACGCATCCGACATTTCCGGCTATGAGTGTCTCGGTTGTCCTTGCGATTATAAGTCCTCTTGCAGCCGGCAACGCTACAACAAAATTTCGATTGCTTCGGAGCACATCCCGTTGTCGTCCGGTGACGATTCAGGTTGCCAACGTTGGGGAACTTTTGCTCACAACTGTGACACATATGTTCTTGATGGACGCGGCGTTGGGGGTGTGGCTTCCGGACGCGGGAGATCTGCCTCTTGCGGGGACTAGTTGGCATACGGCGACTTCGTTCCCTAATTCAATGGTTAGAAGGTGGACCAAATTAGCTGATGGTAGGATTTGAACTAACCCGTTGCTCATGGCTGGCCCGTCAAGTACCTGAACGGGTGGAGGGGTGGGACTTGGCGTTCGGTACGATGGTGGCGCTGTGACGGGAGTCGGGGGCTCAAGGGGAGGGGGAGAGTATGACCATACTGAGCTTGAGGTTGGTGAAGCAGTTTGGGTCTGCATGGCTATGGAATTGGTGGTGGCGGCATAAGGAAATGCTGGGCTCGAGGCTGGCGAAAAGTTTTCGGCCTGCTCGGCCGTGGAATTGGTGGTGGCGGCATAATAAAATGCCGGGCTCGAGGCTGGCGAAAAGTTTTCGGCCTGCTCGGCCGTGGAATTGGTGGTGGCGGCATAATAAAATGCCAGGCTCGAGGCTAGCAAAATATCTTCGGCCTGCTCGGCCGTGGAATTGGTGGTGGTGGCATTAAAAAGTGCCGGGCTCGAGGCTAGCGAAATGTTTCCGGCCTCCCAGGCCGTGGAATTGGTGGTGGTGGCACTAGAAAATGCCAGACCCGAGGCTGGTGGAAACATTTCGGCCTCCTGGGCCGTGGAATTGGTGGTGGTGGCACTAGGAAATGCCGGACTCGAGGTTGGTGACATTTCGGTCACACAGGCCATGGAATTGGTGGTGGCGGCGGCATAAGAAAATGCCGGACTCGAGGCCGGTGACATTTCGGCCACCCAGGCAATGGAATTGGTGGTGGCGGCATTAGAAGATGCCGGGCTAGCGGCTGGTAAAAAATATTCGAGCGGCCTGTCCATGAAAATGGTGGCGCCGAAGTAAGAAAATGCTGGGCTCGGGGCTGGTGGAGGAGTTCTAGCTATCGGGGACGTAGAATCGCAACCTCCAACTGTAAAGACAGTGTCGGGGCCCGCAGCACCCAAGCCAGCATCCAGCATCCACCAATCACTAGGCTGTGACAAACCGAAAAAAGGATCCCCAGGATCCGGGGGAGAGCATGAATAACCACCACTCTGTGGACTAGTGGCTTCGTCCCATATTTCGGGTTCTGTGTCGATCCTGGGTAACGGAGGGGGGGTTTGGGTGTTCTCCATAGCTCGTGTATGTCTGGAAGGTGTGGTTTCTGAGCTATTGGGAGAGATTTTGAAGGAATGCGGTGTTATTCGAAGTGAAGGTGGCCCTGAGTCAAATAAGTACTAACACTCCCTAGCCAAGTGTTTTTGATTGATAAAAGACTCACCAATGTTGTACCACCCTGAATCCCCACAACCAGGAAAAAGAAGGCAAAAATTGAGAAAATAATGACAGCAAAACTTGTTGTCGGGTTAACGTTGGTCGGGTTGTTGTTTGTTGTAAATTAAAGAGGTTATACCGAAGCTACCCGTAGTGAATAGCGACACGTGAAATTAAGAGCACTTGCGCACGAGGTAGCTGTGCTGTATCGATTGTCGGCTCAAGAATTACAACGGGCCGCCCGCGGAAGCGGGAGAGTATTGGCGGGGGGGTCGGTTTTGTAGTGCTCTTGGTGAAACTTATTTCTGTCGAAGTCAGTTCCCGAAACTTCTGAAGAATGTTAGAGTCATACTCTGGGTAGTGAGTCTGCCCGATGACTTGGTTCCGGTGTTTGGGGGTGTCGTGGACGTGAAGCAGCAGAAACAAAGAGTGTTGGTTGATGACTCTTATATACCTACCTAGGTAGGAGATACAGAAACTCGAAATCATCGTCGACTAAGCCAATCGACCCAGATCCTTGCTGCAGCCATCACCTGCATTGAACTCAAAGTAGCCTTTCCTCTGCGCTGCCATTGGGTTCCTTCGAGTTTGAGTGGCTCATATGTACATGATTCGCCCTGCTTGCTGCCTTAAGGTACCGTCGCGATTGGCTTCCTTCAACGCTTAGTGGTACGTAGACGATGAGCCACACCTGCAGTCCTAATCACATCTGATTCGTTTCCCTATAATAAACCCGATTAATTAACCCGCTTCCTTAAACCGTTATCAAGATCGCTAGGCAGCCAGATCTTTTCCGACGATGGAGAGACTTCGAGTTACATAGAGTGGCTCGGCTGCCTCCTGTAGGTGCAGGGAACTTCGCAGCATTTCAGTGCTGAGTATGTACCTACTATGAGTCGAGTAGATCCGTGTTCAGATTGGATACACGGACACGTATGAAGTGTGGCATACGCGGCAAAGGAACGGGCGCAGTCACTTTGGGCAGATTGCGGGGTTTGCGGAAAGCTGTTGTCGTACACAGGGGTATAAGTCCCTCGCAGCTCAAGTGACCTTGGTTGATAATTGCCCGATCTGGAAACACACTGGTTGTCTTGGTTAGCTCAAAACGAGTCATAACTAGTCTTGGCAATACTCTAAACGGCTAGACTTCGCGAAGCTACTTTTCTTAGACCAATTTCCAGCGGGACCAGATACTATCGCAACCACCCCAATCATGGAATACAACTAAGCTAGCGTTGGAACCATCCAACCTTATTGCAACTACCATACTTGACGAAATCCACCCCACTCCAGCAAGACCTCCGAGATGAGTCGCAGGTCTGGTCTCCATTGCTTGGCCCCTTGTCCTGCATGTTAGTTGGGGTGGTTGCTGCAATATAGATGGAGGTGGGGCGGCAGAATATATCAAAAGACACTAGGCGGGGGTCTGATGTTCAGTAGTGGTTTGTTTTCAATTCCGAAGGTTTGCACTGATAGCAAGCAAAAGGGTACGGACTCATCTCGTGAATCCCAAGATGTTAATGGGCGTGAGTCCTACGACGAAGCCTTGTCTTAGGAACCGATCTTTAGTTCTGACTGCCTTTCCATTCTATTGAAAGGAGAGGGGATTAATATAGACCCCGGATCCGCTTGTCAGTACTATCGTCCGTTTGATGATAAGAGTTTATATAGATCACTGTCTCAAAATTAATCAGTCGGGCACGGTGTTAGGTTATAACCCAGGCTAGGCTTTCAAGGAGCGACTAAGTCTGTTGCCCAAACTCTGGTGGATGCTTGTGGCGCAGAAAACATCCTCCACACCTACGATGCCACTCGCAGGTGTGGAGGGAAAACCCACCAGGGTTCAAAACTCCTCTTTCTAACCGTATGCAGAAGATGCGAAAATTTTTGAAGGTGGGTGGGCCGTGAAAACTTGAGCGATGCCGAAGAAGTGAAGGAGAATGAGAAGGATGAGTGTGGCCGCTCCTCGTATAAATATGAGCCAAAACTTCCCCCTAAACTAACTTACGACTAGCCGCTTCTTCATCACCCATTCCACTTGGTTTCTGGAGGCTGATCCTGCGAAGTGCCCTGACAATGTCACCATCAAACAACTATATCATCGAGATGCTGAACCCCTTACTCAGTAGGATCCATCCTCGTCGGCTCTGGTGCAGTTGGAAATTCCAACGAAGATCACGTGGCAATCAACAAGAATTGTGCAAAAAACCAAAAGTATGAATTCAAAGAGTAAGAAACAGAAGCCAATAGCAAGAACAAAGGAGTAAAATTAAAATCAATCAATGCGCCTCAACGCCCCCTTGTTGCGACAACCAGACTCAACATCCTGTATCATAGACCCGGAAAAGCCACCTGCATGCTGTCATATGTTCCGAAAGACCCCAATGATAGATTTCTCCCCCCTTCCAGATCTTCTCCTGCATTGAACCCCCCAGCCTGTAGCCCATGCTTATCCCGTTCATGCTTATCCCGATTATCTTTGCGACTATAAGTCTTCTGGCAGCCGAGAAAGCCACACGTATACCTAGTCGGATTACTCGCGACAGCACGGTTGATCTCGGAGGAACATTTTGATGCTGATTTGTGGCGATTGTAATTCGTGGTCGTGGTAAAGTTCTCTCCACAACGTTCGCAGGTGTATCTAGACCGTGTGTCTGTGCGATGGCGCTTGCGAGGCCGGCGAATTGGCCCAACGTTTACGGAGGGAAGATAAATCGGGGTGTGGGCATCAAGTGCCGGAGAACTATTTCAATGATTAACACGCTGTCAAGATTGACTAACAGATCTAAACTAACCTATTGCCCATAAAAGCAACACTGGTTCCTATATCCCGTTGGACTGTGTGATCTAGAACGCTATATGGAGAGGGCGTCGAGCTCAGGGTAGGGTTTCTAGGAACTTCTACGCTACACGGGGAGAAAGGTGACAGAGGGAGAGAGATTGGGAACTCAAATTCAGACGAGAGGGATAGGTCACCGGAACCCCAGAAGTTCAATGCAGCGGTATGGCTTGTAAGATCGTAATCGGCATCTGTAGGCACTGAGATAGGTTGTAGTAATTGGGCCGGACCCTCTTGGAAATAGTTGGAAGACGAAGGACCATCCCATCCTGCCGGATCACCCAGGCCTTCCCCGACTTGTTGTCCGATGACCGCCGACGAAACAGCACATGCGTCCTGTCCAGGATTAAAGGGTTCGCCCCAGCCGCAGGGGAGCTCTGAATTGCTGTTGGAGGCGTCGTCCCAAGTTGAGGCAGAATGTGGCGTAATTGGGTGTGGAAGTAGCTCTTCGCTAGGGTGGAATGTACATCTAGATCTCTGCCCTCCCGGCAACTCACCGCCAGACGAGAGGTTTGAAGGGGAAGCTTCGCCTGACAATCAACAGTTAGCCATGCAAAGAGCTTCATACGGGAAAGGCTCACCGGCATCATTCCGTTCTTTCTCTGTCCATTCTGGACTATCGTAACATGTACAAATATAAGGATAATTTGAAAGACAAAAACATGAGGAAAAGAAATCTATATCTATGTCTTGATAGGGATTGTGAGATAGAGGATGAGAGGCATCTTTAATATCAATATCAGAGCATCTTGATAAACGGAAATTAATTGGGACAGAGAAAAGGGCACAGCTCTGGTCTGTGCCCTCAAACGAGCAAGTAGGATGAGCTTCCCTAAAACCTCAGGGACGTATATGCCGTTGATACAAAGGTTCGGTGGACACGTCGGTAATTGCGATCACACCCGTCCGCACAGTGAAAGTGTCCGGACGGGCGGATGGTTGGAGGTACTTGGAGCAGACGAAGGGGCCGATACGCGATGTTAACTATCATGTCAAGTTAGAAATAACCAAGCACACAGGTAGGAGAGCTAGGGATCTACCAGGCCAATGGTTCTGTGAGGAGATGTTTCCACCGCCAACTAGGCGGTTTACTGACACTCCACAGTGAGCGTGGCGGACTGAAGTGACGGGACATCTAGATAGTTTAATAGAAACCAGGACCGCCAAGCCAACGTCGAGCCTTGCACACCCCGCAGCCTTGCAACCTGCGCTAATGCACATGCACATTCGAAGGAACCCGCATGCCGAAGGAACTACCATATGTTTGAATCTGATTGGCTACACTCGGGTTGAGCGGTGTTTTTTTTGCGTTGCCTTTTTTGCATATTCCTTCGAGATGAAACCCCAGCAAGCGCGTTAAACTTGTGTTGCTAATTGGCTATTTATGAACTAGGAACTAGCGTTTCATGCGGAGACATGACGTACTTTAGGAACTCCAAAATTATCAAAACAGACAATTCTGTGCGTTTATGTGCGCCAGGCGCAGTTTGTGTGCATGATTAGGCGTCCCTGTACCCCAATATACTATATCTCGCAGAACCTTTTTATTGTAGATCCAGGAGATAGGTGCCATCGGTGGTATTCTAACGATTCTTCACTTCCTGTACTCTACAACTTGGTACCAAGGCGAAGTTAAAAGTGCCCGACATTGCGTTTGCACTTGAACTCGATTATAGGAATGTACATATACAACTAGAGTACATACCAATAATTACTCCACAGAAGGTGATTCATTTATGTTACCTCATAAAGGTAAAGTACAATGCATTCAAAAAGATTTTCATTTAATTTAATCATAGCACATGTTTCCATGAATTTCGGCAAGCCCCATTTTCCATCACACCATAGAGTAGATTATCGCAGCTTAGGCTCTTATGTCTCTCGAATTCCCCACGATTCCAGACCACCCCCACGCTCCCTAACCCTCACATCCGTTTATCCAGCCTACTGTGTGCCCAGCACCACCGAGCGCCCGCAAACCCACAATATATGTACCTTCGACGCCTGAAAATACTAGAAACCCCAGTCCCTGTGTAATGGAACCCATAGTGATTCTGAATGAGAGAGTCCATCCAATACACCGCCTGACGACAAACCAGATGTCAGTGCGTGCTGCTACGAACAGCATCCCAAACTAACCTTCAAGTTCATCAATACCAAAAAGTCCTACTCTTGATTCGTACGGTGGGAATGGAGTTGCAGGTTCCAGAGCGAACGCCCCATTATATATGTTGCCTGGTTGCTCCGAGCAGTTAGCATATGCTCGATCCATGCGGTACGCCTCACAAACCTTTGACAATAGGAACCGCCATATTTCCTGAGCTATGTTTCTGTCGCTCATGTTTATCCCGGTTATCCTTGCGGCTGTAGGCTTTGTCGCACCCATGGTAATTGCAAGGATACTGATGTGGTCGTTTCAGTCCTGTGCAGCACTTGGACCATTTCTTGTGTCGGTTATAGTTCGTAATAGTCGTAAAATTCTCTCCACAGCGATGGCATACATGCTTGGATGCTGTTGCTGTTGCCCGTCTACGAAGCCGACGATCACATGGCGGACCAGAATGAAGTGAATGAACAGAGCCGCTATGGTGCGGATTGTCAGGCACTGGTTTAAGTGCACTAGGGTAGCACGAACCTCTGTCCTCTAGGTCTCTCATGTGTTGGTGGTGGTAGATTCGCCTTCCTGTTGATGCCAATATCGCTCCATGACGCGGTGGCTGATAAAATGGAGCAGTGATCTTGTCTTTTCCTGCCATCAGTACGCTTGGGCGTTCTGGGGTCAATCCAAACTAACCTTTCGGCCGCCGGATGGCCAGAAACTAGCTTCATTTCATCTTGAAATGCGACAGGTATGTGGATAGCTTCAATCCTCGAAGGAAGCGGAGAGCCCACCGGTTCCGACAGGTTATGCCAATGACCTAATGTTGGTGTACCGCCAGGCTCCATTAATGGCGGTGTAGCCATGAAATCCAGGTCAAAATTTGAGACCGGTGGAGGGGTCTGACGGCATTGTGACCCGAACCGAGTTTCGAACGAAACGTCGGCATGCAACTGTACGCCTTGAGAAGGAGCATGTGGGTCTAACCAATGGGATCTCGGCGTCACGCGGACAGTATTGTCTTTATACCGCCGGCAGTCCACTGACAGAGGCCCCAGAAGAGGTCCTGGCGGAGGTCCTAGCGGAGGTCCTGAGAGAGGCCCTGGGAGAGTTCCAGGCAGAGCTCTAGGGAGAAGTCCTGGGAGAGTTCCCGGCAGAGTTCCCGGTAGAGTCCCTGGGAGAAGTCCTGGCAAATACCCTGGCAGAGCTCCGGGCAGAGGTCCTGGGAGGATTCCGGGCAGAGGTCCTGGGAGAAGTCCTGGAAGAGTTCCTGGCAGAGGCCCTGGCAGAGGTTCTGGCAGAGCTCCGGGAAGAAGTCCGGGGAGAAGTCCTGGGGAAATTCCGAGCGGGACTCCTAGGGGGATTCCGGACAGAGCTCCTGGGAGAGCTCCTGGGAGTCCTGGGAGCTCATTAACGTCCTGGTCATTAGGCCTGAGGGGGGAAATGGCTACCTGGGATCCAGTCCCTCCGGGGAATTCATTATCTAGTCCGGGAAACGTGCCCATGCATGGATATCTGTTGGTTGCAGAGATTAGACCCTAATCGGTGTACTTCTTGGGGAGCTCACGAGTATTTTTCCATGCAATCATAGCTATGATAGAAATATGGCTGCATTTGATTGAGGGGGATTTGCTGGTAAGGAAGCTCGGAGTAATGGAGGGGAATAGATGTCATGACAGCTCTGATTTTCGAGCAATATTTGAGATATGTCGGGTAGAAAGAGTGGGAAAGGTAGGATGGAGTGGGTTATTTATGAACAGAAGAAAAGCGATTGGCTTTGTGGTCAGCATCCATAAGTTGGGGTACATTAGTCTGGAGGTCTTGCAGTGACACTAGTGCAGTATATGTAATAAGCAAATAAACACATACTACGAGCTATAGATGGTCGAGCCCTCAGAGCTGAAGCGCAGTCATCTCTGTGTACCCCCCTTGCCCTTATCATGTGAATAGTGGTAGACTGTGTGTGAATTTATCCCTTCCACTGCACAAAAAGCAACAGTCAAGGGAACCAACCAAATGGCGTGAATGTTTCACAGCCCCCAGATTCCTTCGCTAACTACCCACATTCCTCCAAAGCCATGCGCAACGATTCCTTCAATGCATAGATTTAGTCGGCAGCCAATAACATAGACGTCAGAAGATTCTTTTGGCTACCTAAGTTACGTATGTATTGGTTCTAACCTGTGCACATGAGGAGAAGTCGGAGTGACGTATACGAGGTCGCACAGTTAGTCTCGAGAAAGAACCACCGTAATACAATCAAGGCACAAATGATGTTGGCGAGAGTAAGAAGTGAAACCCATCTCTTAGAATTCATCTATCTATGTAGTCTCTGATGTATGAAGTGGAGAGAGAAAGGATGTTTCGCGACTCAACAGATGAGCGGAACTTACTGATTGCTACGTATCTAATCCATCTAATCTAACTGCATCCATCTTCATCATCACTCGCCATCTTCCACATCATATATCTCAAATGAAAACTTATCCGTCAGATGATAGTCTTGAACGTTAGTACTCTAAACATCGCAACCCTCTAATACCACTTACTTAAGTATCTTATCTTATCTCCTCACTTGAAACCTCTCCTCTACCATCACTATCAATACTGAATCATACTATAACAATATACGAGGCCTTTATAGGAGTATAAATATATAGGGCCGCCAGCCTATTGTCTAATGTCTAGGATTATCTTAACGTCCAGATTATAAATCACCATGTGCGGGGAACGTTGATCGAAGGTGGGTATGATAGTCCACCCAAAAGAGCTGCTCTCCCGACGGTGGACAACCAGATGAGATAGGTTTAATCAATTATAGAGTGCCCTGCGTACATAGATTAGAATCGAGACGACATTTAGTCGAGTGATAGCTAGTGATGCGCTCCGATAGCATACCATTGGCAGTCCTTGGGTTGATACTAGGGGAGAGATCAGCGAGGGGGTTGAGCACTAGAGCAAGAGCGTGTTGAAGTGTCCCCATTGAGTGAGAGTCCTTGCACGTGAGGTGGCTATAAACTATCTGAAGTCCGTACGGTAACTGATTTTGCGAGCCGTAGTTTAGTTGGTTATCTGAATAACCAGATCGTGAAAGTTCTGTTACCTTAGTAAAATTCGTATGACCTCAACGTCGCCGCCTCAGGAAACCGCTTGCTTGAAGTGCATCCTTGCTCCATCAAAACACGCAAATACACAACCTATGTGTCTAGATCCTGCAGCAGACTTAAGTTGTGTAGCCACTGCATTAATATCAGCGTATTTTCTAAGTAGTCGTGCGATTTTGCATTTCCGCTCTTTGCCGCAGGGTTTCCCATTATCCCAGTTTGTCCTAGCAAGACTTGCTCCATTGCAGACTACAATGTCAAAGTCAAGAACCTCAGAGACTAGGGGCTCAGATTGAAGCCAGGGCCCATGGGGACTATCCATCCAAGTCCCCATGAGCCCCGGGATGAAGTACGGGATGAACAAGGTTCCAAAGGGTTGTTATAATCATACGATATTCAGCTGCGAGCGGCGATGGCATATATATGTATCTCAGAAATTTCCCCGCCATATCCCCGAGGAGAATCCCCACGGTCCAAATCATGGCTTCTCTACCCACTACCACTACGCAATGGAGGGCACTACAGATGTCTTCACTTCAACCAATCCCGTCTGCATCCTCTCCGGGGTTCGAAAGGTGCGAGTGATCTCAGGTGACTAACCAGCGACAATTCCAGAGAACCAAAATTGCGGGTCACCCACCACCGAGTGATTGCCTGAATCTCGCTCTTAGAGCTTCGATATATTTGATGGCTTAGCGCCCATCAGCATATTTAATCAGCAATTTCCACCTGAACACGGGCATTTAACTGTTGCACAATGCAGCAAATCCATGCCGCCCCAGAAACCTGGTCCTTGGGGGTCTAATTCCTCCAGGGCAGCCCAGACTACCGTGGTCATGTCCAGGAATGTTACGTCGGGCCCGCAAAGACTGGGCATCGTCCCGGGCCTTCGGAACCCCTGCAAGTTTGCCGCGTTGTTGTTCCCTACACGCTCAGATTTGGGAGCTCTGTTGCAGAAAACTAGCGGCAACCATTGCTGAATTTGGTTGGTGCAGTCGAATGTTAGACGTCAAACGGGTGGTAAAGATCCACTGTGGAATCAGATTGATCGGCGGCTTGATTGCCAAAAACTGGTACTGCGGCAAATTTCAAAAGCTGAGCATGTAGGAGATACCGCAGCAGGTGGATCTTTTCATTATCTGTCTCTGATACGGGTTGGAGAGTAGCCGACCGTGACGCGAGGGTGCCCATAAATTTCGAGGTGACCTTTAACGGTGGTTACGAAGTTAGATCGAAGGCGCTGTTACCGTGGCAGCTACAATGAGCTGATTCGATTACTCGATTTTCTGATTCTTAGATTCAAGTAGATGAGCTCGGATATTGTGACCATTAATGCAATGTTGATTCGGTTGTACACGACGCTTTGGCGGCACTGTAGCGTCTACAGTGGGAAAGGTTGTTGGAACTCATGGTGACCAGATCTAGATCGTGGGTGGTGGGTGGTGGGTTCCACCCGTATTTAACTCCATATAGCTGTATCCAACCACACTTCTCTGGAGTATTGCATAACACACGTATCGTATCCATATATGCAGTGGCTTACGACGCGGTTCCAACAGACGATTCTTGGTTCTATTTTCGATCATGATACCGTAACTATGCGAAAATTACCGAGAATTCAACCAATTATAGCTCAAACCTTCCTACATCGGCGCCCGAACGCATAGTCTACATGCCTACAACCCAAGCCGCCAGAGTAGCCTGCGGTTGCTTAACGAGCTTGCTACTCAGCCCCACTGTCTCATGCATTACGTACCGCCAATGCCCTGCATATTGGACGAGAATAACCAGGATTCAGAGTAGAAGACCGAAGTGAACGACCAAGGTTGAATCAATTGTGTCAGGTGAATATACTATATACCGATCTGAATACCTCAACGGTAATTATAATATCCGAATGAGGTATGTACTTGGGTCCGCTTGGTGGAAATCACTTGCCGCAAAACCAACCGGAAGTATTATTAAGCTCTGTCAATGTCAAGCTCTTTTTCTCGGGACCTCGGGGAGTTCTAAGATCATTACCACTATATCTTAGGAATTCTCCGAATGCCGCCATATAGCGTCGGTAGTGTAGCTTCCTCATTTTATATCTCTAAAGATTCAACCGGTGACCTCCGCTTTTCTAACTAACGTTTAACTAGAAGAATAGGCACATGCTGATTAGTCTACAAACAGGTCGATCTCACGCCACAGCAGCATTCCCACATTTTCCTACAGTTGCAAGGCGGCATCTGAAAGCGGAAATGAAGTAGAAGAACTCCTGATAGACACCCCGGCAACATTCATCATGGCCTAAACACAACGGCTCTGCGGAATTGTTCACACGTAATGTGATGGAAGTTGCCGCAAACTAGCACCCTCGACCAAATACATACACACAATCACAAGATATCACTCATAAAGTCCACCCAATCAAGAGAGGTTCCGTGGTCCCCAGTCCCGGGTCAGGTCCCAGGACTTCGTCTCGGGACTGCTAGTGTGGTACAATATCAGAAATACTAGTACCGGCGGCCATCTTTATACCCAAGGATTGGGAGATATAAGGTTATGCCACATCCGTGAACTGGCGGTCGAACTGATCAATCATCGGATTCACTACCTATATCGCACGAGTGCACTTGTCTTCTCTAGGTAGATTCCACCTGGATGGAGTTATGACCACTCCCAAACATAACAAGCGGACGACCTCGCCCCCGAAGTGAAAGAAATCCATGCAACCGGGAAGCAGTCGTTCTGGTGGTTGCAACATATATCGTTCCGTGCCAAACCGCTGGCGCGATAAATACACTGCATTATCGGCCCAACTCGTACATGCAGCTTGCATACTCGACGTCAGCCACACCTCTTCTATTTGCATGTCACTTAAGGACGTGCTCGCCGGTTCCAACGCATCTTCCGCGGAAATATCGGCTGCTAATGGACGGTAAGATATAGTCTTAATGATATGGAGCGGTATAAATTGTCTTTGGGCCCTGCCGATGCACATGTGGAGGTGATTTGGTGAAATATTATGCTGCAAGTGCCCACTAGAGCATGAATGTGACCCTACGAGCCGCGACACTCATTCAACCTTTACAATCTTTGCAATGGTGGTGTCAACGGCTAGCCCGAAAACTCGGTTCGGAACCACGTTGTAACTCGGCATCGCCGATGAAGGCGCCCGCCCAGGTCCTTTCCCGGAGCATGCATTTATTTATGGTGTCGTACCGGTGCGACAGAAATGTTCTGCGACATGTAGGAGACTTGTGCGAACTCCGTTTGGCAGTGCGAGTTAGTTTCCAGGTACGCGCAATGACCGGAGAGTCCCGTGTTCACATGCCCACCAACCATGTTTGTCCACAACAGGTGCGCACGAGTGATACCTGAGGCACTTACCACCTTCTGAATGCACCACACCCGCTGATAACAGACATCTACATTCCACTTCGGCATCCCAAATGTGGTTACGCATGTCCTGCGGGTCGCAGAATTTTTCTCATGGCTCAGCCGCACCGCCCGTTAACGCATACAGAAATGCTTGTTTCGGATGTGCCTACAGTACCGTTTCTTGACACCTACTCGTATAACGGTCTGTCTCAACGAGACATGAGACAGACAAGTAACATCAACATCCCTTCATAAACCACAACAGCATACTTATTATTCCCCGAGTGACACCCCATGCCAAACCCCGCTGCTGCACCCGTAGGCAAGAACGGCATCACCAGCCGCGTTTGCCAGCTGTTCAGTCTCGCAGTACAAGCACAACGCCAATCGTCGGCCGAGATTCGTAGGTCGTAGTCGTAGCCCATTCGGGTATTTAGGATGAAAGGGGCCTTAATGCTGAACTAAAGATCTACCCGGTGAAGATGATGAACTACGGCATTCACCCCGACTCTCGCCACTATTGTCGTCGTACTCTAGGATTCTACGATCGTGCCAGAACTGCAAGGTTGCCTGACGATCGCGAGTTACGAAGAGCGACTTTTTGCGAGATTAGAATCCATTTAACCGGTATTCTTCGAGCCGGCGTTCCGGCTTATTTGAATTAAGAACATCAAGTTGATTGCAAGTCATTCTCGTACACTGACGAGAGGCTCAACAAGATAAAAAAGCAAAACAAAGCAAAAAACTAAACGCCATGAATCCAATCCAGTGACCAGCCCCCTTAATGCTCATACTCCGCTCGCCGTATTACTGAAATCGATTAAACTACAATCACACCAAACACTGTTAAAACTATGTTTCTGCTGGCGCATTTTCTGGTTTACGCCCGTAAACGACGTAGCTAGAGGAATCAGCGGGATGAAGTACAGCGTGGGGGAGTTGACTTACAAGAGAGAATACACATGGTAGTTCTTGTAATTCTTAATATCACTGAGGCAGTCGTCGCAAACCTTTGTAGCCTCCTCCACGCCCATGCCCAAAACCCTCGTCAACACCGCCATACCATACGCCGAAACCCCAGACTCAGCATTCATGAGCCCCAGTCTCCCAATCGCCTTCATCTTCTCGTCCTTGGGCCATGGTCCCGCAGGCTGCTTCAGCGCCACCCCACGCAAATCCGTAAACCCGGCCTCTTTCAGCCGCTCCCTTATGCCAGCACCGTCGGCTTGCGGCCGCCCAAGTTTTTCCAGCGCAGAAGCAATCAGGTCGCTGCATCGCTTGTAGTTGGGTGCAATAGTGTTGTCGTCCGAGAATAACTCCATCCCGCACTCCGCCAGCTCCGCGTAGCCCCCCGGTTTTGTGGCGCTGGAACACACGGTCAGCAGTCTGCGAGCAAGAGGACGCGGGAAAAACTATATTCCCTACACCTAGCCAGGCTGTCCCAACGCAACATACCGATAAATTTCCTTCATCAACTTCGGCCAGTCCCCGATGGATTGCTGCAGGTTTCGTGCGTGGATGAAGTCGAACGAGTTCTGAGCGTGTGAGTAGAAGCAAGGCAGGACAGGGTGGTACCGTACTGGCGGGAATGTCCACTCTAGTTCTGCATCGTCAACCTCGAATCTGCAGTTTGGCGGTACCCACTGCGGCTGAATCGGGCTGTCACAACACGGTTCGTCAGCGGAGGACTACGCGACAACGAGAATCCTACCTGAGATCGGTCCCTACGACCTCGGCCTTGGGATATTGATCCGCCGCCTCAATCGCCCATATCCCCGTCCCCGTTCCAACATCGAGGATATTCTCTGGCTCCTCGACAGGCGCAAAATGCAACTTCCCGTCCAGCAACTGCCGAAGCAGTTCGTGGTGCAGATCCAACCGGTCCTGCTCAATCTCATCCGTCGGCATCGGGTTCTTGTCATCGCCAAAGTACGAGTGGTATTGTCTCCCTATTCGCACGGACAATCAGTTAGTGAATCCCGGAGAACTAGGGTAAAGCTGGAGGTCGTGCCCCAACCATTCTCGATGAAGTATTCGTAGATGGACGAGGTCAAACTCTTCGTCGAGGAACTTCCAGCCGCAAGGTTGTCTTCGTACTAAAAGGGGGGGGGT
>Ga0307515_10001349_pt1 | contig 55551 bp, 42 predicted proteins | sample 17_EM_MG_FD_194513 | JGI IMG/M metagenome (GOLD analysis project Ga0307515, IMG submission 194513) | Populus trichocarpa ectomycorrhiza microbial communities from riparian zone in the Pacific Northwest, United States - 17_EM | ecosystem: Host-associated > Plants > Roots > Unclassified | place...
TCGATTTACATTTCAATTTCTAATGTATATAGTAATTATTATTTACAAGAACGAGAGTTTAGGTTACGATTTGAGGGTGGTGGCCAGCCCAGAAAACTTCCGGCCGAGTGGCAGTGGATGTACTGTAAGACTCCGTTGCCTGTTGGAGGCGCCAATACAGCCTGCTGTCCCTCGACGGGGGAAATGGCCTCCCGGCCCCCACGACGGATTTCCAGCTTAGGGGCTTCAGAGGCCGGGAGTGTGGGGGTCGCCAACAATCGGAGCGACTGTGGAATACCCACTAAACCTGCGGGGGGCCTCCTGTCCGACATCGGTGATGATGACCCCTGCCTGCGACTGACAGGGCGCACCTTACCGGACCGCCCAGAAATGGTTTAACGTCCCTCCCTGTGGTCCTGTCATCTGCCCAAGGTGAGCTCAGACAGGACCCACTATTCCCCACCTTGCGACAGGAGTGGGACCTGCCCCCAGAGGGTAAGGAAAGGGTAATGGGGACGACGTGGGAGGGTATATCTGTGGGTCTGGGGCTCGACCTATGCTATGCGTAGGCATCATCTGTGAGAGCTCGCAGTATTGCATCCCTCCTCAGGAGATAGTGCGACCCCTCACTCACGAGCGGCGCCTGAATGGCGCGCAGGATTGTCTTACCTCTGTCGGAGAGCCGCGGTCCAGTGCCCTGCTTAAGGAGGTGGGACACAGGGGGCGGCAGTGTTGGGGGGCTACCCAACAAGGGGGCTGGTGCAGAACCAGGCCCATCGCTCGGAGGTATTTTGTCGTCCTCTCTGTCTGCTGCTTGTGCCAATAAATGTGCTGGGACAGGAGAGGCTAACACGCCGCGCAGCGCGGTTACACAGCTCATCGGCACGAAGTTGAAACTTGTATTGTGAATCTCCTTCATGCGCCATTTCCACAGGGCCCAGTAATAGTTGCCTATTATCCATTTGCGTCGTTGTCTTGACTCCTTCAGACTCTTGATAATCTTTTTCCGTCCTTTTACTATGGGATATGCACTCTCCTCCAGCTCTTTCAGCGCAAGGAGGGGGTACCAGGGTGATGCTCCCCAGGAGTCGGGGGACAGAGTCTTAAAGCTGTATTTGGGGTGTAAGGCATTCAGGATTTCTATTAGGGCCTCCAATAGCGGCTGCAGCCTATAAGCATCGCAGCCCAGAAGGATGTGCCCCAGAGTCATTTCTAGTCCGCAGAGGCAGAACCTACCCATGTCCGACCTGGCGTGTCCTCGGCCAAAGTACCTGTGACCGAGGACTTGCGCTCCATTCATTTCTTTCCAGAGCACCTCCTTCATTCCCTCAGGAATGGTCAGGTTCCATACTTTTTTAATGTAGTTCCTGGGGTCCAGTACCACCCCGAACATATGGCCCAGGGTGACCATCCATCTGTCGGAGAAAGCTTCGAACTTCAACGTCTTTGCAGGAGTGCCAATCCGCACGCGCACCACTAGCTTGGTCAGGTAATCCAGGGGCTGGTGGCAGAGAACGGGAGCAGTGTCAACCCAGCCATCTGGTATGGTCAGGGAACCTATGTCCAGGACCCTACCCTTCATGCGTCCTTCATTGGCGAGGCTGTCCGCCAGGTTATTCATGACATCGTCTCCATGGGCTTTGGCCTTTTCGAACCGAAGCCTTCCTGTTCTGTCTCGCAGCAGGTGCAGGAGCGCCTGTAGGAGGGGCGTGGAAGGACCCCTACTGAACTGTCTCGGGGCGTCTCCCCAACCATCCCTCTCCATGGCCAAGAGGCCGCCTTTCAGCAGGCCCATAACAAACGTGGAATCAGTGTGAATGACTATATGGGCGTCCCGCCAAGCCATCAGGCACAGCACCACCGCTGCCACTTCAGTGACATTGTTGGAAAGAACCACCCCAGTCAGCGAGACCGCGTCCTGGAATTGCATGTCCGAAACCCAAGCGGAGCCAGCAGTGCAGATGTCAGTACCATTGTCCTTGGCGGATCCATCTGTCCAGATATGTATATCCCTTTCGTAGATGATAGGGTCTGAATGCCTTACGGTCGGTGGTGCAGCGGGCTTGTAGTCAACCATGTAATCTCGTACTCTGGTTTTCTTGTATGCGTCCTTAACGACTCACCCTACGATGAGCGATTTAGGCGCTGTGAAGATCCGTATGCACCCGAGGGGGCTATTCATACTTGGCCAGATATTGACGCTCGGGTGGGCGCCCGAGGCGCCTAAACTTCTCAGCGGCGACCAACTCGACGCGTGCACCAGTTCCTTCATGGCCGTCACTGTCTTTTTCAAGCCTGTCCCTCTCAGGGGAGGGGGGGCGTAGAGGTGTACCACCTTACTTACCCCATGCTTCCAGAGGTTCAGTATCTTTTGTACTCTCTGGGAGCCTGGCCTAGGTACGGCCGGGTGGTTAAAAATGGGGACACCCATCCGCGCTGCGCTAGATGGAGCTGCACAGACCAGGTCCAGTCTGAATTTCCTAGCGGTTATAAACGCCTGGGACACCCGCCCCTGTAGCAGGGAGGGCATTGTGTAAGCCTGTTGTAGGAAGGGGTTGAGGCCCCCGTATGTGCCCGCCCTGCTAGAGGCTGAAGCCATCTTCAGGTCCATCCAGGTCCATTGCTTCCAGGGTACCTGCTGGTCCCCTGTGATCAGGTCGCTGAGGAACTTCAAATCCGCAGCCATTTTCCGAGTGGTGAGGGACAGCACGTTGAGGCCGCCCTCAGCCAGGGGTGTTTCCAGAGTCGTGTAGGCCATGGCAGAGAATTTGCCCCTGACAAAGTTCATTATTCTATTTCCTATCCTACTGAGCAGGCTCGGCGGGATGCCGTTACCGTCCATGAGGAAGTGGCACCTGGAGAGCATAAGGGCCTTAGCCAGGAGCGATCTGTTCCTCGCGGAGGCCCCAATCGCTCGCCACTGGGATATGATCTTCTTCACGTGTTTGTCTATCTGCGTCCATCTGTCTGTGGTGAAATCCCTGCTGCCGACCCAGACCCCCAGGATGTGCAGGGGGTCAGCCGGTGGCAGGATATGTGCTCCTGGTATCGTCGGGCCACCCATGTCCTGTCGGGTGTAGCACGCCAATTGGAAATCGTGCGGGCCAACCGGCTTAACGTCGGTTTTATCCATGTTGAATTTTGATCCGATGACTTCGGACGTCGAGGCTAGACAGTCAGATACCGCTTGTATGGAGTCCTCCCGTCCGAGGAACAAATTAATGTCATCTGCGTATAACATGACCTTCACGGGCGCAAGACCCGGTACCGAGAGGCCTCTGACAACCTGTCTCAACCTAATGGCTAGCGGTTCTATAGAGAAATTAAACAACAGGCAAGACAGTGGGTCGCCCTGTCATACTCCCCGCTTCAGCACAAAGTAGGAGCTGTAGCCGCTATTGATTCGAACCCTAGACCTGCAGCCGTTAGTGAGGTCGCTAATTAGTAAGACAAGGTCCGGGGGGAGCCCCGAGGCGACCAGAACCTGCAACAGCCAGGGCTGATCCACTCTGTCGTAGGCCTTGGCCTGGTCCAGCCCTACTATAAAGCCCGGCGTTCCCATCACATCACAGAGGTGTGCGACTTCCGACGCTAGCCTGGTGTGTTCGTTCATCAGTCGTCCCGGCACAAAGCCTTTCTGATCAGGGTGCAGCTTAGCCACCGCCCATGGGGCCAGCCGCATGTTTATCAGATTAGTGTACATCTTACAGTCCGTATTCATGGAGGAGATCGGCCTGTAGTTGGAGACCAGGGTAGGGTCTCCTTTCTTATAAAACAGGCTGACGTTGGCATTTTTGAAGCCAGCATGAGATGAGCCCCTTACTGCGATATCCTTGGTTAGGTCAGTAAAAACCGGCCAGAATAACCTGGGCGGACTGTCACTGTCCTGCAAGCTGGTAAGCAGCCTTATAAGCCGCTTCCAGAAGCTATAGGGGATACCATCTGGCCCGGGGGCGGTGTTTGGCATTTTCGATAGGAGTGATGCCATTTCCTCTTCCGTAAACAGCCCCTCCGTGACGTCTTCGGGTTTAGGGTCCGGCTGGCGCAGGCTCTGGAGCCTGACTTCCTCCAGCAGCGCCTGCTGTGCGGCGTGTCTGTCATCCCCCGTGTGCTCCGGGGTATGTAGGTTGACGAAATATTCTCTGGCGATCTCGGTCATCCCGTCCACTTCGCTCCACCTACACTATGCGATGCCGCCCACCTCACTGCCTTCCACTCCACCGCCTTCTGCAGTCCAGTAGCCGCATGTCTGTAAATTACACGTTGTATTTAAGCTCAGACTCGATGGGGAATGTCCCTCACTCGACGTCTCGATTATAGACGTTTGTTATTGTGCGCCCCGCCCCGCTTGCTCAGAATCCCAATGCCCCTCGCTCGCTCGCCCCTGACCGTTGGACTTCGGACCTCAAGACCTGTGGTTCATTCCCCTGCCCTCGCGTGCTGACTCCCACCCACAGCACCGCCAGGCTAGCCAGCCGGACCGAACCCCCGCTTCAGTCAGCCCCTTCAGAGTTGTACCTAGTCGGAGCGCGTAGCCGCCGAGACAGATTGGGCACCCGTTGTGCTTTTGGGCAGTCGCTTGGGAATTAGGTCCGACAAGCCCGTAAGTCGTTGTACCCACTTCCTCCTCCTTTCCTTGCGGAGATTGTATTCCTGCTGGCGCGCGTGGACGAGAGGAGACCCTGAATTCCGTCGGCGAACGGACAAGCCTCAAGACCCCCTTTCCATTTCCTTTCGGCTTCCGTTTGTATAATCTCTGTCGGAGATTATCGGAATTACCGAATCCATCGCACTCCTACGGAGCGCGGCGGAGCCCTGAAGGTGGCGCTCCCTTCACACTTCGACAGGTCTTCCTCTAAAGCCCATGTCTTCCTCACCAAGTGCAATAACTTTATGGCACTCAACTCATCACGTTTCGCCTCCGACGAAATCCACATCCAGTGGGCTCTTCAACTCTGCACCGACAAAGCTGCCAACTGGAAGCGCGTCCAGTTAGAACTCGCACAGGACGAATATAACCTGCCTGCCTATCTCGTTAGCTGGAAGCTATTCCAGCAGAATTTCATCAACAAGTGGGCGGACCTCAACGCCAAGCAGAAGGCCCGCAATCACTTCCACACGGGCCTGAAGCAAACCGGCTCTGTCTGCCAGTATGTTGAAGCCTTCGAGGAGCTTGTCCTCGAAACAGAATTCCGGGATGAGGAGATCCTAACCTCCGCATTCTACAATGGCCTCAAGTATGAGGTAAAATTGCGATGGAATCGGTAATTCCGCTAATCTCTGACAGAGATTAATGCGACGGAAGCCGAGAGAAAGGGAAAGGGTCTTGAGGCTTATCCGTTCACCGACGGAATTAGGTTCTCCTCTCGTCCGCGCGCGCCGGTGGGAATACAATCTCCGAAAGGAAGGGGGAAGTGGGGACGACGACTTAGGGGCTTGTCGGACCTAATTCCCAAGCAACTGCCCAAAAGCACAATGGGCGCCCAATCTGTCTCGGCGTAAACGCTCTGACTAGGTGCGACACCGAAGGGGCTGACTGAAGTGGGGTTTCGGTCCGGCTGGCTAGCCCTGCGGTGCTATGGGTGGGAGTTAGCACACGAGGGCGGGGGAATGGACCACGTGGTCTTGAAGTCCGAAGTCCGACGATAAAGGGCGAGCGAGCAAGCGAGCAGGGGGCGTCGGGATTCTAATCGAGCGGGGCGGGGCACACAATAACAAACGTCTATAATCGAGACGTCGAGTGAGGGACATTCCCCATCGAGTCCAAGGTTAAATACAACGTCTAAACTACAAACACGCGGCTACGAGACTGCAGGAGGCGGTGGAGTGGAAAGCGGTGAGGTGGGTGGCATCGCATAGTGTAGGTGGCACAAAGTGGAGGTTGGACCCGACCACTACTTCCACGTAGTTCCAACCGGGCAACCACTCGCAAGCAGCAGAGGCTTGCCACCTCTGTGAGTGGGCTAAAGGTGGTCACGCAGGAAGCCGGCATCAAATGGGGGCCCGGGCCCTCGGCGTCGTGGTGGCGTCGGGGATACTGCAGCGAAGGCATGCGGCAGGGTCGTTGACATGTCGGGCTGTAAGTCCATCCTAGCTCACTCTAGGACGCTTAAGGGGAATTTCCGAGCTGATGCGGAGGCCCCGCCATTCCTCCCGGCTCCCCACCGAGGGCGGTTTGGTTTTTAGCGATCAGCTACGATAAGACTCAGAGGTGCGTTTGAAAACAAGCCGAGCACATGTGAGACGTGCGCAGGCCACTGAGGCTCCCCAGTTCGCCATTGTAAGAGTTGGCGCGCTGATCTGGGCAACGACTCGGTCGCCCCGGACTGGGACGTTAGTCTTAGCTTTACTCCTGCGACGCGCATAGCCTGAACAGGTGCATGAGGGTTCCCTGCCCCAGTGCGAACGAAGCCCCCTGGCACCCCGTGACCCCCGGGGAGTCTGTGGAGCCACCAGGTGTTCCTCCGTGGGATCGGGCCTGTGACCCTGGCTGGCCTCGCGTTGGTCAGCTGAGGCGAGACGGTAACTGCGGTTAGGACGGGGATCCGGGCCTAGAACCGGCTAGAGCGCGCGTTCTAACCAATCGCTTAGGCTCGCCGATAGGCAAACCGAACCGGCCTGCTGTGGAACGGGAAACTCCGGGGGTGGAATCCCGGGGCGGACCGTGGCGGGAACTTTATAGTAAATTGTTTCCCGGCCCGAGAGCACAGAATAATCTGCCGTCGGTGGGCCCAGAATAACAATCCGGTTGCCCGCTTAAGTTGTTTCCAGGGTAACGTGTAGCCGGCCGTGAGGCCTCGCCAGCCCCGGGTTTTGAATCGGCTTTGACCATGTAGGGTTTCTCGAGTGGTTAGTAGTTTACGCTTCGGTGTTAAATCTGGTTACGATGTTGTGATCATGTAGGCTACCCCCTAGCAGTCTCGTAGTTAACTGTAGCAATGCAGACCTTTGTACCCTGGTGGAGCATGACCATCCCTGAGGGGATGAAAGAAGTCCTCTGGAAGGAGATGAACGGAGCACAAGTCCTGGGACATAGATACTACGGTCACGGGCATGCTAGATCCGATATGGGTAGATTTTGCCCTTGCGGGCTGGAAATGTCCCTGGGACACATCCTCCTGGGGTGCAGTGCCTACAGGCTACACCCACTGATGACGGCCCTGCTAACAGCTCTGGAAGCCCTACATCCTGGCTCCAGCTTTAAGACACTATCCCCCGACGCCTGGGGCGTGTCGCCCTGGTACCCCCTCCTTGCGCTAAAGGAACTGGAAGAAACTGCCTACCCTATAGTGAAGGGCAGGAAGAAAGCGCTCAAACGCCTCAAGAAATCGAGACAGCGACGGGAATGGATGATCGGCAACTACTACTGGGCCATATGGAAGTGGCGAATGAAGGAGATCCATGATGCGGGCTTCAATTTCTTGCCCGCCAACTGTGTCCCCTCGCTGCGGGACATACTGGCTACTCCGGTTCCGGCGCACCTGATGGTACCAACGGCAGAAGATGAGGACAGCGGGGAGCCACCTCATGATAAGCGGACATCTACATCCGCTCCCATGGTAGGTGACCTCGCCAAGCTCCCCCCCCCTGTCTCCCACCTCACGGGCGGGCACACTAGTAGGCAACTTACCGCTAAAGGTGAGTCGATATTGCGAGGCATTCTGGCCCATGGGCCACGTGTGCGGCCACAGTACGTCTCCCAGCAGAGGGCGATACTGCGGGCCCTTACGGACGGCGCCTACGCGTGAGCGTCGTCACTCCTCACACTTACCACGTATCACATTCCCGTCGTCCTCATCACCCTTCCTCCACCCTCTGGGGACAGGTCTCCTACTCCTGTCGTAAGGTGGGGGATAGCGGGCCTCGCTCGAGCTCTTAATGGGCAGACGGCGTGGCTACAGGGAGGGACGTTAAACTACTTCCGGGCGGTCCGGTAAGGTGCGCCCTGTCAGCCGCAGGCAGGGGTCATCATCACCGATGTCGGACAGGAGGCCCCCCGCAGGTTTAGTGGGTATTCCGCGATCACTCCGGTCGTTGGCGACCCCCACACTCCCAGCCTCTGAAGCCAACAGAAGCCTGACCCCTGGGTGCCGGGAGACCAGCTCACCCTCGGCGAGGCAGTCTGGCTGTATTGGCGCCTCCAACAGGCAACGGGGTCTTAAACCAGATTCCTGCGGGTGACGGTAGGGAGAGCTCTAGAGAGCAGGCGGTGCTGGATGATGGGGCGCCACTCCACAGACCTGTCGATAGCAGGGGCCGGGAGACCAGTTCCCCTCTTTGACCCGTCTTGTAGTCGGCGGCAGAGCCGCCTCCCTGACCCACAAAAAAAAAAAAAAAAAAAAAGTGGCACGAAGTGGAGCTTGGACCCGACCACCACCTCCAAGCTGGTGTCTGGGCGGGCAACGTCCTCAACAGGGCGGCTGAGAGTGGTCAAGGTAAGCGGCTGGGGGTTACAGACGACCCTGGGCTCTGGCCCCTGGCCATGGTCACATTCGTGAGTCGCAGCGTCGGGAAGCCTGTTATTTATCCCCCGGGCTGCGCGCCTGGGGCTCGGCTGATCACGTCTGCGGTCTCGTATAGGTACATAGTATAGCCTCTGCTTTTAGCAGAATTTTCCTGTACATAGTTTTTGCCCTGTGGCTGCCAGCTCATCGCGGTGGCAGGGCGCTTGTGAGCAACCAGGTAGGAAACCGGTGCGGGGGTCGCGCCCCCCCGTATCCGAGACTCTCCTTGATCCGTAGAATAGTGGTACCTAGGCTGGGCGGCCTTGAAAGAGCGTCGCCCCACCCCCTAGGGACTCAGAACACAGTCGGCGTTGCCACTCTGGCAACTCCCCTGGGTGCCTGCGGGCATGACCCCCTAGCCGATACGTCCGCTCTGGGGTCACCAGGGGTCACCAGGGTGCTCGCTGAATTTACCAGGAATTTCTTGGTTGCCCATGAGGCTTCCTCGAGTTCCGCGCTGATACCATGCGGCCTCCATGGAGGTCCGCGGACACCCAATGCTGAAGAGAGGGCACGACATAATGTGCCCTTGACAGCGTATTGCCCGGGTGGGGGCCTGGACACACATGGACGTCCATGGACCTCCACCCATGTAACCCATTATTGCCATGGTTGGGCGTCCTTGGACACCCAACCGATTCGCCTCTCCCTGGCTTCGGCCAGGTGATGCATTGTGCACGGCCCTAGGCGTACAGAACTGTCGCTGGGCTACTGGATATGAGGGTGTGATCGTCTCGGTCAGCACCGGGGGCACCAGCACTGAGCTTAGCCGTAATAGGGGTGGGATCCCCGCCGCTCCAGGCAGTCGGAGTCCACTAGGTTGTGCAGGGTGGGCCATGTAATTTCGGGCCCTATAACCCATTATATGCACGTAATCCTTCCTAGTGGTTTTTAGCATAGGTGTACCAATTGGTAGGACCCCTTCGGGGATATCCGGTATAAGTGGGAGCCGCCGGGGGGTGACCCCCGGCCACTTCAGCAGTTATCATTTAGGTGTCACGTCTGGGGTCGTTGGTACCCCCTGGAAACAGGCATGGTATCTTAGGGGCTCCCTGGAAACGGGCTCCGGTGGTAGCTGTGTGAGGCCGTTGCTTTCGGGCACTGTGGGCCTCGTGGTAACCGGCGTTATAAAAACCTTGTGCACAAAAAGTACCCCCCTGGCTGTGCTGTACCACTGATTAGGGCATATGTTCCCGAACAGTGGAAGCCTTTGGTGCGTTAAGTCACTGTCCCGGCGAGGATGGCGTTAAGGTGTATGGACCCCTTGTGCCCCGAGATGTTTCGCCCAGTGATTTTGAATCCAGTGTCCAGTTGCTTTTCTTTGCCGTTAGGAGCGTGACTCCCCCATCCTTTGAGAGTGCAGGCTATGCCGCATGGATGGTGAGGGGAGTTTTACCATAAGTCGTCTCCATTATCCTTCTCTCGCCCTCTGGGAGTGGGTTCTACTCCCGCTGTAAGGCGGAGATAGTGGTGCTGGGCTACGATCCTTTGTGGTCCGATTCCCACACCCAGGTAGGGACGTTAAACAATTTAGGGGCGGTCCGGTACGGTACGCCCTGTCAGCCGCAGGCAGGGGCCACCATTACCAATGTCGGACTTAGAGGCCCTCCGCAGTTTTAGTGGGTATGGCGTCATAAGGCACTCTGTCTAGGCGTTGACCCCCACACTCCCAGCCTCTGAAGCCGGTGGTGTGAAACCGCTGTATTCCTCTTGGGCGCCGGGAGACCATTTCGCCCTTGAGGTGCAGTAGTGGCTGTATTGGCGCCTCCAACAGGCAATGGGGTCGTTAAACGATTTCTGCGGGTTCAGAAGGAGGAGAGTTCTAGAGAACAGGCCGTCCAGTTGAGGGGATAGTCATGTTCGGGCTACGGGATTCGCTCCTTAACTCCCCGGAAACGGACTTCCCTGCTTAGGGGCACCTTTTACCAGGAATCTCATTGGGGGCCGGGAGACCACTTCCCTCTTTTGAGTGTAAAATCCGTTAAATTGGTAGCAGACCGGCTTCCTTCCTGACAAAAAAAAAAAAAAAAAAAGTGGCACGAAGTGGAGGCGGGGGCAATGTGTAAGTGGAATCTACACAGAGGCAGTGATGTGGGGGCTATGTGAACACGGTGGTATGGAGGTGGAAGCGAAGAGGAATTAAGTGGAGTGCGCAGGGCGGAGGCGGGTCTATGCTATCGGAGCGAGTCTAGTAGCGAGCGGGGAATGATAGAGACAAGAGGAAATACAAGAAACAAATCAGGGAATATCAGAAAGAGTCCATAGTACGAGACACGAGTCAGAGAGAGCGGGGGAGGGGACGAGGGGATCGGAAGGGAAGCGGAGACGGGAGCGGGAGCGGGGAAAGGGTGTCGGAGCGACCGGAGGGAGCGGAGATTGTCGGAATAAGGCGGAAAAGGGGAAAAAAGGGTGATATTATCGCAAAAATGCGATTTGGTCGGACGGAAACCGACACTACTTGATGATCTCAAAACCCTCGCCATCACTCTTGACAAGGAACATATGGCCGCTCAGGACCCCGACTGGCGCGATCCAAAACCCAGGTCCACCACCCGCACCTTCGAACCTTCCACTCCGACACCACGACCCGACTCTGCCTCTCGACAATTGACCCCCGAGATCAAGGCCGAGTCTGCGCGGATCGGCACATGCCTCTCAGACTCCGATCGACAGCAATTCCGCTCCAAAGGCAGGTGCTTCGGATGCGGAGAAAAGGGCCATATCTGCCCGAATTGCCCCAAAAAGCCTAAGGCGCAGATCGCAGCGGTGGAGCCAGCTGCTGACGATTGCCCTTCAGATGCTACCCCGACTCGTGATGAGTCAAAAAACTAGATAGTCCAACGGAGCCTGTCGCGCCTGCGGACTTTAATAATGTATCGGACTCTGCTTCGGAATGTAGTTCGGAATTGTCTTCTGAAAATACAGTGTTGGTTTCAGCTGTCACCCCATACCAATTAGTAAGACATTTAACTGCCCCAATCGTACTCGCAGATACGATCAAGATGACAGCCATGGTGGACTCGGGCACCATGGGGAATTTTATCCACCCAAGATTTGTTGAACAACACAAACTGGTCACTAAAAGCCAAAACCCGCTCACCGTTAATGATGTAAATGGCCGTCTCCTTTCACGCATAGACTGACAGGTCGAGATCCGGATGGCCATTGGCAACCATTCCGAGACTCTCACCTTTGACGTCGCACCGCTGGGAGGGCATAACATCGTACTCGGATTACCGTGGCTTCAGCAGCACGATCCGCAGATACATTGGTCGAGTGGTAAGGTCACTTTCGCATCGGATTATTGCGAGAAGCACTGTCTTGCATTGCCCGCAAGCACGTTCTTCAGTCAACGACCTCTCATTCGAACATCAGAAACTGTCGAAAATATTCCCAATGCAGAGTTAGATCCACTCACCGCCGAGGAGATCGAACTCTACACAATCGACATTCCAGAACATCTTCAGTCAATAGCTACGGATATTCCTGAGTACTACCATGATTACATGGACAGATTTGATGGAGAGAAAGCCGCCACTACTCTTCCCGACTTCCGACCAGATTCCGACTTCACCATCGACCTCGACCCTTCGAAGCCGCTCCCGAAACCAAGTCAACCGTACCATATGAATCAGGAAGAGCGCGCCGAATGCCGAAAAGTCCTCGATGAGATGCTTAATGCCGGTTGGGCTGAACCTGCTGACTCCAACTGTCCGATCGCTGCTCCAATGTTCTTCATCTGGAAAAAGGACGGAACCCGCTGACCTGTCATCGATTACCGTAAGCTCAATGACATCACGATCAAGGACAGCTACCCGCTTCCGTGCATCGATGAGATGATGGACCGCATCCGCGGATCGGAAATCTTTACGAAGTTTGACCTGAAATCCGGGTACAACCAAGTCCGCATCCGACCCAGTGACGAATGGAAGACCACATTCATGACTCCATTCAGCCCCTTCCGACTCCGCGTAATGACTTTCGGATTTACAAATGCACCGCCATGCTTCCAACGCCTGATGGATAAGGTCTTCGCCCTGCTACTTTACAAGAACCTTGAAAACTACCTTGACGATGTGCTCAATCATCATCGGACTTTAGAGGATCACATTGCAGGAGTCCGCCAAATGCTCCAATGCCTTCGGGAAGCTAACCTGTTCTGCAACCCGAAGAAATGTGAATTCCATAAGCCGAAAATCGAGTTTCTTGGTGTCGACATTAGCCAACATGGGTTCGAAATGGACAAAAGAAGACCTCTGTAATCGCGGAATGGCAAAACCCAACATCGGTCCGAGGCATTCAGGAATTTATCAGATTTGTGAACTTCTACTGGCGATGGATCCCTGGGTTCTCCGATGTCGCACGACCGCTCCACGAGCTTTTCCAGAAGAACCAGACTTGGCAATGGACTGAGAATGAGCAGATGGCCTTCGAACTCCTGAAGTGGCGTGTCTCCCAAGCCCCTGTCCTTGTTCACGCCGATCCCGATGCACAGTTTCGCCTGGAAACCGACGCCTTGAATTACACCTACGGTGCCATCCTCTCACAGAAACAGACCGATGGCCACCACCATCCGATCGGCTTTATGTCAAAATCCATGAACCCGGCAGAGCAGAATTATGGTATTCCCAACAAAGAAGCCCTCGCGATCGTAAAAGGTCTTCAGAATTGGCGTCACTGGCTCGAACGAACTCGTCTTCTGGTCCACATTCTCACCGACCACAAGAACCTAGAGTACTTTGCGAAACCTTGAATCCTGAATCGCCGGCAAATGCGTTGGTTGGAATTGCTCACCCACTACAACTACAAGATTCACTACCGACCTGGTGACAAGAATTCCGCCACCGATGCACTGTCCCGACGCGCGGATGGTGAAGACAAGGTTCCGCAGGCTCTAATCCCCGCTGAGAACTTCACAGAGCTAGCTGCCTGTGAGGCCGAAATGACTCCTTCGGACTGGGAAGGCCTTGGAGAGGTATTCGTGGCTGCCCTCGCCGTTTCGGACTCGGATATTCTGGTGGAAACCCGCAGGATCGCTGCGGACTGGGAGGATAAACCCGAAGGATTGATTTGGGATGACGGATTAGGATGGAAGGATGGTAGGATTTGGATCCCTGAGTCGGACGACCTCTGGAAGAAGGTTATGGGACTCTACCACGATTCTCTGGTCACTGGCCACTTAGGAACTTTGGGCACCCTTGAGCTCGTCAGTCGCAGCTACTGGCGACGCGACTTAGCAGCTTGGGTGAAACGATATGTCCAAGGGTGCTGTGATGGAATCGGTAATTCCGCTAATCTCTGATAGAGATTAATGCGACGGAAGCTGAGAGAATGGAAGGGAAAAGGGTCTTGAGGCTTATCCGTTCGCCGACGGAATTCGGTTCTCCTCTCGTCCACGCGCGCCGGCGGGAATATAATCTCCGAAGGGGAGGGAAGGGAATGGATACAACGACTTATGGGCTTGTTGGACCTAATTCCCAAGCGACTGCCCAAAAGCACAACGGGCGCCCAATCTGTCTCGGTGTAAATGCTCTGACTAGGTGCAACACCGAAGGGGCTGACTGAAGCAGGGTTTCGGTCCGGCTGGCTAGCCCGGCGGTGCTACGGGTGGGAGTTAGCATGCAAGGGCAGGGGAATGGTCCACACGGTCTTGAGGTCTGAAGTCCGATGAGCCGAGGCGAGCGAGCGAGTGAGAGTGGGGCATCGGGATTCTTAGCGAGCAAGGCGGGGCACAATAACGTACGTCTATAATCGAGACGTCGAGTGAGGGACATTCCCCATCGAGTCTAAGGTTAAATACAATGTCTAAACTACAAACACGCAGCTACGAGACTGCAGGGGGCGGTGGAGTGGAGAGCGGTGAGGTGGGTGGCATCACATAGTGTAGGTGGCACAAAGTTGTTATGATGTGCCCTGCAAGGGTTCAAAGTAACGTCTAATAGCCTGAGTCTAGACCTGAGAACTCTTATTTCAGTTCCACAGATATATAAGTAATACTATATAAGTATTAATATATATCCGCTTTTATATTGTTGAAGTTGGTGCTGACACCTCCTGTCAAAGTCGGTGACAAAGGAAGACTATTTCCGTTTATGGTAATACGAATATACTTTAGGTTATGACACCTCAGTCGTATGACAGTATACTTTGTATTACTATATAGGTATAGTAAGGATATATGGAGTATATGCGAATAAGATGTTGATCTTATTAATATCTAAGTTCTTAGAACCTATTGTCCCGTGCACTCCCTATCTTATTAGATGGGCTTGCTAGTGGGCTCTTTAGGTATGCTTAAGATACGTAGATATAAGTGAAGATTGGATGATATTCTAACTCTGCCAGGGGCTGCCCCTTTTATAGGTGAGCAACCCTGGGCGAAGAGTATGTACATGACTCGATCCAATGACTCAGGTGCCACGTCTGAGTCATACTTAATACATGACATATGAATTCCAATATGAACAAGGGACCAACGCGGGACCAACGTCTGTCCTTTGTTCACCACAGTGGTAGACAAAGAAAGCAAACCCGAGGGCAGACACTTTTGTGAACACAGTCGCAAAAGTACTCTGCCTTCCAAAACAAAGTTATAATAAATAGAATATCAATGCCAAACCCATTCTGTCGCTACACTTAAATAAGGTGTGTGTAAGTGTGCAGAAAGATATATCTGCCAAGCCCCGTCATGAAACCCAGTTCCATAACAGAAGTGGAGGCGGGGGCAATGTGTAAGTGGGATCTACACAGAGGCGGTGATGTGGAGGCTATGCGAACGCGGTGGAACGGAGGTGGAAGTGAAGAGGAATTAGTGGAGCGCGCAGGGCGGAGGCGGGTCTACACTATCAGAGTGAGTCTAGTAGCGAGCGGGGAATGACACAGTTCAAGGGGAAATACAAGATACAAATCGGGAAACATCAGAAAGAGTCCATAGTACGAGACACGAGTCATAGAGAGCGGGGAGAGGAATGAGAGGATCGGAAAGGAAGCGGGAGCGGAAGTGGAAGTGGGGGAAGGGTGTTGGAGTGACCGGAGGGAGCGGAGATTGTCGGAATAAAGAGGAAAAGGGGAAAAAAGGGCGATATTATCGCAGGTGCCATACCTGCAGACGTGCGAAGCATCGGAATCAGCGGGAATTTGGAAAGCTCCAGCCGATTCCTGTTCCTGACGGACCTTGGCAATGGATTCAATCGGATTTCGTAGGAGAACTCCCCAAATCGAGTGGTTTCAATGCCATCTACGTCGTCTCCGATCGACTGACGAAAATGGCCCACTTCATTCCTACAACAACCGATATTTCCACTCCCGACTTGATGAAGTTACACATCCGCCATATCTGGAAACTGCATGGAATCCCGCTGGTACATGGAACGGACCGAGGATCGACCTTCACCGCCGCGTTTACGAAAAGCCTCTACAAGGGACTTGGAATAGAACCCCGATTCTCGACCGCCTACCATCTGCAGATGCAAGGACAAGTCGAAAACAATAACAAGTGGATGGAAACCTATCTCCGCATGTTCTGTTCTCACTGTCAGGACGATTGGGCTGACCTCCTTCCGATGGTGGAATTTGCGTACAACAACCACCATCATCCATCCATCGACACAACTCCGTTCTTCGCGAACTATGGTTACCACCCGACTCTCTTGAACATCCCGACTGCAGCCCAATCCGATGAGCCTGATGTGCAGATCCGGCGGATTCACGAAGCTCAAGAGGAGTGTAAACGCGCTATCGAACGGTCACAGGAGATTTCGAAATGAGCCTACGATAAATGGAAACGCGACAATCCCGGTTTCCAAGTCAGAGATTCAGTCTGGCTCGAAGCTACCAACCTCGCGACTGACGAACCATCCCCGAAACTCGCTAGTAAACGCCATGGTCCGTTCCGAATCAAGGATAAGCTCTCGGATTTGACATACCGACTCGAACTTCCCACTCAATGGAAGATTCACGACGTTTTCCACGTCAATGTCTTATCTGAAGCAACTCCCGACATGATTCCGAACCGCGCAAATCCCGCTCCCCCTCCAATCAAGGTAAACGATGAGGAATTCTGGGTTATAGAGAAATACCTGGATTCCCGATGGTTCCGAAATCGATTCCAGTTCAAGATCCGATGGGAAGGGTTTATGGAGGAACACGACACTTGGGAAAATGCTGAAGACATCAACTCCGACACCGGACCTCACCTCCTACAGGACAGAGACGACGATTTCGACCTCAAGGAGGACTTCTATCGCAGACATCCAGACGCCCCTAAGCGAACTGACCCTCCTGCCGCTCGCGCATGACCTGCCAGATGAAGGAGAGTCCGTCGATAGTCAGCGAGGATGCTGACCCTTGGTGGGGGGTACTGCAATAATATCGCCCTTTTTTCCCCTTTTCCTCTTTATTCTGACAATCTCCGCTCCCTCCGGTCGCTCCGACACCCTTCCCCCGCTTCCGCTTCTGCTCCCGCTTCCTTTCCGATCCTTTCGTTCCTCTCCCCGCTCTCTATGACTCGTGTCTCGTACTATGGACTCTTTCTGATGTTTCCCGATTTGTATCTTGTATTTCCCCTTGACTGTGTCATTCCCCGCTCACTACTAGACTCGCTCCGATAGTGTAGACCCGCCTCTGCCCTGCGCGCTCCACTAATTCCTCTTCGCTTCCACCTCCATTCCACCGCGTTTGCATAGCCTCCACATCACCACCTCTGTGTAGATCCCACTTACACATTGCCCCCGCCTCCACTTCATGCCACTTTTTTTTTTTTTTTTTTTGTGGGTCAGGGAGGCGGCTCTGCCGCCGACTACATGATAAGTCAGCAAGGGGAACTGGTCTCCCGGCCCCTGCACCTGACAGATCTGCGGAGTGGCGCCCCATCGTCTGGCACCGCCTGTTCTCTAGAACTCTCCCTACTGTCACCCGCAGGAATCTGGTTTAAGACCTTGTTGCCTGTTGGAGGCACCTATACAGCTCCGCTCGTGACTGTGCAGGAGGGTGAGCTGGTCTCCCGGCACCCAGATGCAACAGACCAAGGCTCCAAAGCTTCAGAGGCCAAGAGTGTGGGGGTCGCCAATGGCCGGAGCGACCGCGGAATACCCACTAAACCTGCAGGGGGCCTCCTGTCCGACATCGGTGATGGTGACCCCTGCCTGCGGCTGACAGGGCGCACCTTACCGGACCGCCCGGAAGCTGTTTAACGTCCCTCCCTGTGGCTCTGCCGTCTGCCCAGGTGAGCTCAGGCAAGGCCCACTATCCCCCACCTTACGACAGGAGTGGGGCCTGTCCCCAGAGGGTGAGGGAAGGGTGATGAGGACGACGGGGGACAGGGGGTAGGAAGTGTTAGCATCCGCCCATGTTCAGGCGCAAGCGTCATCCGTGAGAGCCCGCAGGATTGTCTCTCTTCTTGAGAGACTGTGGGGGCTCTTGTCCGGCCTAGGCGCCTGTATGGCGTGCAGGATCGATTTACCTTTAGCAGTAAGCCGGGTCTGGGTACCAGCTTTCTGGAGAGAGGATATGGGCAAGGGGAGCTTACTGAGGTCTCCCGCAGAGGGCACAACCAGGGACACCGGCCCTTTGCGCTGGGGGTTATCATCCTCTTCTCCAGCCCTATCTTGCGCCAGTAGGTGCCGTGGTACCGGAGTGGTCAGAATCTCGAGTAGCAGGGGCCCGCAATTCGTGGGTAAGAAGTTGAAGGACGCGTCATGAATTTCCTTCATGCGCCACTTCCAGAGTGCCCAGTAGTAGTTACCTATTACCCATTCTCGCCTCTGTCTCGTTCTCTTAAGGCTCTTGAGAATCTTTTTCCGCCCTTTCACGATAGGGTATGCTGTCTCCTCTAACTCCTTCAGTGCTAGTAGAGGGTACCATGGGGACGTGCCCCAGGAGTCCGGGGCCAATGTCTTGAAGCCTGCCGTCAGGTGTATCTCGCCCAACGTCGACATTAGGATGTCCATTAGAGGTTGTAATCTATAGGTGCTGCAACCCAGGAGCACATGCCCCAGGGACATCTCCTCCCTGCAAGGGCAAAACCTACCCATATCTGACTTGGCGTGTCCCTGGCCAAAGTATCTGTGACCAATGACTTGCGCGCCGTTCATTTCCTTCCATAGTACTTCTTTCAGTCCTTCCGGGACGGTCAGGCTCCATACCTTACTTATGTGGTTTCCCGGGTCCAGTATGACCCCGAACATGAACCCCATGGAAACCGTCCACCTATCGGAGAACGCCTCGAATTTAATCGTTTTCGCAGGTGCAATTGCCTGTGCGCATACTACCAACTTGGTCAGATAGTCAAGGGGTTGGTGGCACAATACGGGGGCTGTGTCGACCCAGCCGTCCGGCACGGTCATCGACCCTATATTCAGTAAGCGTCCTTTCACCCGCCCTTCGTTGGCCAGCTTGTCAGCCAGATTGTTCATGTTGTCGTTCCCGTGGGCCTCGGCTTTCTCAAAGCGCAGCCTTCCAGTCCTGTCCCTGAGTAGGAAGAGTAGCATCTGCAGGAGTGGCGTGGGGGGCCCTCTGCTCATGTGCCTTGGTGCCTCCCCCCAGCCATCCCTTTCCATGGCCAATAGCCCTCCTCTCAGCAATCCTAGAACAAATGTTGAGTCTGTGTGGACGACTAAGTGTGCGTCCCTCCAAGTGAGCAGACACAGTACCACCGCCGCTACTTCCGCGATGTTATTGGGTAGAACCGCTCCTGTGAGGGAGACCTTATCCTCAAAGTGCAGGTCCGAGACCCATGCGGAACCCGCGGTGCACATGTCCGTGCCATTGTCTTTTGCCAACCCATCCGTCCAGACGTGTACATCTCTCTCGTATATGATTGGGTCTGCTCTTCTTGGGGCTGGGGCCAAGGCCGGAGTATAGTCCACCATGTGGTGTCGCACTCTGGTTTTCTTGTACGCGTCCTTGACGACTCGCCCCACGACGAGTGATTTAGGGGCGGTGAAGATCCTTATGCACCCGAGGGGGCTGTCCATCTTGGGCCAGACGTTAACGCTCGGGTGCACACCTGAGGCGCCTAAGTTTCTCAGCGGCGACCAGCTTGAAGCGTGTATCAGCTCCCTCATTGCCGATACTGTCTTCTTTAGGCCGGTCCCTCTTAGGGGAGGGGGGGTGTAGAGGTGGACTACCTTGTGCACCCCGTTCTCCTTGAGCTCGAGCAGCTTCCTAAACCTTTGTGAGCCTGGCCTGGGCAGGGCCGGATGGTTGAGAATGAGCGCGCCCATTCTCGCTGCACCAGAGGGAGCAGCGCAGACCATATCCAATCCGAACCTCCTAGCGGTCAGGAATGCTTGGGATACCCTGCCTTGTAGTAGGGAGGGCATCATGTAAGCCTGCTGTAGGAAAGGGTTAAGACCCTCGTGTGTGCCGGCCCTACTGGAAGCCGACGCCATCTTGAGATCCATCCAGGTCCACTGTTTCCAAGGTACCTTCTGATCCCCCGTGACTAGGTCGCTCAGGAACTTTAGGTCGGCAGCCATCTTCCGGGTCGTAAGAGAGGGTGTGTTGAGGCCTCCTTCCGCTAGAGGGGCTTCCAGGGTTTTGTAAGCCATTGCGGAGAATTTTCCCCTAACGAAGTTCATTATTTTGTTTCCAATCTTATTGAGCATGCTTGGTGGGATACCGTTGCCATCCATAAGGAAGTGACACCTAGAAAGCATGAGGGCTTTTGCCAGGAGTGACCTGTTTCTTGCAGAGGCTCCGATCGCTCGCCATTGCGATATGATTTTCTTCACGTGTTTGTCTATCTGTGTCCATCTATCAGTGGCAAAGTCTCTGCTGCCAACCCAGACCCCCAGTATGCGTAGGGGGTCTGCAGGTGGTAGGATGTGTGCGCCTGGTATCGAGGGGCCATCCATGTCCTGTTTCGTGTAACAGGCAACCTGGAAGTCGTGTGGACCAACAGGCTTAACATCTGTTTTGTCCATGTTAAATTTCGAGCCGATGACCATGGATACCGAGGTCAGGCAGTCAGACACATCTTGCACGGAGTCCTCCCGTCCAAGGAATAGATTAACGTCATCAGCATAAAGCATGATCTTTACGGGCTTGAGGCCCAGCACCGAAAGCCCTTTGACAACCTGTCTCAGCTTGATGGCCAGGGGTTCTATGGAGAAGTTGAAAAGCAGGCAGGACAGCGGGTCGCCTTGTCGTACACCCCGCTTCAGCACGAAATAAGGGCTGTAGCCGCTATTGATCCGGACTCTGGATCTACAATTGCTGGTGAGGTCACTAATTAGCAGGATGAGATCTGGGGGGAGCCCTGACGCAACCAAGACCTGTAGTAGCCATGGTTGGTCTACCCTGTCGTAGGCTTTGGCTTGATCCAGGCCGACTATAAAGCCCGGGGTGCCCGTTGCATCGCAGAGGTGTGCAACCTCTGAAGCCAACCTAGTGTGTTCGTTCATCAGACGCCCCGGCACGAAGCCTTTTTGGTCCGGGTGGAGCTTGGCCACTGCCCAGGGGGCGAGCCTCATGTTTATCAAGTTAGTGTACATCTTACAGTCTGTATTCATGGACGATATCGGTCTGTAATTGGAGACTAGAGTGGGGTCTCCCTTCTTGTAGAATAGACTGACGTTAGCGTCTTTGAAGCCCATCCGGGAGGAGCCTCTCTCCGCAATATCCTTGGTCAAGTCGGCGAATGCCGACCAGAATGTTTTAGGTGGTTTGTCGCCATCCTGCAGCCCGGCTAGAATCCTTATGAGTTGTTTCCAGAAGCTGTAGTGTATGCCATCAGGCCCAGGGGCGGTATTCGGCATCTTTGCTGTGAGGGCTTCCATTTCTTCCTTCGAGAATGGCCCGACAGTGACATCCTCCGGCTTAGGGTCCGGCCTTTGCGCGCTTTGGAGCCTGACTTCCTCTAGCAGCGCCTGCTGTGCAGTCTCCCTTGCTCTATCTGTTTGTTCCGGGGTATGTAATTCACGGAAATAATCTTTGGCAACTTCCGTCATCCCGGCCAGGTCCGTGCGGGCAATGGGGTCGCCCGGTCGTCGCAGGCCCTCGACAGAGACCGAGGCTCGGCTGCCTCTTTCATCCAGTTCCTTATTGGAGGGTTGTTTAAACCATTCCGAGGAGTGCGTCCTGGTCATTTTTTCCCATTTGGCCTTAGTGGATGCATCCAGTATGTCGGCTCGCTCCCTCAGCAAGCTTGCGACGTTTTTCCCGCTATTGGGACCCATGAACTGCACCGTCGTATCCCTATTGGCACGTGTTGCCGTGGAAGGCCTCTTGATAGGGACTTGCCAGGGCGAGGTTTCACTGGCGACGAAGTGCTTACTCGCTTGTGGCCGCACCTCATATGTTGGGACGGCACAGGGCCACCTCGGGGCGGTCCTGGCCGGGGGGTGGCGAGGGGCCCAGAGCTGTCTGTTAGCCTTTGTGACCGCGCTCATTATCTGATCCGGGGGCACTGATTCCCTCCTCAGGGCCGCTATCCAGTCTTTCTTACTGGAAACTTTCATGGCCTTCACCTCCGCCAGGCCTCATTCCAGGACTGACTCTTTGAATATAGTCCACTTCTCCAAAGTGACTGGACCCTGGGATGTCATGTCATCCCAGGCCAGTAGGACGGCCGGCCAGAATTTTTTTGCCTTGTCAAGGACTTCTAGACTCGGTAGCCTAGGTGCTGGCCTAGCTTTCTCGATTTTCGGCTTCTTCGGGTATACGGGAACCGTTATCAGCCTGTGGTCGGAGGCCCCCGTATCTATTGGTTGCACGTCGCCCGCAGACCATCCCAGGTTTGGGCGGTACACCCTATCCAACCTAGAGTATACTACACCGTGTGCGGTCATCTTCCGGTAAGACCACAGAGACGGGGCGGGACCCGCACCGGCGGCATCAGTGATGCCGCATAAGGCTTTTATGTTGTTAAAAGCGGTCAGTAGCCTGACCGGCGCCCTATCTGGGTGGGCGGTGGGGAATCTATCCCCCGCGTATTCTACAAAATTCCAGTCGCCAGCCGCAAAGCAGCCTCCCCAATGGGTTCTTGCTTGTCGCCGTACGAAGGCCTCCAATCTTCCGCTCAGTCTCTCGTAGAACTCCACCAGGGATGTTTGTCCTCTGGAGATGTCCCTGTAAACCCCTAACACCCAAAGGGACTCCCTACTTACTCGATGTGATACTTTGGCCATTACGGCGTATCCCGGAACTATCACCTCTTTGTGCAGGACGTCCCATCCTGATCCGGCCTTAGTTATTATGGCCACCCCGGCTCTATGAGCCAGGCCGGTCTGTTCCAGGACCTGTACACGGCGGCTAACCGGGAGTGTTGTTGTGCGAGTTTCGGTCAAGATTAGTATGTCAATATTTTCCAAGGTCAGTAAATGTTCCACCAGGCGCATTTTTTCTTTGCCTTTAGGTGCAGCCCTGGTGCCTTGGCCGCACATGTTCCATGTGGCTATCTTAAATGGTTTTTTGGTTAGCACCAAAGGTGGACCCTCCGGCTCTGCCTCAGCTCCATCCGGGAGCCTCCCTCTGGTCCTTTTGGGAGCCGAGGTCTGGCCTGATCCGTGTGCTGGGGGGGGCGGATCGCGGTTGGGGCCTGCACCTCTCCGCCTCGGGGGTGCAGGGTGGGGGTTTTCGCATATCTGGCTGTTTGAGACACTGGCCGCCACCACACCAACCAGGGAGGTACCCGCTGTCCCTCCGCCGTCGCCGTCAGCCCCTCGGCTCTGAGCCGGGTAGCCGACAGCCTGTGCGGGACGTCTTGAGCTTGCGAGCTTGTATTCCATGAAGCTGTGGAGGGGGGTTGCCCCGTAAGTGACCTGACCAGTAATAGGGGAACGCCGGAGGGCCATGGCTAATTCCCCTCTAAGTTTTTTGTGGGACGTGCGTCGGCGCAAGACTAAGACAGTCAGCATTTCAGAACAAATTCAGACGCTAAGACAGTTTTCAGGGCACATTCCAGTCGTATCGGTCAGTCATATCAGTCAGCAGCCTTGAACACAGACATGAGTCATATGTAAGAAACTCGTATCAGTCATATCAGAAGCCAGGCATGGTCGCTCATCAGTCCTCTATTCCTGCACCGCTCCGGCTGGGGCGTCACCCACGGGGTCCCCTTGATCCTCTTCTTCCTCCGGTATGCTTCTATTAGGTGAAATTCCTCTGATGCGCTTGCTCTTCTTAGAGCCTTTCGAACCCATGGAGGTATTGTCCGCTTTCCTTCTCTTCTTAGGCGAGGAGCCATCTGCTTTCTCCCTCTGTTTCTCCAGAGCGTACTTGATGGTTCCCGGTACCGCGCTCATGTACGTGTCTCGCGCCGCTGCGGTGTCAATCTTTGACCCGGCCACGCTGCCCTGTCGGCTGATTGTCTGCACACTGGCATCCATGTAGACATTTCTGTCATTCCACAGTTTCCTTCTGATCGCGGGGAAGCTGTAGAAGAGCGGGATGTACTTATCATACGTCTCTTTCTCCTTGAATATGGACAGCGCAAGCCATGCAGCTGCTGCCGGAGATGCTAATCCGTCGCTGACCATGATATGGAGGATTGCTATGGTGGGGATGTTTGCTTCTTCTCCGTTGAAGCAGGGCATGGGTTCTCCCAGGAGGATTACCAGGCCGTTGAATTCATCCTGTGCTCTGAGGACTCCAACTGCCTTGTTGAACTTCGGCCTGTCTGCGTGGTAGTTCCCGAGGTCGTTGACATAGTTGAGGAACCTGAGGGAGATGGGGCGTGGTGTGATTGATATAGGCGCCAGCTTCGTCCATAGGAAGTCCGCCTCCATAGAGTGAGATATCCTGTGTCTCCTGATCTGGACGCACGTCTTCCACCACTGGTTTTCAAACGATCTTGCTGCGGCGTCATCGTATATAACCTCAGGGGCCTCCTCCCCGATATCCATCACTCCTTTCCTTCTGACGAAGGAGAATTCCGACCATTCGTTCGTGGGCTCGTGGTCCAGGCCCAGGAGATTAAAGGACAGCATGAAGTCCCCCTTGTATATCTTGACTGCGGATTCTATCTCGTCCACGCTCGCGGTGGGGTACGTGGAGATGAGGGTACTCCGTATGTGTTTCATCTCCGCCATGGTTTGAGCCCATGCCAGGGCGGTCGGGAGATCGTTCTCGTGTTTTTCGAGTGTGAGGGAGAGGTGCTCCTCTGTCAGAGATGGGAATGCAGTCACCATGCGCCTCAGGTTCTGTGAGAACGGCAGGTCTTCGTAAGTATCCAAGGTCGAGCGGGTGTTGTAATGGGGTTCCATGGTGTGGGGGGACATTTCCCCCGAGGCGGGGCTTGTGGCCACTGGGATTGTCCAGGCATTGCTCTTCCTTTTTCCTTTACTCTTGGGCGTCTTACCCAGGTCTTCCGCGGTAATCCCTGCTGCTTTCACCAGAGCGGCTCCTTGCAGCAGCCTAATGTTCGATAAGAGGAGCGACTCTTCCTCGTTCAAAGGAACTAGAGACGGCAGGAGGGGCACGGCGATGATGGGTAGAGGCACACCTGCCATGATGTCGTCTCTGTCTTCCTCCACTGTCCTGTTGAGCGCCAACGAGGTCAGGGCGCGTTGAACTTTCGGATGCTCATGAATCTCTCTGTCAGGCAACAGAGTAGTGCGGTCTGGCTCATAACCACTGGTTATCTCCACATCCATGAAGCTATCAGGCCATGTATACTCCGTGGTTTGTTTCTCGTCAGCCTGTGATCCTGTAAGCATGGCCTCCGTTGGCATGGTCACTGCTTTGGCGGGGCTGATGGGGATTTCTTGTGACAGCGGTCGGGGTGGGGAGCGCATGGTGGCATCGGCTCCAATCGTGCCTTGTGATAATTCGGCAATCGCTGGGGGGGGAGTATCACTGACATGCGACTTGCTTTTGGAGGAGGATCCCCCACTCTGTTGGGGTTGTACCGTTACTGCCTGGGCGGGGGGTAGCATGGCAGGCGTGTGGTCTAGAGACCGCGTCAGATGAGACGCTGAACGAGCAGGGCAATAAATTTTTCGTACACGTAGCGGTGTTCTCACCCGCAGGTTCCACTTGGCGCACAGCACCTTGTGTAGGTTTAGGCAGAGAGCCTGGGCAATAAATCGTCATAGACATAGTTGGTCAGTAAGGTATGCTCGTAATTTATTGGTGAACGTCCACCAACCGCTAGGCTGTGGGGGGGTCCCCATGATGAAGCGGTCATATTCGAAGGACATGACCTGATTGGACACTGATGCGGGGAGCCATCCGTCTCCCCTTAGTGAATCTAGGACCGCCGGCAGGGAGCCTTTGTGAGACTTGCAGAGGAACTGTATCTTTGACTCCGTCAAGCCTCCATGTCCCGTCAGGTTACCAGCCAGCTGCAGCATGAGGAATTTGATCAGGCTGTCCACGACATGGTACGGAGGGTCGTCTTTTGGTGGGGGCGCCGCGATGGACATTCTCACGTCCGAGGCTGCGGAAGAGGTGTTGCCAGCAGTAAGATTCGTGTTGCCTTCTTCTATCACCGACATGGGGGCTTTCATCAGGGGCAGGCGTAATTTAGGTAGCGGCCGTGAGGGCGATGCGGGGATGCGTGGGGTGCCAGGGACATTGGGAACAGGCAGCTCCCAAGTCGACTTTTCCAAGGAGATGATCCTTTCTGCCGCCTTCTTGTTAAGGACAAGAGTTCTTGCTGGGTGGCTGATCAGGCTGTTACCCCCAATCTTCATGAAAGGGAGGGGGCATTCCTCCATAAAGTGGTCAGTCGAGTAACAACATTGGCACGCGTAAGGGCGCCTGGCGCTCCATGTGGGTTCGAAGTTAAGGAGGGGCGATGACTCCGGTACAGAACCGTGCTTATGTCCCCAGGCCATAGACCAGGGCCAGAAAGTCGTTACCGAATCCAAGATGAAGGTGCCTCTGAATTTGGATGTCGCTCCAGCCTTCCGGACACCTAGGACCCGCCATCCGAGCCTTGTGTCCCCCATCTCCAGCTCCAGGAGCCGCTTTCGCATCTGAGAATAAATGGAGTTGTCGTCGGCGAGGGAGCCTTTCACCACCCATTCGAGGTCTCTAGCGCGTCCGGGTGCTGCAAACCGTCTGATAACATACACCGCATTGCCCTCGGAGAGGCGAATCAGGTCGTACTTCAGCGCGTCCTTCTCTCCATCTGAGCCCGATGGGACGGTACATAACATCCAGTCTTGTCTGGGGTCCATCTTCTGCAGGGCGACGGCGCACCTCCAGCGGGTGGCTAGCTTGGAGCGGAGTGTGTTGAGCTTAGGATCCTTACACTGCGGCCCCACCTGTGCCACCCTAGCGATCATAAAATGAAAACCCGGTTGGCTGTAGACCTCTGAGAACTCTTCCCAAGTCCAGCTCTTCGCAGGCTCCATAGGATCCTCGTACCTATTGTTCCATCGGGGCAGTCCTCTCGGGACCACTTTCTCCAGCTCTTCTGCGGTATACAGCTCTAAAGGCCGTGGTAGGTACAGCTTCGAGTCCACCGGCTCTTCCATTTTAACAAAGAGGCTCTCCAGGGGCACCTTCTCCGTCGGCATCAGGAACAGTGGACCCACCCTCGCTGCATAGTTCTGGTAGTTAGACTCCGGCCAGAGCTCGTTCACTGACGGCCATGGGGTCTTCTCGGGCTGTGCGTCGCCTGGGACTTCTATGAATGATGCGTTGTCAGCAATAGGGTCATCACCCATGTCTGTTTCGTCAGGATTCGCGCCTCCGTCCAGCATATCAACGACCTTCTCTTGTTCTTGGATTTGCACCGCTAGATCCTTAGACCAGGCTCTCGCTCGGTCAATATCGAAACCAGGCTCTGGTGACTCTAGAGCCGCTTCCACCCGCTTGAATTGGTCGAGGAGCGCCACCAGCTTTTCTGACTCTGCTGTTAGGGTCTCGTCTCTCAGCCTCTCGTCCTCCTGGATAGCCGCGTATTCCGATTTCACTTTAGTCAGCACTGTTGAGAAGAACTCAGTGAGAGCCGGTATGCACACTTTCCGGTCAAAGTCTTTATCCTTTTTCTTATCCTTAAGCCAGGCTAGTGTGTCTTTCCAGGCTGGGATTGCCAGGACGGACGGGAAGATGTCCAGATCCGCCTTGAGGGAGTCCATGGTCTCTTCTAGGGGGTCAGAAAGGGCCTTCTTCCATTGGGCGGCAGGGGAACCGGGGCGTCTATGCGTTGTGGCGGGAGCGTAGGGGTGGAAGGGGGCTTTCCCTTGTTTGGGTTTCCCTTTACCCTTCGGCTTAGGGGTGGGGACTCCTAGGGGGATCGCGGGGGCTACCAATGACTGGGGCGGTAGGGGCGGGCGGGGGCCAAGGGGGGGCTTGGGGTACGCAGGGTGCAGGGGGCGTTGTGGGTAACCCGCGTTATGGCCGGGATGTGGTCGATTGGGCAGGTGCGCCCCGACCTTCCATGAAGACACGGCGCGGAATAGGGGCACAGCACCAGAGACATACCTCCCCTTCATATGGTAGAGGCCTGGGGTTTGTTCCACCAGGAACGTGCTAAATTTTTCGACCAGTGGGCTGTTCAACAATTGTGTGACCGATGGGTAGTAGCCGAGCTCTACGGTGGCGGATGGCCAGTCGTGTTCCTGGACTGCCAGCAAGTAGCATAGTCCGCGGGGGAACGTCAATCCTTGCCTTGGTTGCCAAAGGGGTTGCGTCTCCTTGGCGGTAGTGACCGGCGTGTTGGTGTTGGAAGGGACATGCTTCCGGAGCACGACGTCATCCAGGGGGCATTTGCTGGAGGGTTGTGGTGTGACCTGTGTGGTGCGCTTCGTCGCGCGTTTCTTTCCTCTAGCCTGCTTCACGGGTCGCACCGTGCGGGGAGCTTGTTCACCAAATAGGCAGTAGTTGATGATGGCCACCGCCTTGGCCTCATCGACAAGTACCGCCCCTAATGGGGACAGGGTTTTCATCGTGGGTATATGTCGTGTATCACCTAAAATCTAAAAAGATAGGTGGGTAAGTGAATGCCCATAGAAAAAATTAGTTAAGCTCAAGAGGGTATCCGGGACCCAGATGCGCCGCCTCCACAAGGACTTGGCCAGGGTCCGCAACGTTAGTACCAGGTGTCACTTCAGGTACACCCATTGTGATTCTCGCCCATCATATGGAATGGCTGTTATTTCAAGTCGGGAAGCGTCCACTGGCATTTAAAGTGTATGCCGTCACTCAGAGTTATTCCGGGGCGGAGGGCCCGTTGGTCCCTCTGCTCATGTCGGAACTACAATGCACTCCCCTGGGTCTGCCAGCCATGGGTCAACAGCATGGTGAGGCTCGCCAGGGTGTTGGATATGTGAACTGGGGCGTCCGAGGACCAACCAGTGCAGGCCCAACCTAGTCCGGGCGGGAGACGAAGGCTTAGTGGGTAGGACTTCTACACGCAAGACGTAGTAGGCATGAGCATGCGGACCTGGAGGGTGCCCGTGTTGAGACGTGCACTGCTGCCAGAACCACGTTGTTTCAAGTGGTGTCACCCACTAGCTTTTCTGGTTTAACCTGTGTGTTCGACCATCACGCAGGAGGAAAGACTCCTTCGGGATAGTTACCCTTCTGAAACCCAACAGCCGTCTTTGCCAGCACAGGCTCGGCGCGGACAACGTGAGGGGCCATAAAGGCCTGGGCAGGTGGGACAGGCGGCCCTGAGTCCCACAAGGGGGGGCCCAACCATCCACACACCTCTATCTTTGTACGTAGTTTCAAGTGGGCGTACAACACTGACCATTTATGGGAAGGTGTCTCTCCCGAAGATCGCAACGGGCAGATCTGACGGGCCACCTTGGTGGAGCGTCGGCGTGGCCGCACATGTCCGCCAGACATGAAGGTCAATATCCGAGGGTGTCGTCCGCGGGGGTGGTAGTGACGGCCTGACGGATGTCTTATGCTGTTGTCGCCCCTACTCCAGGTCAGGTGCGTGTAGGCACGCACTTGTGGTGACGCCCAAGACCTGCCTATGCCCGGGCTGCCTTATGTCTGACCAGGACTCGTCCTAACTGGCCAGGCCAGTGTGCGTAGTGCCTGGGGACTAGGCCGAGGCCCGGGTGTTTGGGGGCGGCTGGCTACAGCTGCGGTGCTATAAAATCCACAGCGGTCAGGGGGTGGGGCGCAGGACCCCCGCACTCTAAGCGGGTGGGCTTCTCCAGCCAGTCGTACGCCCATGCCTAACGTATGGGGAATACCCGTAGGGTGTTAGCCTCCCAGCGCCCAGGACGCAGCCCCGAGGGGCAGATCGCCGCGTGCAGGCGCTGGGTTGAATGGGGGGGTGGGACGCACCAGGATGCAGCACCTCTGGGGGTAATACGGGGGCGTGAAGGGGGTGTGATATGTGATGTGTGAGGCAGGTGGAACAAAGGGTGTGAAGCACACACAGCCCCGGGTGACAAAGGGAGGGCATGAGGGTGGGGTGCTGCGCGCGCATGGGGCGTGGCCCGAGGCTAGGTGAGCTCGAAAAAACGTAGGAAATACGTACCAGTCCTCAGAGAAGCTGGGGATAGTCCTGGGTACGGAAACAGAAGTGTCGTCCCATCCCACAGCCGAGAAGGTGGGGAAAGAGGCGGAGACCGCGGAGGGGGAAACAAACGCCCTGCTGGGGCGGCAAAGGCGAGCGCAATGGCCCAGGAGCAGAGCCAGAGGTCATCTGCACTCCCGGGCCAGGTATCCGTGACCACCATCAGCGTACACGAAGGTACTTACCGCCTGGAACCAACTTGGAGGTTGTGGTCGGGTCCAAGCTCCACTTCATGCCACTTTTTTTTTTTTTTTTTGGTGGGTCAGGGAGGCGGCTCTGCCGCCAAAACCAAGAAAAGCCGGAGAGGGGAAGTGGTCTCCCGGCCCCTGCACACGACAGTTCTATGGAGTGGCGCCCCATCATCCGGCACCGCCTGTTCTCTAGAACTCTCCCTACCGTCACCTGCAGGAATCTGGTTTAAGACCCCGTTGCCTGTTGGAGGCACCAATACAGTCCCGCTGACCCGGGTAGACTCCTCACCAGACCTGCAAGCAGGACGCGTGTTGATCATCCCAGGAACTGCAGCCACATTTGGACTTCAGAGGCCGGGAGTGTGGGGGTCGCCAATGACCGGAGCGGCCATGGAATACCCACTAAACCTGCAGGGGGCCTCCTGTCCGACATTGGTGATGATGACCCCTGTCTGCGACTGACAGGGCACACCGTACCGGACCGCCCAGAAGTAGTTTAACGTCCCTCCCTGTGTCTCCACCGTCTGCCCATTGAGAGCTCGAGCAGAGACCACTATCCCACACCTTACAACAGGAGTAGAACCTGCTCCCAGAGGGCGCAGGAAGGGTAATGGGGACGACGTGAATGGTAAACTCCCCACGCCAGCCATGCGGCTATGCCGGCACTCTCAAGGGCGGGGGAGTCACGTGCTCGCGGTGTCCGGTGTCACCGACCACCTGGTTTAGCATCACTGGGCGAAACACCCTGGGGCTCCTGGAGGGACCGGGGGTTTTCCGCATCATCACCAGGGATCTCGGGTTAACAATCACTGGGCGGAATGCGAAAGGGCTCCAGCTCGTCATTGCCATGGCACCATACTTGCAGACCCGGCTAGAGCAGGCGACCAGGGGGGGTGGGGGTTAACTCATCATCACTGCGGCACCATACTTGCAGACCCAGCTAGAGAAGGCTATTACAGCCAGTCCCCAGCCATTAGAAACCCCTTGCGCACAGTGTGCAACATGCCCTCATACCCAAGATCTCTGACTAGGGAGGGCAGTTACGCCAGTCCCGGATAATTATGCAACCTCCTGCGCACCCAGAGCGATCACACCCTCATACCTGGTAGGTGGGTGCAACCGGCCCGGCCCGCAAGCCCGTGCGCTATGCGTCACTCAACCATGGTTGAGGAGAGGCTGGAATGGGTGGTGGTCCAAGGACCCCACCCGGGCATAATGGGGTACATGGGCGGAGGTCCATGGACACTGTTGTGCATCCAATGGCCTCCACCCGGGCAATATGCTGTCAGGGGCACAGCATGTCGTGCCCCCTCTTCAGCTGGGTGTCCGCGGACCTCCATGGAGGCCGCATGGTGTCAGCGTGGAACTCGAGGGAGCCTCGTGGGCAACCCAGAAATTCCAGAAAATTCAGTGAGCACTCTGGTGACCACTGGTGACCCCAGAGCGGACGTATCGGCTAAGGGGTCGTGCCCGCAGGCACCCAGAGGAGTTGCCAGAGCGGCAGCACCGACTGTGTTCTGATTCCCCAGGGGGCGGGGCGACGCTTTTTCAAGGCCGCCCAGCCTGGGTACCACTATTCTATGGAGGGAGGAGAGTCTCGGATACGGGGGGGCACGACCCCCACACCAGTTTCCTACCTGGTTGCTCACAAGCGCCCCGCCACTGCGATGAGCTGGCGGCCACAGGGCAAAAACTATGTACAGGAAAATTCTGCTAAAAGCAGAGGCTATACTATGTACCTATACGAGAGTGCAGACGTGGTCAGCCAAGCCCCAGGCGCGCAGCCCGGGGGATAAATAGCAGGCTTCCCGACGCCACGACTCACGAAAGTGACCGTGGCCAGGGGCCAGAGCCCAGGGTCATCTGTAACCCCTAGCCGCTTACCTTGACCACTCTCAGCCACCCTGTTGAGGATGTTGCCCGCCCGGACACCAGCATGGAGGTGGTGGTTGGGTCCAAGCTCCACTTCATGCCACCTACACTATGCGATGCCACCCACCTCACTGCTCTCCACTCCACCGCCCCCTGCAGTCTTGTAGCCGCGTGTTTGTAGTTTAGACGTTGTATTTAACCTTAGACTCGATGGGGAATGTCCCTCACTCGATGTCTCGATTATAGATGTACGTTATTGCGCCCCGCCTTGCTCGCTAAGAATCCCGATGCCCCACTCTTGCTCGCTCGCTCGCCTCGGCTCGTTGGACTTTGGACCTCAAGACTGTGTGGACCATTCCCCCGCCCTCACATGCTAACTCCCACCCGTAGCACCGCCGGGCTAGCCAGCTGGACCGAAACCCCGCTTCAGTCAGCCCCTTCGGTGTTGCACCTAGTCAGAGCGTTTACGCTGAGACAGATTGGGCGCCCATTGTGCTTTTGGGCAGTCGCTTGGGAATTAGGTCCAACAAGCCCGTAAGTCGTTGTATCCATTCCCTTCCCTCCCCTTCGGAGATTATATTCCCGCCGGCGCGCGTGGACGAGAGGAGAACCGAATTCCGTCGGCGAACGGATAAGCCTCAAGACCCTTTTCCCTTCCATTCTCTCGGCTTCCATCACATTAATCTCTATCAGAGATTAGCGGAATTACCGATTCCATCACACTGGTCATGAGAATCCCACCGATATTTTCACAAAACCACTTGGTAGGCTCAAGTTCATGAAGTTCCGGGATATGCTTGGACTACGTCTTTGACCAACGGGCTATCCCTGGACCGATGTACATCTAGGGGTCGCCCCTGATGGGCCGAGGGGGTCGTGTTGGATTGCTATGACGTATCGGTCCAGCCTCAGACTCGCCCCCGCCCCAGCCTCATCCTTGTCCCACTCCAGCCTCACCTTTGTCCGGCCACACTCCCAGTTTGTGGCCTACACGCCCAAGCCACACAACCACTATCTCTGTGCCACTATTTCCTGTTTGGGTCTGTCCTATTGTCCATATGTCTTCTGTGGTGTTTGCTCTTATCTGTAGGCCACACTGGCCAGCTTATTGTCTCAATCATGTATATAGGCGCAATGAGCGGAGGGGGCGAAAGATCCTCATGGTTCTCTTGCCCGCTCACTCACTGTGCTAGTCTAACAAATTTAGTCTTTGATAACACCTTGGCAACCTCAATCTTGAGCATCTGCCTTTCTAGGTCATTGTGACCAAGGTCTCGCTTCGTCGGGTTCAGGGCGGTCTTGTTACCAAATATCACATCCATGATATCACTGCATTTCGTTCCAGGGCTTGGTAGCACTCCATCCCTAAAGTATCCTCGGATGATCTTGTAAGTGCAAGGCGAGATGCCAGAGAGAGAAGTATGCTGTTCGGCCTTAGGGTCAGTGAGGTGCCACCATTTGTCTACCAAGTGTAACTTGCCCCGATAGCGTCCCGAGTAAGCACTGCTGAGCCTTTGAATAGGGGGGACATAGTCAACATGCTATGAAGATATAAGTATATGGGCAGTCGTGGCTGGAGAGTATTCACTTTTGCAAAGGCGTAGTGTGATCTGTGGGATCATAATTAGTTCGGTGGAAACCCCTTCCATTAAATGGTGACATACCATGAGTATTTCCTATGAAGAGGAGAGGGAAGCTTGTGTTCCCACCCAGAGTCCCTCCGAAACGGCTTTTACTTTCCAAGGACCACCCACTACAGGTATATAGAGGTGTCAAAAACGTAGATTCAAGGTTGGGGGACGACGACGTACACGCAACGAACGGCCATACTGAAAATAATGTCCGCCAGGCGAGTTTGAGTAGAGAACTGGTCATAAATACTTCTCACGAATGCGAGATCATCGGATATTGCACCAGAATCTGCACATTGGACAGAAATATCTGTGTCCAGTGACACGCCTGCGTGAGCCACTAAAGGGTGGCAGTCTTGACAAGTGACAGTAAGATTTCTGGTGATATTTGCAAGAAGAGTGTAGAGTTTGAGCCCATTCCCTTTCTCCAAATCTGAGTATGCTTCGAACAGCGGTGCCATGGTTTGGTATGGAAAGTAGAGGGAAACCCAGAGTGCACCAAGGGCAAACTTGCGATCGATCAAGACCATAGTTCCCACACCGTCATATAGGGTGACGACTTTGGTATGCAAAGACTCAATGATATTGTAAAATCGTTTCTCCACAGCCTCTGCGGTGGGTTCGTGGAGGGGACATTCTGTGGTACTGGCACATTGACTGGCTACGATGCTGATGACGGAGTCCATATCACGAACATCTCCGGTTTGGTTTCCTTGTGGAGAGTATGATCAATATTGATGACGTTTGATGTGGCGGGGAGCCCTACCTTTATACCAGTCATTTGCGTCTACGATCCCATCAACAAGGACATGTCCAACTTTGTCCTGAGTCGATCCAGGTGGACAGAAGAATAAAGAAATGCATCACGGAAGGCTTACTGGGAAGAGCGATGCGAACCTATCTACTGTATATATTAACGAAAGATGGTGACAGGTGACATAAATCGGTGATTGGCTCCAGCCTCTCGCTTAATAATTTTCTTCCCACACAGCCACCGAAAAACCACCGAAAAAATTTCCCCTTTCGTAAATTCCTTTTTAAACATGTAGATAAAAATGTAGATAAACGAGAAAATAGTGAAATAATAAATACATCCTATAGCGCATTTAGTATGATGAGCGTGAGCCTTACAACAAGGTCATAACTTGAAGAAATGAAAAAAATAATTCATAAAATCCATTTTAAATATCTAAATAATTAGGTAAACAACCAGAAATATATGACATGATATATTTATAATAATGAGCCAGTGTAATGAGCAACAGGCTTGACCAATGGCTATTGAATGCGGCACCACCTGCCACAGGCCTTGCCCGAGTCTTCAAGATTACGTTCTAGCAGCACTCAAACATTTCCAAACAATTATAATAATTGCTGATATGTAAGTGATTAGTCATGAGCAGAATACTGAAACTAATGCCTTTGTCTTTGGGATTATTCTATTACATTAACCACTGCACAGGAGAAACAAGCTATCTCAAGGGCTTAAAGACATCAGAATTGTGTTTAAAGAGGCCCAGCACATATTTTGTTGCTGTACTGTTTGCCTTCTGACACATTCCAACTCCTCATTCCAAATCTATCCCTGTTCCTTGCCTCCCACAGGTTGCACAGAACCAGAGCCACACCTATATACTGTACCTTTACCTTCATTGTCTCATCCATTATCACCACTGCACCCCTTGATCTCCTTTTCCCCACCACTATCACCTCCAGCTGTTGCTACTGCAGCCCCTCATGCAGCCTCACCCGCACCCAGTACCTTGAAAGCAGAGTAATCTTCCTTGCCATTGACTCCCTCTGTTTGATCATGATTCTGGCCAGAACATGAGAATGTACCTTTTCCTTTGCCAGTGGCAGACCCTGATTCCAACTATGAACCTGCTGTGGATCTATGATCTGCTTCAACTCAATTACCTGTTTATGGTCAACCACCCAGAGGATGACCAAGGGCACAAGCTAGGGCACAAGCTAGGGCACAAGCAAGGAGGCTGCAAAGGGGCAAGGTCAAGGCAATGCACTGCACTGCACAATCCTACATACATCCTGCATCTAAATGTGCCAGTATTCCATACAATAATGCATGGCCACCCCACAGGTTGTCAGATTTTGTTTGCTCCTTCTGCCATGCTGAACACTGGGTAGAAGAGAGGCAGCAGAGTTCAACCATTAATAATTCTGTCTTACACTTTGTTGTCATGATACCTCCTATTGCAAGATACTTAAGAATGGCCTCAAAGCAGAGTTTCTCACACAGGTTGCTGTGATTTGGGATGAAGTTCCAATGCAGCATAGATGTTGCATGGGAGCAGTAGATTGCACTCTGAAGGGTATCCCTGACACTATCAGGCCTTTGGGTGGTATTGTGGTGCTTTAGGAAGGGGACTTCAGGCAGTGGTTGAGAAAGGCAGTAGGTCAAATATTGCATATGCATATATCCAATACTCATACCTGTGGCAGCACTCCATTTGACTCAAGACATGCAGCTTGGGTAGAGGAAGGCTTGAAGAGTCTTCTCCATGCAACTTATGTATTTCTAATCCTCAGCCAAGGCAATCAAGGTATTCCACAGAGAGAACAATCTTTACTAATTGCAATGAAACAGTGGATGGGCACAACCACAGCATTCTTGCCAAGCCCTCAGGGGTCACCCACACCTTTGCAGGGTATGACAAGGTTGTCCATGAGACTCAGAAAAGGCAAGGGCACTGTGCTGATTTGGATACAGGCTATGCTCCCAAATACCCACAGGCTCTGACACCAAATGGCTTTCCAAAGGCAAACTTGGCACTCAAAGTGGGATGCCCGGTGATGCTGCTGCACAACTGGGATCCTTCCCAAGGTCTTCACAATGGAACAAGGCTACTGATTGCTTACCCCTCCACATATGTCCTTGAAGGCTGCATTTTGGGAGATGAGCCTAAGTGTTCATTCCTTGCATCACCCAATACTCATGGAAGAGTGACACTACTTTCATCATTGCACACTGTCAATTCCCAGTTAGCCTGCCCTTTGAAATGACAACCAACAAAAGCCACAGACAATCTGTCAAGCATGTAAGGATTGAACAATATATTTCTATCTTCACACACAGCTAACTCTATGTTGCACATTCAAGGGCCACTGCTATATGTTCTATTTCCACAAGGGGAAGCAGGGACTCAAACCTGGAATGTAGTGTATCCAGAAGTGCTACTGACATAATATTGAATATATGTACATTGGACATAGTGATGAAGGTCAAAAACTGCTGTCCATTGAACACCTATACCACTACCAGTTATATACTAGAGCCACAAGAAATGTAAGAGCAATACCACAAGCCACAAGAAGACAACAGAAGACAAATGAAATGGAAGGCAAGACTGATGCTCAGTTCACAGCATACCTATCTCCAACACATAGACATGAATCTGCCCTTGGACAAAGGTTAACAGTTTCGCTTGCAAAACCTCGGACAGATACTTGTATGAACAAAGCAAATTAGACTCATATCAGTTGGGATTGATATAGTACATACGTCATTCCCAGTACAGAACCATAGCTCAGACCCCAGTATTGAAGTTTTTCTATGATGCCAAAATCAGTGTGATGAACAATTCATCTGAACCAACGAACCTTGACCCAAGGCCTCTATAATACTGAGCATGTCATGTGCAGCAGCCGCAGTCCCAACATATGGGGCTATACTGGCCTCCTTATCAGCGATTAGTTTATTGTTAAGCTTCTCGATGGCAATGATCCGTGGCAAGGCCCCGACTGAATCGCTCGGTGTTGGAGTATCGAGGTTACGAATACCCCATACTTGTCTTTGGAGGCGTTCACCCCTGAACGCATCAATTCCTGGTGTTGTCCTGCCGACTCCTGTATGTGGAATAAGTCCCCCGATCCGAGAGTATAAACCACGGACTTGATTACTTGCCTCTAGGATCGAAACCGATGATGTCGTAATCAGTTCCGACAAGCGTTTGAGCCAATGAGCCCAACGCCAAAACAAGATCAACACCTGAACCACCAGGACCACCAGGATTAACCAAAATTGGGCCGCGATATGCTGGATCAGAAGTAGATATATTCGCTGGAATCTTGAGTAGAGCGATAGCTAACTCGTCGCCTTGCGGGTTTGCGTAGTCGAGGGGTACCTGAGGAATGAGTGAGGTTGTGATAGAGTTCGTCGAGTAATATTATACCTTCAGCCTCGCACAAAAGTTCGTTTCATAACAAGGGGCCCAGTCGATACTATAGCTGGGGGAGATCTAACACAGGGTTAGTCCCCTGCATACCGAAACTCAGGAAACGCACGTTATCCCAATCAAAATCATCCTTTGGGCACACCAATCCTGAGGGCGCCTCTTAAGCAGACGTGAGAGTGAGATAGAGCGGGATAAGCGAGACTCCATGAAGAAGTAGAGTTGGTTTCGAGAGAAAAACCATTGGCGATCAAGCAGGGTAGAGCCAAACTGGGGACGTGAAACCCAACCGTCCACTGTAAGTACATCTATTTTTTATAGTGCCGAGCGTACCATCCAGGCTTGCCTTGCAATGTCGTTGACGGAACCTATTCGGCCACTCACGGGAACCAGGGTGGTTCCCGCTTCATTATCGGGCATTATCGGGACGTCAATTCCCGCAGCGGGGAACACCAAATGCATATGGACTGGCCTAATTGGAAAAGAGCTGCTGTCTTCTGTTGTTCCACTCTGTATTTAATTTCGTGCTTGGCTGCGTTCGCAGAACGCCTAGAAGGACAACGTTGGTAAAGAGGCGGTCACTAACCACTCATGCATTGTTCGGTAGGCGATATGACAGCGGCCTGACAGGTCTGTAACAGGTGTCAAGTTGGAAGCCACCGGTAAGTCACCGGAGTTAGATGCCGGTATATAACGTCTCTTTCATTTCCAGACCCTCCTATCCCGACGTCCCAACTCACGCTCTCTATTTTGGGTTCATTAATTCCGCCTCCATTCCGCAGCTCGCGCCGCCGCCTCCCCAAATTCGATCCGTTAACTCACGAATACAAAGCGCTCCGCCAATCAGTCTCAGCATCCTATCATGACTACCTAGACGTATTCAGCAAGAGTAAAGATACAACATTGCCTCCACGTCGTACTTACCACCATAAGACCGAACTAGAGGATGGCGCGACGCACCCTTTATGTTAGACGACAACCTCGCAAACTACTTCATTCGCCCTTCGCAGTCGCCGTCCGGCGCCCCTATCCCCTTCATCAAAACGAAGCACAGCTCGCTCCGCCTTAGTGTTGGTCCCTTCCGTATTAATCAGATTACTCGGAAGGTCCCCTACTTCTTACCGCTAATCCCAGACCTCCTCGACTGTCTGCGCGCGGCGCACCTCTTCTCGAAGAACGACTTACGGGGAGCCTACAACCCCATCCGCACCAGATACAGTACTTATGAGTTTCAAGTTGTGCTCATGAACGCCCCAGCATCGTAGCACATTATTAATCATTCACTCGCAGGCCGACCGGGGAGCACTTCGTTGGATTGAGTATGCAAAGAGGCAGTCAGTCAAGAGGTTAGGTGGATAGATGATCTCACCAGACATGAGAACCGTCGAAGATGCCCGAAAAGGACTGGAAAGCGCAGCCCTTCAGTCAAACCGTTACTGGATACTCATCTGTTGGAAACGAGGACCGGTTCTAGATGTCAGACATTTCAGGTTGAACTCAAATATCAGCTGGTCGCATACCGGCCATAGGTAGGCCGAGGATATGAGAAATTGCTCTTTACTAACTAGACCTGTGAGGCATCATATCTGTATGTCCAAACCAAGAAGCTGCTAGGACCCTTCATGTTGACATTAAGTGAATAGTGTTGTCAAAAAATGCGTGGCCTGGTGCACCTAGCAATGGTACAAGATGGCTCTTCTGGACAGCCTACAATCCTCAGAAAATAGAATGGCACATTCAAATCACAGAACTGTGCAGTGTCACACCGATACTCCAAACGCATGACGGAATTTAGTCTTTGATAACACCTTGGCAACCTCAATCTCGAATACCCGCTTTTCTAGGTCATCGTGACCAAGGGCTCGCTTCGTCGGGTTCGGGGCGGTCTTGTTTTTTTTTTGGGGGGGAAAGGGAGGGAATGCGTCATGCACCATCGCGCCTGGGCGCGGATGTGGAGGACTCCATCAGGGCTCGCCAAGTTGGCATAAGGCCTTTGGACGGGAGTGCCCTGTGTCCTACCCCCTAAAACCCCCCTTCGCCGGTGTTCCGGCTGCATCCCGTTATGTGAAGTTGGTTTGTGACCCGCTAACGGGTCAAACTTGGTCAAACTTTCCGCAATCTTCGGAGTTCCTGGTATGGAATGCGTCACATTCCAGCATTTCTATGAATTCCTTTAGTATTAGCTGTGTCATCTCGTTAAGGTTTTTATCGGTGTTTGTGCCCTCAAGGCGCTTACTGTTGTCAGGGATAATCTGATGTTCCTGGTTTTTTATATTGATCTGCGGTCCGGGTTCCGATGGGCGCTTAGTTTCGTCAGGTTTTTGGGGAGGCTCCCCAGCTTGCGCTTACGTGTACACTGAAATTTTCAGTAATGTGTAGTGCGTTTACTACTTCCTCTCGCTGGCCTGGGGCTTCGATACATGATTTCTCATGTTGTATTGGTGTAGTAGGGTTTAATTCATTAAGCCGGTTTCAGGGGCCCCGCGGTCTAGGGCTGGGGTGAGGGTGTGGTTCTATAAGCTCGTCTATATGTGAGTTAAGTCTCGTTATCTTTCTAGTGTGTCTGGTACAGGGATCATGCCGAGGAAGGAGCCCCGGCTCTCGTGGTCATGCCGGAGAATGAGCTCCGGCTCTCGTGGTCATACCGGAGAATTGAGCTCCGGCTCTCGTGGTCTTTCTGTACCCCCCTCCAGATCCGGGGTACTCTAAAGAGTGATCACCTTGCGGTCTCACGCTCACCCACGCGTCCATCCTAGGATGTTCGGAAGTGGTGACCATTTCGGAGGGGGGGAGGAAGGGCCCGACGTGGTCAGGTCCAAGCCCCCGGGGGCGGTCTTGTTACCAAATATCACATCCGTGATATCACTGCATTTCGTTCCAGGGCTTGGTAGCACTCCATCCCTAATGTATCCTCGGATGATCTTGTAAGTGCAAGGCGAGATGCCAGAGAGAGAAGTATGCTGTTCGGTCTTAGGGTCAGTGAGGCTCCACCGTCTGTCTACCAAATGTAACTTGCCCCAATTGCGTCCCGAGCAAGTACCGCTGAGCCTGTGAAGAGGGAGGACATGGTCAATGCGCTATGAAGACGTAAGTATATGGGCAGTCTCGGCTGGTAGAGTATTATATTCACTTTTGCATAGGGGTAATATAATCTGTGGGATAATAATTAGTTCGGTGGAAACCCCTTCCATAAAATGGTGACGTACCATGAGTATTTCCTATGAATAGGAGTGGGAAGCTTGTATTCCCACCCAGAGTCCCTCCGAAACGGCTCTTGCTTTCCAGAGACCACCCACTACCAGTAGATGGAGGTGTAATAAGTGTAGGTTCAAGCTGGAATGTTTGACGGACGACGACGCACACGCAACGAATGGCCACACCAAAAACAATGTCCGCCAGGCGTGTTTGAGCAGAAAACCCGTCATAGATACTTCTCACGGATGCAAGATCATCGGGTGTCGCACCAGAATCTGCACATTGGATAGAAATATCCGCGTCCGGTGACGCGCCTGCGTGAGCCACTAAAGGGTGGCAGTCTTGACAAGTAACAGTAAGATTTCCGGTGATATTTGCAAGAAGAGTGTAGAGTTTGAGCCCATCCCCTTTCTCCAAATCTGAGTATGCTTCGAACAGCGGTGCCATGGTTTGGTATGGAAAGTAGAGGGAAAACCAGAGTGCATCAAGGGCGACCTTGCAATCGACCAAGACCATAGTTTTCACACCGTCATATAGGGTGACGACCTTATCACGCAAAGACTCAATGATATTGTAAAATCGTTTCTCCACAGCCTCTGCGGTGGGTTCGTGGAGGGGACATTCTGTGGTACCGGCACATTGACTGGCTACGACGCTGATGACAGAGTCCGTGTCGCGAACGCCTCCGGTAATGTTTCCTTGTGGAGAGTATGATCAATATTCATGACGTTTGATGTGGCGGGGAGCCCTACCTTTGTACCAGTCATTTGCCTCTACGATCCCATCAACAAGGATACGTCCAACTTTGTCCTGAATTGATTCGGGTGAACAGAGGAAGAAAAAAATTCATCACGGGGGACTTACCGGGAAGAGCGATGCGAACCTATATAAACAAAGCAAATTAGCCCCATGTCAGTATGGGTTGATATAGTACATACGTCATTCCCAGTACAGAACCATAGCTCAGACCCCAGTATTGAAGCTTTTCTATAATGCCAAAATCAGTGTGATGAACAATTCATCTGAACCAACGAACCTTGACCCAAGGCCTCTACAATACTGAGCATGTCATGTGCGACAGCCGCAGTCCCAACATATGGGGCTATACTGGCCTCCTTATCAGCGATTAGTTTATTGTTAAGCTTCTCGATGGCAATGATCCGTGGAAGGGCCTCGACTGAACCGCTCGGTGTTGGAGTATCGAGGTTACGAATACCCCATACTTGTCTTTGGAGGCGTTCACCCCTGAACGCGTCAATTCCTGGTGTTGTCCTGCCGACTCCTGTATGTGGAATAAGTCTCCAGGTCCGAGAGCATAAACCACCGACCTGATTACTTGCCTCTAGGATCGAAACCGATGATGTCGTAATCAGAACCGACCAATGTTTGAACCAACGAGCCCAACCCCAAAGCAAGGTCGACACCCGAACGACCAGGGCCACCAGGATTAACCAGAATTGGGCCGCGGTATGCTGGATCAGAGGTAGATATATTCGCCGGAACCTTGAGTAGAGCGATAGCCAACTCGTCACCTTGGTGGTTTGCGTAGTCAAGGGGTACCTGAGAAACGAGTGAGGTTGTGATAGAGTTCGTCGAGTAATATTGTACCTTTAGCCTCGCACAAAAGTTCGTTTCATAACAAGGGGTCCAGTCGATACTATAGCTAGGGGAGATCTATCGCAAGGTTAGAGTCCCCTGCATACAGAAACTCGGAAATCTCACGCTATCCCAATGAAAATCATCCTTTGGGCACACCAATCCTGAGGGCGCCTCTTGAGCAGACGTGAGAGTGAGATAGAGCGGGATAAGCGAGACTCCATGAAGAAGTAGAGTTGGTTTCGAGAGAAACCCCATTGAGGAACCAAGGAGGGTAAAGTCAACTGGGGATGTGAAACCACCCATCTACTGTATTTTTATAGTGCCGAGTGTACCATCTAGGCTTGCATTGTGATGTCGTTGAAGGATTCCATTCGGCCACCCACAGTGGTTTATTCGGGGACAGAGAACACGCCGAGTCCAGCATCGGGGAACCAACGTCAAATGAATATGGGCTGGGCCGATTGGAAAAGAGCTGCCGTATACTCTTGTTCCACTCGGTAATTGATTTCGTGTTTGGCTGCGTTCGCGGAACATCTAGAAGGACAACGTTGGTAAAGAGGCGGTGGCTAATTTGGCTGGCTGTGGCTGACTAGATGTTGGAATATTGGTTCCGCCATGAAACGCCATCCGGCAGAACACAGCGGGAGGTTGCACGTGATGCTCCGGCATCACTGGGGGTCAGTCGATGTTCTGCGTGAACATTCGCCCCACGGACTTTTGTTTTCGCTCCGCAGCCCCCGGGTTTCATACTTAATAGCTTGTGTTTGATCGATCTCTGCTCAGCGTTTGGTTTATTCACCGCTGAGCAGTAAGTATATGATTGTTTAGTTATTACTTCTTTTGCTTATATGCCTGTAGTCGAATACCTACAGGTAAATACATATAGCGTTTGGTTTATTCACCGCTGAGCATCGAATACCTACAGCGTTACCTGCTGTTACTAGAAACTCTTGTGGTGGAACGCCCGTCATCCGTACTTTGTACTACGATCTAACGCAGTACATTGTAGGTGTCGTTCGTGCGATGTTGTATGCGCACAGCGCTTTCATGGGAGGAATGTGATCGGCGCCTTTGACTAAGAAGGCCGGTTCCCGTGGCCGAGATACGTTGTCGATAACAAAGGGGAGGTGAGTTAGGATTGATGAAGCGCCGATCCATGAGCGTCGCGATGTTGCGATGCTAGCAGGAGGCCCATTTGTATCTTGCATCGCAAGTTCAACAGTCGTGGTACCACGAATGACAATACAGTTCTCTCGATTCGGCGATCAGTATGAGGATTTCCGCTGCATACCGTCAAGTCAAGTCAAGAACGGGAACAGCCTTGGTGGTGGCAGTGAGTATGAGTACGAGTGTTGCCTTTTGGCAAAAGATCCAGCTTCCCGTCGACCGCACTCTCACATATGGCAAGTCGAATTGCTTAACAGAACGTGTACTAATGGTTCAACAACGTAGTTGGATGCAGGCCTCAACGCCGCGCGCCGATTCTTGTGTCCTATCGATCCCTTGTATTCGGCCTTCGGGGTTTGATCAACAAATCCAAATTAAAGGGTGTTGTATATGAAACCTCTACTCTCTTTGGCCCGAACCGGTACAGTTCAAAATCGCGACTATCTCCAGCGCTACACTAGTAGTCTCAATCTAAAATGGGTGGCGGAACCTAGCCTGCGCCTGCGATGATAAGACTCTCCCGGCCTCGATTATCTGCTCTTCTAAATCTAAATCACCAAGTTCAAGCGCTCGTTTCGTCGTCGTGGCGGCGGACTTGTTGTGACTGTTACTGGTACCGAACACTTCTTCGGTAATATCACCGCAAATCGTTCCAGGACTCGGTAGTATTCCATCCCTCAAGTACCCTCGGGCAGCCATATAAGTGCAGAGGGAAGTGCCGGACAAAGAAGTATGCTCTCGCCCCCAGTTAGCCATATTATATTGGATAAGTACAACTACTTGCCTCAATGGCGTCATGAGTGAGCACTGCTAAGCCGTTGAAGAGCGTAGACATCGTCAACGCGCTGTGAAGACTATATGGTTATGAGCAGATTGACTTGGACCAAGAGTATTTACCTTTGCAAGGGTGTAATATTATCTATGAGGCAGTAATTAGTAGGTGAAAATATCTCATAAGCGGTGATATACCATGAGTGTTTCCTATGAATAGGAGTGGGAAGCTTGTGTTCCCGCCAATAGTCCCTTCGAAACGACTGTTGCTTTTCAAAGATCATCAACTACAGGTAAGTAGATTAATTGTCAGAAAATGAGGTTAAACAAGCTGGACGGGTTTGGAAGGAACGACATACACGCAACGAACGGAGAGGGAGAGAGCAGTTTCCACCGTGCGCGTTCGAGCAGAAAGGGCGTTATAGATGCCCCTCAGGAATACGAAATCATCGGGAATTGGACCTGAATCTGCGCATTGAATAGAGGTATCGGCGTCCGGTGAAGCGCCCGGATCAGCTACCGTCAAAGGGTGGTCAGTCTTGACAAGTGAGGGTGGAATCTGTGGTGGAATTTGCAAGGGAGTGGTAGAGTTTAGGCCCTTCCCCTTTCTCTAGATCGGACATTGCATCGAATAGTTGCCCCATCGAGGTGTATGGAGAGTAGACAGCCGCCGCGAGGGCAGCCAGTGCGAATTTACGATCGATGTAGACCATGGTTTCCACCCCGTCATACAAGGTGACGAGGTTAGTACGCAAAGACTCGAAGATATTGAATAATCGTTTCTCCACGTCCTCCCCGGTGGCTGCATGGAGAGGACAACTTGTGGTAGTGGCACATTGCTTAGCGACGATGCTGATGATAGAGTCGGTATCGCGGAAAGTTTCGGTGTAGTTTCCTTGAATTAGTGTGTCATTAACGATACTCAACAGTACGAGGGCGTAGTTATATACCTACCTTTATACCAGGCATTTGCGTCTGCGACGCCATCGACAATCACACGCTTGACTTTGTCCTGAATACGATTCGGGTGAACAGGGGAAGTCACAGAATTCGAGTTCGAACTCTTACTGGGAATAGCGACGCGAACCTGCCGTGAAGAATATACGACTCCTGTCTCGAGATCGAGAGAAAGGCTATTATTGGCGACTCGGAGAAGGTAAAGACTCAGAGGGTAAAGGGAGCACCGAGAATCCTCACCCCACTTGTCGCAGTGGATTTATAATGAGTTGGGCGCCTCGCTGGCCATTTCTCTGGGTCCCGTGGCAGACGCAGGTGCAGACGCAAACACGAGAAGCAAGAAGCAAGAAGTGAAGATCGGCAAAGAGCGGCCCGAGCTGCTGTAAAATGCACTTAAGCGAGGCGGCAGACTGCGACGAGAAGGCCCACCGGCAAGCCCCATGTATCCACACAGCGGCGTGACAGATCCGAGACCGCTGTCAAGTTAGAAGTCGCCGGTAAGTCACCACAGTCAGATTAGATGACAGCTTAATTGGACAGCCTATTTCTGATTCAGCCCCAACATATTAACACTGCTAAGGTCGAAAATTTTCATTTCTGGACCCGCTATTCGTCTCTCATCCCGACTGCCTAACTCTCACACATCCTCTACTCTCTATTCCGGCCGGCTTCATTAATCCCCTCCATTCGCGCTCGCCGCCTCCCAAAATCGATCTATTAACTCATGAATACAAAGCGCTCCGCCAATTAGTTTCAGTATCCTATCATGACTACCTGGACGTATCTAACAAGAGTAAAAGTACAACACTTCCTCCACATCATACTTATGACCATAAGTTCGAACTAGAGGACGGTGCGACGCCCCCTTTCGGGTCCATTTGCTCCCCCTCCGAGGTCGAGCAGCTGGCCCTTCGCGAGTTCTTAGCCGACAACCCCGCAAACTACTTCATTCGCCCTTCGCAGTCGCGGTCGGTGCCCCTCTTCTCGATTTTTCGGATTTTTTTATCATTATCATTTAACGATACGACTACATGGCTCCTAAGTATCAATTCTAGACGTCAGAAATTTTCATTTTGAAATTTAATTTCTTATAAATTTTATCTAACGATGCGACCACAAGGCCATAGTTCGTTATCTGAAGTGTAATCTGATACCTGGTCCGAGCTGACCTCTCATCTGACTACGTTGACTTACCGGTGATCTGTCATTAATTCCTCCCACCAGATTATGAGTCATTAGCATCAAGTGTAGAATGCTTTGTAAAATGCTGGCAATATTTCATTCACTATAAATCAGATAATACATGTCCGGTGACATTGAGATTCTTTGCTCTGCCTTTGTTCTTCCAACGATTTCATTGCGGCCGGACGAGCCATTCATGGAACGAAGTCATTATTTCGTCCATACCGAGGACATGTGAGTCGCTCACTCGTCCCTACCAAATCTTAACGATCGTAATTCCATTTCGAGTGGCCGAGCCCCACGCTTCCATACCAGCAACGTGCCTCCTTCGCGAGTGTCGGGGCCAAGGGAGAATGGAGATCTAATTCGCCCACCAAAGCTTCTCGAGGGGCACGTGTTTGGTTCCGTCCGGTCTGCACTTACGGTCCAATCTGCGCTTACGGGCAGTACGACATGAGACGGCTGTGTGGTCTGCCAGGCCACGCGCGTGCGGCGAGCGAGTCGGCCCATGGCAAACTTTGACTCCTGCCATTTCCCACTGCACTCGAACGAATCTTTGACCAATCACCCAAATCTACCCAGACCCACATCTATCATTCTTCGTGGATTCTGACTTCGCCGTCTGCATCCCGCGCTACATTACCTCGACCTCATCCTCCCTCGTCCCGTCCACTTTATACAAAAGCGATCATCTGCTGCCTTGGGACAAAATCTATCAGATGCCACGTCGTCCCACAGCCCATTTTTTCCCTGTAGAAATATTCTCCGAAATCTTTCTATACACCGTCCAAGACGATCGGCACTCTCAAACGAATTTGATACTTGTGTGCCGACATTGGCGTGATATTATGCTTTCCACTCCGGGCATCCACTCTCAATTGAGGATCTACGGTTGGACGGAGAAGAAAGATGTCGAGAGGTTTGGGAGCAGATGGATCCTTGATGTGACTGCTGATACACAACATTTGGAACCCGATACATATGGTCGGATCCGTTTCGATCCAGTTAAATTTCATGCATGCTTTATGGCTGCAGCCGAGGCAGCATCCAGATGGCGCTCGCTATCACTTCTTTCACTTCCACCTCCTGGAGAATACAATGATTTGAAACTTCAGCATCCTTTCCAGCGTCTTGAGTCGTTCAAACTCGCTGCAAGTTGCGAACTTGGCAACTTCCTGCAGCCACTTGTCACCGCAATCACTACGACTGTCACCCCACGCTTTACTGTGATGGAGGTCTTTCACCCTGATGCTGCACTCCACTTTGTGCGACCTGCTCACTTTCAAATCTTCTCATCCCTCACAACCCTCAGACTTATTTGTCGCAGGATGCAGAATCCTGTCGATATCGATATTCTCCCCTCCCTTCATAAGCTGGAGATATTTGAGGCTCACTATCTTTCCCTCCCGATTTCTCCACCGGCCATTGATCTTCCTCTGACTCAGAGTCTCCGTATTTTGCATCTGAAGTCTGTCTCTGTCCAATGGATGACAGGTCAGATATTTCCTGCCCTAGAAGAATGCTCTATCATATTCCCACACCACGCTGATGCTCTCCAGTCTATGTATATGCCTTCCTGTTCGATTCTGAAATATGACTCGAATAACCTTCGCGCCCTTGAGCATTTTCATTATCTCTCAGTGGTTAGATTGGAGGTAAAGTGTGGGCAATGGAGGACCTGGAGGGGGAATCTGCAGCTCGCCGCTTTGCATCACATTTTTGCTGCTCGGAGTCTGACCTGCCTGCATCTGGAAATCAAATGCAGTGAGCGGCTTTTGGCTTATATGCTGAGACTTGCCCCAGCTTTAGAAGAGCTATGGCTAGGGCTTTCCAATCCCTATGCACTGAGCAGCGCATTCTTCCTGGCAGTTGCTGCTGGAGGGCGTAATTCAAGTGCGGTGTCATCAAGCCAGGCCGTTGTACAGCTCTGTAGGCAACTGAGGAAGCTTCATTTGCACTACAAAAGATGGTCGAGAGGCGCAGAACGAAATGTACTCATCCCGGCCTTTGGTGCTATTATGGCATCACATCCGCCAGAGGAACAAATTTTCTCATTTCAGTTGAGCTTTGGTGAAGGGTCAGAATTGCAGGAATGGATCATTCATGAACCGCTAGCGAGATTCAATGTTAAATTAGACAGGAACAGGACCTTCATTGGTGTTTCAAGCCCACATGGCATAATTCCTTTATCCAGAGCTCCAGTGGGTAATGGGTATGATCGTCTTACAGGGTTAGAATACCCTCCACTCCCTAAGGAGTTGGAATATATTTCAACTTATGAGCCTTTGAAGCTTTCCGTTGATTACTTCTTTTCCTTCTATGGCCTCAAAGAAGTGAGGATGTATAATTTATTCCTGGAAATTGGGTCAAACACACCATTTTCACCCAAAATGCCCCTTTTCCATACGCTCAAGGTCCTTGCTATGCACACCAATCTATCGTCACCCTTTGCTGGTCAAACATTCCACAAGCTTGAGAGATACGGGGGAAGATTCGATAGATGTTCTTATGATCCAGGACAGGGCCTGTTGACAGAAATGCCTCTCTGCACTAGATTGGCTGCGACTCTACCCAGACTTGCTACTTTGAAACTTCCACAGATCCATGAATTAGTTGTACAGGGTTATCGTAATGACCACGATTACTACTTCTGGATAAAGCATATCGCAGTCAATGCAAATTTGTCAGGATTGAAGCTCCTGCATCTAAGCGGTGATGGTTCTGATTGGTGGCCATATACTACTATTATCAGTATTCTTAAATCGCTACCAGTTCTGGAAACCCTGGTTCTTTCTAGCACATTTCTTCCTGCATCATCTGTCTTATTCTTTGAGTGCTTTCTCCCAATGAACACACAAGTGACTTCTGGAGTGAATCGGTTGGGTTTAGAGGATCAAATTTTCGGAGTACTTTGCCCTAGGCTGGAGAGTTTGAAGATTGAAGGTATTCGGCTCACTGACCAGCGGAAGCTGATGCCCGTTCTCAAAGATATCGTCACTTTGCGTGCTATTATTGGGTCTCCTTTGAAGAGCTTCACCTTTTATCTTTATTTTCGGGGTCGCAAAAAGTGGGAACTGATCGGGAGGGATGGGAGTTTTATGATGGAAGAGGTTGTTCCGGCTGAGGAATTTCAACTTGACATTTGACCTGAATAGTGCTGGCCTAAGAAATGTAATCACCATGCTTAGAATGATATCAGAAGTATGTGGGAAACCGGTCACCTTCACAGGTGTGCAGATGAAATAAGAGGTTATCAGCTGGTCGCATACCATAGGTAGACACATGGGAGACCAAGGATATGCAAATTTACTCTTTACTAACTAGAATTGTAAGGCATTGTAGGTCCAAACCCAGGAGCCCCTAGGACCTTTCATGTCGATCCATCAGACACATTAAGCGAATAGTATTATTATTATCAAAAGTGGGTGGCGTGGTGCACTTAGAAATGGTACAAGGCGGCTCTCGTGGACAGCCTATGATCCATCAAACAGAGCTGTGCAGTATCACACCTATAGTCCAAATGCATGACGTAATTTAGTCTTTGATAACACCTTGGCAACCTCAATTTCGAATATCCGCGTTTCTAGGTCATCGTGACCAAGGGCTCGCTTCGTCGGGTTCGGGGCGGTCTTGTTACCAAATATCACATGCGTGATATCACTGCATTGCGTTCCAGGGCTCGGTAGCACTCCATCCCTAAAGTATTCTCGGATGATCTTGTAAGTGCAAGGAGAGAAGCCAGAGAGAGAAGTATGCTGTTCGGCCTTAGGGTCAGGAGGCGCCACCATCTGTCTACCAAATATAACTTGCCCCGATAGCGTCCCGAGTAAGCACTGCCGAGCCTTTGAAGAGGGGGGACATGGTAAATGCGCTATGAAGGTATAAGTATATGGGCAGTCTTGGATGGAGAGTATTCACTTTTGCAAGGGCGTAATATTATCTGTGGGGTAATAATTAGTTCGATGGAAACCCCTTCCATAAAATGGTGACGTACCATGAGTATTTCCTATGAATAGGAGTGGGAAGCTTGTGTTCCCACCCAGAGTCCCTGTGAAACGGCTCTTGCTTTCCAAGGACCACCCACTACAAGTATATAGAGGTGTCAGAAATGTATGTTCAAGTTGGAAAGGTTGGGAGACGACGACGTACACGCAACGAACGGCCAAGCCGAAAATAATGTCCGCAGCGTGTGTTTGAGCAGAAAACCCGTCATAGATACTTCTCACAGATGCAAGATCATCGGGTGTCGCACCAGAATCTGCACATTGGATAGAAACATCCGCGTCCGGTGACGCGCCTTCGTGAGCCACTACGGGGTGGCAGTCTTGACAAGGAGCAGTAAGATTTCCGGTGGTATTTGCAAGAACAGCGTAGATTTTGAGCGCGTTCCCTTTCTCCAAATCTGAGAATGCTTCGAACAGCGGTGCCATCGATCAAGACCATAGTTTTCGCACCGTCATATAGGGTGACGACTTTAGTACGCAAAGACTCAATAATATTGTAAAGTCGCTTCTCCACAGCTTCTGCGGTGGGTTCGTGGAGGGGACACTCTGTGGTACCGGCACATTGACTGGCTACGACGCTGATGATAGAATCTGTATCGCGAAGTGCTCCGGTATGGTTCCCTTGTGGAGAGTAGGATCAATATTGATGACGTTCAATATGGCGAGGAACACTACCTTTATACCAGTCATTTGCGTCTACAATTCCATCAACAAGGATACGTCCAACTTTGTCCTGAATTGATTCGGGTGAAGAGTGGAAAGGGAAATGCATCACGGAGGACTTACCGGGAAGAGCGATGCGAACCTATATGAACAGGGTAAATTAGACTCATATCAGTAGGGATTGATATAGAACATACGTCATTCCCAGTACAGAACCATAGCTCAGACCCCAGTGTTGAAGTTTTTCTACGATGCCAAAATCAGCGTGGTGAACAATTCACCTGAACCAACGAACCTTGACCCAAGGCCTCTACAATACTGAGCATGTCATGTGCGGCAGCTGCAGTCCCAACATACCGGGCTACCCTGGCTTCCTTATCAGCGATTAATTTATTGTGAAGCTTCTTGATGGCAATGATCCGTGGCAGGCCCTGGACTGAATCGCCTGATGTTGGAGTATCGAGGTTCCGAAGACCCCATACTTGTCTTTGGAGGCGTTCACCTCTGAACGCGTCAATTCCTGGTGTTGTCCTGCCGACTCCTGTATGTAGAATAAGTCTCCCGGTCCAAGAGTATAAACTACGGACTTGATTACTTGCCTCTGGGATCGAAACCGATGATGTCGTAATCAGCACCGACAATTGTTTGAACCAACGAGCCCAACTCCAAGGCAAGATGAACACCTGAGCCACCAGGACCACCAGGATTAACTAAAATTGGGCCGCGATATGCAGGATCATAGGTAGATATATTCGCCGGAACCTTGAGTAGAGCGATAGCCAATTCGTCGCCTTGGGGGTTTGCGTAGTCAAGGGGTATCTGAGGAATAAGTGAGGTTGTGACACAGTAGTCAAGTAATATGGTACCTTCAGCCTCGCACAAAGTTCGTTTCATAACAAGGGGTCCAGTCGATACTATAGCTAGGGGAGATCTAACACAGGGTTAGAGTCCACTACATACAGAAACTCGGAAATCCTACGCTATCCCAATCAAAATCATCCTTTAGGTACACCAACCCTGAAGGCACCTCTTGAGCAGACGTGAGGGTTAGATAGAACGTGATAAAAGAGACTCCATAAAGAAGTAGAGTTGGTATCGAGAGAAAACCTATTGGCGAATCAGGAGGGTAGAGCCAAACTGGGGACGTGACACCCACCAATCGACTGGAAGTACATCTATTTTTATAGTGCCGAGCGTACCACCCAGGTCTGCATTGTTCCGTTGTTAACGGAATCCATTCGGCCACCTACAGTGGCTCCCGCTTCATAATCGGGGACAGAGAACAACGCGCCGAGTCCGGCTGCAGGGAACATCAAATGCATTTGAACTGGCCTAATTGGAAAAGAGTTTCCGCCTTCTATTGTTCCACTTTGTAATTAATTTCGTGCTTGGCTGCGTTCGCAGAACTCTAGGCGTTGATAAAGAGGCGGTCCCCAACTAGGCTGGCTGTGGCGGACTGGAAACTCTTGTGGTGGAACGCCTATCATCTGAACTATGTACTTCGATCTAATACAGTATGTTGTAGGTATCGTTCATGTGATGTTGTATGCGCACGGCGATTTCACGGGACCGGTGCCTTTGACTAGGAGAGCCGGTCCCCGTGGCCGAGATATATTGTCGGTAAATAAGCAGAAACAAAGGGGAGGTGAGTTAGGTTTGATGAAGCGCCAATCCACGAGCGTCGCGATGTTGCGATGTTGTCAGGAAGCCCATTTAGTAGTGGTAATACAAAGAATAGCACAGTTCTCTCGATTCAGCGATCAGCATGTGTAATTCCGCTGTATACCGTGAAGGGAAGTCCAGAACGGGAACCGCCTTGGTGGTGGTGGCAAGTGAGTTGCCATTTGGCAAACAATCCAGCTTCCCGTCGACCGCACTCACTCACGTGGCTCGTCAAATTGCTTAACAGAACCTGTACTAATAGTTTGGTGGGATTCAGCAACTCTGTTGGATGCAGACCTCAGCGCTCCGCTCCGATTCTTACGTCCTTCGGGCTTTGATCAACAAATCCAAAGCCAAACGACACCGTATCTGAAATCTCTATTCTCTCTCTGACACCGAACCGGTACAATTCAAAATCGCGGCTATGTCTCCAGCGCTACACTCGTGGTCTAAAATCTAAAATGGGTTGTTGAACCTCGCCTCCGCCTGCGATGATAAGACTTTGCCGGCCTCGATTATCTGCTCTTCTAGATCTAAATCACGAAGTCCAAGCGTTCGTTTCGTCGTCGTGGAGGCGGTCTTGTTGGTACTGGTACTGGCACCGAACACTTCTTCCGTAATATCACCACAAATCGTTCCGGGACTCGGCAGCACTCCATCCCTCAGGTACGCTCGGGCAACCATATAAGTGCAGAGGGAAGTGCCGGAGAAAGAAGTGTGCTGTCGCCATCAGTCACTCAGGTAAGGCTGCTATTATCTTGTCTAAGTGCAACTACTTACCCCAATAGCGTCACGGGTGAGCACTGACGAGCCGTTGAAGAGCGTAGACATCGTCAACGCGCTATGAAGATATAAGTTTAGTTTATGAGCAGTTTTTGGGTTGGTAGAGGCGCTCGCCTTTGCAAGGGTGTAATATAATCTAAGAGGTAGTAATTAGTTATATGAAACTAACTCATAAAATGGTCATGTACCATGCGTGTTTCCTATGAATAGGAGCGGGAAGCTTGTATTCCCGCCAATAGCCCCTTCGAAACGACTCTTGCTTTTCAAAGACCACCCACTATAGGTAAACAGATTAAAGTGTCCGAAAATGGGGTTAATCAAGCTGGTCGGGTTTGGAAGGAACGACATACACGCAACGAACGGAGATGGAGAAGGCAGTTTCCGCCGTGCGTGTTCGAGCAGCAAGGGCGTTATAAACGCTCTTCAGGAATCCGAGATCATCGGAAATTGGACTAGAATCTGCGCATTGAATAGCGGTACCAGCGTCCGGTGAAGCGCCCGGATCAGCCACGGTCAAAGGGTGGTCACAGTCTCGACAAGTGACGGTTAAATCTGTGAAATTTGCGGCGAGGCTGTAGAGAGTGAGCCCATCTCCTTTCTCCAGATCGGCCAGAGCTTGGAATAGTGGCCCCATCGAGGTGTATGGAGAGTAGAGGGCCACTGAAAGAGCAATCAGGGCGAATTTACGATCGATGAGGACCATGGTCTCCACACCGCCATATACGGTGACGACATTAGTACGCAAAGACTCGAAGATGTTGAATAAGCGTTTCTCCACATCTTCCCCGGTGGCTGCATGGAGAGGGCAGCTAGTGGTAGCGGCACATTGCTTAGCGACAATGCTGATGATAGAGTCGGTATCGCGGAAAGATTCAGTGTAGTTTCCTTTGATGAGAGTGTCACTAACGACATCCAACAGTACGGCGGCGTGGTCGCCTACCTTTATACCAGGCACTTGCGTCAACGATACCATCGACAATAATACGCTTGACTTTGTCCTGAATACGACGCGGGTGAACAGAGGAACAAAAAAATGCGTCACCGAATTCGAATTCGAATTCTTACCGGGAAGAGCGACGCGAACCTGCCATGAAGAATATCAACTGGGTCCAAATCCAAATTGATGGGGAGTGAATACATACGTCATCCCGAGCACAGAACCGTAGCTCACACCCCAGTATTGAAGCTTGTCTATAGTAGGGCCCGAATCAGCTCCATTACATATTAACCGCGACTACCTCATCGAACGGACCTTGACCCAGGGCTTCTAGAATACTGAGCATATCGCGTGCGACGGCTGCCGTTCCAACATATGGAGAGATATGGGCGGTCTTATCGGCGAGAAGCGTATTGGTAAGCTTCCGGATGGCAATAGTCCGTGGGAGAGCCTCGGTCGAATCGTCTATGGGCGGAATATCGAGGTCGCGAAGGGACCATACTTGCTTTTGGAGTTCTGCGCCCCTGAATGCGTCGACTCCTGGTGTTGTCCTGCCGACTCCTGTATGGGTGTGGTCGTGTCAAGTCAAGTAAGCAACCTATCCTGCACCATACTATTGCTCGTCCCGTGACGTGACGTGAATACTGAATACTACTTGCCTCTAGGGTCGAAGCCGATGATATCAAAATCGGCACCAACGATCGTTTGCGCCGCTGGACCCATTTCCAGAGCAACATCAACCCCCGAACCACCAGGACCACCAGGATTAAGCAAAATCGGGCCACGGTATGCCGGATCAGAGGTAGATATATTCGCGGGAACCTTGAGTAG
>Ga0307515_10001350_pt1 | contig 55542 bp, 44 predicted proteins | sample 17_EM_MG_FD_194513 | JGI IMG/M metagenome (GOLD analysis project Ga0307515, IMG submission 194513) | Populus trichocarpa ectomycorrhiza microbial communities from riparian zone in the Pacific Northwest, United States - 17_EM | ecosystem: Host-associated > Plants > Roots > Unclassified | place...
TGACTATCCTAGATGGAGCATCCTGAATGCACCTCCATAACTGCAGGTGCTTTCAGGAGCACCTGAGAATGCTCTTGCAGAGTCTGAGAGCACTTTGCTTAGCTCCAGGTGGGTCTGGGAGCGTCTGGAAGTCCTTAGAAGCACCGGTGAGGTCACCCGGAGTGTCTGGGAGGATTGTGTGTGGCTTCTGGACCGAATTACATTTTGCTGATGTCACACCTTGATGACGTGTTCGTGGAGCCATGAACTTCTGCTGTGAGTAAGGATAGGAAGATGATAATACAATGAAGTGGAATGTTGTGAGAATATATATTTAGCTTCAAGTCAAAATGGAATCAGTAACAGCCAACTTGCACATTCTATTTGAGATGAATCCTACTGCATATAGCTGCACGTTGCAGGGGTTTCCAACTGTACTGCAATTGGCAGTATTTTGGTCTGATGTTGTGTGTTTGATTACAGGCGTGAATAGAGGCAAACGATGGCCGAAATCTGATGTTTGTAACATACACACGCTCAATGGTTGGACAGAAAGGACGTCTTGTGACATTCGTCTCACAAAGTCCCTGGGATGTTACATGAGATATACTTCAAAAATCAAGTCATGTTGTACGGTTAGCATTACTATTCCCAATGTCATGACGGTCAAAACCCAGACTTTCTTTGTTCATGTTGATCAAGCATACATAATAGATGCAACTTGCCTCCATGTGGTCCATATCAAGTTGCAACATCGAACATCTCACCCAACAACAATGTCAACACCAGATACAATGGTCAGTGCTGCGAAAAAGAACCTTTCACCACATCCGGCAGATATATACAGAATAACAACACACCAATCCACATGACCACATCATCAAGCCAATGAATGCAAGAGCGGCTTGGAAACTGAAAGGGTCCGAGGGCCAGGAGCATTGCACAGCCTGAGTTTTAAAAAGAAGTTTGCGGCTGAGAAATGACAAGAAACGCACTGTTTAAGCTATGAATAGAAAGAGAAATGGATTGAGGATTATGTGGATAGACAAACTGCTGTGGCAAGAAAGCGAGTTTAAGATGCTGAGACAGCAATTAGGCAAGAGCAGGAAGATATGGGAAATGCTCAAAAGGCAGGATTCACAACCAGAAACCCCAAAAAGTCATTTGAGGAGATGTTGAATGCTATCAGTGACAGTCTGAGTGATCTTGCAAGTTCCAATGACATGGAAGATGCGGAAGATGAGGAAGATGATGAAGAAGATACCGAGCTGGGCAAGCTGAGCAAAGATGGCGAACCCGGCTAGGTGATGGGCGCAATGTCCAACACTGTATAGCAGTGGAAGCAGAGTTTTCGGCAGAAACAGATGATGATTGACAAATTGACACAAGTGGGAGGCGGGGACACGGCCGACCACTTCCAAGAGACAGATGTGAAGTGCAAGATTGCCAAATGGATAGTTCCGGCCGTTGTGAAGCTGCAAACGGAAGATGTTGCAACCGCAGCTGCACCGAAAACATTTGGAGAGCTTATGGAGGCAACTGATATTGCCCGCAAAAGATCGCAAATAACACAAGGGACTTTTCGACCAGGAAGTAGCTATATGCGGCTAGGTTCTGGAAACCACAGTCATGCAAATGCATAGCATCTGTCCCACCAAATCCAGTGCCCGATTCGTCACAGATTCAGACTCCAAAGCCTGTTCAACCAGTCAGCTTTGATCCCTGCATACAGCCTCTGTAGCTGGGTACCATATGGACATTGGATTCGGACAAAGAAATTGTCATGGCTCCAGCGTTGCCAGAGGAATAGATTGGTAAATTACTATTTTTGACAACATATCTCTTTCAAAACCAATTGGTGTACCTGCTTTGCTACATAGCAGCATTTTTGTGATTTCAGTGACCAAATTGTGAGACATGAGAATTTGTCTGTGAATGTGCAGGGCTCACACGGGCCATGCGACAGATCTAGAATCCAAATCAAGTTGAAAGCTGACTAACAAACTTGATATTGTCTTGCCTGTTAGTAGTATGTGAGAAAGCAAAAACTGAATTACAGACCAAATTTACTAACAAAGTTTAAGTCGGTGATGTCATCCGACTCATAGATGGAATGGTCAGTGTGCAAGGTGAACCAGGATGAATGACAACTGTCATGCTTCATTGATCCCAGCATCCGACTGCATAACTCTCTACTCCGACCTGGTGCACATGGTCAGGATTCTGAACATTGCTTATGGTAGGTGATGGAAATTGAGGAGTATGAGCGGGATGAGGAAAGATGAGGAGGTCAGTGTATATATATAAAAAACTGTTTGATGGATCTATCTGGTGTAAATTGCTGTCCGAAAGTACTCGCATGTGATAGGCTAATGTCATTCATTGCTCAGATAAGATATGTTGTGGTGGATCAGAATGTGAGAGGCCTCAAAGGTTTTCGAGTCAAATGATCATCCATAGAAATGTTAAATTGGATGTCAATAATGACTATTTGCATTTTTGCATACAATTGTTATGCATACAATAAGTGTTACTGCGTCTTGAAGGTGAGCGTCAACAGAGTGTTAACGATATTTAGTGTTACAATTATGTCAATCAAAGGGCTACATTGTCACATTATTCCAAAGTGGAAGTATGGGCCGTCTGTATAGGCAGAATGAAAACCGACAGGCTCATTGCCCCATTCTATGAATGAGCATCAATGGAGAGTCAAAGATTTTTGGTCTTGCATCTTGCATAATCAAAGTGCAATTCAACAGCATTTTCCAACAAATACTATATTAGCCGCCTTTATGCAAAAAAATGTGACTGACGATATACCTGCCACCTCCTAAAAATGAATGTCCATGGAGCGTCAATGATTTTTGGTCTTACATCTTGGATAATCAAAGGGCTGTGGAACAGTGTTAACTCATAGTCAAAGTGTTGGCTGCCATTACGGGCAAAAATGCTACCAACGATATCGGTAACGCCACCTTAAATGACTGTCACAAGGGCGTCGACAGTTTTAGCAGGGGCTCAGTAACCCACACAGTTACAGTGTGCGTTACAATGTTCCTAAATTGAGTTTTTAATGGTCAGTCTTTTCAATATGTCTTTGGATCCACCTTCACATAGATGCATGCAATGTCTCACAGGTCTTACATTTTTCATACTTGTATCTGTAAAGTCACTATCTAAGAACCACCTATCGACTTTACTATAAAGTAACTTTTCACAGCCTCTAGAGTCAAATTACGCAGCTCTCAACTTCCTACTGCGATGTCGGATTCAAAACCTTTCAATACCTCATTGCTAGAGGTTATCATAACTTCCAAAAAATGAACACATCTTCATTTCTGATTTGAGCAACTTTACTTGACAACTCATATTTGCTTCTTGGTGGGCTTCTATGAATGTGGGCAGGAAGTGTTGTATTGGATGGAATAATTTTAGACAGCCACATTTGTGGCAAGTCTATTTGCACTGCGGAATTGAGGAGACTGGCAGCCCTGGCATCATAGGTATTGTTTGTCATCAAGTTCGTTGCCATCCCTCAGAACATGGGACCAGCCCAATGGGGGTATACTAACTGGAAACAGCTCCCATCGCCAAGTTGCCTAATTGATAGAGTCACAAATTACTGAATTGACTACATCAACAATCGATGAAACAGCTTTAGCCATACTGAAGAGACAAGGAAGTCGAGGAATTACAATAGTAAGTTTACAAAGGAGATTCATATTTGACATTAATGTTTTCACTATAATAACTGAATTGACAGACAAAATGATCCAGACAGGTAGCTAAGGACTTTGTAAATGCCGAATTTCACCAAGACACCTGGAATCAATACCTCATGTTAGGATTTGTTTCGGCTCATATTCCTTGGAACACTATATCAAACCTAGAGCTACAATGGTCATACCATGCATCACCAAGCCAGCTGGTGCTCCCATCCGCCAGCACCCATAACAACATTGGCCGGAGGGAATACACACTGACTCTGGCTGCAATTAGGAAGCAATTGCGGTGAAGAAATGAAGTTAGTTTAGCCTTAGAAGCGTGGACATTGACGAACAAATTGGCCATAATGTCGGTCATTGCTTACTATATGGATCAAAATTGAGCATTGTGAGATGTACAACTCGCTTTGGATGGGGTTAATAGCCTATTCTTTCCCTATGTCAAACGCTAATTAAGGATGATAGGTCAAAGGTCAAATTACTGCAGCAAGGTGGGCTGAACATTTGAAGGAGGAAGTTGATCGTGTTGAACTTACCGACCGCTGCGTACATGGAATTATGACTGATAACACTTCTTCAAACTTCTCAATGACTGGGGAACGACAATCAACCCTTGAGGCCACCGGAATCGAGTGACCTGCATCTAGACACCACATACCATGGGTGGCGCACATCATTCGGCTGGCATTAGGCGCCTTCATGAACAATCCCAAAGTAAAAGGCTGCACCATGACTTGGGAAGCCCGTGAGCACAATCATCAAATTTGAAGACAATGAATGCTTAGACATTGGAAAGAGTCAAAGACTTCGGAAAGAGCGCAATACTGGAATGAACAAGCTGTCGGCAATGAGACCTGGTTCAGAAAAGATAATTCAGAAACCACGTATTTCAAGAAATTTTGAATGTCCTGATATTGACCTTCATATAGTGGCGAATGCATGCTGTATTGATTACGCTGACACCAGGTCGGAGTTCATTGACTGTCAAAAATCCAAAGTACACATTGCGGTACAACCTATTCTGGATTTGAACACACAGTGGAACTGGACACTGGGGTTGCTTGAGTAAGCCTACCGATTATGAGAATTCACCCACAAGTGGCTCAAGAATGCAAAATACTGAGATTGCACCAAATCTTCACAGTACAGGATAAATGTACCATCGTCTAGTATGTGATGGAAAATATGAGGCCGTCTCTATGCCAAACGCTGTGGATGCATAAAAGGCCTATGATTACACTGCATCACGTTATCACTATCTACAGTGACATGTTCAATCATATGTAAGGTGTTATGCGAGCTTTGGCTATGAAGAAGGCTCAATGGAAGGAAGACTTATACTTCGCCATACAGTTTGCATGACAGAAGCTATCCCAAGATTACGCTGAGGTTACTCCAACGATGGTTATGCGTATGATTTCATCGCACATCCTTGATCCTTTCTGGAAGTTACAATCGGTTAGGAAGTGGGACAAGGGAATGTATATTCATCCTGAGGACGAGACTTCTTATACTACCCAATACAAAGAGGCATTTCTAAAGTATGTGGAGAATGAATACTGTGCCAAACAAAGACATTTGCCCGTCATTAAACCCGAAAGCATTCTGTGCAGTGATCTCCTCATCCCAGCAACAGCGTCTGGATCTGGTAAAACATCTGTGGATCCATATGATTTGTCCGGCAATGATGAAGAACACTTTATGACCAAAACTTGGGCTGAAAAGACCCCGGGAAAAAGCGATCGGGCAGGATGCTATTTAATAGTCGCCAGGCTACATTTGAATTCACAGCCTCAATTATCAAAAAACTGGGGGCAAGTTAATCCGAATCATAATGATTACCACTCCCACCCAATGTAGATTACCATGACAGTGTGGATACCTGATATCCCCGACTAGTGGCTCCAACAATATGAAATGCCTTCAAGGTACACCGATCTCCCCAATGTGGCTAGTGATATATTCTGTAACATACTACATGGTGTCGGAGGGCAGGCTAATTTTGACCTTTCGCAAGTCGATATCGGGTTAGGGCAGTCGAAAACCAGATGGGAGACCATTCCCAAAACTAGCATAGCAACCCAGTTTTCTCAAGCGAATAACGTGACAGTGGCAGGTGACGGTCCGGCGTTCGATATAATGAAAATTGAACTCGACTTGGAAATGAAGAATGAAGCAGATGAAAGAAAATTGCACAGAATGGCCAATGTCCACAACTTTATAGCAATGTGGCAGGGCAGTCAAAACCTACATGCTACACAGAAGGTATCTCGCACTCAAAACATGAATTTGACAGCTGGAGGATACATTTCAGATACTGAAGAGATCGTCAAAGCAATCTGATCGATATTTGAACCAGATGGGGCAGCTGGAATTATATTGTCGGAGTGATCACCATTGCCACCAGCTTTCTCTGCAAACGACATCCCTGGAAGATGAACTGAAGTATTGACTGTCTGCCCAACAAGAAGAATCAACCATCATCCAGCCGAAAGTGATGAGGATAGTGCACCTGCAAGCATTTTGGTCACCAGAAAATTGGTTGATTGGAATGGTGACTTGGATAATCCACGTGAGAGCTGAGACGACTGGGAGGCAGACAATGAATTTGACAAAGAGATAGACGATGGCATTGAGGATCCGGAAAGCCCAGCGCAGCGGGATGTGAGTGCTGCATTGAATGTTCCTGGATGGTTTCAGCCAACAAGGAGGTCGAAGAAACAGCCTGAAGAGGGGTTGTTGTAAGTCGATGCAATGGAAACAAGGGGGAATGAAGGGAACACGAAATGCGGGACAGAATCCATCAATATATTGTCACCAGGTTCTTTATGTTGCTTGACTGAGAATATGATTGCGAGAAATATTTCGGGAGAATTGTGTGCAGTCGCATGTGAATATTGGTTGATAACCAGAAGATACAGCAGGTGAAATGGTTCATTTAGCAAGATGTATAAATTGTACTCGAATGAGAGCGACCATTGCAAGAATATTACCTGGCTTGCCTTTGCCAAAGGGCCACATCTCAATCAGTCAGAAAGGCAACTAATAAGTTCAAATAATGATGAATACAATTATTGATGGCAGCAGATTTTGAATGGACAATACATTAAAATGAGCGTCAACGGAGCTTCAATGATTTTTGATTTTGTAAGTGAGGTAATTGAAACGTGATTTGGTCGCTTTTATGCAGAACCACCATATTGGCAGCCATTATAGGCAAAAGTGGATGTGACACGGTCATTGCACCATTCAGGAATTGAGCGTCAACAGAGTGTCAACAATTGATGGCCTTGTAGCTTGGCTAATATATGTGGCGATTGGTTGCAGTCATCCATAAATGAGGTATTGGCCCCCTTTCGAGTCGAAAACCTAAGCAACATGCTCCCTGCCCGATCCTAAAAATCAGCATCAATTGAGCACAAAGATCTTTGGTCTTGCATCTTGGGTAATCTAAGTTTCACTTTGTGGCAATAATTTATATACAAAGTAAAGGGGGCCTTTCAGGCTGAACTGTCCTTGACATCTATGTTATCGTATCATGAAAATCAGTGTCAACAGAGGGTTAACGATGTTTGGTCTTGCATATTGGGTAATCAAAGCATCGAGCGGATACTCGAGCTCATAACAGAACAATTGACTGCGTTTATCTGCAAAAATACAACATACAAGAGGAAAATCACGGAATTGAAAATAATTGATATTACAAACTGCAACACATGCACAAAGATATTGCTGGATGTTGAATATGCGATTTTGATGATATACTATTATCAAACAGCAAAAAGAAGAGCATTATATGCATCTACACATGGACCCGCAGACAACCTGCCCAATTCGGACTGGTTCGGAGATTTCCATCAAACCATATCCGAATTGACAGATCCGGTGTATTGACCACCCATGCCAACAATATGATACCGGTTTGGTTTCGACATGGAACCGGACCTGAAGTGACCATCCTGAACTGTTGCTAACACTAGAGCTGACCCCGAGTCATTTTGATATATACCACCAAAACTGTGAGTAATGGATACAACTATCTTGCAAGATGTGATGTTATTTTGGTAACTGGTCTATCCAATTCAAGTTACATAGAACTGAAATCAATAGACTCTTTATACTTCAAAAACTCAAGATTGTCTCAACTTCAACATATGCAATATTCAACCACTTAGAACAATATTATATATACACTCTGCCATAATTTTGTACGTGCTGTTTAGTTATCTATGTTAGTTTCTTTACAGAATATATGCATTACAACAAGTATCCACACTCCTACAATTGATAGTCTATTGAATCCATGGAATGTCCAAGCTTATAGTCTACACTTCAAATGTGTATTCAATGTAGTCTAGTAGAGTATTGATCTAAGATGGGAGAATAAAGATACTCTACAGTACTTACATGCAATTGGTGGTGGATTGAATAGGTTAGTACAAATTTGTAAAATAATTGTAGCAATAATAAATAATGAATATTACAACACCTTAAAATGCCACTTGGTTCTGCTATAATTCCACTTAATGTAAGCCCAAATCAAAGGCACCTGTGAAATTATTCTGACAGCATTAGAAACTGTCAAGTGCATCAGAATATGAGCAAATTTGACCGAATAATTATGTCAAGCACTGCATTTATTTCAATGTTAATATTGCCTGATTATCTATTATTCTGAAGCACAACTACTGTACTGAATGCAATACTGCCACTATTCAAGTTCACAAGGCAAACCAGTCAAATGTTTTGTACAATATGTTAAAAGTCATTGTGAGTCAATTGAATGCGATTTCAAAAGATAATTACGTTGTTCTTTATATGGACAGTAGAATGCAGTAATACTTACCTGTCATATACATCTGGATGGCTATCTACTTTATTACAATTTAAGAGCGATTCATTATACTATATTACTATATTCATTGATATGATGGGTGAGGGAAGTATATTTGGATATGATAGTTCATAGATATTGAATTGGTATGTACTATGAATAGCAAACATTTATAGCTAATCTAATAGAAAAGTAAGAATAGATATTATTGCAATCAACAGATGAAACATTTGCTTACAGTATAGATACTCCAATAGTTGAATAATTGATTGGGTGATATGAAATATATTGAATTCAATTAATATAAGCATTGCATTTTAATTGGAGTTGATTTATTGGACATGTTCTATAGAATTATTGGAGAATTAATTATTGGAGACAATGTGTCAAAATTCATGCCCACTCAAATTACCATACTTTAGTGGCAGATATCAAAGACTGGGAAATAAGTATAATACAGGATACAGTACAATAAAATGTTAAATGGCTGTAATCAATATAAATCTTGATTTTTATGAGTAAATTGAACCATATTTGTGAAAATTCCGATTGTTCAAAAATTCTATTTCTCAACTCAATAATACCAAAGATTAAACAACAGTGATAGTAAATCATTGGAGGTTCAAAAGCTGTGCAATCAAAAATAGAATTTCTTTTGAAATGTAGCCTCAAATTGGATATCTGGTATCAGTGGATTATGCTCAAGACTTAACGTGTGCTAATCTTAATTGCAAATATCCAAATATCATATAGTCATTTCATTAGCTATTAATACATATCAAAAACATATTCAACTGTTATGATTAACTCATTATTGCAACTTTGAAGTTCAAAGTTCAGATTCTTACAACCCAATTGAATTGGTATCTGCATTTTGTAATATCTTCACTACCTAACACAGGAAGCAAATCTGTTAACTATCTTTGAATAATCACCATCAACAGCTATTAATCAGTAATGCAACATTCCAGAAGGTATATATTGTGTTATGTTTATACCATCATTCTTTAATCCAATCTCTTGGGAACAATTACAAGCTCAAATTGAAGAATTCAATTCAATACCAAGATAGTCTGAAAATCTTTTTTACTATTAGTAAGATGTACTTGGAAATTAAACACAAAATAATGACAAATTATATTCATTGACAACCATTATCTGTACACACCAGTTGCATGCTAAATAACCATGCACACAACTTTATTACTAGGCAAAACTACTCATTGACAAAATATAAACATCAGAATAACATACTTCCACTTGACACTAGAAAGTGTAATGATAATATGAATATAGTATGTAAGATTTGCATAACTTACAACAGTATGGAACTGGTAGCTTATAATAAATAGCAATTGAGTAGTAATACAAATTGAACAGCTATCATATGTGGCTTGGAAAGTTGATTTCCAAAGATTGGGTAATTATATACAGTAATAAGCTTTTTGGTAAAATACCATACAGTTAAGATAAATACCTCCTCATCTCGATTATTAAATAACAATTATTATACAATCATTGCCAATATCAGGTATGAAATGTTGTACACTACATCAACCAGTATATGTTAATCCAGTAATATCATACTATGGAGACTGTTAATAGCAGTGAAAATGCTGTTCAAACAGAAGGCTCAACAGAGTATCAGTGCTATTTGTATTTTGATTGAATATGGTACTGGAGATTAATACTGGAATATAGTGAAATTACATATGGTAATAACCATAATCAGTAAAATACCACTTGCAGTCCAGTGAATCACATTAGTACCTCAAGTGTAATAGCTAATAACAGTTATTACAGCAATCATAATGCCAAATCATGTACCAAACTGGATCTGGTAACTACTATTATATTACATGGTAGGATAAAATATATAGTACTATTCTATAGAGTAAAATTCAAAACTTGAAAAACTTGAGTCTTTAGGTTACACAGTTATGTAAAATCTGTAAGTGCTGAGATTGATTAAAAACTATAATATAATAGCTATTACAAGGAATCACACTGCAAGCCTCTCATTATATTACTGTTTCATCTTTCAATTGAACTATCTAATTAGTATTTGTTAGCTGTAATCATACTCCAAGTAATTATATGTCAATATAATTAAAGGTGACTACATTACACAAATAATCTTTGTTATCAACAGTAATTTGCAGTGATAATGATACTATGCAATCTGTGGGAAATTACTTTCCACAGTATATAGTTACCACTATAGTACTTGTATTTGCACCACAAGTCTTACTATTCAACTGCTGATTAAACTCAACTCATAACCATCTTCTCTGTTATTGTTGTTTATAGTTACATGCTGACATGTATACCATTGTGTTGTTTTCAAGCTTAAAGATATCATATTCATCTGGTTTGCAGAATGTCAGGGTATATCTACATTCTAAGAGTCAAATGTGAGTTGGACTAACATCACTATTATATGAATAAACTATTGAAAGACAGAATTTAATGACATATGGTTGATTCAGACATGTTGAATACTAATTGATATACTTTATTATCTATCCTCAGAATACTTTCAACTATAAAGTTATCAGGTCTTTTTATCAAGACATTTTAGTGCAATGAGAGTTGACAGAACATATGGGCTTGTGAAGTACTGGTGGTGGTCACTCTGAAGGAAGTCAATCTGTAGGTTTTCTATCAGATGTGGTGCTCAATGCCAGCTGGAATGCTATGTATTGGTTAGTATGCAATTGTGGTAATGTGGGAACCTTTCATTTCTCATTTGAACTACTTCAAAGCTCATAAAAGACAGATGATATGAATGCAGGGAGGTATACCGGAAGCTTAAACTGCATTTGCATGCTAACCCCTGTTTGAAGGATTTCAGTGTAACTGGCAGATAGGCTGTAGATTTTGTGCCGCAGCCATACTGAGTGTTAACTGATAGTACTGGAAGTGGGAAATGGGGCGGGATAACCTAACTTTATGTTCTGTAGTGATGGCAGAGTTGTAAAAAGGAAAGAAAGATATGGATGGTGAGGTGGAAACAATGTGGGAAATACAAGAAGATGGGAATTGAGGGGTATGACTCGCCTAACCAGGTTTAGAATAGTTTGCCTTGGTATTCTCACCAGTTAGAGTGGAAGTTCTACCCTTGGTAGAAGGTATGGTAAATTGAGGAGCACATAACATTCTCTTAAGTCCCTGTTTCTCATAATGATGTCCGCAAATACCTGTCCTATTGATCTTCTTCCCGCTGTCTCATTTGCAACTCTAACATCCTTGGAGACTATGAAGTTAAGTTATCTCTCTACCTTTCCAATATATTATTATTAATTAACAACAAGTACAGTATCCAACCAAGATCAACTGTCTTCTGCTTCCAGTCAGTGACTTATCTCTCTTCCATTATCTTTCAGTACAACTTGTTACATAATACTTTCTAGGTTTACACAACCACAAATAATCCAATAAATAGAGTCCCAGCTCGCGTTGTGTCTAACATACAATAGGATATCTACAGATCGACTGGCTTCACAATAATCACCTGCAGGTCAACCACCTGTAGATTGTCCACCTGCAGATTGTCCACCAGCAGATCAACCACCAGCAGATCAAATACCTGCATATTGACCACCTGCAGATCCACCACCTGCAGATCAACCACCTGCAGATCAACCACCTGCAGATCAACCACCTGCAGATCAACCACCTGCAGATCAACCACCTGCCAATTGACCACCTGCAGATCAACCACCTGCAGATTGACCACCCACAGATCAACCACCTGCAGATTGACCCTCTCCTGATGTAAGTGCACATACGCCTACGCTTGACTGCAGACGTATGATATGGTATACGGCAGCACACGAGAGCGAGTGAGTAAAGATGGAGAGGATTGTGGTAAGATATTCGATACTGATCCAAGTGTCGCAGGGGTGAGCTATATTCAATGGTGCATACCTGGCCTCGGGTCAGGTGTCGCCATTACATTATCCCCCTTTCTAGGCGCAGACCTCCTGGACTGCCAAAGCCAGTATATAAGAGATAGAAAGGAAAGGGAAACAAGGAATGAAACAATCACTCTACGTATGCAGTCGTACGAGCCCATAGTCCCACAACCAATCGATACAGCTCAATCGCAACCGTTTGGCGGATTTGGCCCACGTGGAAACTCCACCTCCATTGGTAGGTGGTAAAACCCATGCCGACGCCATTTATACCGGGCCGAGATCCAATCTGAACAGAAGAGAAGAGAAACAAGCATACAAATGAAACATCCAAACTGCTCCCGTGTCCTCTGTAGCTCCACTCTTGAACTCAATACCTCTATTCCCGTTGTCGATCAGGGTACACTTGGTGAAATTCGTCAACCAGATCCTGGGCGTCTTCAAGGTGGTCCGCCAGTTCCCACCTCGTGCGTATATGGTTGAAACCGGCTCATTGGACGACATAATGCAGCTTCTGATAGCATCGCATGGAGTCGAGTATGCGGTCGACTTCCCATTCCTCTGTTTCATCGACTATCACTGGATGTGGTTCTAATGATGGTTGTTCAGCTCTGACTGGCGGTGTATAACAATCGAGAAGCGACACATGGAACACGTTGTGGTTCAGCATTGTACTCGGCAAGTCTAGTGTGTAAACAATCTCATTGATAATCTTACTTACCGTATACAGTCCTGTGCGTTTGTAATCGAGCTTCTTTGAAGGCCTAGAAGTTTTCAAGTTCCTGGTCGATAGCCATACTTTGTCTCCAACTGCGAAAGTCATCTCCTTCCCACCGGTGTACTTTGTTTGCCGCTCCTGAGCTTCAATTATGTTTTCCCGGAGAATTCAGTGAGTCTCTTCCATGCCTGTCATCCACACGTCTGCCTGCACCTGTGATCTGTAACTGGGGTTCTTGAGAGGCTGGAACTGCATCGTGGGGTGGTAATTGTAGTTCGCCCAGAAGGGTGTCTTCGGCATGGAATGGTGAATGGAGTTGTTAAATGAAGATTCCGCCAGCAGTAACAATTCAACCCAGTTGTCCTGCTCGTAGTTGCAAAAGGCTCGAAGGTACTGCTCCATTGACGGATTCTGCAGCTCAGTTTGACTGTCGGTCTGCGGGTGGAAAGCGGTCGAGAGTCAGTGATTGATGTTGAGGTGGGAGCAAACTCTGTCCCAAAATCGACTGGTAAACTCCTTGCCGCAATCAGTAGTGATATTGTCTGGTACACTGCGTTTGCAGATCACGTGTTTGAAAAACATTCGTGCTAGCTCTGGGGAGTCAATATTCTTTCTGCAGGGGAGGTAAGTCGCCATTGTAGTCAAATGGTCGACGATTACCAGGATCCCAGTGTATCCCGATGCCGTTGACTCTGGCAAGTCGGTAACGAAGTCCATGGTAAGTCCCTCCCAGGGACAAGAAGGCAGTGGCAGAGGCACGTTGAGTCCATAGTGTGTGCGAAGCGGTGCTTTGATTCGGTGGCACAACTGGCAGCCGGCAACCTACTTCCATATCTCTGAATCCATCGCAGGCCAATAACAATCTCGTGATACGAGATCAGCGGTCTTCAGGACTCTCAAGTGACCTGATTCGGGGTTGTCGTCGAAAAAGCTGGTCACTCTATGGCGGAGTGCCGGTGGTATGTATGTCCTCCTCTCATAGGTTAGAGCTCCATCGATTGATGTGGATTGACTCTCAACTGCAGCTGAAACATCGACCAAGGTTGGCTGTATTTTTGTGGCTAAGAAGTCAGTCTCCTGGGCTGTCTTGATTTCCGGTAGAAGGTCACCATATGATTCGGTGATGGTGGTCGCGGCTGAGCTGGCCAGGAGCCTTGCCGTCATATTCTCATAGCCGATCTCATAGTCAGATCTTCTCGATGGTCCATCCGCTGGATTTTTCTTGCCTTCCAGGTGTTTGATAACGAAGTCGTACGAAGAGAGGATCTCCGCCCATCTGGCCTGTCGCCTGGAGAGCACTTTTGACGTGTGGAAATATTCGAGGTTCTTATGGTAGCATTGTATGAGGACCTTATGATTCGCTCCCTCGAGGTAGTGACGCAATTGCTTCGTTGTCTCCATGATGGCCAAGAGCTCCCAATCGTACGTGTTGTAGTTCTGTTCAGCACATGAGCATTTTCGAGAGTAGATGTTGACCAGTCTGAGGATCCAGAAACCATCGTACTGGTTGAGAATGCCGGCTATGGCGAAGCTGCTTGCATCGGTCTGCAGAATAATCAGCTCAGCAGGTTCGAAATGCATGAGGATTGGTGCATCGGTAAAGGCTCTTTTTAACTTCCAGAATGCGAGTTCGGCATCCTGAGTCCATTCCCATTTGACCGGTTTAGACGTCCTGGAGTTCTCTGCATTCTTTGGTAGGTCTGATATCGGCGTTGTTACCTTTGCATATTTCGGGATGAACCGCCGGTAAAAGTTCCTGTTTACAAGAAGCACCTGCAGGTCCTGGACGGACTCCGGGGTTAGCCGGTCCTCAATTGTCAATATGCGGTCCGATTCCATGGCAATACCATCGGGATTGATGACAAATCCGAGAAAGCCCACCTCCGAGACTCTAAACGGCACTGTTCGGCTTTGCCGTCCAGACCCAATTCTCGTAGTCGTTCCAGCACTTTTCATCCCTGCTCTTCGTACTCCTCCTCGTTGGTCGAGTAGATCAGTATATCATCAAGGTAGCACACAGCGAAGTCGTCAATGTAAGGCCATAAGCAATCGTCGATATAGACTTGGATATTAGGTGGTGCGTTTGTCATTCCGAACGGCATGACTCGGTACTGGAACTGCCCATACCAAGTGCGGAACACAGTTTTGTACTCGTCGCCTTCGTTGATTCGGATAAGGTGATAGGCGTTCCTGAGGTCCAGTTTGGTGAAGATCTGGGCTCCTCACAATCTCTCGAGCATCTCCGAGATCAGTGGGCGAGGATCTTGGGTCTTCGCAGTGGCTTTATTGAGAGCTCGGTAGTCCACACACTGCTGCAGTCCACTGTCCTTCTTCTTTGCAAACAAGATTGGTGCTACCGCAGGCGACGATGACCGCTGAATGAATCCATTGCCTAGGGTTGTATCGATATAGGCATTGAGGGTTTTCAACTCGACTTCCGAAAGGTTGTAGATTTGGCCATATGGTACATTGAAGTCTGGTTCCAGATCGATTGCATGGTTAATTGGTCGGTGCGGTGCGAAATTCTCTGCCATATCTTTGCTGAACACGTCCACATAGTCCTTGCATCTCACGGGGATACGACCTCAATCATCAGTAGGTACAGTACCTGATCCATCGTCTGTACGTTAGCTTCTATCTCTTACTTGGGATTTGGGAAGCTGATAGGAAAAGAACACCAGGGACCTGCAAATCAAGCGGTTCGCCCAGGAACGAGCCAAACCCCGCTAATCCAACAATCTCCCATCGTGACTCGGCGAGCCAGTCGCAGTCATTCAAGTATACCTGAGTGAGGTTCCTCTTCTGCCGCAACTACCGCTGCTGCTCCCAGCTTGCTCGTCCAGCACTTTGGGTTGATAGTCTCAATCTCACCTGGATCTTCCAAAGTGGTGACCTCCATGGTCGCTCCCAGCAGTCCACTGCATTCCCGAATCGGTAGGGCGAATGTCTCGATAGTCTTGTCGCTAGCTAAGAGATCGTCGAATGCGGTTCCTCCGAGTATTTCAATAGCTGGACTAGGACTGTCCTGACCAGTCTCTTTTGGTTTTCCATCTGGATCCACAGCAATCTCTGACGTCGAGTTGATCGTCGGCGTACTCCCACTAATGTCCGAGAGCCGTATGGTAGTACGTTTGTTATCCCGACCTTCGTACCACTGCACTATCATATATGATCTGCGTGCCGCCCCTTGGCCATTTGGGGTTCTTAATAAAGTTAGTTGGCCGGTGGCCCAGTCAATCTCAGGCTTGCGGGTTTTGAACCATGGTAATCCCAGTACTAGATCGTATGTCCACATTGGGATGACCAGGACCTCCGGTTCGTTGACTGGGGCTAAATGATCCATATATTGGACCGTCATCGCCGTCTTGCGGCTCTCCCTCACATGTGGAATCACCTTGCCGTCAAAGCCGTGAGTTGTGATGTGCGCTGCTTCGTGGGGTAGTCCGAGTCTAATGAGAAGTTGTGGAGATGTAACGTACTGGTAGCACCGCAATCGATGAGTGCTCGTATTTGTTGCAATTCTCCATATTGATCTAGTATCTGGACTTCATGGACAATGTGCAATGAATCTGGTCTTGCCGTTCCACACAAATATTGACTTGACATGAGAGCTTTCGGGCTCTCTAAGACAACCCTCGGCGTTAGTGAAATCCGATGTGCTTGAATTTCCTCTAATGTTGCCATCAACGCCTTCGTACCCAATGACTGCAATCCGAGCTCCCGTTTGTCCATCCTCTCCTGCCGAGCTAGATACCGAGAGAGGTAAGCTACTTTTTTGGTTGTTGACTATCGAAGGCGCGCAGCGTTTGATTTGTTTTCCATCTCCTGAAGTAGCAAAGTTATGTGGGAAGTGGGTGCGTGTATATTTCAGGCACCGGAATGTGTTATGTTTCGGTGATCCGCAGCGTATGCATTGTCCTTCTGACTTCCAAGTTTCATAGAGCTCAGGTGAGACCCAAGGCGCGGGAGTGCATTTATCATCCTTGTCCGAGTTTGACTGATCAGGCTTTGGTGCTTCGGCCGGCTTGGATAAGGATTGTCGGAAGTTGTGTTTCTTGCCGCCTTATTGAGATGATCCTACTTACTGCTGTTGCTGTTGATGTGGCTGCTGCGGTCGGGGCATTTTGCCGTCTGGCTTGACTTCTGAATCAGCGGCGCGGTCGAAAGTTCTTCCCTGCTGTCAAATCTCCCGTTTTTTGGGGTGAACGGCTTGATCTTGGACTTAAGTCCTAGTCGTAGTCCGCTCCAAGCGATTTCGTAAAGGTTCTTGTTATCCTGTGGGAGCCATCCCACTGCTCTCCAATTTGCTTTGATTCAATTGGCGTAGACTCTGACCAGTTCATTCGCTCCTTGGAGGAAGTCGGTCATACATGTCATTGCCGTGTTGAGTTTTCGGTCCATGTTGCCATACATCTGTTGCATTTCTTCCGAGAAGGCCTCGAAGTCTTCGAAACAGGGATGTGAGTCTCTCCGTAGATCTCGAAGCCACTCCACCATATCGGTCATTTGTGTATGTCTCTGTGCCGGGTCCGGGTGATTGTTCCATGTTCTGAGAAGGCTCGCTGCGTATTTGACATTGTCGGGATCTCCGAGCGGGAATCGGTGCGCGCGGGATTGTAAGTTAGATCGTAACGTGTCGAGGAAGTTATCAACCTTCTTTGCTCCGCCGCAGTACCATTCTGGATAGGTCATATCGAAGAGTTTCATTTTCGTTGCTTCTGGTCGAATACACTCTGTGCACTATTCCCGGTTGGCTTCCATCAGCTCGGTATTTTGCACACATTGTTGACTATTCTGTTGAATGGCATTGTTGAGCATTTCTGGTTGTTCCTCCATCATCATTCTCATAGACGCGATCTCTGATTGCGTGGTAGGCTCGGGCTCGCTGGGGTTGTCATCAAGGACGTCGCTCAGTTTGTCGCCAAGGCCATCACTCAGGTCATCTTCCATGTAGGCAGTGTTTTCTTCATCGTCGTGATCGTTCTCGTGACAGATCTCATCCTCCGGAAGTACGGAGGCTCCTGGTGTGAGAATAAGGGTTACTCAGCCGAGAGGCGATGGTAGGTTTCCCGTGCTCGAACGTATACTAGCCAAGCGCAATTGACCTCTGGAAGCTTTCTTTGAAGGCATAGTCGACAATAGACGGTGGAATTGACGCGCAAGCTGTTCGTTCCATGTCGATTGTGTCGTTCTTTGACAATAGGGGTAAAACTCATATATCCTTGTGATTGAAACGTATCCGATAACTCACAATTCAATTTAGTGGAAGGGCACGCACGCCTACCATTGACCGCAGCTGTATGATATGGTATACTGTTGCACACAAGAGCGAGTGAGTATAGATGGAGAGTATAGTGGTAAGATATTCAATACTAATCTAAGTGTCGCAGCGGCAACCTCGATACAATGGCGCTTACCCGGCCTCGGGTCACGTGTCGCCGTTATACTTGATCATCAGCCTCCAGATGCATCATCTCCAGCTCAATGACCTCCATATTGACCTCCTGCATATCTTCAGCTGTGGAAATATAAACTCCACTCTAATCACATTCCCCGGAATGAGAGTTAATACTACATTAAGTCTTAGCTTGTGTCATATCTTCCTTCAATTTGAAAACTTATTGATATACCACCTCCAACTATACCTGCAATTTTGCATAATCACTACCTCCAAGTACATCTCTAGGTATACCATATTACCACCTCTGAGTGAATCTCTACATAAACTGAAACCCGTCATCCAAGTACTTCTATCTCATTGCTTGATTACTACCTTCAAGTTCAACTCTTAGTTTATTCAATTACAACCTCCAAGTTTACAAGATCATGTCCATCATGTGTATCTCCAATTGTGTTACAATGTTCACACAATCATGCTATCCAGGTGTACACAGTTCCAGAATTATAGAGCATCTTCAAACATGCACAATCACAGCATACTATGTCGACTTGATTGTGGCCTCAAATTTTATAAAATTACTGGCTATGCAAAGATTAAATGATGCATCCGCAAAAGAGATGATTGTCCCAGGGAGCCTGTTTCAGTTGGTGAGAGTGACCAGAGTAGAATCCTACAATGGTCAAATTTCAAACTGGACTGGACTGATGCTGTTGTCTTTAGGTTTACCTAGGAGTGATGATTGCTACTCCCTATGTTGACTTGACTGAGGAAGCAGCCTTCAAGTACTTCTGGGAGCCCCAGTGACAAATCAGCCAATATACAGAGGCACTGTCTACAATTTGCAGAGCATATGCGAACAGATGCAACAAGCTTGGGAGAACATAGAATTACTCCCGGGCTGACTGAGAAAGACAACATCTTCTTTGGATATTGAACTGGCGAAGTTGGCGAGGGTATTTAGCCCTCATTATTCACCGATTTTATTACATTGTATTCACTTTGTACTGTCATTCACATGTCCTCTAAATGATGCATCTATCCACCTACACATAGTTGTCTGCATTCACTGCAGGTGGTGTTTGAGCACAATAGGAGGTGGTCTTGGAGATAGCAAGCAAGTGAATATAAAGATTTACTCGGAGTGTGTGATCCAGTGAACTAAGATATGTATTGGGAGGGCATATTGGTGTAACCTTAGAGAAGCTCTGGGAGGTTATAAATGAGTAAACATAGAGATGACTTTTGGTGGCTGGTATGAGGTGTACATACAGATACACTTGGAAGCAACGATTAAGCAAAGATATTAATGCTCAGTATGGCAGTAGTGGAGCGAGATTTGGAATGTATTTGGATGCTGTGATCTCTGAAGATTGCAGATGCACGTTGGGGTAGTAGTTGCGCAAACTTGGAGGAGGTGATTGAGTGAACTTAGAGATACACTTGAAGGCTATACTCGAGTGAACTTGGAGTATTACATACTGATAGTTAATTTGGATGTGGTGGATCTGGAGGGGGTCAATCAGATTGCTGTATATTTGAAATCATTTGACATCGAGGTGGATGACCATACAGCAGGCCGATTGGAGGCTGACTCTGTTCACTGGGTACCTCACAATAGTGGGATTGTATCATGAGCTGACTGGATCAGTATGCTGCTGATACACTTTCCATAGTTGGTTTTAAGTGATTTAATATTGAGGTGGTTGATTTGGATGTAACTTTTTGAAGGTGGTCAATCAGATGGGAGCCATGGGGCGAGCTGTGAATTCAATCTTGAGTACACTCTTCAACATAACAACCAGGTGAGAATTGACAGGACATGCATCAGCAAAATGTATTTTTGACTCTGGGAGCCTCTGGGAGTATTTGGGAGTTGTCTGAGTAGAATCCCAGGGAGGTTATATCCCAGGGTTGATTAGACTGATGCAGTGGCCTTCAGGTGCTCCTTGGAACAGCTGGGAGCACCAACAACAAGCCTGGGAGCACCTGGGAGTGCCGGTGACAGGCCTGGGAATGCCAACAACATGCCAGGGAGCGCCAGCAACAAGCCTTGGAGTGCCGATGACAAGCCTGGGAGTGCTGGTAACAAACCTGGGAATGCCGGCAACAAGCCTGGGAGTGCCAGAGACAAGCCTGAGAGCACCGGAGACATGCCTGGGCGTGCCGGTGTCAAGCCTGAAAGCACCTCAAATCACAATTGAGTTGTCTGGGACAAACACCATATCCTTTGGAAACACTGCTGGTGTGCCTGGAAATCATAGATACTACTTATTGTTGAACAGTTTTTAAAACTCATGTATTTAGTTTGGATTCTCATCTATGTATCTATGTATCTATGTATCTATGTATCTATGTATCTATGTATCTATGTATCCATGTATGAATGTATGTATTAAGCTACCCATCTACACATGGTATATCTCGACTGGGTACAGACGGTGCTTGAGAGAAATTTAAGGGGCACATGATGATGATGATTGAGAAAACTCAGAGATGCTATTGGAGGCGGTGATTCAGCGTGGTTGGAGATGCAATGAGATGACATGATCGTGCGAATTTGGAGGCTGCAACAGGGTAAGTTTGCAGAAGGACTTTGGACTCCATGATCATGCGAACTTCGATGCCGTATTCGAGTTAGTTTGGAGATACACCTGGATGCCAACATCTGGTGAACGTCAAGATTGACTCCGAGGCAGTGATGGAGCAATTGTGCAGATGCACATGGATGCCAATATCATGCAAACTTGGATGTTGTCATGGAGCCAGTTTGCAGAAACACTTGGAGGCTGTCATAAAGTGAGATTGGAGGAAAGCTGGGAGGTGGTCAATGGGAGGTGCACTGGGTGGTGATGAAAGTCTATTCATCAGTTAGTAAACTCACAACCATGGGAATGTGACAAGGTGACTATACCATTGAACTCCCATGAAGAGCTGGCTGGTGGCAGTCGATCTTCTAGGGAGGCACACCAGAATCTGAAGCTACATTTATAGGTCAACTCACAATCATGGGAAAGACGGAAGACAGACAATCTTGGGTGGATGCAGTCGTAGGTGTATGCTGTACTCAGCGTATGCTGTTCTTGGAGTATGCTATACTCAGTGTATGCTGTACTCAGTATATGCTGTATTTGGTGTATGCTGTATTTGGTGTATGCTGTATTTGGTGTATGCTGTGCCCAGTGTATGCTGTGCCCAGTGTATACTGTACTCAGTGGACACTGTGGCTGGTGTATGCTGTTTTCGGTTTGTGCTATACTTGTTGTATACTGTAGTTGGTGCTATTTCTTGATCATGGTATGGAGAGATAGACAGTGATGACATAACATTGTGTTCTGCGATGATGGCAGAGTTGTGGATGGCAAAGAGAGATGAATATGGGAACCTTATGAAGGATACGAACAGAAATGAGAAATCAGGGGTAGGACTTAGCTGATTGGGTTTAGAAGACATCAGATCAGTGATAGTACCCTCTGGATCGGGACTCGTACCTACCATATACGGTATTGTAAATGTAACTCACACATGAAATCCTCCTAAGTCACAGTTTCTCATGATGATTTCCCCCATGACCTCTCATCTCTCTCTTTCCCGTCCTCAACTCTACAATCATCTAAGAACAAGAAGTTAAGTCATTCCTCTCTATGTCTCCATGCCATGATCATGAGTTAACACCGAGTACAGTATGCACCAAGTACAGTATACACCGTGTACAGTATACACCGTGTACAGTATACACCAGGTACAGTATATACCCAGTATTACATCCACTGAGTAGTGCATACACCGATTACTGCATCGTCCCAAGATCGACTGTCTACCGCTCCCAGCTTGTCCCTCCTCTCTCATCTCTCGGTGGGCCTTGTTGCACTCGTCTCTGTCCTTTCCCACAATTACAAGTTAACCTATCAATTGAGTCTCAGCTCCCATCGCGCATCCTTCGCGATCTTCCACCTCTGGATCGACAACCTCCAACTACTCCTCCAATCTTGATTGATCATGGCCTCCAAGTGTGTCACCAAACTCGCTCAATCAGGGACTCCAAGTTCACACCATCATCGCCTCCAAAGATCATCTCCAAACTCGCTCGTTCACAACCTGCAAGTGCATCTTCAAACCCGCTCGTTTGTGGCCTCCATGTACATCTAAGTTCACACGATCACAGTGTGATTATACGGGGGAGCTAGATGTCAGAGGGTGCATCATCAACACTCCACTGCACCTCTCACGGCATCCGAAGTGAATTAGTAAGAAGGAGCCATTCTGGCCTGAGGAGCATCGGAAGAGGAAGTGGGTGAAAGGATGTGCAGGAATACGCAGCTTTGACGAACCACACAAATTGCGTGGATTGTTGAAAGCTCTGCAGGAGTGCGTGGTAACATGAGCTGCAAAAGATGGAGTGCGAATGGTGTATAATGTGATGATGTCAATCTACCCGAGGATGTCTGAAAGATATACACCCTGTCACTCAGTCCATATCCGTTTTCCATGTATCTATGTTCATCCCCCCTGGTCACTCAGTGCGTCTCCTTTGTCCCTATATCACTGTATGCCCTCTGGAGGCTTCCCCCTGCCAACCTGGATGGCGGTGGTGGTGAGTAATGGATATTCCCACCTCAACGGCCTCCAAGTGCATCTCTAAGATCTCCAAATCGGCGTCACCAGATGCTCCTTTGAGTACACTCGAGTACGGTCTGCAGCCAGATTGACCTTATGAATATATATCGAGAGACTTAGATAGATAATACATGCCATATTATGAGGTAGCGAATCTTGTGACTGTAACAAAGACAAATATGATAGACAAAATACCATGTTGTAATGGAACTCTAAGAACAACTGCTGGGAGAATATGGCACCAAGTCTCCCACAGAGTTCTCAGCTGCACACTAAGTCTGCCGCAGACCTGCGCAGAGGTTTCAGCAGGTCTCAAAGTCTCCCGGAGACCTGCGTAGAGGTCTCTGCAGCTCTTGAAAACTCCCGCAGAGCTGCGCAGTTGTCTCAGCTGCTTTCGAAGTCTCCTGTACACCTGGGCATAGGATTCAGCTGATCCAAAATTTGACTATCCTATAAGTCAAATCTCGTAGCATCCTGAGTGCACCTCCATAACTCCAGGTGCTTTCAGGAGCACCTGAGAATGCTCTTGAAGAGTCTGAGAGCACTTTGATTAGCTCCAGGGGGCCTGGCAGCATCTGGAAGAATTTAGGAGCACTGGTAAGGTCGACCTGAGGATCTGTGAGGATTGCATGTGGCTTCGAGACCGATTTGCAGTTTGCTGATGTGACAGCTCCTGCAGTGCGGGCAGCAGGCACTCAATCTGTCGGGAGATATGATGAAATCTGATCATATATTGAGGAGTTGACTTGTTATCATTAGAGAAAGCTGATGTTGGGTGTATGCTATACTCAGTATTAGGTAATAATCACAGCCTCAGGTGATACAGAGGGATGACTTAAGCTCAGATTATCCAGCCATGATAGAGGTGAGAATGAGACAAAGCAAGATGTTTGCGGAATATAGGTGAAGATTGCAGAAATTTTCAAGCGACACTAGGAATGAAGAGAACATCCTATGCAAAAGTCAACTCCCAAATGTGAAATGGTCAGTATGACAACTGATCTGCAAGACCTGAGTTCTAATATGAGGGGCAGTGATTCGGAACAAGGAGGTAAACTTTGATTTCACCTTTCTGCCCATATTCGGCTCAACCCCTTCCGCAGGTCATCTTGCTCTTTTACCCCACTTCACCCTCAAGTGAGTACCCGAAGTTAAGTTATCTGTTACTACCTCTCCAAGTTGCATATTAAGTTAGTACCAAGTACAGTATCCACCAAAGATTGACTATATCCTGCTTACAGCCAATCTCTTCCCTTAATTGTTAGTACACCATGTTAAGATTTACTCCATATTCATGGAATGATTGCAAGTTTACCCATTTTATTTCCCTTGCAATGAAGGGTTTCCAGATTGACAGCCTCCAAATGTACCTCCAAGTCAATTGAATTGTACCATTCAATAAAATCTCTCAGTTTTTTCCATTATGGTTAGAGTTAGCAATGGGTCTGGATAACCTGCCAGCGGTCCGGGTTCAAACCACAACAATGGTGTCTTTTGGTTTCAGACCTGTCGAAGAACCTGGCGTGCTGCCTCTTGGTGTGCCAAACCCATACCTGTACCTGTCAACTGACAGGTTTTGCTGGGTATATCTAGACCTGTGTGTTCCAATCTCTGGTTCTCCTTTCCGGGTTGTTCTATATATGGTCGCATTCAGATATCATACTGTTAATCGCAACATATTGACTTTGGTACATCATTGTCTGTTTTTGATGTTATGGCCACCTGTATAATCAAAACAAAGAGAGACACACTCCCTACCCTATCCTGAAAATGAGTGTCAATGGTGCATCACCGATTGTTGGTCTTGCATCTTGGGAAACCTGAGTGGCGATTGGCTGCAGGCATTCATCAATGAGGAATTGGTTGCCTTTATAGGCAAATGAGAAAGTGACACACTCCCTGCCCTAATCTGGAAATGAGCATCAACAGGGCGTCAACGATTTTGGGTCCTGTAAGTCAGGTAATTGATAAGAGACTTGAGTGCTGTAATGCATAATGATAGTATTGGCCGCCTTTATGGGCACAAATGCTAGCGACAACATCGCTACAATCTCCGAAAAATGAGTGTCAATGGAGGGTAAACGATTTTCGGTAATGTCAGTCAAGTGATTGAAAAGTGACTTGGTTGTTGTTTACGTAATGAAAGTTTTGGCTGCCTCAATTAGCATAGGGCATAGTGACACACTGCCTGCCCCATGGTGAAATTGAGCGTCAACGGAGAGTCAACAATTTTTGGTCTTGTATGTAAGGTAATTAGAATGTGATCTGGTCTTTGTTATACATAATCCAAGTATTGGCCGCCTGTATAGGCAAACGAGAAAGCGACATGCTCCCTGTCCCATCTTGGACATGAACATCAATGCGGTGTCATCAATTTTTGGCCTTGCATCTTGGTCAATAGAAGTGCGATGTGGCTGTCATTGTCTATATACAAAGTTTTGATCGTTTTTTTAGGCTAAAATCATCTTTAACACATCCTTGCAGGGTTGTAAATGAAATTAGTTGTTACTGTCCAGGGAGCTGACGCAGGAATATCTCTGGCTTATTTGCCTATAAAGGCTGCCAACTCCTTGGTTATAGATGGCTGCGATCAAGTGCGACTTGGATTACCCAAGATGCAAGACTAAGAATTGTTGATGCTCACTATACGTTCATTTTCAAGATGTGGCTGGGAGCATGTCGCATTCCCAATTGCCTAAACAGGAGCCAAATACTTGGATTATGTATAACAACGACCAAATCACTTGTTAATTACCTGACCGTCACCACCCATAATCGTTGATACTCCATGGACGCTCATTCAGCCGCAGGCGTATCCGCAATATGCAATCATACTATTAGGCCTAGTATATCATCAATTGTGTTTTAGCAGCCTTTCTATCATCTTCATGTACTTTCTCCTTTATCACTACATTGTTCTTTACAAACACACATATATATATCCTGTAAAATATACTGTATAGTGTCCGCTAATTGTAGATAATAATACACTCAAAATCCTGTTCCTTTCTATCAATGCTCATGTTCACTTTCAGGTTTGCTCAATAGGTTGCGCTCATCTGCAAAATGGATGTCAGTTGCATTACCATGCAGCCGATAGTGTACTAACCAGTGGATAATCCTTCACCAGTCCGCAAATCTGGTATATTGTCTTGATCCCACTTGCAATCCTTGGAATCTGCATTAAGATTGAACAATTCAGCATTGCCAGGAGGAGGATGTATATACACATATCTGGGTAGCACACCATCGATTTGGAAACCATGAGCTCCCTGATTGTGACCAGGTGGGGCGGGTGGCATTGCGGGCGGAGATGGCGTTGGTTCTGGTTTTGGGTGTCAGCTGCCATTTGGTGGAGGTGGACCCTTTCCTTTGTGACTCCAGCATTTCTGCGGATACTATGCTGTGCCATTTGGGCAAGGAAAGCAGCCGTTTGTTTGAGTTTCACGAACCACAGCCATGTGTATTTCCATTGCAGCATTCACATCCCTATACCCAGGGAACTCAACTCCGCGCGTCTTCTCATCTCGGACTTGCGCGTGCGGTTTCCTGATCAGGTATCTCATTTCCTCTATTGTGGTGCGCAAAAACCCTCCTTTGGCCATTTGCCTATATTCATGGCAAGGTGCATGTTGGACTATTCTAGCTGTACCGGACCTCCTTGTCTTGCCATAGTAGCAGATGTGGTGCAAACCTACAAGAAACTAGGTGTTTATTTCTGAAAATGAGATTCGGCTAATACCTCTACCACATACACTTCTGTAGCATCCTCTAGAGTGTGTAAATGGTGTTTCGTCTACTCTCAGGGATGTTTATCTCGATATTTGCCTGCGAGATTCCCAGAGCTGACAGCATCATGATGTTCCATCTTGCGGATAGTGCGGATGAATGCCTTGGTTAAACATGGAGGTTTCCCATTACGGTTTGGTATAAATTGGTCACTTAACTCTTTACATAGACTGGCTGTACATCATAAAGTTAGTTACGGCTGTCTACCCTGATACAGATTTACTCACATCATATAGCATGCTATTTCAAATTATTGCTGCATTCTGTATTACCAAACTTTTTTAAATATGCGTCCTGGGTCATATTCTCGGTGGCTGCATCAGTAACATTGTGGTGGAGTTACTGGTGTCTGCATTGTTGCCCTGTCATGGCGGGTGGCACAATGAATGCAGCACCCTTCGGTCAGCTCGATTTGGATCAGCTCACCCCTTGCTGATGTGGAAAAGGAGTGGAAGACGATAACAAAAAGAAGTGGGAAGTCCTGAGGCAGATATAGTTAGCTTTAAGTCAAAATGGAATGAGTAACAGCCAACTTGCACATTCAACTTGAGATAAATCCTGCTGCGTATAGCTGCAGGTTGCAGCGATTTTGAACGATCCCGGAATCTGAAGTCAGTTGCTGCGTTGTTTACTAGGATAAGTTGAGGTTAACGAGAGCCGAAATCGCATGTTTGTACGATGGAAAACAGACATTCTTCGATGGAAAGGACATCTGGTGATACTTATCTTACAATATCCCTGGGATCTTACATGATACAGATGCTAAACATCAAGTCATGCTGTACGGATAGCATTATTATTCCCAATGTAGCGACAGTCAAAACGCAGACTTTACTTGGTTCAAGTTGATCAAACGCACCAACCTTGACCTAAAGATGCTGCCTACCTCCATGTGGTCCATATCATGCGCCATCCAACGTCTCACCCAACTATAAAGTCAACACAAAATACCATGGTCAATGCTCCGAAATATCACCTTTCACCACGTCTAGTGAGCAAATACAGCAAATCGACAAACCTATCCACCAAACGACATCATCAAGCCACTGAAGGCAACAGTGGCTTCGAAGCAGAAATGGTCAGCGCCTGTGGAGCATTACACAGCTTATGATGTAAAAAGAAGCTTTTGCCGGAGAAAAGATGTAAAACACGCTTTTGAGCAATGAAGAGAAAGAAATGGATCGAGGATTGTGTGGATAGGGAAACCACTCTGGCAGGATACCCTATATCAGACGCAGAGCGAGCGATTAAGCAAGAGCAGGAAGATTTGAGAAATGCTGAAAAGGCAGGATTGAGAACCAGAAAACTCAAAAAATCATTTGAGGAGATGTTGAATGCTGTCAGGGATAGTCTGTGCAATCTTTCAAGTTCTGAAGATGAGGAGGATGCCTAAGGTGGGGAAGACATTGAACAAGGTACAGAGCTGGGCAAGCTGAGCGAAGTCGATGAACCTGGCTGGGTGATGGGCACAATCTCCAAAATGGTACAGCAGTACGTGGAGCGCTGTCGGCAGAAGCAGATAAAGCTTGATGAATTGACGTAACTGGGGAGTGGGGACGCGGCCTACTACCTTTGTGGGAGTGATAAGATGTACGGAATGGCCAAATTGAGGTTTCTGGCCATCATCAAGCCATCAACAGAAAATATTACAGCTGGACCCGCACCTACAATATTTGTCTACCTAATGTAGACTCCTGATATCATCCTGGGAAGATCGCAAATGCCGCAAGGGACTACTCAACCAGGAAGTAGACTTATGTGGCTAGGTTGCAGGAAACCACAGTCTCACAAACGCAGAGCATCTCTCCCACCAGACGCAGCACACGATTTGTCACTGATTAAGAAAGCACAGCCTGATGAAAACTGAAAGTTTTACCCCTGCATATAGCCTCCGAAGCTAATTCCCATATAGGGATCAGATTCGGACCAAGACATGGTGATGGCTCCTGCCTCACAGAAGGAATGGATGAGTACCTTTGCTTTCTTCAGGACATATCTCTTTGAAATGCAATTCGTGTACCTATTTTGCTAAGTGTCAGTGTATTCTTGATTTGAGTCACCAAATTGTGAGACCGGATAATTTGTCTGGACATGTGAAAGGGTTGTACAGGAGTTGTGAAAATTCTAGACTTCAAATCAGGTTGATAGATGACCTACAGACATGATCTCCTTTTGGTTGGTACAGGTATGTGAGAAAACAAACACTAAATTCAGGATGAAATATACTAACAACATTGAAGTCAGTGATGTCATATGAGTTGTAGAAGGAGTGTTCAATTAGCAATGCAAAATTGTATGAATAACGACTGTCAAACTACACAAATCCACGCATCCAACTGCATAACTCTCCGCTACAACCTGGTGCACATGGTTGAGATTGTGAATACTCCTCATTGTAGGTCATGGAAATCGTAGAGAAGGAGCTGGATGCGGAACGGTGAGGAGGTCGGGCTATACATATCAAAACTAGTGGATGGATCTACATGCGGTAAATTGCAGGCCGAAAGTGCTGCAACATGACAACCCTACATGATTCATAACTTGAATACTGTGTATTGAGGTGGATCAGACAATGAAAGCCCTCGAAACATTTGGATGCAGATGATTATAGATAGAAATCATATTTTGGCTGTCAATGACGACTATATGCATTCTGGCATAAAATTGTTGAGCATACAATGACTGTTAGTATGTATTTAAGGTGAGCATCAACAGAGCATCGAAGATTTTTGGTTTTATATGTCTGAATATAACATAACAGAATTGGTGGCTGTGATACATAATCAAAGTTTTGGCCACCTGTATAGGCAACAATACTAGCGACCACATTACTACTATCTCCTAAAAATGAGCATCAATGGAGCGTCGACGATTTTTGTTCTTGCATCTTGGATACTGAAAGGGCTGTGTAACGACATTAACCCATAGTGAAAATATTGGCCGGCTTTATGGCAACCGTGATAGTGACGATATCGCTACCAGCTGGTAAAAATGAGTGTCAAAGGTGAGTCAACAGTTTCTGTGGGGGCTCAATAAGCCAGACAGCAACTAACTGTATTGCATTGATCCTAAATCGTGGTTTTGATGGTCAGTGTTGTCGACGCGTCTTTGCATACAACTTCACAAAGCTGCGTACACATTAGCAAAAAGTGAAATTGGATTCCGAAAATGGACACCACTCACTGATCCTTCTCCACATTCCCCACAAATCATCCAAGCGACTAATTTGCAATCTTACACCATGCTGTGAAGCATTCAATGATGTGATCACATCATCACGACGTATGAAATACTTGTTTAGTCATTGAAGTTCATTTACTGCACTGGTTTGCCGTTGGTCCTCTATATTTTAATCGTTTCAACCGTTTTTGGAACTATTCCATTGGTTTCAACAATAATCTTAACTATTTAATCGCTTGAGACATCGATTATACACAAGGTTGCCCAACTCCCATAACTAAAATTCATAGTAAACACTCATCAGATTGCTATATATCGCTGCAACGATTACTTCAAGCATTGAATGGAATAACGTACATGTAAAACAAACTGTAAGCATACAAGTCAATCGGGTTGCTCTAGTACCACCGCAAGCTTGCTGGCTACGGCGTAAGCAAAAGACGGTGGACAGCCCCTTGGATCGTGCGTATAGGGACTATATAAGGGGTTCCGACACTGGAAAGAGGTTCACGATGGTAGCTTCCACCGTTCAATGGTTGCATCGCAGGTCGATATATCTCCTCGACAAATCACCATACTAGCAGTCTGACATATCGGCACTGTTGCAAACGTCTGAACCATGGCAAGAAGCCCATCACTGCTCAATTCAGCATACTCGACGACGAAAAGACAGTTCAACCGTGTGGGAATCCACCCAGTGGTTGATTTGAAGCGGCTATCCGGACTCGTCCCCATCCAGACAAGCACTGTATGATTTCTTGGTGGCTTATGCTGTCTCCACCTTTTGGACCCACTGCTACGAACCATATCAACTGCTTGCTCGTCACATTGAAAAACAGTCACCGGAATTGTTACTGCAATTTACAGAATGCATTTTGCCACATTTAGATGACTGAACTACTGATCATGATCGACATAGTCTGTGAAGTGGGCAAATATCTTGAAACACTGAGCAATGTGATTCTTTAGCTCCGCTTTGGCATTGCACACCACTCAGCCAAGTTATCAAGGGTCTTTATTTCTGGTTGTGTGTTTTTCATCATTCACTTGATAAGCGCATTGGTTAGCGGCATTTCATCCTCACGTCATTGTTATGCAGTGTTCGGATTCAGCTCTCGATACTGAAACACCTCCTTCTGGGCTTTCTTGCGCAAAATTTGGAAGGTGGCCTCATGACCATTCCATGGTCAGTACACTTGTTTAAGATCCGTCCTTACTCTTTCTGGGAGTTCAGAGCTTGCTTCCAAGAGGTTGCCAACCTGATGGATATGGTCAGAGAAGTGGTTCAGGAGATGGATCATCACAAAGTTGAAATCTGATTCGTCGACAAGATGTTGTGCAATTTCTAACTCGATCTTCATTTTATCTTCATCAACCTGATGACGCTTTCCGGCAGCAGGAAGATGGTTCCTAGCGGGGTCACTCTTCCGTTCCCCCTCTTTGGCCTGAGTAAGCTGCTTGTTGAAGGCTTTCGAGACCGTCTGGGTAGATTTACTGTCACAGAATCGACTGAGCACATCTGTGTGATGATGAAACTCCTGGAGATAATTCTCCATGTACTCGATTGTTGCTTCAGTCTGGTACCGGTATTGTGCCATAAGGTGAACATACACTAAGTCCTTGATGCAGAACGAGGCTTCTGTGAAGCGTATCCTTTGGCTCCCCGAAGGGTGTAAAAGAGTCGCCGCTGAATCTGGAATGAGCACTCGCCTGTGTGCTTTCATCTCTTTTCCACTCATTTGCGTCACCTGGCAACATGGCTTGTTGCATCCAGCGAAGCCAGGATATTGAGGCATCATCCCCCAGAGCTGGTTGAATGTGTCGATCCTGGAATGTTGTTCGAGGAAGTACTGTACCCAGTCCATCAAGTGCTAAAGCATACCAAGAGACACTGTATGAAGGATATTGGGTACGATAATCGCCGCCAGGTAGATGAATTTCATATTCCCGAAGACACCCTCTGTGGTTCCAACCGCTCTATCTTCCGGCTATGGCCCTGCATCCTGTCTCACCATCTCATCTCCCGGAGTCGCGAGTGACATCTTGGAAGTATAGCCGTCAGTCTCTCAATTGCCACGACGATGAATTCCCTTCTACAAACGACGATTAAGGTGATTTCCACACAGGGCAATGGGGCTGGATGATCCAGTGCAAGTGAATGTGTTCGAATTAGTCAGCCGTCCATTCAGAGATGACATCATAACATTGCCACATCCGACCGTCTGCATAAAGCTTCAGCATTCACGGTCGAAACACATGTCGAGAGGGTGGAAATACCCTCAACGACTTTCCTCAAAACATCTCCATTGTGGAATTGTTGATTCTTCACCGGTTTGGTATATCTATGTCCTCTAAAGTGATATTTTGGATGAACGGGAATAACGGGCAACACAGATGCTTGCAAGATTCGAATTCTTTGATCCAATCCTCAAGTCAATGTTTCAAAGACTCGAATATACTGGCCATTTTCTCTTGTCGCTCGAATGGTTTGTAAGATGTTTCTGGTCAGAACTGCCGAAACAACGGACAATCGTAGCTCCAGGCAGCCACTGCAGCGTTTGAGGAGGTCGAAATCCGGGTAGTTATGACGAAATTTAACTAACGTACCTGTTCATTCAACCACCAGTCGCTTGATTTCACCTGTGAGTAGATATGTACCTCAGCATCATCGAATTGGTTTGCTGGAGCATACGACATATTGTCCCTGAACGCAGGCTGTTGCATAAAGAACTCAATGGATTCAACAGGATTACGGTGATAGAAACATGTGTAATCATTGTCGCGAAGGTTGTTTGGATCGGCCAAATGATTGTGACACACATTTCCCACTTTCCAAGAGTAGATACCCATGACATAGGATATTTTGTTCAACCATTTGAATAAAGTGTGGGACGAAGTGAAGTTGCTGACGGTTGCGATTATAGGGTTCCTAAAAAGCTCATTTACGGCAGCTGTGCTCAAGTTGTGCTTGACACACCAGTGTGCCAATTGATACCCCTTCTCGTAACAACATGGTGACTATAGATCCATTTCATCATGGAAGATGTTGCAATACTCGTTAATAATAGGGCTGCCTGCTCGACGGTTGACCACATATAGAACACCATAAATATGTGTCCGAACTGGAGGTTGCTCTGGATTGATACACGCATCTTTGCTGTCTGCATCTGCATTGCTGGAATCATTGTCTGAAGGGTGAAGATAAGGGTCACAATGCGGTTCATGAACGAATAGAAGTAGAATACTATTGTGCTCGATCGCAAACCCATCATCTGGCAGTTGTTCAGCCGACACATATACTATCCGGTCTTTGCGGTCGCGATTGAGCCGAGTGATGTAAGCGCCAATGTAGGAGTACATCATAGAGCAGTAAAGTCACTATTGACGACTATGCATGTTGCGTTAGCCAAATGAAATGTCAGAACAATGTTAAGAGGCGTCTCAACGGTTCTTTAGCTGCTCATACCAGTGCAAGATGGCTGGTCCCCAGAAAAAGCTGCACCTTGATTTACTTTTTCCAAAAAGGGGTCCTACCACTCTTGTAGGATTTCTCTCATCCTCCTTCACAAGTTTGCAAAGTGTTTAATTGCTCCGCCATTTTCAACATCCCTTGGATCATGAAAAGCATACCGCATCTGAATTCAGCTCATCGCGGCGATTGTTTTGCACCCTCACAAGACCCTCCCCTGCCCATTGCGTGACTTACAGTTGTCACTTTTTGTCAAGTTCATACCTTACATGAACCATGCATTCTCCTTACATATTGACCCAGCGACGTCATTACGGGGTACAAGAACTAGGGGAAGGACCAATGAGGGAGATATGCCTGCAGAGCATGCTTTTAGTTGGCTTTGTGATGAACTCAAGTGTTCAGTCGATGAATCAGGGCGCATGGATGATGCGAAGCACATTGTTTCCTAGCTGAATAGCCACGAAGATGATGTCGCTGGATCAAGACAACCCCTTCAAACCCATATCAATACTTGCCTTACCTGCCCACGTTACAGACAATCTCCAGAATCTTCGACACACCCTGCTCACCTCTACCACCACATCTCATCACCCTTGACAATATATTCAACACTCCCGACAGTTGTTTAGAGTAATGAACATTTTATATCCACCACTCAATGATTGACCACTGTGGAGAACCTGAAATGCATTGTGATGCTTTCTGGTTGCCGAAATCAGTCATCGCAGATGCTAATGCAATCCAGATGCCGGCACTACAAGTCCACGTCTGCGCCGAGAACGCTGGTGTTGGAGTCAGCGAATGGGCAGCAGAAACCAATGGGATTTGGCAGGGGAAGGGTTGTGAGACAACACAACAGAAAGATACTAAAGTCAGGGAGTGTGTCTGGGAGCTTGCCCAGTCCATGTGCATCATCAACACGCAAGGAACCGGCCCCGAGCAATGGGATCTGCTAATTGATTGTTGCGTTACTCGAATCAGTAATCTGGCATTTAACCGGCCGCTTTGGACATGGTACATGGCAGACAAGAGAATACTCGATGGTCAGAAACTCGAGGCAGCACTGGACGAGTTTGCAGAGGCTGGCCTTTGCTCAAGTAAGACTAGGATCGACGAATCCCGGACTAAGGAGAAGAAATTCGTGAATGGTGGTATGTATTTCATCGCCCCGATGCTTCCTTGGCTCCTGCTGATGTTGAGTAGATTCAAAAGATGTCGAGGAAGAAACCTCAGGTCACCTGTCTTCGCCCATCAAGGCACGTTGCGACGCCTCAACTGATTTCCTCGTCGAGCCATTTAGCTTCACCCTTGCCTATGTGGAACCCAACATTGCTGGGAAGAGGGTTGGTGAAAACAATACTCAGCTATTCTCATGGCAATGGCCTGGGGATGATGAATTGATAGTTCCGATAGTTATCTCAATCATTGATACGACCATTTTGCCAATCGTGAATGCTGCACTCCCCGGTCTGCCAGACCACAGCTGGAAAATCTGAGAGTTTTGGGACTTCTGGGAGGAGCCTAACAGAGATGGTGGTCCGCACCCCCATAATGTTACTCGAATCATTGATAGGAATACTGCTGCTGAACGGGTAAAGGTGGCGATGGAATGAACCAACCCAACACATGTTGGCATTGTTCATCATGGCCAACAAGCCGATCACACATCTGGTGCCCAGATGCCTCTGTGTGGTGGCTGCAGCTACCTTCCTCTGGATGACATACTCCCACCTCCAGCTGAGGATATAATCAATGATATTGGGGAGGAATCGGATGATAATGCTGAGAGGCGGTACCCTAATCCAAGACGCTTCCTGCCAATAAAAACAGGCTGCCCAAAGTTTGAAAGGAAGCTGCAAAGGAGGATTATCTGACAGCAGCGATAACTTGAAGTCATCCGAAACCATGCTCTTTTTCTCTTTGCCGATTATGAGGAAAGCGGTGCTGGTGATGAGGATGCGGCTTGACTAGCAGAGTACGATCAGATTGTGAATCCGCCTGCGGGGTGCTCGTTGGCGAATTGAAAGGGTACATGCAGCTGTGCTGCTGCAAATCAGTTGTTGTGACAATGAAATGCACTGGCTGGTTGGCTGTTCGAAGATTCGCGTTGTGGGTGGGTATTGTTCTGGCACTCTGGAGGGTGGATGACTGGGTGATAATTTGGAATTTTTTTGGTTAGGTTTTGGGTCTCTTTTTGGTGTTTTCTTTATTTTATTATTTCATCAGTCATATTTGTGCATGAAAGGCTGTGTTGGGAGATCATGATGTTGGGATAAATCGTTGAGACATATGTTTCTGGGAATCACATAGTGGCAGTGATAGGACTCTGTGTAAGGCTATCATGTAATTGGTAGATCGGTATCATTACCCAGCAGAAGTTAGCCGGAATGATTAGTGAAAGGCACACGCTTTTGAGCTCCTTGTGAGAAGGATCTTTCTCAGAGAAAGCCAATCGACAACCCTGCAGCGTGCTAGTCACCTGCGATTGCTAGTTCTGAGTTGCCGTTCATCCAAGGAGTTGGAAGTGTTCATGGTGGGAGAAGCCCAGATGCTACAATCATAGACAGGATAAAATGACGCACCACGATGATGCTCTGAATCAGATCAACGCTGTCTTTCCTTTACACAACGCGTTAATTCATTTACTATACATTCATTTACATGTCCTATAGGCACTGTGTTAATTTTTTCCTACTTATTACTCGCCGCCTGTTTAAATTATGACACTCAGGCGCCGCACTTCCCCTCCTCCTCGTCTTCCATGCAGCACCAGGTGTCGCAGACGATCTATCTATGACGAGGATCTCGATGGGGATCTCAGCACCATACCCCACAAATACAATGATCATCGAGATGACACTTCACAATCCAATGAGGAACCTCTTCGGTGACCATTCTTGAAAGCAAGCAGCAACTGGCGAGGAAATGATTCCTTCCTGTCAACACCTGGAAGACGAGTCACGGCAACTCAATCAAGTGCTACTTCGGTGGGACTCCTACATCCTGACTGTCGGGAGGTCTGGATATTCTTGGAAGAGGAGGATGAACGTGATCCCTCACAGCTGTCATCCAAGAAGGTATTCGATTAAGTGTGTAAACAATTGAATACGCCAGCAAATGACTATATTTATTAGAGGAACAATCCAAACAAAGCCGGTGAGCAATTGGGCACATGGAATGCTGGAAATCTGTGGCGATTTGAACCCTTTGTTGACCACTTGACAGGCCTCATTGGCGGCGCAGAATACAATGCCTAGCCCACTCTTTCAGGAGTTCTGGCGATGGTCATGGCACATGGAATGCCATCAGCTATCAATTATGCGATGTTTGTGAATCCATTTGCCACAAATGTGGTGAAGACAGTGCAGATTCATAGTCGGTGGTATGAGGCAATTGCCAGGATTGATCCAGCCCAGAGAAACTCAGACCCTCCTCGTATCTACATTTCAGTGGTAAATGAAACATCTCAACAATTCTTTGCATTGCTAACATTGAGCGTCAGGCTCTCGCAAGGATTACTTCCTCCCGTGCAGCAATGGTATACCACTGGACGACATTAATCAACTTTATTTACGGATTTCGAACACAGTCCTCTATAGAGATCCAGAAAATGGTAGCCTGGCTATTGGCCTGGGACAGGTTTACATGCCCCACACAGGTTTGTGAGGTGAGTTCAAAGTTCCCTTCTTGTTTAATTGTAGGCTTGACAAGCAATTGAGGAGTGCAAGTTTCGATTTGCTGCAACTGAAATTGTGGATCTTAGTCACTGGACATACATCTAAGGCATACGACAAATGGGAATGAAAGATACATCAGTGATCGATTCAATCAACCCGACATTCATTGCCCTCTGCGCTACCGCCATCAACCATTGTCTGTCGGCCTGGGAACCAGGCGAGTTCAGGATCCTGCCAGAGCTTGGTCCAGGAGGTGGCGCACAACGTAAGTGGAATACAAGAATCATTCAACAGGTGGTTAATAATGCATGCTCCGGTGTATCTCATCGTCTCAACGTGGATTGTCCTTCTTCCTCACACATGGTTCGAGCAAAACCGTTAGAAATTTACCGCTGGATGATTTGCCGAAGGATCCACTCCACCAGTCCTGACCCAGCGATGGCACAACCTCAAACCAATCAGGGTAGCTTTGATGAGGTCTTCCTTGATTACGTCCCAGAGGAGCTGTGAGAGCAGCCCGACAATTCTTTCAATCGTCTCAGCAGCTGTGTTACTGCTACTGAAGCTAGCAGGCAATTCTCAGCTGTTCTTCCTATGGGTGGGTCTGCCATTGCCAGCAGCAGCCAGCCTGTCCCCTGCAGCAACAGCAACAGCAACAGCAACAACATCACCAACATTATCAGCGTTGAGAATGCGGGATTAGTTAATGGAAGTACGATTGTAGAGGGTGCAATGCCGCTTGGAGGTTAGGAATGGTGTGAGTGATCGGATTAGGATTTCCTTTGTGTGCAATTTAATTCTATGTTTTGTCAATATATCATGATAGTAGTAAATGAAATAGAACTGATTGTGTATTGAAGTCTGATCTGCAATGCATGGAATCATACTGGCGGTGATGCATAACCCTCCTACGACTGTTGAACAACTGCGAGGAAATGAATGATCTTGTATCAACCAATTGAATATCGTGAACCACTTCTGCATGGTAACTATCATTGGTCAATTCAAGCCATGAGTGTTTTCAAAAACAAGCACTACACACTTCATTAAACCTAGAGAGTGAGTACTAGCATCATTGCGAGGACAAATCAACTTGGGTGAGGTGGGAGTATGCTGAGAGATGATTTGTGATATTGCCAAACGAAGTGTGAACAGCTCATGAAGTGCTCAATGGCACATTCCCAAATGCGGGTAACCTAGTCATGATGCTTGAAATCAGCATCTCAATAACTCAAAGAACAGTTTGGAACGTTAACGCAATGCCATCTTTCAGGGAAACCTTGATTTCATTTTTTGTCAGTTTGTGGGTACAATAAACGAAATAAATTTAATGAAGGCGATGTAGTTTTTGCTGATGCAATGTCTTACAGGTCTTACTGTTTTCTTGCTCGTAGCTCTAGAGTCAATGTTTAAGAACCAGCTTTCTACATTACCATGATGTAGCCTGTGACAGCCCCAGAGGTCGAATTACATAGCTTTCAAATCGCTACTGCACAGTTGGATTCAACATCTTTAAACACATTGTTGCTCAAAGGTATGATATCTTCCAAAAATGCACGTGTCATTGTTCGTGATCTGCGCAAACTCACTTTACAAATCATATTTGATACTATGTTGGATTCTATGAATGTGGGCTCAAAGCATTCTATTGGTTGGTATAATTCTAGACATGCCCCGTCATGGCATTTCTTTTTGCACTGCGCAATTGAGGAGACTGGCAGCCCTGACATCATATGTATCATTTGTCACCAAGTTGTTCACCATTCACCAGAACTTGGGACCAGCTCAATGGGGAAACCCTTGCCGGCAAAAGCAGACATCGCACAGTGCGACCAATTAACACAGTCGGATGTTACCGATTTCACTGGTTCAACTGTCAAATAATCAGCCTTGGCCATACTGAAGAGACAAGGAAGTCGAGGAATTACAATAGTACGTTCGCAAAGGAAATCTATATTCAACATTTAGGTTTTATTTATATTAACTGAATTGACAGACATAACTCTCCTAACCTGCAGCTGCAGACTTTGTAACTGCCAAATATCACCAAGACACATGGAATCACAACTTTATGTTAGGATTGGTTTCGGCTCATATTCCATGGAACACTATATCCAACGTGGATCTATGACTGTTATATAATGCCTGACGAAGCGAGCTGCTGCTACCGTCCTCCAGCACCCTTAGCAACATTTGCCGGTGGGAATACTCACAGACAGTGGATGCAATTAACAAGGAAGTGCTGTCAACAAATAAAGTTAGTTTATCATTAGACAGGGGGACATCAACGAACAAAATAGCCATAACATCAGTGATTGCTTACTATATGGATCGACATTGGCCATAGCAAGAAGTACAACGTGCTGTTGATGAAGTTGATAGTCTATTGTTTTCCTATTTCGAAAGCCAAAAAAGGATGATCGGTCAAGGATCACCTTATTGGAGCTGGGCTTGCCGTATATTTGAAGGATGTTCCTGATTGAGTAGAACATGCTGACGGCCGTTGGCTTGGAATTACGACTGATAATGCTTCCTCAAACCACTCGATGACTTGGGAACTGAAGTCAATCTTTGTGGCTCCCAGAATCGAGTGGCCTGCATCGAGAAACCATATACCTTGCATGGCGCACATCATTCAGCGTACCTTAGGTGCATCCATCAGACCAGGTTTAGCGAAGATAATTGAGAAAGTACGTATTTCCACACAGTTTGAGAGTCCTTTAACTGACCATCATATAGCAGGGAATGCTTGCTTAATTGATTACGTTGACACCGGGTCGTCCAAATGTGTTCATTGACTGTCGAAAAGCTAAAGTACAAATCTCGGCATTATGCATTGTGGATTTGAAAAGAAGGTGGAATCCGACATTGGAGTTTCTTGAGTGAGCAAACGTATTGTCAGGATCCTCCCACGAGCGGCGCACGAATTCACAACGCTGTGATCAATGGCCACTCTTCATAACAGAAAATCAATGTAGCATTGTCAATTACGTCATGGAGGTTTTGAGGCTATTCCGATACTGGATTCTGCGCATGGTGCAATGGCGCACGGTTACTCTACAACATGCTCTCGATGTCTACAATGTCATGTTCGATCATATGGATGGCTTTACGCGAGCTTTTACTAGGAGGACAACTCAAGGTTTGGAAGACTTATACTTCGCCATGAAGTTTGTGCACCAGGAGCTGTCCTAATATTATGCTGAATGTACTCCAACGATGGGTATGCATCTCATTTCACCACACATCGTTGGTCCGTTCCAGAAGTGGCGATCGTTTAGGAAGTGGGACAAGGGAATGGATGTCAATCCTGAGGACGAGACATCTTGTACTACCCATCAGCAAGTGGCGTTTCTGAAGTATGTGGAGAATGAATACTATGCCAAACATAGATGTCTTCTCGTCATGAAATTTGAAAGACTACTGAGTAACAATCTCCTCTCCTCCGCATGGCTCTTGTTCAATTTGCCGCCTGAATCAGTAATGGACTGGGGGCAAGTTAGTCCGAATGTTCATGATTAACACTCCTACCCCAGGGAGATTTGCAGTACATTGTCTGATACCAGATATCACTAACTGGTGGCGTCTACAAGAGGAATCGCACTCAAAGTATACCGATCTGTCTCATGTGGCATGCGATATATTCCACCTCCTACAACATGGTGTTGGAGTGGAGGCCTGTTTTTTCTTTGGGGGAGAGGTCATTGGCTGGAGGCAGTCAAAAGCCACAGGCGAGACCCTTCACAAGATGGTCCTAGTAAGGGACTGTACTTGAGCCAATAACGGGACATTGGTGAATGATGACTGAGCATTGGTCATGACGACAACTGAAAACAACTAAGAAATGAAGAGTGAGGTGGAGGGAAGGAAATTGCAAAGAATGGCTAAGGTCCACAACGGTTTGGAGCTGTAGCAGGGCAGACAAGACCTACATGCTACACAGCAGACCACTCACTCTCTAAACAAGCAAATGGCAGCAGTAAGACACATGTGAGATACTGAAGAGATCGTCAATGCATTGTAGTCAAACTTTCAACATCAGGGTGTGGCTGCATATAAATCGTCGGACAGATCGCCTGTGCTAACAGCTTACACTACCAAGGACCTCCCTGGAGGACAAAGCCAACAAATAAATGTCTGCCAAACAAAAAGAATCGAGTGTCATCCAGCCGAAAGTAATGAGGCCTGTGCGCCAGAAAGCATTTCTGACACCAAAAATTGGCTTAACTGGAATAATCACTTGGATAATCCAAATAATAGCAAAGATGACTGGGAGGCACATGATCAATCCGACATAGAGCAAGACAATGGCATCGACGAGCCGGACATCCTAGAGAGGCAGGATGTGACTGCCACAGCAAATGTTCCCAGACAGATTCGGCAAACAACGAGGTCAAAGAACACTGCTGACAAGAGGTTGATGAAGGTCAACACAATGGAAATGAGGCGGAATGAAAGGAACATGAACAAGAAGAACAGAAGGCGGCAATATAGTGTCACAACGTTGTTTATGATGACTGTCCGAGAATTTCATTATGAGCAATATTGTTGGAGAATAGTGAGCAGTCGTCTATGAATCTGAGTTGAGAAACAGAAGTTTAGCGGGTGAAATAAAACATTGAGCAAGATATATCAATTTGGATAGAATGAGAGCGACCAGTGCTGGAATGATACTGGGCTTGGCTTTGCCAAACGGTTGAGTCTCAATTAGTCAGAAAGGCGACCAACAAGTTTAAATACTTATGAATACAATTATTGATGGCAGCAGATTTTGAATATACAATACATTACAATGGGCGTCAATGGAGCATCAATGATTGTTGGTATTGTAAGTAAGCTAATGGTAAAGTGATTTTGTCGCTGCTATGCATAACCCACATATAGGCTGCCTGCATAGGCAACAGAGGAAGCAATACCGTCACTGCCTCATTCTGAAAATGATCGTCAACAGAGAATCAACAATTTTTGGATTTCCATCTTGGTTAATCTAGGTGGCAATTGTTTCCAGACTCCCATAAATGAGATATTGGCGGCCATTACGTGCAAAAACAAGAGTGACACACTCTCTGAACCATCCTGTAAATGAGCGGCGATAGAGCATCAACTATTTTTGGATTTGTAACTAAGGTAAATGAAAACTGATTTTGTCGGTGTTATGCATAACCAACATATTGCCAGCCTTTATAGGCAAAAGAGCAAATGATATGGTCACAGGCCAAATATGAAAATGATCGTCAATACAGCGTCAATGATTGATAGCTTGGCATCTTGGGGAATCTGAGTGGCGACTAGTTGCACACATCCATATTTCAGGTATTGGCTGCCTTGACATGCAAAATCAAAATTGAAATGCTCCGTGCCCCACCATGAAATTCAGTGTCAACAGAGTGTGAACCATTTTTGGACCTGTAAGTAAGCTAAATGAAAAGTGATTAGGTCGCAGTTATGCAAAACCAATGTACTGGCAGCTTGTATATGCAAAAGAGAAAGCAACACGGTCTCTGGCCCAATCTGAATATGAGGGTCAACGCAGTGTCAACGATTATTGGCTTTGCATCTTGGGTATTCCAAGTCGTGATTGGTTGAAGATATCCACAAATGAGGTATTGGCCGCCTGTACGTGCCAACACTAATGTGACACACTCCCTGCCCCATCCGGAAAATGATTGTCAATGGAGCATCAACAAAATTTGGTCTTGTAAGCAAGGTGATTGAAAAGTGATTTGGTCGCTTTTATGCATAAACAACGTATTGGTAGCCTTCATAGGCAAATGGCAATCTAACACGGTAACTGCCCCAATCTGAAAATGAGTGTCAACAGAGTGTCAACAATTCTTAGCGTTTCATCGTCAGTAATCTAAGTGGCGATTGGTTACAGATATCGCACAATGAGGTATTGGCCACCTTTAGGGGCAAAAACATGAGCGACACGCTCCCTGCCTCATCCTGAAAATGACTATCAATTGAGCATCAACAATATCTGGTCTTACATAGCGATAGCAACGGGTCATGGTAACATGCCAGCGGGCCGTGTTCAGACTGTAAAAACGGGTCGTTTTGGATTCTGATCCATCAAAAACCTTGACCTGCTGATTCATGGTGGGCCAATACAGCATCCTTAATCACCAAGCAGTGTGTTTGCCAGGATTGGCTAGATCCATCGGTTCTGATCTCCGGATCAGCTATTCAGGTTGTTCTATTCATGGTCGCATGCAGATTCTCTGCTGTTGATCACACAATAATAATGATGGTACGTCATTGGCTTCTCTGGATGAATTGGCCGCCTGTATTATAGAACAAAGTAGAGAGAAGCTGCCTGCCACCTCCTGGAAATCAGAGTCAACGGAGCATCAACAATTGTTGGTTGTGGATTGTGTGAAATCTTGGTGGCAATTGGTTGCAGACAGTCCTAAATCGGGTATTGGCAGCCATTATGGAGCAAAAGAAGAAGCGACAGGGTCCCTACCCCATGCTGAAAATCAGCGTCAAATGAGCATCAACAATTTTTGGTCTCGCATCTTTGGTTATCCAAGTAGCACTTGATTCCAGACCTCCATTAAGGAGGAGTTGACAGCCGCTCTAGGCAGATGAGCAAGAGACATTCCCACCACAGCCTCCTGAACAGTCACAACATATTTCATATACAATGCTGCAACTCACAGTTCATGAGCATTTGAGCCTATGAATATTGTCAAAATGTTGTATTGTGACAATCACAGCTGCATCGCGTGTTGATTACCCATGATGAAAGGCCAAAAACCGTTGATGCTCCGTTGGCGCTCATTTTCATGATGGAGCAGAGAGCTTGTCCCTTCATCATTTGCCTATGAAGGTGGCCAATACTGTATTTATGACTGTCTTCAACCAATCGCCACTCCAATTACCCAACATGCAAGGCCAAATCTAATTGACGCTCTGTTGACACTCATTTTCAGAATGTGGCAGGGAGCGTGTCGCTCTCTCCTTGGCCCATAAAGACGGCCAATACCTCATTTAGAAATGGCCGCAACCAATCGCCACCCAGATTTCCCACAATGCAAATCCAAAAATCATTCATGCTCTGTTGACGTTCATTCTGCCACAGGCGTATCTGCAATATTCTATCATTTCATTTGGCATAGTATATCAATAATGGTGATTTGGCAACCTTTGTATAATCTTCATGTACTTTCTCCTTCATCACTACATTGTTCTGTAATAATACATATAAATGTATCCTTTAAAATATACTTTAAAGTGTCTGCTAATTGTAGATAATAATACTCACAAAAATCACGTTCTTTCCTATCGATGCTTGTCTTCACTTGCAGGTTTGCTCAATAGGCTGCTGTCGTCTGCAAAATGGCTGTCAGCTGCATTACCACACAGCTGATAGTGTACTAACCAGTGGATGTTCCTTCATCTGTCAGCAAATCTGGGATATAATCTTGATCCTGCTGGGGATCCATGGCATGTGAATCATGATTGCAAAGCTGAGCCCTGAGACGTGGACTGGGTATATACACCTATCTGGGCGGCACACGTTTGATTTGGAAACCGTGAGCTCCCTTATTGTCACTTGGTAGCACAGGTGGCATTACAGGCGGACGTGTCGTAGGTTGAAGTGTTGGCTGTCGGAGTAGATCGGATCAAGGTACAGCTGTGCCTTTACGCCTCCAGCATGTCTCCGAATTCTATGCTGTCCCATTTGGTAAGGAATGCAGCCGTCCATTTGATTTCCACGAACCATAGCCAGGTGTTTTTTCATCGCAGCCTTCACATCTTCATAACCAGGAACCTCAACTCCCCACTTCTTCTCGTTTCGGACTTTCGCTGACAGGTTGTTTCATCAGGTATTGCATTTCTTCAATTGTGGCGTGCAAAACCCCTTCTTTGGCCATTTTGGCCACATTCAATGCACGGCGCATGTCGGACTGTTCGAGCTGTACCTGACCTCCTTGCCTTGCCATAGTAGCAGACATGTTGAAAACGTACAAGAATTTAGTTGCTGCTTTTACGTTTGAGATTCGGCTATTACCTCTCTCATATACGCTTCTGGCGTATACTAGGAGGTGTTTGAAGCCTGCTTTGTCCACTCTCGGGGAATCTTATCTCAAAATTCGCCAGCGAAAATGCAGCAACTGACAACATGATGATGTTCAATATCATGGACTGTGCGGACAAATGCTGTGGTCAAACCTGGAAGTTTCCCATTACGGGCAGCAATCAATTAGTCACATGACTCTATATGTACACCACCTTCATGTCATATCATTAGTTGGCGGCAGTCTACCTCGATTTGCATGTACGCACATCTGTGCGCATGCTCCTTCTGATTCTTGTTGTTTCTGGTATTATGGGCCATTTTCGTAGGTTCGTCCAGGGTCATATTTCCGGTGGCTGCAATGGCAGCGTCAGAGTGGACTAACTGGTGTCTGTGTTGTAGTTGTGTCTCAGCAGATGGCATATTGGATGAAGCACCCATCATTCTGCTCGATTCCCATCCGCTCGCACCTGGCTGAGGTGTTCATGGAGCTATGATTTGCTGGTGTGGCACAGAAGAGGAAGATGATACCGAAAGGATGTGGGAAGTCCTGAGAAAGACGATAACGAAAAGACGTGGGAAGTACTGAGGAAGATGATAATGAAAAAATGTGGGATGTCCTGCGGAATATATTGGTAGGTTCAAGTCAACATGGAATCATTAACAGCCAACTTGCATGTTCTACTCAAGATAAATTCTGCTGCGTATAGCTGCAGTTTGCATGGGAATCCAACCATCTTGCAATTTGCACCTAGTCGGTCCGGTGTGGTGTCTGTATGTACAAGGATAAATCGATCCAGACGACCTCCAAAATCTCATCTTTGTGAGATATAAACAGCAAAATCTTCAACCCAAAGGAGTTCTTCGGATGTGTTTGCTCACGAAATCCCTGGGATCTTACATGAAACAGACAGTGAAAATCATGTAACGTTTTATGGTTAGCATTGCTATTCATGAAGCATTGACGGTCGAAACCCAGATTCAGCTTTGCTCAAGTCAATTAAACGTAGCGAACTTGACATCCAAGATGCAGCTTGCCTCCATGTTGTTTATATCGTGCAACATCCCACATCTCGCCCATCAACGAGGGCAACACAGAATACAATGATCAATGCTGCGAAAAAGAATCTTTCCCCACTGACTGCAGGCAAATATGGCAAATCTGCAAAGCGCTCCACACAATGTCATCATCAAGCGAATCTCCACGAGAGCACCTTGGAAGCAAATAGGGTCCGAGCACTTGAACCATTGCGTAGCTTGTGATCCAAACAGAGGCTTGCGGGGGAGATATGACGAGAAACACACTGTTGACAGATCAAAGAGAAAGAGATATGGATCGAGCATCACGTGGATGGAGAGACCACTGTGGCAAGAAAGCAAGTTGAAGACACAGAGACAGTGGTTAAGCATGAGCAGGAAGATATCAGAAATGCTGAAAAGGCGGGAGCGACAACCAGTAATACTGTCACAACATTTGAGGATATGTTGAATGCCATCTGGGATAGTCTGAGCAATCATGCAAGTTCCAATGATGGCCACGATGGGGAATGCGAGAATGATAATGAAGATGATGCAGAGATGGGCAAGCTGAGTGAAGATGACTAACCTGGCTGGATGATGGATACAATCTCCCAAATGGTTCAGCATCACATGTGGAATTTTCGGCACAACCAGCTGAAGCTTGCTGAATTGACTCAACCAGGATGAGCAGACGAAGCCAACTACTTCAGGGAGAGAGATAATATGTACAGGACGACCAAATCGAAGGTGCTGGCACTCTTCTAACCACAATCAGAAGATGATGCAGCTGCATCTGCACCAACAACATTTAGAGAGCGTATGGAGAATATGGAAAGCGTCCGCGGAAGTGTTAGCAATGGGTCCAGGTAACCCGCCAGTGGTCCAGATTTGGACTGGAAAACCGGTCCAGTTCAGTTCCAGACCCTTCCAAAAACACGACCCGCATCTTCATGTCGGTCAAAACACGGCCCCGAACCCATCAACCCACGGGTCTCGCCTGGTTTGGCTAGACCTGTCAGGTCCAGTCTCCTGGTGTGCATTTCAGGTTGTACTGTTTTTGGTCGTATTCAAATATCCTACTGTTAATCGTGAAATAATAATGATGGCACATCGTTGTTCTTTTTGGATGTACTGGCTGCCTTCGTGATCAAAAAAGGTAGACAAACGCTCTCTGCCCCTTCCTGGAAATGAGCGTCAATGGAGGGTCAACGATTTTAGGTCTTGCATCCTGCATAATCGGAGCGGGCATTGGTTGCAGATAGTCATAACTGAGGTATTGGCCTCTTGTATAGGCCAAAGTAGAAGCGACACACTACCTGCCCCATCTTGAAAATGAGCGTCAGATGAGTGTCAACGATTGAAGGTCTCCTATCTCGGGTAATCTAAGTGGCGCATGATGGTAAAACTCTAATAAGGAGGAATTGGCAGCGTCTCTAGGCAGATGAGCAAGCGATGTTCCCGTGACAGCCTCCCGGACATTGACAACTAATTCCATTCACCATGATGCAAAGAAGAGTCCATGACCGTTTCAGCCTAGATAAACGGTCAGAACATCGTATATACAGAATAACCGATGCATCGCACTTTGATCACCCATGATGAAAGGGCAATAATTGTTGACGCTCCATTGACGCCCATTTTTATGATGGGGCAGGGAATGTGGCTCTCTCTCTGTTCCCAATGAAGGCAGCCAATACTTTGTTTATGCATAGTAACAACCAAATCGCCTCTGAATTACCTGACTAACCAGACCAAAAATCGTTGACGCTCCGTTGACGCTCGTATTCAGAATGGGGCAGGGAGTGTGTGGCTCTCTCTTTTGCTCAAAAAGCCAGCCTATACCACATTTATGAATGGCTGCAACCGATCGCCACACAGATTACCAATGATGCAAGACCAGAAATTGTTGACGCTCCATTGACGCTCATTTTGCCATGGGTGTATCCACAATATATTATCATTTAATTTGGTCTAATATATCAATAATGGTGTTCTGGCAGCCTTTGTACCGTCTTCATGTACTATCTCCGCCATCAATACATTGTTCTTTAATAATACATATCAGTATATCCTTTAAAATATAGTTTAAAGTGTCAGCTAATTGTAGATAAAGATACATTCAAAAATCCCGTTCCATTCGATTAATACTGATCTTCACTGTCAGGTTTGCTCAGTAGGCTGCTGTCGCCTGCAAAATAGATGTCAGCTGCACTACCACGCAGCAGATAATGTACTAACCAGTGGATGTGTCTTCATCAGTCAGCAAATATTGATTCAAATCTTAATCATGCTTCCGATCCTTGGCATATGCATCAAGATTGAAAAATTGAGCGCTGGGAAGAGGAGTATGTATATACTCATATCCGGGTGGCACACCTTCAATTTCGGATAAGTGAGCATCCTCATTGTCACCGGGTGGAACAGGTGGCATTTCAGGGGGATGTGGCGTTGGTTCTGGTGTCGGCTGTCTGAGTAGCTCTGTTGGAGGTGCACCCATGCCTGTGTGTCTCTGGCATGTCGGGGGATTCTGTGCTGTGCCATTTTGGCAAGGAAGGCAGCCATCAGTCCGATGTTCCCGAAGCATAGCCGGTTGACTTTTCATCGCAGCCTTGACATTTCTATGCCCAGGATACTCAACTTCCTGCTTCATCTCTTCTTGGACTTCGGCCCGAGGTTTCATGATTAGGTATTGCATTTCCTCTATTGCACAGCACGAAAACCCTCCTTTCGCCATTTTGTCCATATTCAAGGCCAGGCACATGTCAGACTCTTCTAGCTGTACCCGACCTCCTTGCCTTGCCATAGTTGCAGACATGTTCAAAACCTACAACAAATTAGTTGCTGCATCTACATATTAGATACGGCTATTACCTCCACCATATATGCTTCCAGATCATCCTCCAAGGTGGTCAAAGTCTGTTTGGTCCACTCTCGGGGATTCTTTTCACTAAATTTGTCCGCCAGAATCCCACAGGTGCCAACATCATGATGTTCGATTTCGCCGACTGTGCGGACACATGCCTACGTCGACCATGCAGGTTTCACATTCCGGGCGGTTATAATTTGGTCATGCAGCTCTCTACTTACACCAGCTTTGTGTTATATCATTAGTTGGTGGCTGTGTACCACGATACGACTACACTTATATCTCATCACATGCTGCTTCGTATTCTTGCTGCTTCCGGTTTTACGGACAATTTTCAACAGTGCGTCCAGGGTCAGATTTTTGGTGTCCGCATTTGCAGTGTCGCAGTGAACTCAGTGGTTTCTGAGTTGTAGTTGGGTCTCAGCAGGTGGGGTATTGGATGAAGCGCCAATCGTTCTGCTCGATTCTGCTCCACTCTCACCTTGCTGAGGTGTTTCTGGAGCCATGATATGCTGCTTTGGAAGTGAAGAGATGGTGATAATGAAACAAAGTGGGAAGTCCTGAGGAAGAAGATAACGAAAAGAAGTGAGAAGTCCTGAGGAATATATAGTTAGCTTCAAGTCAAAATGGCATGCATAACAGCCAACTTGCTCGTTCTACACAAGATGAATCCTGTTGTGCATCGCTGCCGGATGGACGGGTTGCCAACCGTCCGGCGATTTGCACCCAGTCAGTCCACTGTTTTGTGTGGGTTGACAGGGATACATCATGGTGAACGACCGCCAAAATATCATGTTTGTGAGATCAAAATGGTACATTCATCGACAGGAAGGACATCTGCTGATGTTTGTCTCAAGAACTCCCTGGGATCTTACATGAAACAGACGCTAAATATCATGTCATGATGCACGGTTAGCATTGCTATTCCCAATGTAGTGATGGTTCAAACCCAAATTTTGATTTGTTCAAGACAATTAAGCATACCAACCTCGACATACTGGATGCAGCTCGCCTCTACGTGGTCCATATCTTGCAACATTCAACATCCCGTCAATCAACAAAGTCAACACCAAATACAATGGTCAATGCTCCTAAAAAGAACCTTTCGCCACTACCAGCAGGCAAATATGGCAAATTGACAAAGCGCTCCACATGACGAAATCGTCAAGCTAATCAAGGCAAGAGCAACTTGGACGCAGAACGGGTCCGAGCCCTTGGAGCGTTGTGCAGCTTGCGATCCAAAAAGAAGCTTGCAGTTGGGAAACGACGAGAAACTCACTTCTCAAGCAACAAAGACAAGGAGCAATTGATTGAGGATTATGCTGAATGAGAGACCGCTGTGGCCCGAAAGCGAGTTGAAGATGCAGACACAGCAATTAAGCAGGAGCAGGATGATATGAGCAATGCTGAACAGGCGGGATTGACCACCACCAAGCCCAGAACAACATTCGAGGAGATGTTGAACGCCATCGGAGATCATCTGAGCGCTATTGCAAGTTCCAACCATGGGGATGATGGCGTTGACAAGGATGATGATGAGGAGGATCCTGTGGGGGGCAAGCTTAGCGAAGATTACGAACCTGGCTGGGTGATGGGCACAATCTCTAAAACGGTCCAGTATCGCATGTAGCGTTATTGGAAGATGAAGCTTGACAAATTGATTGAACGAGGCTGGCGAGACGCGGCCGACTACTTCCGTGAGAGGGATATGAAGTACGGGACAACCGAATTGAAGGTTCTGCCTGTCCTTCACCTTCAAACGGCAGATATTACAGAGTCATCTGCACTGACGACATTTGGTAAGCCGATGGAAACTCTTGATAGCATCCCCGGAGAATCGCAAATGCCGCAAGTAACTTCTCGGCCAGGGTTTAGTCATATGAGGCTTGATTCGCGCAAACCGCAGACACACAAACGCATTCCATCTCTCCTGCCCGCCCCAATGCCTGATTGGTCACTGACTCAGAAATCAAAGCATGTTGAACCCATAAGCTTTAACCCCTCCATAATGCGTCCCAAGGTAAATACCACATAGGATTCGGATTCCGACGAAGACAAGGTGATGGCTCCTCTGCCGTCGGAGGCATCACTACGCGAATTGGTCATTGTGACAATGTATCAATTTGAAATGCAATACGTGTACCAATTTTGCTACATGTCAGCTTTTACTTGATTTCAGTAACCAAATTGTGTGATATGATAATTCGTCTATGCATGTGCAAGGGTCAGATAGGCGATGCCAACGTTCTAGACTTCCAATCTCATGGAATCATGACCAAAGAATGTGATATCATCCTGTCCGTTACTGTTAAGTTAGACAATTGGAAATAGATTGGACACAAAACTCACTAACAAACTATAAGTCAGTGATGTCAGACGAGTCATAGATGCAGCAGTCAAAGCTCAATGCGAAGCGGGATGAATGACCACCATCATGCTGCATACGATCATCCATCCAACTGCATGACTCTCAGCACAGACCTGGTGCACATGGTCGAGATGTTGAAAATTGCTTATGGTAGGTGATGGAAATCGCGGAGAATGAGCTGGATGAATAAAGGTGAGGAAGCCCAGCTAATTATATCAAAAACTAGTGTACGTATGTATATGCGGTTAATTGCCGGCTGAAACCGCTGGTATGTGATAGGCCAATGTCATTCATCACTCAGATAACATGTCTAGTGGTGGATCAGAAATTGAGAGGCTTGGAAGCTTTTGAATGCAAATGTTTATACATAGAAACGATTTATTGGCTGCCAATGACGACTATATGCATTTTGACACACAGTGGTTGAGCATCTGGTGATTGTTAGTATGTCATTATGTTGAGCGTCAATGGAGCATCATCGATTTTTGGTCTTACATTCCCGGCAAACATCCGGCTGCATAGTCACATCCTTCCAAAGTGATTATATTGGCGGCTTTTATAGGTAAAAAAGATAGTGACACACTCATTGATCGATCCTGGAAATGTGCGTCATCAATGTGTCAACGATTTCCAGTCTTGTGAGTCTGGTAATCAAAAAAGGACATGGTCGCTGAGATACATGATCAAAGTATTGGCCGCCATTAAGGCCAAAAATGCTATCGTCGACATCGCTACTATTGCCTAGAAATGCGTGTCACTGGAGCGTCAAGGATGTTTGTTCATCCATCCTGGATAATCAAACAGCGGTGTGATGATATTAAGCTATAATCAAAGTGCTGGCCACCTTTATGGGTAAAAATTGCTGCGACGATATCGCTACCACCTCCTAAAAATGAGGGTCAATGATTTCTGGTCTTGCATCATGGACACTCAAAGTGCTGTGCATCGGCGTTAATTAATAACCAATGGATCAGCTGCCTCTATTGGCAAAAATGCTAGTGACGATATCGCTACCACCTAAAAATGAGGGTCAATAAAGTGTTAATGATTTCTAGTCATGCATCTTGGATAATCGAAGGCTATGTAACTGCATCAACACATAATCATTGTTTCGGCCACCTCTATGGGTCAAAGTGCTACAGATGATATCACTACCACCTCCTAAAAATGGGAGTCAACGGAGCGTCAACAATTTTTGGTCTTGCAGCATGGACACTCAAAGTGCTGTGCATCGGCGTTACCCCATAATCAACGTATCGGCCGGCTTTATGGGCAAAAATGTTAGTGACGATATCGCTACCACCTCCTCAAAATGAGTGTCAACAGAGCGTCAAAGATTTTTGGTCATGCATTTTGGACAATCTAAGGGCTACGGAACGGGGTCAACCCATAATCAACTCATCGGCTGCCGTTATGGGCAAAGATGCCACGGACAATATTGCTACCACCTCCTACAAATGAGGGTCAATGGAGCATGAACGATTTTTGGTCTTGCATCGTGGACAATCTAAGGGCTATTGAATGGCGTTACCCCATATTCAAATCATCAGCTGCCTCTATGGCCAAAACTGAATGTGACGATATCGCTACCACCTCCTAAAAATGAACGTCCACAGAGCATCAATAATTTTTCATGTTACATCGTGGACACTCAAAGCGCTGTGCATCGCCGTTGACCCATAATCAATGCATCAGCCGCCTCTATGTAATACAATGCTAGTGATGATATTGCTACCACCTCCTAAAAATGAGTGTCATTGGAGCGTCAACAATTTTTGGTCGTGCATCTTGGATAATCTAAGGGCTATGGAACGACATTATCCCATAATCAACTTATCAGCTGCCTTTATAGGCAAAAAGGCTATTGAGGATATCGCATCTGCCTGCTACAATTGAGTGCCCACGGAGCTTCAACAATGTTTGTGGGGGCTCAGTAAGCTACACAGCAATTAACTGCATCACATTGTTACTGAATTGAGTCTTACGTAGTCAGTCTTTTCACTATGTCCTTGTATACAACTTCACAAATATGCATGCAATGTCTCAGAGATCTGAGTTTTTTGCTTCCAGATGTAGAGTCAATATTTGAGGACCCATGGTCTGCTATACGGTATCGTTACTTTCGGTAGTCTTTCGAGTCAGATTACCCAGAGTACTAATTCCTACCTCCATGTCGGATTCAAAATCTTTGACTACCTCATTGCTCAAGGTTATGATCTCTTCTAAAAATGAATGTGTCTTTATTCCTGATTTGAGCAACCTTACTATGCAAATCATCTTCGATGCTTGGTGGGCTGCGATGAATGTCGGCTCGAAGTGGCCCAGTGCTTGGCATAATTCTAGACATGAGGTTTTGTGGCGATTGTATTTACACTGCAGAATTGAGGAGACAGGCAGCCCTGGCATTATATATATTGTTTGCCATCAAGTTCTTCACCATCCATCAGAACATGGGACCAGCTCAATGGGGAAACACTTACTGGCCAAATCTCACATCGCAAAGTGAAACGAATTCACAGACTCAGAGGTTACTGAATTGACTAGTTCGATGGTTGAAGAAATAGCTTTGGACATCCTGACGAGGCAAGGAAGTCGAGGAATCACAATAGTATGTTCGCAGAGGAAGATTATATTTGACATCATGGTTGATCCATATTGACTGAAATGACAGACAAGATGTGCCAAACTGGCAGCTAAGGAGTGTCAAACTTCCGAATTTCACCGAGACACGCGGAATTGCTACCTCATGTTACGATTTGTTTCAGCTCATTTCCAATGCAACGCTATATCAAATGTACAGCTAAGGCGGTCATATAAGGCATTACTCGATGACCTAGTGCTGCCGTCCACAATGACCTTTAGCAACATTTGCCGGAGGGAATATGCAATGAGCGTAGATGCAATTACGAAGCTATTGCCATCAGGAAATAAAGTTAGTTTAGCTTTGGACGGATGGACATCAACGAACCAACTAGCCTTAATGTCAGTCAATGCTTACCATATCGATCGAAATTGGGTATTGTACGAAGTTCAACTCGCTTTCGATGAGGTTGAACGCCTGTTCTTTTCCCATTTCGAAAGCTAATTAAAGATGATTGGTCAAGGGCCAACATACTGGAGCTAGGCTAGCGAGACATTTGAAGGACATGTTGGATTGTTTTGAGCATACCAATGGCCGTTTGCTTGGAATTACAACTGATAATGCTAGCTCAAATTACTCGATCCCACACAAGCTGCACTCAACACTTGAGGCCTCTGGAATCGAGTGGCCTGGTTTGAGGAGCCACATACCATGCATGGCGCACGTCATACAGCTGGCTTGGGTGCACCCATGAGCAGTCTCGGTGTAAAAGGCCACACCAATTCTTTGGAAGCCCATGGGCGCGATCAGCAATTTGGAGAGAATGAGAGCATAGACTGTGGGGACGGATTTGAGTGCGGTCATCACGTGGGTTGGTTTAGGGTTGAGCGCGGCGGAGCCGCATGCACTTTAGTTCTTGTGTACGTGTCAATTAGACTTAGCGAGAGTCAGTGAGTTTAGGTCAATAGAGAGATTTAGGACACCGGACACCGTACAACAGGTTATGAGCCCGGGCACTTCACTGGTTTGACGAACTTGACTCGGATTTAGATTTCGAATTGCGGCATCATCGACACAGTCTCGGAGGAGTACAGACAGACTCGACACGTGTACAGACGACAAGATGGCCGAATCGACAGCGATCACGATTAAGAAGTTTGATGGTACGGACTACAAGAGCTGGAGTTTGGAAATCGAAATACTCTTGGAGCAGAAGCAGGTTCTCGGCATTGTCGACGGTACAGAGGAAGCACCGGATGCGAAGGATGCAACTGAGTTTAAAGCATGGAAGAAGCAGCACGGAATCGCGCGGTCGACCATTCTCCTCGCGATGGAGCGGTCATTGCAGCAGCAGTATGGCATTCAGAAAGACGCAAAG
>Ga0307515_10001351_pt1 | contig 55540 bp, 46 predicted proteins | sample 17_EM_MG_FD_194513 | JGI IMG/M metagenome (GOLD analysis project Ga0307515, IMG submission 194513) | Populus trichocarpa ectomycorrhiza microbial communities from riparian zone in the Pacific Northwest, United States - 17_EM | ecosystem: Host-associated > Plants > Roots > Unclassified | place...
GTGTCTAGATACTTATAATGATGTCTGTGTAAGGAGAAAAAAAATCGAACAGAATTACATGCTCAGTACCTTGTATACCATCCCTTAGCATCAATTACAGCAGCCACTCTGTCAGGCATGCTTTTCCACAGTTTCTCAAAGTATGCCTCCGGTATCTCCTCCCAGATCTCAGGCAGGACTTCTGCCAACCTTGCTTTCACTTTATCCGGGCCTCCTTTTGTGTTTTCAATGTCTGGGTATTTCCTATGAAGCCTGCGCTTGAGCCCTACCCATACATGTTCAATGGGGTTGAGGTCTGGTGAATAGGGTGGCCAGTCTTCTACCTGGATGTTGTATTTCTTAAAAATATCCATAACCACAGCTGCTTTGTGTACTGGAGCATTGTCTTGCTGGAAGATGGAATCCCCTAGGGTGTCATGGACATGCTTAAGGACTGGAAGAAGAAGGTACTCAAGAAGCTTGACATAGACACCCTTGTTGACTGATTTGACAATGAGAGGGCAGAAGGTTCCACGGTTCCTGCCCCAAAAACAACCCCAAACCATCAAGGAAATCCCTCTACCCTTTCGTTTTGCTGCAATGCAGTCTTTGAACCACTTTTCAGGTGGTTGTCGAAATACCCAAATTCGTCGCCCTGAATCAGTCTTCTCCACTGAGCATTCATCACTCCAAATAACTCCTTCCCACTCTTTATGTGTCCAATCCTTGTGTGCAAGTGCCCATTGTAGCCTTTGGAATACGTGTTTGTCCTCAAGCTTTGATCGTTTCTTTGCTAGCCACTTTCTATAGTTGTTCTGGTGCAGGTACCGATCAATAGTGGACAGTGATACATTTGGTGCATACATATCGCTCAATTCGGCTCGTGTCATTTGCCTTTCTTTCTTGACTGCTCACATGATCGATCTTCGTTGTCGCCGAGTCAAAATACATGGTCTGCCGCTGTGTGGGTTGTGTTCAAGGGATTGGCAGTCGGTAGCATGAGCTAGAAAATTGCGGACTGTTGACCAAGGTCACCCTGTAATCAGGCTAATTGCTGCAAAAGAGTATCTCAAGTAAAAGAGAACGATGATTGCCCCCATCTCTGCCAGAGTCCTCTCGCGACGGGCAGTTAGAGGCATCGTGGGAGGTGTGGCCAGCTTGCAAATTCACAACCCTGTATTTTTGATGGGGTGCGCACGGACCGAATCACCAAGAGTTTTGGGTAGTGACTGCACCATAAGCAGTTTTCAATTTCTTGACCATGTGCAGGAGGTCTGAGCGAAGAGATATATAGTTGGCTGCATGGATCAATGCAGTCTGTCGGCTGTCATTTGTCCGAGTTTCGCATGTGCTTTGACCGCTCCTTCTATGAGTCAGATGACATCACTGAGTCAAACTCTGTTAGTGAATTTCGTCTCAAATTTAGGTTTTGCTTTATCATATATCCATAACTGGCAACATCATGTAAAGTTCATCGTTCGTCAATAAACCTGATTTGGAGTTTGGAACATTCGGATGGCCCGTACGACCCTTGCACACACACTGACTAATTATCCTGTCTCACAATTTGATCACTGAAATCCAGAAAAATCTGACACATAACAAAACAGGTTCACAAATTTCTTTTACACGAGATACATCGTCAAAAATACCGATGAGGCTATCTACACTTCCGGTGACACAGGAGCCGTCACCATGTCTTTGTCCGAATCCGATATCTATATGGTAATTAGCTAGGGACGCTATATGGATGGGTAAAAGCTTACGGGATGAGCTGGCTTCGCAATCTCTATCTGCAACAAATCGGGCACCGCGGCGGGCATCAGCGCTACTATGTGATTGTCTGCCTGAGGTTGCTCGGAACACAGCCTCATTTGACTACTTCCCTGTCGAGACGTCACTTGCGGCATTTGTGATTGTCCTGGGACGATATCAAAAGCCTGCATACGCTCTCCAAATGTTGTCGGTGATGGTGTGGCTGCAGTCGAGTCTGTTTGGGGGTTCAAAACAGCCGGAACCTTCAATTCAGGCGTCCTGTACTTCATATCTCTCGCACAGAAAATGTCGGCCGCGTCCCCCCATCCCGGTTGCGTCTGTTGGTCAAGCCTCATCTGCTTCTGCCGAAAGCTCTCCATGCGGTGCTGTACCGTTTGGGGGATTGTGCCAATCACCCAGCCAGGTTCGTCATCCTCGCTCAGTTTGCCATGCCCTGTATCTTCTTCATCATCATCCTCGTCTTCCCCATCCTCCTCATCTTTGGAACTTGCAAGATCACTCAGACTGTCTCCAATAGCATTCAACATCTCCTCAGATGTTATTTCAGGCTTTGTGGTTGTCGATCATCCATTTTCAACATTACCCATATGTTCCTGCTCTTGCATTATCGCTGTCTCTGCGTCTTGAACTCGCTGTCTTGCCACAGCGGTCTCTCGCTCCACATAATCATCGATCCATTTCTCTCTTTCTCTCTTCGTTGCTTGAAAAGTGCGTTTCCCGTCGTTTCTCCGCTGCAAGCTTCATTTTGGATCGTAAGCTGCGCAATGCTCCCAACGCTCGGACCCTATCTGCCTCCAAGCCACTCTTGCCTTTATTCGCCTGATGACATGGTCGGGTGGAATGATTTGTCGATTTGTCATATTTGCCCGCCGGAAGTGGCGAAAGGTTCTTTTTCGGAGCATTGACCATTCTATCTTGTGTTGACCTTGTTGTTGGGTGAGAGGTTGGATGTTGCAAGAAATGGACCACATAGAGGCTAGCTGTGTCTTTTCTGTCAAGGTGGGTAGGTTTGATCAATTCGAACAAAGCAAAATCAGCGTTTTGACCGTCACTTCATTGGGAATAGTCATGCTAATAGTACATTATGACTTGATAGTTAGCATGTGATTCATGTAAGATCCCGGCAATGTCTTGAGACAAACATCACCAGACGTCCTTTCCGTCGAAGAATGACCTTTTTATATCTCTCAAACATGAGATATCAGCTGTCGTACATCTCGAAGTATCCCTGTGAACCAACAGACAACGTCGGACAGACTGACTGAAATCAGGTCACCGTTGGAATCCCCTGCAGCTAAATGCAGATGTATTCAGCTTCAATTGAACGTGCAAGTTGGCTGTCACACATTCCATTTTGACTTGTAGCTAACTATATAACCTTCAGCACTTCCCACTTCTTTTCGTGATCATCTTCCTCACGTTTCTACAACAGCAAGCCATGGCTCCCGAAACACTTCCTCCAGGTACTATTGGAGCCGAATCAAGCCGAATGACAGGCGCTTCACACACTGAGCCACTTGGCGAGACACAGCAGCAATGCAGGCACCAGTTAGTCCACCGCGACGCTGCAATCGTAGCCAACAAAAATATGACGCAGGACGCACATTTGAAAAAGGTACCTAAAACCGGAATCAAGAGGAATAAGAAGCAGCATGCGATCGGATGTGAGTCAATCCATATCTGCGGAGACGGCGGTCAACTAAGAATATAACGCACAACTGGCGTACGTAGAGAGCTACATGACCAATTCATCGCTTCCCATAACAGCAAATGTCCATGGTCGACCAAGGAATTTGTCCTCATAGTCCACAAAATTGAACATCACGATGTTGTCAGTTCTGGGATTTTTGCAGAAGAATTTCGTGATAAACGTCCCCGGGAATGGACGAAACAGGCTCTAAAGACCTTAGAGGAGGCTACGGAGTCGTATATGGTTGAGGTAATACCCAGATCCCACTGTAGATGCAGCAACTAATCTCCTGGAGGTTTTCAACATGTCAGCTACTCTGGCAAGACAAGGAGGTCGGGTACACCTTGAACAGTCAGATATGCGTCTTGCCTTGAATATGGCCAAAATGGCCAAAGGAGGGTTTTCACGCGCCACTGTAGAGGAAACGCAACACCTGATCAAGAGACCTCGCGCCAAAGTCCGAGTAGAGAAGAAGCAGGTTGTCGAGTTTCCCGGGCACAACAAGGTGAAGGTTGCGATCGAAAGACACCCAGCAATGGCTCGCGAAAATCAAACAGATGGCTGCCTTCCTTGCCAAAATGGCACCGCAAAAAATCCACAGACACAGTTGAGGCGCAAAGGCAACGGTGCACCACCACCCAGACCGGCACCACCTCGGGCCGAATCGCCACCTGTGCCATCTGATGATGAAGAGAGCTCCGAAACAGAAGGTATGCCACCCGCATGTATGGATATACATACTCCGCTTCCCAACGCCCAATTTTTGCCAAGGATCGCATGCGCGATAAAGATTTCATTCCAGATTTGCTGACTCATGATGGTCCATTCACCGGTTACTACACTATCAGCTGCGTGGGAATGCAGCTGACAGCCATTTTGATGACGAGGGCAGCCATTTGAGTCAATCTAACAGCGAAGACGAGATTTGACAGAAGGGAACGGGAATTTTGAGTATTATCATTATCTACAATTAGCAGACACATTAAAGTATATTATAAAGGGTATATTTATATGCATCATTAAAGAACGATGTATTAATAAAGGAGAATGTACATGAATAGCACAGAATGGCTGCCAAAAGACCATGATTGATATACTATGCCAATGTGAATGGTTCAATACTGCGAATGCGCCAGTGGCAAAATGAGCGTCAACGGAGCATCAACGATGTTTGGCTTAGCATCATGGTTATTCTGCATGGCGATTGGTCGCAGTGATGCATAAATGACGTACAGGCTGCCTTTATAGGCAAAAGAGAGATCGATACGCTCCCTGCCCGATTCTAAAACTGAGCGTCAACAGAGCGTCAACGACTTTTGGTCTTGTAAGTCAGGTAATTAATCAGAGACTTGGCCATCTTGATGCATACTGAGAGTATTGGCCGCTTTTATAGGCCAAAACGAAAGCAACACGCTCCCTGCCCGATCATGAAAACGAGCGTCAATGGAGCATCAACGATTTTTGGCCTTGCATTATGGTTAATCAAAGTGCCATGTGGCCGTTAATAGCTATATACAAAGTTGTTATCGGTTTTATAGGCTAAAACGCTCAGGATCACTGGGTTGCAGCTTTGAAAATGAACTGAATTGTGGTTGTCCGGGAGGCTGTCGCGGGAAGGTTGCTTGTTATCTGCCTATAAAGGCTGCCAATTCCCGCTATATAGATGTCTGCGATCATTCACCAATTAGATGACCCAAGATGCGAGACCAAAAATCATTGATGCTCCGTTGACGCTCATGATCAGGATGGGGCAGGGAGTGTGTCACATTTTCTTTTGCGTATAAAGGCAGCCGATACGTCATTTATGATCCTCTACATCTAATTGCCACTCAGATTACCCAAGGTGCAAGACCAAAAATCATCGACTCGCCGTTGACTGTCATTTTCAACATGGGGCAGGGATAGGTTCTCGCTTGTTTTTGATCATAACGGCGTCCAATACATCAGAAAAGGACAACGATATACCAATGTCAACATTTTGAGATGAGCAATAGGATACCTGAATGCGACAATAAATCGAAATACCCGAATACCGGAACCGGAGATTGGAACCGCCAGGTCTAGCCACACCTGGCAAAACCCGCGGGTGGACAGGTACGGGTCTGGGTTTGGCCCGCCAAGATGCAGCGGGTCGGGTCTTTGGACGGGTTTGGAATCGAACTGAACCGTTTTAGCGGTCCGAACCCGGACCGCTGGTGGGTTACCCGGACCCGTTGCTAACACCAAACCATGGTAATCACAGCCAAATAATTGGTTACTAGTTCTACTCTGGCTGAGAAGTAACACAATCTTGCACAGATGGTTTAAAGAAATATGGTTGAGGTTCAAATGATTCAACAAAAGACACAGTAGTAGATAACTGATGAAGATTCACTATGTGTTAGATCTGTACTGTATTATCTTTCATCAATTATCAAAAAGTTCTATTTCAGCCAATAAGACAACTGTAATTAAATAATTAAAACTGTGAATTTCTCTGACATCTTAAGTTTTTGCATTATATATATGTACAACATTCACCGTTGATGTAATCAATTGTTATAGCTGTAATATTACATCCTGAAAATATATAGTAAAAGATTGGACAGCATTTCTATCCATTCTGTGTTTGGTTGTATAAATTACTTCTATACAGAATGTAGATCTGATGGTTGTTGAATATTCATTAGTATTGAATATTGGTTCCTGTTGGATATCTATATTTTACTTGTTATCAGTATAAACAGCATGTTAATGCACATACAAAAATAGAAGGTTTTCCCAGTACGGTTAATGGGTTGTGTTGCAATGTATACTGTATATAGTTACAATTCACAGAACAATTTGCTTACACAAACAAGAATTCTTTGTATCACAATGTCATTCAGTAGAGTGTCAATTCTTTTATGCATGTGAAGTTCAAGTACACTGAAGTTGCTGTATTCAAACATGCTTATGTGTCTATATTTGTAGGTGATACAGTCAGTTTAGAGTAATTGATGCATTATATCACCAATGACAGCCAATGTCAATGCAGTGTCAGTACTAGGTTGAATTTGAATCTCACCTATAACCAACTCACTACAATTGACAATAGATTTTATTCCTTGTTATACACCTCAATTTTGTAATTACTATACTATTATTATAATACTGCATTACTACTAATCATTTTTACAGTACAAGATGATTTTGAGAAATACTGTGGAACATTGTGTATGACAAGATTCATGCCTTAACATTTACAGTTTTGATTTGATCATTATTTTAAAGTAAGATTTGGATCAGCCTTGATTAGAAAAAATCAACTTCTGGAATTCATAATCAATTGAGATATTCTTTCATGAATGGTAACCTACAGCATATTTGATGAATTGTACTTGCAGGTCATATGAACATGCATGATAACTGGACTACTATAATATGCATCCAATTAAGTGTACTGGATGCAGTATCTGTCATAGCACTGACCGATGTTGTGATCAAGTTGCCAAATACACTTCATTGCACTTTCCCAAGCACACTCTGATGTACACTTCTGATCTCACTCAATTGAACACTCCCAGCCAGCTTGACCGTACTATCAAGTAAGCTCTCATGATGCTCATATGTATACATCCAAGTATGCTGCCATGGATACCAGTAAACCATAAATAGTCTGAAGAATACTCCGAAGCTTGCTTTCAAGTATACTGTCATTTGCACTCATTGGTACACTCTGAGCATGCTTGGCAGTATGCTTCCAAGTAAGCTCTCAACACACTTCCAAGTATACCTTCAAGTACAATCCACAGGACACCACCAAGTTTGCTCCAAAATAGACTTCCATGTACACTGTCAAGTATATTTCCGAGCTTGCTCTCATGTATTCTCCAAACTATGCTTGATGCTATACTCCTGGCCTCAATTGCTGTTGACTTCAAAGATAGCTCCCAAGTACACTTCCAAGTATTATTTCAAGTGTACCTCTGAATGACTATGAGTGTAATTCTAATAATGAATTTTGGTACACCGGAAGCATCCAACAGTGAAGTAGTGAAGCTTTTACACAGAGAATGTAATAGCAACAATCCATTATACGTCTCATCGTATCCGTAGGGAATCCATGAGAAAACAATTGTACTGGCTTGAGGAGCTTACAAAGAGAGTCAGAGGATTCGATAGGATACTGGACCATGAGAAATAACAATTATTGGATTCATCTACAAAGACTCAGTGTCGGTGAGTGGAACAAAAAACTCAGAAATATCCCATGTAGTGTTAATAGTAAGTATATTGAAATTATCTATCCACACCAGAGTCCCCCAATATATGTACTGTCCATCACACAGTCTACCTTGCCTTGCTAAGTGTGATAGTACACCCAGACCCCATCTTACTCTGTCAATGTGAATTGTGAAGGTGGCAAGATATTGATTAACCCACAACAACACTCACAAGTACACTTTCAATTGCGTTAAATCATATACTTCTACCATACATAGCTCCACACTCCTTCATCACTCTCAAGAGGCAACAGACTTCCGAACTCACGTGACTACATACTTCCGTGTTTGCTCCTGCATACTCAATCCACAGACTTGCATATTTGCCAGTTCCTGGTACTGGATGGTATCAAAATGATAACTTATTGCAGATAGTGTTTAGCTGGCAGCATGTGGCATATGGCATATGGTGCATGGAGTGTGGGAGGCAGTATATGGTGGTTAAAATTATGATATCAGTCAACATTCGAATCTGAACTTTGCCTTTAGTATCACCACAGCAACCTGATCTCACGATGGCATATTGGTATTATATGTACAATTGCAGATTGTCATACTGCTGGAAAGGTGAAAAATTGGATTGTGAGGTGAACTCCAAATTGAATTATCCAGAGGGATTCTCTAGTAGTTGCCACCAAATTAAGTATGGTCATATGTTGGTGCAGTCACTTGGGGCACATGGCGACGATGATGAAGATACTGGTTATAGTAGTAGTACCAAAAGTATGTTGTCCAGAACTTTGGCTATATCAGTATCGTTGTCACAGCTTCAAAAGACTTACAACTTTCTATTGGCTGAAGCTTCCCTTAACACTGAATTCAATGGGCCCAAATATTTCCGTGAATATAATGCTGCTGCCAAAATGTAGCTTTCTTATGTACAGCTCTGGATTAGCTTCATAGGATGGCTCAGCAGTATGCTTTCGATCAGACACTGCATGAGACTCTATTTGGCTTCACATTTGACTCTCAAACAGGCTCTGTAGTGGCCACTCTGCATACTCCTAACAAGTGTGTTAGCACCAGGGATGCATTTTATCACTCAAAATTGTCAGGGGTTTTTTGCCTGGTTGATAAATGTTGTTCAAAAGTCACAACTGCAGATGCCTTCCAACCTAATGTGAATAACTCTGGCTTATTGATCATGTAGGGATCCAGAATTGTAATAGATAGGCAGAGTATCTACTTGTATATGTGAAGTGCAGTCTATATTCAATTTACACTAAAGCTGCTTTTCTTGATTACATACTATTCAATTGATCTTGTATAGTTAGCAACACAATCTAAAGTGCATATAAGTAGATCGATTCGCTGAATTGTAATAAAGGTTTTCAACTACATCTAGAAAATAGCTTCTACCGGAACTACAATTGCTCGACACTTGGGAATATGTTCCTTGAGTAATGGCTGAAGATCTACAGTTTACAAGTCTGAAAATCTGATACAACTTGTGAATCTACATCTGATCAAACCTTAAGCAAAACTGGTGTATTTCTTGATCTGAACCCAGAAAGTACATTTTATTCAGATTATGAACAGTTGGAATATTGGTCTAGGTTATCTTTCTCAGGTGTAAATGATGCAGCAAATAAACAATCTAGCACTGTTGCTAATACTATCTTTAAGTTTTTTCAATTGCTGCCTCTACATGCATCTCTATACTTATATAGTTACTAACTACAATGTATTTCAAAGTTAACTAAATTACAGCCTTCAAGTTTTCATTATCACTGTCTCCAAGGATAACTCCCAACTTGCTCAACCAGAGGATTCTAATTTGTCTCAAAGATGTCAAAATTACTGCTACCATGAATACCTCTAAGCCAACTCAACAATGGCCTCCAAGTATATCATTAGATTCACTTATTCACTGCTTGCAATCTATCTGCATAATTGCTCAATTATACTCTCACAAGGAAACTATCAATTTACAGAATTAATACTTTCTAGTATATCTTCCAACTCACTAAATCATTACACCAATGCATATCTCCAATTTATATATTTACAACCGCCATGTAGATATCCATTCTTGCTCAATCACAGTCTTCAAGATCATTTTTAAGTTCACTTAATAATATTATTCAAATTGACTAGATTTTGCATTTTGACATATCTTTAAGTCAACATAGTTGTCATCTTTTGATCTACCTCCAGTTGCTATTGAACACTGTCTGCAACAAGATTGACCATATTAACTTGTATACAGAAATATCAATAGAGATGTGATATGATATTATGATATTGCAAATTAGGTTGTAATTATAAAATACAAATATCTAAATCAGATAACTAATACAAACAATAAATGTACAAAACTCTATGAACTATCACAAGCGGTATGTATTAATAAATCAAGAGTAGTTGGGATGATCAATACCAAGGTCACTATTGTGTATATTATTCAACTTCAAAGCCAAATTTTGTTATATTCAATATATATATTGAAATATTACAATGTCATTCGGATGAAATGGAGAATGATCCTCGGGTATAATGTAGTGGTACACTGAGTTTCTGAGTTGACCATTAGAATATGAATGCTGAAAGAAATCTGAGAGATTTTGTTTGACCACATTACAATGTAATATTTCTTTGATGAACCAGTATATCTAGATACTATTAAAAATCATCATAGATTGTTTTGAATTGTAATGTTGGCAAACTCAGCTTTTATCTCAGTAGTTATAATATTTCTATCCAGTTTGAGCAAATTTACAATATACTGCAAAATGTTAATTGAGCTAAATTAATACTTTTGTGTCTAGGAAAGTAGATATACGGATTTACAGGTTTTCCTTTAGTGGTGTGATCGGTACTTAGCGGATTGCATAGCAAATACAGTACGATTGTGGCAAACATGTTGATGCATAACACCTTTTTCTGATGTCTCATTGTTAACCAGAATGGCAATCTTACACTGGATTGCGCTGGAGCCACATGTCAGTTCATTAGCATCAGCCCACCAGCCACTTGCAGATGTAAATTTGATAATACCATTATGTTGCAATGACTGGAATGTTTTGATTAAGAAACATCAGCAGTACACATGACTATAAGCAACACCTAGTATACCTGTGCAAGCAGGACATCACATAGTAAGATTGTGATTACACAGAGATATGTGTTAAGCAGATAATATACAATTGTCAAGTAAGTGGAATATGTAAATGTAGCCTACACAGAAGCAAAATCAACTGATGGCACTTCCCAGTCACTGAGTGGTCCAGATCAAAGCATCCGGCGTGTGAGAGATCACTGTCATTGGATGAAGATATGAGGCCTAAGGTGAATCTAGCCATTAAGTTGAGCTAGTATGAATAGCAACATCATAATCTACATTGGCAGTGTATGACTTGGTCACTAACTAAATCTCAAATTCAATTAATAATAAATCAAATCACAGATAAAGCCTTACTATAATGGTGAAAAAGCACTATTGTGTTACAGGCTGGCAGATCTTTCAACAACTGAACAAATGAATATGAAGACATCACATATAATGTTATAAGTGCTAAGTTTCTTGCATTTGATATCTTCCAGAGGACTACCCTACTTGGGAGCATACCACTTTAAATCCACTTATACATGAAGATGATAACCCAAGAAATTCATGATAACATCGATGAGGGATTATCAGGAACAGGATTTTCTTCACCAATAATCAAACAGACAAACTTAAGTGTCATAATAAGCATATCTGAATGACTCATCCTCAGGACTCAACTGTACAGAGCTCACATTGTTCCAGCAATTAGCTGAACAAAGCGCTAACAGCAACCCATAGTCAGACATAACCAGCGAATAATACCTCACAACATTATCAAGACTTGTATTCATCATTACTTCTATTACATTTGCCTGTGTGCCATATCATGATACATTGATGAAACAGAAATACCTCATATGCCTATACCTGGATCAAGGGTTCAGAACACAGCACACTACAAGATTGTTGCCAAATGCAGGAAGTTGTAGCTTGATTATGAACACAGCCGAAACTTCTGTAACAGCTATTCAAATCCACTTGATACAGGCCTCACCAGGGCTGCATTTTATGATTACAGTCATGACAGAACCATACTTGTTCTGAGTGAGTCCTACAAACAGGAGGTATTGTCAGCTAATTGTTCTTGTGACAATTATGATTGTTGGTTTGCTCTTGTCTCAGTTGACAAGAGATTGAGTCATACAAAAGAGAAGGAAAAAAGTAATGACAAGTTTTGTATATGTGGCCATACTCAGAATTAATAGATAATGTGTTAGTTATTGTAATCTTAGTATCTCCATATCAGCATAATTGGTTATGAGGACATTGCAGTCTAATAGACGCTCAGCATTGTCAGACTTGACATTTTGCAATTTCGAACAATTCAAATACTGTCATCCATACTGCCAATGGACACATTGGTTGTGCATCGGGTGATAAATCAAGACAGAAGTCCAAAACAGAGATATTGTAGTGAGCTAAAGTTGTTGCAACCATTTCGGTTAGAATTATATTGACAAATTAAGAACAATAAATGGACTATCCGTATTCAGATTCTGCAAAGTGTAAGAATATCATTATGAAAAAGATTATTGCAAGTGTGCTACTTGCAATAGACATCACAGACCAGTAAACATCCTAACTAACTACTTCACCAACACAGAGTCATTTTGACCAATTTCTTCACACCTCTGATCACTCACCCTTGGATTACTCTTCTCAATCGCACACCCAGCAGGGAGACTAACTTATTGCATCCAGGCAATTGCCCTGAGCTCAAGCAATGTCAAGAAGCCAAACCGACAGAAATTGCCCACAGTATCCCTGAACATGTGGCCATGGTGCCAGGATAATCAAACTAAATGTTCAAAACTGTATGACTTGCTGAATGAGCAAGAGGAGCCAGAGGAGGCCAAACTGGGAATAGAAGAAGTGGCAGTTCAAAACCAGCACCGAAATGCTCTACAAGAACTACACCCTTGGTTGGCCTAGCACATAATGCGAATTATGGAGAAGTACATGATTGAAATGGAATTCATCAAGGAAGAGGTCAAATCGGCCTACTTCAATATTGAATGCTTGGAGCTGTGCACTACAATCCAAAAGTTGAATATTGACAGAGAAATTGTTGGAGTTGGCAGCCAGATACATCCACAGTGGATTGTTCTGGAGGAAATAAAAATGGGAGTTAACATCATGCACAAAGAGGATAATGGTGGGGTTGAAGAAGCCTCAGAAGTGTTTTAGGAAATACACTCGCATGTGGAAGAAATACATATGGATTGAACCAATGCTTTGAAACAACTATTTTCATTGAAAATCACACTCTGCTAGTCGAAAGAAGTTTGCTTGGCATGGAGGAGAACCCAACAATCTTTGGAAATCAAGATAGAAGTTATGAAAAGGTAGCTTAAAGAATTGCGAAGAGGGATGGATCTCAGGGCGATTACTGGGGCGATGGATGCTACATTGGCCAGGGTGGGGATTGCAAATACCAGATGAACATCACCAATTGGAGGATATACACTTCCTTGGAGTAGTTCCCATCTTACAAGATGAATCGTACCTGGACGAAGCAGATAATAACAAACCGGAACCCAGATTTGCTTAACACGGTACAGCAATGCAAAATGTTCCCTTCGTTGACAAGGAACTTTAGGAGACACCAACTGTGATGTAAACTTTGATCGTGGAAGATTGTGAGGTGGTGAAGGATTTGGTGATGGTGGTAGTAATTATCGTAATGTAGGGTTACCACCGCAACTGCCACCACAACCACCACAATCAACCCAACTGCTGCAACTATACAGACCACATAATCCATCTCACCGCAACAATGGTGAAAATGGACGACACAGATGAGGAAAGTGGGCTAGGGAAATCCACATTCTGAAGGACCCTTGGCCAATGAAAAGTAATTCTCCAACACAATACGAAGCAAAATCCGGAGATGAGTTTAAATCCAGGTGGATTATGAACCACACATATATTGGTGACCTACCAGAAGAGTTTGCTGGCAACAGGAAAACAATTAATTGGGTTAGATGTTAGATGGATACATCAGCTTGCATGGGGCATGTATGCTAGTAGAACCGTGAATTGGAAGAAATGAGTCCATAAACCTACACAGGATAGAACAGTGCTCTGGAGCTGCAGTGTTTGGATAAGGAAGCTCAAGACAAAGCATAAGTCAATCTTTAAAAGGTAAGATATAATGGAAATCTGAAGGATATTTTCACACAGATTCAAATGTACAACAATAAGGCCCAATTTACCAGCACAGCTTGGACACAATAGATCCTACAGAGTCTCCCCCCAAAGGATCTCAAAAATATACAGACAATTGCGCAAGAAGGGAATCCAAATGATGAAATGCTGATCATAATGACCATATCCAGAAGAACTGCAAAGCGATGGGAAAATTTCAATAACTTAATTGACAACCAAAACACCTATGACTATACTGGAGAGGTGATGAGAAATCTCAATCCAAACATCTAAGCAATCTGGGAACTGTAGAACATTCCAAAATCGCAAATTCCCCAACAAAAATTATAAGCATTGATCCTCATCTTCAGGTGCTAGACTGTTCACTTCTCATACGAATGGCATCAATTCATCACAATTAGCAAGACGATAGTCAAGAACAGACTATTGGAAGTGTGCCTGGCCTGCACCCAGAAACAGTTGACTTAAAACTCATTGCATTGCATTTGGTGGAAAAGAACTGAGAAATGGAGGACACTTTTTCTAAACTGAAATAATACCAGAAGATGAACATTGGAGTATACCAATTGGAGGACAATGAACAAGATCTATTGACATCAGAAAGTGAAGTGAAGGAGCTTAGTTATTCTGCCAAGAAAAATGAGGGTTCTGAAAGTGCAGAGCATAGGATTTCCACCAATACACGCAAAGATCATCAGTTGTCAGAAGCAACAGTGAATTGGTGGGAATCAGGCTAAAAACATGTTGTATTTCTCAGGCAAGCAATGAATTATTTCTCTGCACTGAGAATGACCGGAATGTTGAAATTGTGGGCCAGTATACAAATATAATTCATGTCATTATTGTAATTACATGCACTGTCAACATTCACTGTTGAACAATTGAAGCGACACAACTGTCGAAAGAATATGAATGATGAAATAGAAGAGTTCTGAAGATTTCCTTTTGAATACAACCAATACACCCAATACTTTCAAATACTATGTATGCTATAATTCTACCAAGAAAAATAGAAAATCCAGAAAATATTACTAACCTAGAAAGAAAAATAAACCAAGTTAGAAGTGTTTCATTGACTTCAAGGGAAAACAATCTCCTATCTGATGCATGCTAGATCTGGAAACAATATCTTTCATAATCTCCCCAGATACAGTACTAGCTTTCTTCATTCCAGCAGTGAAAGAGAATGTACCAGCGGGGGTTTCAGATGTTGCAGGACCAAAGACAATCGGCAGATGGTGTGTAAACAAATCATTTTGGATCAGCTTTCACTATTTACAGATCTCTTGACCATGTAGATCATTTATTTGATTATATGAAATCCTTGAATAATTATGACCAGCTTATCCCAGCATCATATCTGACAAAGTGCCAACCTGAGGTTACTACTACTGGATAGCTACATTTTCCCCATCCTTCCAACGAGTGATTTGGACACTGGAAATTATATCTAGAATGTATAATTGATGATGACAATGAAATCGCATTCAGATCTGGTAGGATAATCAACAGAATGTTGATTTTTGATAACTTTGTAAAGGCCAATCATCCACCAATTCCATATATCAGTGGTTACTTCTCTGTTATTCAACAGAAGAACAAGAATTATAGACCAATAAGGTGAGAGATCATAGGATGAAATTGAAGGTACTGGAGGAACAGTTCTCTATGCACACAATATGTCAATTACCTACAGAATAAGAACATGATCTCAAAAAGTATATCCCTAAGATAATATGAGAACAACAGATTTGACCATCTCATGGTCCAGCATGTATTCCTATGTCACTTGTTCCAAAAGGATATGGGAAGGGGTTACAATTGTGTGTGGATTATCAAATTCTGAATGAACATATAGTCAAAGATAGAACTTGATAACCAATTATGGACAAATTTCCTAGTCGAATTAGATGGGTCAATTGCGTTAGTATAATCGACATTCAGGCAACATTTGTTTTAATCGGTAGGGAATTGGGACTTCAAAAGTTGCCTGCTTTTTGACTTATGTTTGGCCTATACAAGTAAATGGTCATGCCTGTTGGATCATCAAATGAGAATGCAACTTTCGAAAGTGGACGAAATCAAATGCTGCAACAGTTACTAGGCATCAAAATAGTGATTGATACATGGCTAAATATCAATGACAAATGAAAGGATGGTTGTAGTCACCTAGAATGAGAATATTGTGAAGGCTGTAATGCTATTTATTGAGAAACATCATGAACTAGTCAGATAGATTTTGGACCTATTGCTGGAAGATAACATGTATCTGAAGATAGATAAATATGTATTGGATGCAACAGATGATGCTTTTGTAGAATTTATATTGAATTGGAAATCTTTACAAATAGATTCAGAGAAAAGCCAAGAACATTGTTAACTACTTACAAACAGCAAATCGGAAGGAGATCCAACAACTTCTGGGATTATAGAACTTTTAATACAGGTTTATTATAGAATATACAATGATTATTGTGCTATTCACTGATCTTGTAAGGGGAAACAGAAATGAATATAACTTTGAGGAAGTGCAAGAGGTAGCTTTTTTCAAAATTAAATAATATATCTTCTTGAACATAAATGCCAATATTTTAACATTCCAATAGTGCTAGACCTACAATAATCAGCACTGAGGCTTCAGATTTTGTTGCTGTGGGAGTACTTTCTCAAGAGGTTGTAGACTGGGAAATATACCTATGCAACATCATTTTGGCAAAGCTATCTCCAGGAGAATTAAATTACAATATGTGCAATAAGGAACTGTAAGCAATAATTTATTAGTTACAGAAACAGGGACATTGTATTCAAGGAGTGGAACATAAGGTTAAAATCAATTGGGATTGCCAGATTGTATCTTACAGTACACATCGAATTCAATTCAATCCAAGGAAAGCATGATGAGCGGAAACTGTGCAAGAATACAATTTTGTTATAATATATCAACAATATTCATCAAATATAAATGCAGTCATAGGGTCTAGATGTCTGCCAAACACATTGGGAATTGGACATACAATAGCAGTAGTAGAGAAAACATTATTAGAAAGAGAACAATAGCTGAAAATGAAGGCAATAGAAATTAATCTCACAGATTATCAGGACATCCAAATTGAATCAATAGAGTTAGCAACTCTCATTCCGAATCAGAACCAACAAGTTCAAGAAGATTCAATGTAGTACAGCCAGTTTGTGCTGATATGCAAATCTTTGGCAAGAAGAGAAAAGGTTGGCAAAGACTTTGCAATATATAATAGACATGCATATTGGAATGGAAGTCTTTACACACAGGAAACAATGTGGAAAAGACTAATAGAATTGAAGCAAGATTCAAAGCTGCTAGAACAATGTTGAACACATTGGACCATGGAATTGATATCAAGAACATTTTGTTAGACAACATTGAAAAACGATATTTTACAATATTGACACAACTGCAATAACTGTTAATAGACAAAAGTGCCATGGTATTCAACACACAGACTGCTACACCACCTTGAATTGTCCAATAAACCAATGTAACTTATATCAATGGATTCTATGACTGATCGAATAGAATCCAATGACAATAAATCCATTCTCATTGTTGTCGCTAGGTTTACCAAACTGGCATATGATATAACAATTTCAACATGGATTCTTCCACAGTATCATTACTATATCTCGAATGTGCTTGCCATTATCACTAATATTCTGTGGGCACAGTATTGGATAGGAATAGCCCCTGGGTAGGTCAATTCTTTGGGAATCTAAATAACTTGCGTGGAATTGAATGAAGTATGAGTACGGCATTTGATGTATCATTTTATAGTCAAATAGCAAGGCTTGACCAGATAAGTGAGGCATATTTGAGCATGTATTGCAACTATGAGCAAAACAATTTGGCAGAAATGTAACGAATATCCAAAGTAGCATATAATAATTTAACACCTCTAGTGAGAAACCTTCCTCTGTGTATTGTAATTATCCATCCAAACCAAGAACAGATTTGTTGATGAAATGAACTTTTGACAATGCTCCATCAGAAATTTATGGACATTACATGTTTGAAATATATATACCCCTGACAAATCAAATGGAATTAGATTGTAATGCAAGGGGGAATTAATATATCAATAACTCAAAGTTAATTAAACTATTCTTATATTAGAAATGGAATATGCACAGTAGAGGGAATATACATTCAGTAGGCCAATATATGAAGTTTGATGATAAGTGGTACACTCAATTGGAACTACTCTCAGTTAGACATAATGAGGACTGTTATCAACAGGAATTATTGGAGTTGTAGACAATACAACCAACATCCACCTTCAGATTAATTGAACTATTTCAGAAAAGAATCCTGGAAGCTACCTAGTCCCTATAGAGACAGATGATGTAGGCTGTAACATGGAAAAAATCATTCTTACAAAATCTACCAATAAGAACCCATCACAGTATGCGTTTATGGTTAACTGGGATTGTTAATCTCATAATCAATATGTATGGAAAATGTATGACAAAATTCTATGGGATGCAAAGAATATGTTGAAAGAGTATAACGAGGTGAATCCAAATGTGGAAATGGACCAGTGATATGCAAGAAAAAGTGATGCAAAAAAAACCGAAATTTCATTTGATATTGGAATTATTCACATTCGCTATTTGAGTAGTATCTTTTGTCTTGTAGGCATTTTCTGACAGAGCTTCAATTTGATTACCAGTTCCAGAAAGGGAGGCAGTGTTACAGGTTATATGTTATCTGTGGTAATGATGCTGAGGGGATTGTATGGCTGATCCATTATAATCATTGCAAGACAGTTAATGTGTATTACCCAGTTGTGACATCACTAAGGTGGTCAATGTGGTGATCTTTAGCCGGATTACACTGGAGCCACATGTAGAATGATTAGCATCAGCCCATGAGCTGCTTGCAGATTTTTATATCATGATTCAAGTAGAATACTATGACTGGGATATTTAATTTCTGAATCCTCAGCAGTACTTATGATTATTAATCTCATTTACCATACAAGAGCTAGCATAACATCACACATTAAGTTGCTATTACTCACAGTTGGGTGTGCAGCAACTGTAGCCGAATATGCTATGAACATGAATATCTAAGCTTAACCACTCCAGGAGTGAGGTCAACTTATTGCACTGCCCGATGATTGAATATTTCAGATCTCAGAATCCAGTGTCTGTGTTGTCAATGACATTGACTGAAGTTAAGAGACCTGATGTGAACCTAGTGATTATGTTGAGCTAGTATGTATTGCAATAACATAATCTACATAAGCAGAGTAAGGATTAGTCACCAAGTAAATGTCTGATGTACTTACCAATTAATCCAAATATTGATAATACATTAAGTGAATTGTAACAAAGCACTCTTGCATTACATGCCTAAAGATGTCCCAATGAGTTAATGAATGAAAAGGGATAGGGTACATCAGAAGTTATAAGCTGCCAGATTTTGTGTTTCAAATATTGCAGGGGAAGGTTCTAGTCAGCAACATAATGCTGTATAACGACCTATGCAGAAATATGATAACCAATAGAATTCATGGTGAAGCCAATGGGGGATTGTCAGAAACAAGATTGTCCTCAGCAAGAAGCTATCTAACAACCTTACGGGTCATTGCGATAATACCTGATGGAATCTCATCCTGAGCACACTTCTATAAAACCTTGCATTATTCCAGCACTATAAAGTAACAAGCTCAAGCAGCAATCCATACTCACAAATTTCCTGCAAACAACTCCTTCAAATTGTATCAAGAAATTTACTGAAATTTACATGCATTATTTTTACCCCTCTGCCATATCCTGACATAGTTTTTCAGCCAGCATATGTCATATAAACTCAGCAAAAGGTTTTTTTGTCACAGGGAGCCTCTGGGAGTGTTTGGAAGTTGTCAGTCCAGAATCCTAGAGTGGTCATATGCCAGAGTTGACTAGACTGATGCAGTCGCCCTTCAGATGCACCAGAGCATATGAGCAAATAATTTGCGACGACTTAGGATGTCTGTTGACAACCTGGGGACCACCAGGGCATACAAGCTACAACCTTAGCAGCTCCGGCAACAAGCATGGGAGTGCTGGAGACAAACCGCAGAATGGCAGTGACAAGCCTGACAGCTGCTGGAAATGCAGGTGGCAAGCCCTAGAGCTCCTCAAATCACTGTAAAGCAGTGTGGGAACAACAATATCTTCTTTGGGAACACTGCTGGTGCACCTGGAAATCATAGCTACTACATATCATTCAACAATTTTCAAAACTCATGTATTCAGCATGTACTCTGATCTATGCATCTAAGTATCTCTGTAACGGTACAGCTATCCATCGACACACTGTTTATCAGGACTGGCTTCAGGCAGTACTAGAGACCAATTTGATGTGGGCCTGACGATGGAGAGTGATTGCAGATGGAAATCTACTTAGAGGCCGTGATCGAGCAAGTTTGCACACGCATGTCGAGGGCATAATTGAGGGAGTATAGAGATCCCCATGGAGCTCATGACCATGCGAGTTGGGCGATGCTCATTGGAGGCCATGATAGCACAAACTTGAAGGCTATAATCGACTGAGTTCGGAGATACACATTGAGGCCAAAATCGAGTGAACTCAGAGATGCACTGGGAGGCTGTGATCAAGTGAACTTAGAGATGCACTCTGAGGCCATGATCAAGCAAGTTTGGAGATGCACTTGGAGGTTATGATCAATTGATAGTGGAGGAGTACTTGGAGGTGGTCAATACTGAGGACATCGAAGTGAGGTGTACCTGGTACTGAGGAACGCTGGGTGCTGAAGTGCACGGGTTGTTGACAGGCACTCGGAGCTCAGACTCGATTGATTGGTTGGTTAACTCCGAACTGGTGGACTGTGAAAGGGTGACGTTACCTTTGAGCTCTGATGGAGAGCTGGCTAATGGCAGTCAATCTGTAGGGAGGCATGCAGGAAGCAAAAGCTACATTCAGGGATCAACTTGTAATCATGAGAATAAAGGGATGACTGTAAACCCTGGGTGGATACTACACTTGGTGTATACTGTACTTGGTGTATGCTGTACTCAGTGTTAACTCATGATCATGGCATGGACCTACAAAGAGGGATGACTTGACTTTCCATTCTGCAATGATGGTAGAGTTATAGATGAAAAGGAGTGATGGGGTATGAAGATCAGAATGATATGGAGGACACTAGTGGATATGAGAAAACAGGGGTTTGACTTGCCTGATTTGATGTAGAAGACCTTGTATCTGAGATCTTGCCAAGGGATCAGAAGTTGTACCTGCCATATCGGGATTGGTAAATTGACTCCCACCTGAAATTCCCATAAGTCCCAGTTTCTCATGATGATTTCCCTCATCACCTCTCATCTCTCTCTTTCTCATCCTCAACTTTACCATCACCTAAGACCACAAAGTTAAGCCACCCCGTTGTATTTTTCAATATCATGATCGGGAGTTGACACTAAGTACAGTACACACCAAGTACTGCATAATTCAAGTACTATATACACCAAGTACTGCATTCGCCCAGTACTGCATACACTGAGTGCTGCATACACCGAGTACTGCATACACCTAGTACTGCATACACCAAGTACGGCATACACCTAGTACTGCAAACACCGAGTACTGCATACACCGAATACTGCGTACCCCAAGTACTGCATACACCGAGTACTGCATATACCGAATACTGCATACCCCAAGTACTGCATACTCCATGTACTGCATAAAGTGAGTACTGCATACACCGAATAATGCATACACCAAGTACTGCATACACCAAGTACTGCATACACCAAGTACTGCATATACCGAATACTGCATACCCCAAGTACTGCATACTCCAAGTACTGCATACAGTGAGTACTGCATACACCAAGGACTGCGTACACCAAGGGCTGCATACACCGAGTACTGCATACACCAAGGAATACATACATTGTGTACTTGATTCACTGAGTACTGCATACACCGAGTACTGCATATACCGATTACTGCATACCCCAAGTACTGCATACTCCAAGTACTGCATAAAGTTAGTACTGCATACACCAAGGACTGCTTACATCAAGGACTGCATACACAGAGTACTGCATACACCAAGCAATACATACATTGAGTACTGTATTCACTGAGTACTGCATACACCAAGTACTGCGTTCACAGAGTACTGCATACACCGAGTACTGCACTCACTGAGTACTGCATACACCAACTACTGCATACACCATGTACTGCGTACACCGAGTGCTGCATACACCGAGTACTGCATACACCGAGTACTGCATACACCGAGTACTGCATACACCGAGTACTGCATATAGAACATACTGCAACCACCGAGCACTGGATATACTGAGTACTGCATACACCAAGTACTGCATACACCAAGGACTGCATACACCAAGTACTGCATGCACTGAGAACTGCATCATCAGAAGATCAACTGTCTCCAGCTCCCAGCCGGTCTTTCATCACTCTTCTTTTCACAGACATTGTTGTACCCAACTCTCTACATTCCCACCATTCCAAGTTAACCAACGATTACAGTCTCAGCTCCCATTACGCCTCCCTCTTGATCGACTGCCTCGGTATCAACTACCTCCAACTACCCCTCCAATGTTGCTAGATCATGGCCTCCAAGTTTGTATGATTATGGCCTCCAAGCAAATCTCCAATCTGGCGTGATCATGGCTCGCAAGTATATCTTGAAGTTCACTTGCATACAGTCTGGTCAAATGGCAGAGCGGGAAGACAGCGAGCCCATCATCAAGACAGGGCTGAAACCTCTAATGGCATCGAAACAGAATTTGGACAAGAAACGATTCTTGCTTGGGGAGGGTAGATGGTGTGCGAAATGATATGAAGATGTACTGCGCCGTGAGGAACCTCACAGACTGTGTGGATCTATGAAAGCTTCGTAATAGTGCATGGGACCTCGTTCTTGGAAAGATACTGTGTGTATTTTGTATAATGAAATAATATCTATATACCGCAAAGTCTCTGAAATGTATACCCTCCATCGCTCAGTCCATCTCTGTTATCCCTGTATCTTCCTACACCACCCACCGGCTTCCCCCTGCCAAACTGAGTGGTGGTGGTGGTGGTGATGGTGGTGGTGGTGGTGGTGGTGGTGGTGTTGGTGGTGGTGGTGGTGATGGTGGTGGTGGTGGTGATGGTGGTGGTGGTGGTGATGGTGGTGGTGGTGGTGGTGGTGGTGGTGAGAACCAGATATTCCCCCCACAATGGCATCCAAGTGCATCTCTAAGTTCTCTCAATCAGTGTCTGCTGGTGCTCCGCAGGTGATGGTCGCATACTGTCTGCAGCCAGTTTGACCGTATGTATATCTATAGAGAGACATAAATAGATAATACATGCCATATTGTGATGTAACAATTCTTCGGACTGAAATGAAGAAGAATATTGTAGCTGAAATGCTATGTGGTTATTGAACACTAACAACCATTACTGTAAGATAATGGCACCAATTCTCCCGCAGAGCTGTGTGGAGGTCTGAGCTGCTCTCAATGTATCCTGAAGACTTACACTGTGGTTTCAGATGCTCCAAAGTTTGAATATGTGATACATCATGTATCATAACATCCTGAATGCACCTCGATAACTGCTGGTGCTTTCAGAAGAAAATCAGAATACTCTTGCAGAATCTGAGAGCCCTTTGTTTAGCTCCAGAAGGGCCTGGGAGCATCAGTAGATACTAAGTAACAATGGTGAGCTGAACTGGAGTGTCTGGGATGTTTGCGTATACCTTTGGGGCACAGATTTAGACTTTGCTAATGAACAATATCTGAAGCGAGAGTCGAAAAGATGCTACAAGATTACCTCACTGTCCAATGATGGGAGATTTATGTTTATTATGAAGACCTAAGACTATTCTCCAATCCCTATTCAAATCAATATTATGCAGGTCTTGCTGGAGTTGAATATAACTTTGCAGTTTACCCTTCCCAGAAATGTCTCTCAAGTCGGTCCTAGCCACACAGCATAGATTAATAGCTGGTTGTTCTTGTGATGACTACAATTATCAGTGTGCTTGAGGCTTGGTCAACAAACTGTTGAGTATTGGGAAATACAAGGAAAAAGACAATCCAGATTAGGATTAGACAGCTAGACTTAGAATTATTAAATATTGTATCCATTATTGAGATTTTAGTACCCCTGTAAGATATAGTAAATACTATATTTAACGAATAGTATTTGTACAGATTTTTATTTTATGTCATAGTTATCAATCTATTTCAAAATATATTTAATTTCTGTTAATTAATGAATTTCATTGCGCTAATCCTTATCACGATTTTATCATATAATAGTATGTTATAATTGTTCCTCTTTCATCGAATGGTAAGAAAATATCACTTAATTAATATTACTAAATATCTGCTATGATAGTTCTTGCCTGCTATAAATTACTTTTCAATTGTACTAAATCAAAGTAATATGAACAACCTTGATATTATTCTATCATTGGACAATATATGTATTAAGATATTACATTCACATGGTTGTACAAGAATTGATAAACAATCACTCCTACTCATAATATTGAACATTACTAAATCCTGTAATAGCTGATATGCAGTTAAGATATAAATATATACATATCTATCTTGAAAGGTACAGTTATCATGAACACAAAGATTGTAAAAACTTTTTCTGTTAAAAATTTTGTATAATTCATTTTGAACAAGTTGTTTAAACTCAAAAACCAAACTGAAAATAGACAATATTTTTATTGAATTTTGCACTTGGGGCTTTTGATTGAATAATAGTTTGTTAGATAGATAATAGTGATTAGACTATAGTAGTAGAACTGACCATGTTAGTTACTTAAATCGTATTGCTTCTTACATACAGTTATTAAATTATTCATACTTTTTATGAAATATTCTATTGTATTATACTTTTACAAATACTAAACATAGTATGATCATTGTATAGATTCTCGAATAGTTATCCACATTTCCTCTGACTCTGCTAGATACTAATAATACAACCCAGGTAAATTGAATTCTGTGAAAAATTAATATCAATTACTATTGTACAATATTGATGTATAAAAGTATGGAACTCATTGATAATGAATTTTGAGTATGCAACTACTATTCTAATATATCTTTATACTATGTGGCAATATATATACTTATAAGATTAATAAACAATAACCAGCTCCTTATTGTTGAAACAGTATATAAAGTTAAATAACTGTGCTGACGTATTTATAGTATAAATAACTGTATTGTATTGGAGTGGAATGTAATATATATTTTTCTGATTTCGCTTACTATATATAACAACTCAAATTTATCAAACTGATACTTTGTGTATTCTATTTCCACGACTTAAAGTTGAAATATCTGGCAAATAGTTTAATTTATATTATCGTGATTTATACTGGATTACTGTAAATTGCAACTATCTATATGTATTTTTGATTAAATATATACTAAATTCATCTGGACTGTTTTCATTTTGAAATTCTTCAGTGTATTCTATCTATATCTTTTACTATTTACAGTGAAATGTTTTTTGTTATCTTACTATATTAAAAACAGTATTATATTGTATTGAAATCTTTAAAATATAAAGCAAAATCAGTTCAATGTGATATATGTATTTAATTAATGTAAATATATTACTAAAATGAATATTTGTATAAAGAAAGACAATAAAATCTTTTAGTTATACTTTGACTTTCTACATAAACCTATACTATAATAAACTTCTCAGCAAGTATTTTGTATACCTGAATTAATCATATTTACAATAATCAGCTTAAATGATTGTCTACAAGATTGTTTAAAGCAGTTTTGAGATATCAACTTTTACATTAACAGTATTAATTGCTATAGTTAAATCATTTTCATTTTCTTGCTTATCTATTCTCATTATCAATCACTTTCACAAGTCACTTGTTATTAATGCTTTATAGGCTTATGCTTTCTTGAATTTTCAACTTGATGAAATATTTATAGATTGTTAATATCTATTTTCTTTGTCACATCAAAAATATATACAGTATTACAAATAATATTTTGTCATTTAGTTATTGAGACATTGGAAATTCTGATGCTAAACTTACCAATACTGATATTTATAAAACACAAAAGAGAGTAGTTATTTCTCAACATATCAAGTATAAATATTTTAGAGATGGTACTTAAAATTCCTTGTCTAACTGAACAACATACTAGTAAAGTATCAATATAATATTGTTAGTGGATATCAATTACTTTTATGATATAATTTACAATATTTTCTTTGATAATAAATGAATACATATATATTTTTATGTAATATTCTTCTAGTTGGAAACGTAACTCTCATATTGCCTCCTTTTATACAAATAAGTTTGAACATTACTGAATAATAGTAAATATTGAATATAATTCAATTCAATTGTTGGAATAAACTGCATTATATATAAAATTCCTATTGTATATACAAGTTATAGTTTTCTGAATATAAAATCAATATAATACATTTAACTATTGAATTTATTTGATTAATTTTGACTTTTTAGTAATATACAATGTATTAATTTTATATGTATAATTGTACAGTAATATCATTATTATCAATCTAGACAGGCAATATTAGTTAATGTATTCTGGAATTTTGTCTTTTTTAATATCAGTTTATATAGTAAGTATAATTTTTGAAAATAGCCTTTTATTCAAATATCAACCTTTCAGTTGAACATTATATCCTAACAGCAAGCATTTTGAACACTCCATAATTCAAGCTGTTTATTCATTTATCATTGAATAAAAATATACTATATACTTTTTGTTGAAATTGGTCATCATTAGTATCTTCACATTAATACTTAATTTTTCTTTTTGTTTGTTTAAATTCAATAATCTTATTCTTAGTTAGTGGTGATTACTTACTAAACATATTATAATACTGTGAACTGTAAAGTCTTCTTAGTACAGCATTTAAGTAAGATTACTAATTAACATTGATATAATTGTATTATATTTAAACAGTTAATATACTCTATATATCCTGTATAGTTGTGATTGCTATTGTATTTTATAAATGTATCTTAGAAGAAAAATTGTATTTATGTACTTTCTGATACTATTTTCTAATGCTCTGTTATCTATAGTTGATAATATCTGTTCTACTTTATAAGCTTTTCAGTTTTCAATACTACTATTTACATAAGCTTTAAGGTTTTCTTACATACACCAACCTCTTATTCAAGAATACAAAAACATGTATCTTGTTCACATCTCTTCTGTAAGGCACTGTGAATTTGATTGTATCTTTGGCCGCCTTTGGTAGCAATGGATGTGGCATGGTTGGGAGGGGCTGTAGTGGAAAAATTTTCACTGCAAGCTTTGGCAACAATTGGTGATTGGACAAAGGCTTGCACTGCGTCTGAAACTATATCATGTCTGAGTACCGGGTAAGATATGTTATACTATTTTCGTCACATGGTATGGACTAAGTAAACCAGTGTTCTCAATGTCAGATAATTCTTAGCTACCGCGTGCACACACTACTTGAGCATTCCCTCCATCCTACTGACCATCTCAACACCAAATAATAATGTCATCAGCTAGAATTGGTGTTCCAACCTCGAAACAAAAAAAATACGACCGCCAGCTACGACTATGGGGTGCCAACGGTCAGAATAGGCTTCAAGCTGCTCACATTGCATTATTCGGTGCCTCCCCAACAGGATGTGAGATCCTCAAGAATCTTGTACTTCCGAGTGTGGGAAACTTCACCGTCATCGACGACAGCACTGTGACTGAGTCAGATCTCGGGGCTAATTTCTTTCTTGATGAAGACTCCTTGGGGAAGTCTCGTGCTGAACGAACAGCAGCATTGTTGGAGGAGCTGAATCCAGATGTCAGCGGAAGCTTCATGGATGATGTTGGTGTCAACTTGAAGGTTTCTCATAGTCGTTCATGACTGACTCAAACGGCAGAGTCTATCGAACTTATTATCTACTAAGCCCGAGTTCTTCTGGCCGAGTACAACGCCATTCACTCATATTGTCGTTGTTTCGCCATTTTCCACGTCTGATATTCTTCAGCTGTCGCCAGAGATACCAACTTTCTTTGTCCATACTTTGGGATTCATAACTGTCTTGCGCATTGCAGCAGCACCTACCCGTTGCGTTGTTGAAACCCACCCAGACTCAGTGATCGACCTTCGAATACTCAACCCTTGGGAGGAGATTTCTGCACTAGCTTCAAAGCAGACTAAAAACTTAGACATGGCAGAGATCGATGGAGGAATGAGCGATCACCGGCATGGGCACGTTCCTCACGTTTTGTTGCTTCTAAAGTACCTAGATGACTGGAGGGCTTCTCATGGTGGCCTGCATCCGTCAAGTTTCAAGGAGAAAAACGAGTTAAAGGCGATGATCATGGACAGAATGAGGATGAATGTTCCGGGCGGAAGTGAAGAAAACTATTTGGAAGCAGCAGCAGCAGTGTTTAAAAATGTTCGAGAAGCGGAGGTCTCGTCAGACACTGAGGCTGTTCTGACTGACTCGAGATGCACCAATCCTGGAGCAGATGTCTGTGTACATGTGTACGGTACTGGCAACCTGTCACTAATTGAGTGTTAGTCAGAAAATTTCTGGATAATAGCCAACGCAATCCGAGAGTTTCGTGAACGGACTAACCAGGGAGCTGGACTGCTTCCGTTGTCTGGTGGATTTCCCGATATGAAGGCCGAGAGCAGTACATATGTAGAGCTACAGGACATGTATGTGTCTTGACTATCATCTCCCACGCGGACTCTCATGTGTACAGGTATCGTTCCCGTGCTCGCCGTGACACATCACTTGTGCTGGAAAACGTCGAAGCTACGCTTACAAAATTGGGTCGCGACCCCAAATCAATTACTTTTGACGAAGTGTCACTGTTTACCAAGCATTCTAACTTCATCCGCCGGATCAACTACCGTCCTATCTCGTCGGAATATTCTTTACCAGCCGATGACCATCACAAAAAAGTAGTCACTGATGCCTTGAAAAGTTGGGATGGAAGGGATTCCCTTATACACGATTATATTGCGATACGCGCCTTGCAAGAGTATTGCACGAAGGAGGGCAAAATGCCTGCTGTTGAAGACAAAGAGTTCGAGTCTAGCCTTGTTATCGTGACAGCGTATGCTGAAAATTACTTAAAATCACTGAAATATGCAGGTAGTGTGAGTGAGAGAACGCTTGGAATGTTGCGCGAGGTTACTAGAGCAGGTGGAACGGAATTGCATGTCATCGCTTCACTTGCTGGAGGCCTGGTGGCGCAGGAGATAGTCAAGGTGAGAAACATGCTTTCACGATTCACCCACTTCTGATTGCTAAGAGAACAGGTCATCACTCAGCAGTACGTACCTGTTAATAATACGGTGATCTTCGATGGGATCAGGAGCAGGAGTTCGGTCTTTGAATTTTAAGGGTATATGACTCGTTCCACGAGTTCGAATCTTCGAATTCATGCGAGGGGCTACTTGTGCGTATACTCGTTGCGTTAAACCAGGAAGCTGCAGTGACTTTGTGGTACTTTCATTGCCTCTACATGTAATCTCGATAACATTTTTTCACTCTTTTCCAACTTTAGTGAAGTTTGCCGTTCTCGGCAGGGGTGTAAGAAAATGCATGACCCCGGGCGTGGTGCTCTGAAGTAATGTGAAATTGACCTTCAGTGCTCTGTTAACTTCAGGGAATTTGCGATGCGGAAAAAAGGGGAAATTTCGACTCGAAAGTTTGTGTTACCATACTTTTACTTTGCAGCACCTTGTCTCACTCAACAGCAGCACACTTTGTCACGTGTATTTTCTTGCATTGCTTACTTATGGACCTAAGAGTTCATTTGTGACATTTTCCTCCTAGCTATCAGAGTATTGTATTCTGATATCTTGTAATACCATGAGGTTTTTACTATAGTGTTACTTTTTCTTATTCTCCTCTAGAAATTTGGTTTTTGTCTATTATACTTTTCCTTTACATTTTCATCAATATGAAATTAGATTTAATTTCACAATCTGCATTTTTCATGGTTTTGAAACTATCTATCTTAATCAATTGTCAGAGTATTTGACCAATAAGATGATTAACTTTAGTTGAAACATATAAAGATTAATTCTGTACAAATGCATATGATAATGTAATCTCATTGTTACTCTGAAGTATATTGATCAACATTTTCTACTGTGAACTGTTGATGTCAGTTTTAATACCATCACTGCTCTGTATTGATTGGCTTACTTTGTTTCATATATTATATAATATTTATACTTCAAGAAGATTTGCCACTTGGATAGGTTGTAACTATATATAAAAATATTTAGATTCAGTTGTATTTGGATCCATCAAACTGCCTTTTAAGATTTTTGTTTCCTTTACCCTTTAAATTTCTATTTAATACTAATGACATTTAATTTATTAGTATTAAATAACATTAATCATTTATTAGTTATCAGTAGGAAAAAAATTACAATTTATAAATATTTAGGTATTTTTTAGTACCTGTAGTATATTATTGTTAGTATAGTATTTAAAGATAGTTACTCTACTTATATAGGGTATTATTAAGCATATTTTAAAAAATTTCATTATCATGTTTTTTACCATGTATAATTGTATTTAGTTTTAATTTATAACTATTAGTTTGTTACTTTTAAACTCTTCTACTCTGTTATTATTTATATCACAATATCCATTCCTTCACTTCTGGAATCATGCTATTCATACCAATCGTTTCATTTTCTTTTGACACTCATCATTGTTATTTTACATATACTTCAACTGACATTGTTGCTATTACTTATTCTATTCAATTTTATGATTAGTTATGTTTTCCTATATGCTAGTAATAATATATATATACTTTATGTCTACTATAGTCATATGTAAAAATGGGAAAGGCATTATATAGAGAATTATAACAGATATTTAATACCATACAGAATAGTTAAATTAGAAATATACGCTGTATTGAACTATTCAACAGAATCATTTAATTATAATTATATTATCTCTTCTACATTATTATAACTCAATCTGATAGTTTTAATAGAATGTCCCTTTTTAGTTAAAAATTTATATATATCCTATTGAAGATAGAAAGGTACATGTTAAGGTATAAAATATTATTATATTAAGTAGAAAGTAAATAATTTTCAGCCAAGATCACTGCAGTCTATATAATCTACAATATACTGATTGGATGTGTACAAACATTTGAAACATTTAGAGCAATCAATTATTGTATCTAAGCTTGTTGTCTATGTATTGTTAGTTATATGAATAAGTTGTAATAAATCCAAGTGATAGTATTAAAGGATATAATGGAGGATAAGTACAATCAAACAAGGTTTAAATGCTATTTATAACTCCTCTTGGCATCAATATGATTCCAAACACTATCGATTGGCTCAGAAGTAAAGCAATGTTATCTTATGTAATCCAAAACCAATTCCAAAACTACTTGAAATATTTGAAGTATATGTTGAATACTTCAAAATTGGGCCTACAGTATAGTCTAATTTTTCAGCAGCTGAAATCTCTATACATACTTTCTTACATATTCAAAATATAGTACAAGATTCTTCCAGTGGACATGTATAGAGTACATTGAACATTTCATAAAATCTAAATGAATTATATTTCGTCCAATTTCAATCATTTTTAACTATATAGAAAGCATGTAATATAGTTCTTGAACCAAGTGATATAAATACATAGAGTTGATATTCCTGTAACAGTACATGAATGGAACCACATGTGTATTGGAAATTGATAAATGAGAAAACTTGAAGTTTCAACTATAAGTCAAAATTGATTAAGTTGAGAACTATACTTCAATAATATAATGAAGTGACTTCATATATATATGTGAAGGCTGTGAGCAAGTATACATAGTAATGTACTTGGAGTGTATGTCAGAACAGACAGAAATATAAACTTGAAGACTACGATTACATAAACTCTGAGAGGTACTTTGAAAATGGTGTCAAGAGACCTCATATAGTGACTTGGAGGCCAAGATCAGGCAATGCAAGAGAGGTACTAACAGGTAAATATCAAGTTAATATAGAGATATAGCTGGAGTTGGTGATTAAGCAAGAGTATAGATTTCCTAGAAGGAGGCAAATCTGGAGGAATACGATCTCAAGTTAATTAGAAGGGTGAGATATACAGTCATAGCCGAAATTGAATTCTGATATGAACTTGGAATGGTGTGCATGTAGCAATAGTTATAATCAACTGTTGTACCAGGGGAGAGCTAATAACATTTGATTTATAGGAAGTCCAGTGGAAGGTGGTTAATTTGAAGGTGACCAATTTGGAGGTGGTCAGTGTAAAGGTGGATGATGTGGATCTGGTCAATTTGTACATGGTCAACTGGCAGGTGGTTAATTAACAGGTGACCTATTTGCAGATGGTCAATTTGCAAGTAGTCAATTTGCAGGTTGTCAATTGGCAGGTTGTCAATTTGGTGGTGGTAATTTGGTATGTGGGCAATTGGCAAGTGTTCAATTGCCAGGTGGTACATTTACTACTGCTTGATTTACAGGTAGTTGATTTGTGACTGGTCGATTTGGGGGCGGTTAAATTGCAGATGGTCTATTAGCAGGTAGTCAATTTGCAGTTGGTTGTTTTGCTGGTGGTTGAGTAACAGGTGGTTAATTTAAGTTGATTGATTTAGTGGTGGCTCATTTGGGGGTGGTGAAGTTAACAGGAGTTAATTTGAAGTTGCTCAATCTGGATGACATTGATGTGGAGGTTATTGATCTGGAATATAATTATTTGAAGATATGCATGCTGCTGATTGTCAAGACAATAGTATTTAATCACAGTATAATTGAACCGTAGATGGTTGCCATAGAGGTAGTGAATCATGTAGTGATTAATCCCAATGGTATTGATTTGTTGCCAGTGTGTTGTAAAGTTGGTTGTGCGGAAGGTGGTGGTTTGAAAGACACACAGGATAGATGCTGAGACTCTGTTTGTAGGTAAGCTGATAATGGAAACAAGGTATAATGAGCAAAACATAAACAGGCGTCCAGCGAACGAATAAATAAGCAATTAACTATAAGGGGAATTCTACATGAGTGGGGGAAAGAGACAATCTTCAATGGATTCTTTATGCCAAGTTAGTTCAAAGCCATAACATGGGAAGGTGGAGTGAGATGTCTTGACTTTAATAACACATGTAATGATGGAGTTGTTGATGCGAAAGTGCAAGATGGGAAATGGAAGTATAGACAATGTGGAAATATTATTATTCAATATTTGAAGATCTGAAAATTACCAATATTTCTGGTGTGATTAGGTTTAGTATACTAGGAATGAGAATCTTTTCTTCCAGATAAAGGGATTCTTCAACCATTTCAAGTTTGGAAAATTGACTACACAATCAGAAAATCTCCAAAATTAAGTTGTATATCATAACATATTCATTTTGGATGTATTTCTTTTGCATCTCACTTTGACCAGAACTCCTCTACCAATACTGGAGTATATGAACTTTACTCAATCGGCTCTAGATCCCAATAGAAACATTATAAGATACTACTGAATACTGTTTCTATTAAAGATTAACAATAGACATCAGATTCTCAGAATTACAGGTAAGTTATGGTATTTCATATTAGCTTGCAGCATACCTGTTATCAAATTGGCCATAGTTGGCCAGCTTCTCTGGAGCAGATAGGCACAGTCAATTCAGAAGACATGTCAATCAATATAAGTTAATGTAAATAAACTATCCTGAATCGTATAAAACTAGTTTTCATCCTAGAATTTGCTTTACTAATTGAAGTATGACCTTTTTACGTTTTACTTGAGTTTATGTAATTCCACCGACTGACAGATAAATTGGTTATATTGCTGTAGCTGACTCGATTCAAGTTGGGATAACTTTGGTAATTGTCAGAAATAGCGAGGTTTCAACTTTTGTACTCTGTTAAAGATTAAAAACAAGAGGAGACAACTTACTGTCCCCAGCCAGAGCTGTATGGCTGTAGAGTAAAGTTGCAGTTAAACAACATTACAAATCACTTTGTTACAATATAGTGCAACGTCTACAGAGATATGGTGGAATATTTAATAGTCTAGTGAGCTGTGTTGTGAATGATAGATTTCAATCAAACTACAGTACCAGAAGAGCAATAGTACAATCACAACACAGCTAGTAACCAGACTAACATCCCAGGTTGCAAAATCACAGACAGCACAAGCAGCTGCAGATTTGAATCTGGGTATTAATGCATCTACAGCAGCTTATGTCATAAAGGTAATAGCCATGGTGGTATTGGTAGATTGTATTTGGTACAGTAAAATGTAAATTTGATAGAGCTAGTTGAAGACAAGAGAGATATTTCAAGACACATTAGAAGGATACTATCTTGTACATAGTATCTCTAGGGGATAAGTGACATGGAGGAAGATACAAGGAAATTCAAACAGAGAGAGACAGAGTTTGTAAGGGTATTAATGTTATATTCTTTTGCTCTTAAAATAATTACTCCAATCCATATACTTTTACCCTTCTGTTGTCAGCTCAACCCTACAACTCAAGAGAAACTAAATTGACAATATATAAATTAGAGACAGAAAGAAGTTGAATAGTGGATACTCTAAATCAAAGTGGTGCTAGAAACAGTGTGATCTGTCAGAATCTCTTGGATCAACTGTGTGTAATGCCAGTCATGTTGAGGTTCTCGCCAATGGCACAAGACATGTCCAGGGCCCAGGTAACCACAATCTGATATAGATGACTCCCGATCTCCCTGAGATCCCCCGCGATAATCTGATCTATTTGCTACTGTATTATATTACCACATCCATGGGTGCAACCGTATCTTGCCATGTACTCTCATATGCAGCCATGAAGGGATATACAGCCATACAGCATTATCGCCCTTAATCAATTTGATACATTTCACTCATGGGATCTTCCGATTTACCCCTTTTGATGAGTTGCTGCAATGTATGCGTGTTATCAAAAAACATGCCTCCAAAGAAGCTTACCCAAACTCAATTGTGCTTTACTGACATCCATGAGAATGATGACACTCTGCAGCCAGTGGCATTGATGGCCGTACTCACTGCTGGATCAGTTTTACCTGAGGCCGAGTTTGATGATGACGATGACCTCGACGATGACTTTGACCAAGACATTGGAGGTCAAGGACACAAAGATAGCCTGATCGACAATGATATTGGTGAACTCTGTTCTGAAATTACGGATGAGGATCGTCTAGACTTGGCGACTCAAACGCAGTGGATGCTGGAAATGCTGCTCAAACATCAAGCCCTGTGGAAAGCTGAACAGAAGCTTGAATGGGAGGGGAAGATGGCAAAAAGGGAACAAATGGCTGCTAAATGCAACCAATGGGCTGCTGAACATGCTAAATGGGCTGAACACGCAGAATGAAGCACTGCAGGCCAAAAAACACATATCTACAAGATGGTCGACCCCGTACGGCAGTATGGTGGTGTGAAACAGCTGGACTGATTTCCGGAAGCGTTGCGCTCAAATTTCAACTCCCAAGGCGCCCAATTCCCATGCGGTGGACCTGATCACCTCAAATACGTGATCCCTCTTCGGGACAGATGGAGCAATCACCAAACCCAGGACTAGGCTTGATGGTGATGATAGAACCTTTGGAATGCGCATGTGACTGAACAGCAGAATCTGACCCATCCCTGTAGGACTTCGTTCTCTTTCACAGGAGATTGCCATGGATTACAGGGATAAGGATCGATGTCACGTAGCAGTGATCAAGCTGATGCAGGAATAAATACTACTTCCACAAGAATCGGTCAGAGTCTATGCGAATCGTTTAAATGGTAATTGGAGACAGGCATCGTGGGGTCGACAGAACAGTGAAGAAGTCCTCTACGATATCGCTTGGGTAGGCCTCTGTAACTCTCTCACAAACAAAGTTGGACCAATGACACCCACCTGAGGCAGAATTGAAACTTTCGATGAATTGTTTGATAAGGCTGTGGCCTCGGAAGTTACACATGTCGAAAACAAGAAGCCACAGCATCACCAACCCCAACAGTAGCAACAACAGCAGCAGAAACAGCCTACAGACTCATCTTCCAAAGGTGGCAAATCAGGGAACCGGCCATTCATCTCTGAGCCAGCCGACACAACTGGTGGCGAATCCGGCCAATTGGGATCAAACAAACACAGCAAATCAGGCGGAGGACAATTATAAGACTTACTGCCAGTACCATGGGTTGTAATGGAAATCTTCAGAAGCCGACATTCTTCCAGCAAATGCTTACAATGCGTATCTCCGAACCACAAGGCAAGCTACTGCCCTGAATACTCATGAGGAGCTAACCTACTGCGATAGCAGGGCCAGTCACTAGTTCCGAGCAGAGACTGAGGACACAAAGTTCAACAACTGAAGTCTTCGGACGATCAACAGCCAAACAATTCATTGGTCTCTCCCGGCGTCCGGCCCAATTGGGGATGTTATACGAAACGGAATTAGGTTTAGAGAGGTTAGCAATGAAAACTATGACAGCGACGATTGACAGTATACAACCTCATCAGATCATATTTTAGTCCATGGTGGTGTTGGAGAGCCCAAAGGCTCCTAAGTGAAGTCAGTACTTATGCAGCACATTGAGACCGGACAAGTCCCCGATCATTCATAAGGATTCTACAAGACCCGGAAGTGTGGAACTGCAACACATGCGAGCTCTCATCATTCACGGCGCGATGGGCATTTTTATGTCACCGAAACCATGAGAATGGCTCAGTCTGCCGGACGAACTTGCATACATCCGGACTCTAAGCCTCGATGATCAAGTAATGGCCCATGCAAGTGACAATCGAAAAACAATGTTCACGGTTTAATATATGGAGCACTGATCACTGGTTCAACAATCGGCGGTACTGGTTGTGCTCATGCATACTTACGACTTGGTTTTGCGATTGCCTTGGATCCAGTCCAGCAATCCTGATGTCGATTGGAAACACGGTCAACTGTCGGCATGACGAACTCACATGGGAGCTGATGTTGTGGTAGTGGACTGGGAAGATCATCAGGAATGCCCTGGGAATGTACTAGGATCTAGCGCTAGGGAGGAGGCGGGTTCCACAGGAGGCGGCAGTATCCCGGGTGTTCAAAAACTCAGAGCAATTGCATTGAACCATCTCCTGTCCAGTGAGCTGGTCGTCGGGATATTATTCATAAGTGTGGCGGATTGTACAGGGCTGCTGTGAGCAACCATGGAAAGCATCACTGATGGTGAGTGAGATAGGCCCCAGGTGCTAGACGGGCAAGTAGGGAGCAGCAGCCGTAGTTGCGGCAGAACAGGGTCCACATGGGAACCACAAATGACTGCTACTGACACACCCAGACACAAGGAGAGGACTGGACGGCAGGGCTTAGCTCTTCCATGGGTGAACTGTTATATATCCAGGCTCCAGGATAGTCCTCCTTACCACTCCACATCTAGTACAATTGAGAACTAATATTTCCAGATGGAGCCGGCACAACGACATAGTAGATGGGGCCTACAGATGATGGAAGACATATCCCAGCCATATACGGAGAATTTGTGGAGGTTTTCACCAATGGAATGGTGGAGACACTTCCCCCTCTTCGGTCAACTGACCATGCAATTGACTTGGAGCCTGACTATAACTTGCCTTATGGGCGGATTTACAATCTATTAGACTTTGAGTTGAGGATGTTACAGGCTTATATCAAGGCAAATCTAGCCAACAGGTTTATTCAGCGATCATCATCACCAATCCTCTATGCAAAAAAGACGCATGGAGGAGTGAGACTTTGTGTCGACTATCATGCGCTGAACAAGGCGACAGTGAAGAATTGGCATCCGCTTCGATTGATGTCAGAAATGTTTTACCGTGTGCGCGAGACCAGGATATTTAGGAAGCTGGACGTTGGTGGTGTGTATAACCTGATCCTGTATCAAGGAAGGCGATGAATACCGAATGGCTTTCTGAATGCATTATGGCCAATGTGAATACCAGGTCATCCCAGTTGGTCTGACACATGCACCGGCTACCTTCCAGTCTTGCATCGATGATTTCCCATAGCCATACATTGATGACATCAACGTATACCTTGTCGATGCCATACTCATCCATTTGGCCAAAGTGAACTCGCAAGAGGCACATGCGCACCAAGTACCGCAGCGACTGATGGAATAGGGTCTCGGATGCAAAGCCGAGAAGTATCAATTCGGAGTGTCAGAAGTCGGCTTCCTGTGGGATTTATCACTCCAGACTGAGTTGGAATTGATTCAGGCGGGATCTCCCCCATGGTGGCCTGGCCAACAACAAAATCAGTTAGAGATGTTTAGATGCTTCTGAGATTCAAGAACTTCTACAGACACTTGATGTGGAAATATGCCAAGGTCACCCTTCCACTGATGGATGTACAAAAGAAATCAGAGACAATTTGCGGCCAGAAATCGGAACTGTCAGCCAAATTAGATTATAAATGGGAATCCATGTTAGCGTTTGAAATACTGAAAGGACCTTCACTGCAGTACTGATATTCCAGCGTTTCAATGTTGCCAAGCTGAGCATTCTCCAATTGGATGTGAGTGGAGTCGCAATCCCATGCATTCTTGATCAATACACTATTTCCGGGATTCCCAGGCCTGCCATTTTCTACTCCCAGAAGTGGTCTCCAGCAAAATGGAGTTAAAACAAATATGATTGGGAGCTATTGGCCATCGAGGAAAAACTAAAACAGTGACGGCATTACCTCGAGGGTGCCAATTACAGCATCGGAAATCAGCGCGATCACAAGAATCTCAAATACTTCCAGATATCCAGAGTGCTCTCCAGATGACAAGCCAGGATGTCCGAAACCCTTACAGTTTATGACTTTGTCATTGAGCACCTCGAAGGCGGCCAGAACCCTGCTGCTGGCTCATCCACACATCCCAACCCCAAGATTGGCTACAAAAGGCCTGTGGCAAGATAATTGGCAACCATTTCAGTCGAGCCATATGATGATCTCATGCCAGCAATCATTGTGGCCCATGCTGCCATTCCTTTGGCTGACAATGTCTTGGCGAAGCTAGTCAACAGGCCAATTGCAGAAGGTCCAGATACCATGGGAGAAGACAATCAATGGAAAGTCGTCACGGGGGCTTTGACTTATCAGGGGAGGATATATATTCCTGCGGTTGACTCTCTACATGGAAAAGTGATAAGTCTATTCCATGGCAACCTTGAGTCCAGTCATTTTGGAGCTCTTGAAACTCCTGAGCTGGTACCTAGGGATGTCTACAGGCCAGCAATGCACTCGCATGTAGGTAAGTATATCAGCGGCTGGGAAGTATGCCACCGAATCAAAGAGCCTCTGCTCACCAGGCACGGGATCAACATGCCCTTTGAGACACCATCACAGCAATGGGAAGGTGTCATGATGGACTTCATCACTGAATTGCCAGAGTCCATGGCATTGAACTACACAAGCATTCTTGTTATCGTTGACTGAATGATGGTATTAGCGAGGGGTCCGGTTAACAGGCCAGCGGTCCGGGTTCGGATATGAATACCCGGTCGGTTTGGTTCCATACCTGTTCACAAAGCCGACCCTCTTCTTCTTGGTGGTCTCAACCCGGACCCATACCCTTCAACCTTCCGGTGGCACCAGGTCCAATCTCCGGTTCTGCATTTCGGGTTGGTATATTTGTGGTAGCATCCGGATATACTACTGATAATCGCAAAATATTACAGATGGTACCTCGTTATTCTTTTTGGATGTACTGGCCGTATTGATAATCAAAAAATGGAGAGACCAGCTCCTTGCCCTATCTTGGTGGTGATCATCAACGGAGCGTCAATGATTTTTGATATTGCATTTTGCGTAATCTGAGTGGTGATTTGTTGCAGACAGTGAAAAATGACATATTGGCCTCCATTATAGGCAAAAAGAAAAGCAACACACTCCCTGCCCCATCTTGAAAATGAGCGCCAACTGAACATCAACAGTTTAAGGTCTCACATCGAAAGTAATCTCAGTGGCGCTGGATCACAAACCTGTATAAACGAGGGATTGGCAGCCTCTCTGGGCAGAGAAGCAAGCGACATTTCCACAAGAGCCTCCTGGACAGTAACCACTTATTTCATCGAGAATGCTGCAACACAGTGTTCATGACCGTTTCAGCCTAGAAAAACGGTCAAAACATCATATATAGACATTGACCAACACATCGCGCTTTGATTACCCATGAAGATAGGGCACAAATCATTGACGCTCTGTTGCCTGGCATTATCATGACGCGGCAGGGAGCATGTCACTATCTCGTTTTCCTATGATGGCGGCCAATATTTTAATTATGTATAGCAATGTGCAAATCGCGTTTGAATTACCTGAATTGCAAGACCAATATTCGTTGATGCTCTGTTGATGCTCATTTTCAGATTTGGGCAGGGAGCATGTCACTCTCTCTTGTGCATATACAGCCAGCCGATACCTCATGTATGAATGGCCGCAACCAATCGGCACTCAGATTACCCATGATGCAAGACCAAACATTGTTTACGCTCTGTTGACTCTCATGTTGCCATGGGTGTATCCACAATATGTTATCATTTAATTTGGCATAGTATATCATTAATGGTGTTTTGGCAGCCTTTCTATCTTTATCATGTACTTTCTCCTTCATCACTACATTGTTCTTTAAAAATTCATATAAACATATCCTTTGAAATATACTTTAAAGTGTGCGTTAATTGTAGAAAATAATACACCCAAACATCCTGTTCCATTCCATCAATGCTCGTCTACACTGTCAGGTTCGCTCAATAGGCTGCTGTCATCTGTAGAATGGATGTCAGCTGCATTACGACACAGCAGATGGTGTACTGACCAGTGGATGTTCCTGTATCAGTCAGGAAATCTGGATTAAAATTTTTAATGTGCTTGCGGTCATTGGCAAATGCATCAAGATTGAAAAATTGAGCGCTGGGAAGAGGAGTATGTATATACACATATCCAGAGAGAACATCTTCGATTTCGGAAGCATGAGCTCGCTCACTGACATGAGGTGACACAGGTGGTGTTCGGGGTGGATGTGGTGTCGGTTCTACATCAGCAAAATGTAATTCGGTCCGGAAGCCATACGCAAACCTCCCAGACACTCCGGTTGCCCTCACCAGTGCTTCGAAGTACTTACAGATGCTCCCAGCCCCCCCTGGAGCTTTGCAAAGTGCTCTCAGACTCTGCAAGAGCATTCTCATGTGCTCCTGAAAGCACCTGCAGTGATGAAGGTGCATTCAGGATGCTACGAGATTTGGCAATTAGGACAGTCAAATTTTGGAGCTGCTGAGACCTCTGCGCAGGTCTGTGGGAGACTTTGAGAGCAGCTGAGACCTCTGTACAAGGTTTGCGGGAGACTTGGTGCCATATTCTCACACCAGTGGTTCTTATGGTTCCATAACCACAAGGCATTTCATCGATCATTTTGGTCTTTGGTACAGTCACAAAATTAGCTATGTCATAATATGGGATGTACTATCTAAGTCTCTATACATATACAGATGGAGATGGACTTAGCGACAGGCAGTATATATATGGGAGACCCCGGGGTGAATAGACATCATCTCATTATACGAAATACACACTCTATCTTTCCCAGCTCTCGGTCTTATGCACTCTTGCCGAGCTTTTGTAGATCCAGGCACTTTGTGTGGATCCTCACGCACTGTGGCAAAGTGTTCATAGATCCACGCAATTTGTGTGGTTCATCATGGCTGGGTATCCTTTCATATCCTCTCACCCTCTTCCTACGCTCCTCTAGCTAGAACCGCTCATTCCCACAAAATCTCCCATCGGATACCGTGCGATGTGCGGCGCAGTGTTGAAGATGGGTTGTCTCCATCATTTCACCACACCATGATCGAGTGAACTGAGAGATGCACTCCGAGGCGGTGATCGAGCGAGTTTGGACATACACTTGGAGGCTGTGATCGAGCAAGTTTGACGATGCACTTGGAGGCCGTGATCGTGCGACCTTGGATGCCGTAATCGTGCAAGTTTAGAGATACACTAGGAGGCTGTGATGGAGCGAGTTTGGAATGCACTTGGAAGCCATGATCGAGCGAGATTGAAGGAGAACTTGGAGGCGGTCAATCTGGAGCCGGCAGTTCGGGAGGGAGTCGCGACTGGAGCTGCGACTCTATTCATTGGTTAACTTGTGATTGTCGGAATGTAGAGAATTGAGTACAACACGGTATGCCGAGAGATGACAGACTGGCTGGGAGCGGCAAGACAGTCGATTTTGGGATGATGCAGGTACGAGGTGTATGCAGTATGCAGTGTATACAGTACTCACTGTATGCTGTACTTGGTGTATGCTGTACTTGGTGTATGCTGTACTTGGTGTTAACTCTTGATCACGACATGGAGAGATAGAGAACAATGACTTAACTTCGTGTTCTTAGGTGATGATAGAGTTGAGGATGAAACTGAGAGAGATGAGAGGGTATGGGGGAAATCATCAAGAGAAACTGGGACCTAAGAGAATTTAGTGTGCGAGTCAATTTACCATCCCTGATACAGCCGGTAGGAGTCCCGAACCTGCGTGTAACAACACTGATACGAGGTCTTCCCAACCCAATCAGGCGTGTAATTACACTGATACAAGGTCTTCCCAACCCAATCAGGCAAGTCGTACCCCTGATTTCTCATTTCCGCTCATATCCTCCACATCGTTCTCATCATCATCCCCCATCTCTCTCTTTCTCGTGCACAACTCTACCATCATCGCAGAACACAAAATTAAGTCATCCCTCTCTATGTCTCCATGTCATGATCATGAGTTGACACCGAGTGCATGCGCACACCGAGTACAGCGTTTACTCAGTACAGCATACACCGTGTACAGCATCCACCCAAGATTGTTTGTCTTCCCTACATTCTCAAATTACGAGTTGACCCCTGAAGGTAGCTTCAGCTTGTGGCGTGCCTCCCTACACGATCGACCGCCATCAGCCAGCTCTCCATGAGAGCTCAAAGATCAAGTTACCTTGTCACATTCCCACGGTTGCGAGTTAACTAACTGATGAAATGAGTCACAGCACCCGGCGCGCCGTGCATTGACCACTGCTAAGTACTTGTCCAAATTCCCTCGATCACGGCCTACAAGTTCGGATGATCATGGCCTGCTAGAGCATCTCCAAACTAGCTCGATTACGGCCTCCAAGTTTGCACGATCATGGCCTCCCAGTGCATCTCGCAACGTGCTCGATCATGGCCTCCAAGTTTATCCCGAAACTCGCTCCATTACAGCCTCCAAGGTTGTACAATCATGGCCTCCAAGTGCATCTACAATCTTGCTCGATCACGGCCTCCAAGTGTATCTCCAAATACCCTCTATTACCGCCTCCAACTGCATCTCCAAACTCGCTCGATCACGGCCATGAAGTGTATCTCTGAGTTCACTCCATCATCATTGCCAGGTGCACCTCGAATTGCTCTCAAGCACCGCCTGCTGTCAGTCCAGATATATTGTATGTAGATGGGTAGCTATATTGATTCATAGATACATTGATGAGAATACAAACCGAATACACGAGTTTTAAAATCGTTGAATAATGAGTAGTAGCTACGATTTCCAGGTGCACATGCAGCGTTCCCAAAGAAGATGTTATTTTTCCCAGACTGCTCTACTGTGATTTGAGGTGCTCCCAGACTTGTCACTGGCGCTCCGAGGCTTGTCGTCGGCGCACTTCGACCTGTCACTGGCGCTCCCAGACTTGTTGCTGGGGCTCCCAGGTGCTCCCAGGTGCGCCCAAAGTTCTCTCCGGCGCTCCGAGGTGTTCCGAAACTTAACACAATGACTCCCATGGTACTCCTGTACCAGTCACCAGAGATATCAGTTACTCCGAAGGCCGGCTGGAATGCCCTCCAAGGATCATATACTCTCCTGAAATCGACACATATAAGTTTACACTCCACATCCTCTCAGACACTCCTGGAGCCTCCCAGTGACTAAAATACATTTTGCTGAGGTAGTGTTGGCTGTCTGAGTTGGTCTGGTGGAGCTGCACTCCAGCCTTTGGGCCTCCAGCACGTCTGGGGAGTCTGTGCTGAGCCATGTGTGCAAGGAAGGCAGCCGTCAATTTGATAGTCCCGAAGCATAGCCGTGTATTCTTCCATTGCTGCCTTCATAGTATTATGCGCGGCAAACTCAACTACACCCTTCTGCTCTTCTTGAACTTCGGCCCAAGGTTGTTGGATCAGGTATTGTGTTACCTCAATTGTGGTGTGCAAAATCGCTCCCTTGGCCATTTTGGCCATATTCAAGGCAATGGGCATGTCAGACTGATCTTGCCATACCCGAGCTCCTTGCCTTGCTATAGTTGCAAACATGGTGAAACCCTACAAGAAATTAGTTGCTGCATCTACATATCAGATTCCGCTGTTATCTCTACCATATACATTTCGGTAGCATCCTCGATGGTGCATGAAGCCTGTTTCGTCCACTCTCGAGGATGCTTATCAATAAATTTGGCCGACACAATACCAGTACTGACAAGGTCATGATGATCCATTTCGGGCAATGTGCGGACGAATGCCTTTGTTCACAATGGTGGTTTCCCATTACAGGCGGCTATGAATTGGTCATGCTGCTCTCTCCGTAAACCAGCTGCATTTGCAGCATCGCAGTGGACTTAGTGGTGTCTGCAGTGTAGTTCAGTCTCAGTGGTTGGCATATTGGATGAAGCAGCTGTCGTTCTGCTCGATTGCAATCTGCTCGCACCTTGTTGAGGTGTTCGTGGAGCCATGATTTGCATGTGTCGGAGTGAAGAGGAAGATGATAATGAAAAGAAGTGGGAAGTTCTGAGGAGGATGATAACAAAACAATGTCGGAAGTCCTGAGGAACAGATTGTTTGCTTCGAGTGAAAATGCAATGTGTAACAGCCATCTTGCACGTTCTACTCAAGTTGAATCCTGCTGCATACAGCCGCAGGTTGCACGGGTTCCCATTGGTCCTGCGATTGGCACCAAGTCTGACCTGTGTTGAGTGTTTGTTCAGAAGGATAAATGGATCTGAACGACCACTGGAATCTCGTGTTTCTGAGATTTATCCACCACATACTTTGCAAGAAAGGACGTCTGCTGATGATTGTCTAGAGAAATCCCCATGATCTTATGTGAAACAGATGCGAAGCATCAAGTAATGATGTATGGTTAGCAGTGCTATTCGCAATGTAGTGATAGTCAAAAACCAGATTTTACTTTCCTCAAGTAAATTAAACATAGCAACCTCGACATGAACAACGCACCTTGCCTCCATGTCATACATATCTTGCAACATCCAACATCCCGCCCATGAACGAACACAACACAAAATACAATAGTAAATGCTCCGAAAAAGAACCGTATGCCAGTAGTGGCAGGTAAATACAGGAAATTGACAATGCGCTCCACACGATGACATCATCAAGTGAATGAAGGCAAGAGTGGCTTGGATGTGGAAATGGTCCGAGCACTGGGAGCCTTGCCCAGCTTGCGATCCAAAAAGATGCTTGTGGTGGAGAAACGACGAGAAACACACGGTTTGAACAACCAAGTGAAGCAGAACTGGATGGAGGATTATGTGAATAGAGAGACCACTGTGGCAAGACACCGAGTTGAAGACGCAGATACAGCAATTAAGCAGGTGCAGGAAGATATGAGAAATGCTGACAAGGTGGGGTAGACAACCACAAAGCCTGGAACAACATTTGAGGAGATGTTGAACGCAATCAGAGATATTCTGATGGATCATGAAAATTCCGACGGAGGGAAGGATGGGGAAGACGAGAATGATGACACAGAAGATCCTGAGTTGGGCAAGCTGAGCGAAGATGCCAAACCCTGCCGAGTGATGGGTAAATTCTCCAAAATGTTACAGCATGGCATTGAGTGTTATGCCCACATGTAGAATAAGCTTGAGGAATTGATGCGACCAGGCTGGGGAGACACGGCCGATTACTTCTGTGAGAGTGATAATAAGTACAGGTTGACAGAATTGAAGTTTCTGGCTGTCGTTCAACAACTTGAAATGGAAGATGATGCAGCCTCATCTGTAGAGATGATATTTGGTGAGCCGATAGAGACTCTTGATAGCATCCCCACAAAATCACCAATGCCGCATATCACTTCTCGACAAGGACGGAGTCATATCAGGCTAGGTTCCCGGAAACCCCAAAAACACAAACGCATTCCATCTCTCCTGCGCGTTCCAGAACCTGATTCGTCATCGATACAGAAATCTAAACCTGTTGAACCCTTAAGCTTTCACCGCTGCATAGAGCTTCCCAAGCCAATTACCCTACAGAAATTGGATTTGGACAGGATGATGGTGACAGGTCCTGCAGCGCCGGAGGAGTGAGTGGGTAAATTGCTATTGTTGATGATGTATCTCTTGAAAATGAAATTTGTGTACCTATTTTGCTAGGTGTCAGCCTTTCCTTGATTTCAGTGACCACATTGAGAGATATGATAATTTGTCTGTGCATGTGCAAGGGTCGGATGGGCCATGCAAGTGTTGTGAACTCCACATCGCATTGGCTGAGGATCGAGTATTGCGATATACTCCTGCCGTTTACTCTCACGTCAGAAAACGAAAACTAATATAGAGATGAGACTCAGTAACAGAATTTAACTCAGTGACGTCAGATGAGTCATAGATGGAGCAGTCAACGCATTATGAGAACTGGGATGATTGACAACTGGTATGCTGAATTCGTTCATGCATCCAACATCATAACTCTCTGTACAGACCTGGTGCATATGGTCGAGATTTAGAAAATTGCTTATGGTAGGTCATGGAAATCGTAGGGAATGTGCTGGATGAGGCGAGATCAGGAAGTAGGGCTATATGTATCAAAAACTAGTGTATGGATCTACATGTGGTGAATTGCCGGCTGGAAGCGCTGTAATGTGATAGGCCGATGTCATTAATCAGTCAGATAACGTGTCAAGTGGTGGATCAGAAATTGAGAGGCTTGGAAGCTATTGGATGCAAATGTTAATACATAGAAACGATCCATCAGCTGCCAATAATGACTTTATGCATTATTTCAAACAATTGTTGAGTGACAAATGACAGTGAGTATGTCTTTAAGGTGAGCGTCAACGAAGCGTCAACATTTTCTGGTCTTATATTTTCTGCAAACAACGGGCGGCATTGTGATATACTTGTTAAATGATCATATTGGCCCTTTTTATAGGTAAAAACGAAGGTACCATGCACGTTGCCCCATCCTGGAAATGACCGTCAACAATCTGGCAACAATTTTTGGTCTTGTGAGTCTGATAATCAAAAAAGAAGTTTGTAGCTGTGACACATAATCTCAGCATTGGCTGCCTTTACAACAACAACTGCTGGGGATGACATCGCTACTATCTTCTAAAAGTGAGCGTCAACGGACCATCAACAATTTCTGGTCTCGCATCTTCGATAACCAAACTGCTGTGCAACAACATAAAGCGACAATCAAAGTGTTGGCCGCCATTATGGGCAAAAATGGTATTGACGATATTGGTCCCACCTCATAACAATGAGTGGCAATGGAGCTCCAACAATTTTTGATCTTGGATCTTGAATAATGAAATCACAATGCAATCTTGGAAACCCATAGTCATAGTATCGGCCGCCATTATCGGCAAAAATGCTACGGACAATATCACTACCACCTCCTCAAAATGAATGTCAACGGAGTATCAATGATTTTTCGTCTTGCATCCTACATAATCAACTGGCAATGCAACCACGTCAACGGAGTGTCTACAATGTTTGGCCTTGCATCTTGGATTATCAAACGGCAATGCAACCTCGTCGACCTGTGATCATAGTATCGGCTGCCATTATGTGGAAACATGCCACAGACAATATTGCTACCACCTCCTATAAATCAGTGTCAATGGAGGGCCAACGATTTTTTGTCTTGTATCATGAATACTCAAAGAGCTTTGCAACAGCATCAACCCGTACTCAATGTATCGGCAGCGTCTATCGGCAACAGTGATAGTGACCATATCGCTACCACCTTCTAAAGATGTGCATCAATGGAGCATCAACGATCATTTGTCTCGCATCTTGGATATTCTGAGGGCTATGACACGGCATTAACTCACAATTAACCTATCGGCTCCCTGTAAGGGCAAACATCGTAGTAACAATATTGAGTCCACCTCCTACAATTGAGTGCCCACGGAGCATCACCAATCTTTGTGGGGGCTCAGTACACTTCACAGCAATGAACTGCATTGCATTGTTCCTAAATCGACTTTTATGCAGTCAGTCCTTTCAATATGTCCTTGTATACACCTTCACAAATAGGCATGCAATGTCTCACAGATCTGACTGTTTATGCATGTAGCTCTAGAGTCAATATGTATGAACCTGCATTCTACTTGACCAGAACGTAACATTTGGCTGTCTCTCGAGTTGGAATACCCAGATATCAAATTACTACCGCGATGTCGGATTCAAAATCATCAAATACCATATTGGTAGAGGTGATGATCTCTTCCAAAAATGAATGTGTCTTTATTTCTGATTTGAGCGACCTGATTTTGCAAATCATCTTTTATGCATGGTGGGCTTCACATAATGTGGCCTCGAAACGTCCCATTGCTAGAAATGATTCTAGACCTGCACTTTCGGGGCCATTCTATTTGCACTGTGGAATTGAGGAGACTGGCAGCCCTGGCATCATCTGTATTGTTTGTCATCAAATTCGTCGCCATCCATCAGAACATGGGACCAGCTCAGCGGAGAAACACTTACTGGCAACAGCTCACATCACAAAGTTATACAAATTAACAGAGTCGGAAGTTACTGAATTGATGAGTTCAATGGTTGAAGAAACTGCTTTGGCCAACCTGAAGAGACAAGGAAGTCGAGGAATTACAATAGTCAGTTGCCAAAGGAAATTAATATTGAACATTCAGGTTTGATTCATATTTACTCAAGTGATGGACGAAATGCTCCAAACTGGCAGCGAGGGAGTATGAATCATCCGAATTTCACCAAGACACATGGAATCATTACCTCATGTTAGGATTTCTTTCAGCTCACATTCCATGGAACGTTATATCACATCTCGAGCTATGACTACCATATAAAGCATTGCAGAGTGATGTAGTCCTGCCGTTCGGCGCCACCCAAAGTGCATCGTGCCAGAGGGAATGCCCAATGACTGTGAGTGCAATTGTGAAACAATTGCCATCTCACAATAAAGTTAGTTTACCATTGGACAGGTGAACATCGACGAACGAACTAGTCATTTGGTGGGTTGTTGTGTACGATATGGATCAAAATCGGGCATTGCGAGAACTATAACTCTTGTTCTATGAGGTTGATCACCACTGATTTTCCTTTTTAGAAAGAAAATTAAGCATGATACGTTGAGGGCCAACATACTGGAGCAAGGCTAACCATACATTTGAAGGACGTTCTTCATCGTTTTGAGCTTACCAATGGCCATTTGCTAGCAATTGCCACTGATAATGCTTCCTCACGTTACTCGATAAAACATCTGCTGCAATTAACCCCTGAGGTCTCCGGAAACCAGTGGCCTACATTGGGGAATCACATACCATTCATGGTGCAAGCCATACAGATGTCTTTAGGTGCATTCATGAGCAGTCTCGGTGTGAAGAGCCACATCAAGTCTTCGGGATCCCATGAGCGTGATCAGCAATTTGGAGATGATGAAACAATGGACATTGGGAAGAGTCAAAGACTTCGAAAAGAGGGCAATGCTCAAATCAACAAGGTGTTGGCTATCATGCGAGGTTTAGCAAAGATAATTGAAAATGTACATATTTCAATGTATTTTGAAAGTCCTGAAACTAACCTTCATATAGCAGAGAATGCTTGCTGTATTGATCAAGCTGACACCTGGTCGTCGAAACGAGTTCATTGACTGTCCCAAACCCAAAGTCAGCATCACTTTACTGTCTATTCTGGATGTGGAGACACATGGGAATTCGACACTGGTGTTGCTTGAGCGAGCCAACCGATTAGCAGAATCCACCCATGAGTGCCTGCAGAATCCAAAATTCGGTGAATACCAGCCACTCTTCACAACACAGGATGAATGGACCATTGGCAAGTATGTCATGGAAGTTTTGAGGCCACTCCGATAGTGGACCATGTCGAAGTTGAAGCGGCATATGGTCACATTGCGTCACATTATCGGAGTCTACCATGACATGTTCAATCATGTGGATGGCGTTATGTGAGCTTCAGCTATGAAGAAGACACCATGGAAGGAAGATTTGTACTTTGCCGTGAAGTTAGGGTGACAGAAGCTGTCTAAATATCATGCTGAAGTGACTCCAATGATGAGTATGCTTCTCATTTCAGAACATATTTTTGATCCTTTCCGCAAGTTGAAATCGTGTAGGAAGTGGGACAAGGGAATGGATATTAATCCTGAGGACGAGACTTTGTATACTACCCAATACCAAGAAGCCTTTCTGAAGTAGGTGGAGAATGAATACTGTACCAAACATAGATGTGTGCCGGTCAATAAACCCAATAGCGTACGGAGCAACAATCTCGTCCCCTCTTCAATGGCATCAGGATGCGGTAAATCTTCCTTTGATCCATATGATTTGTCCAGCGATGATGAAGAATACTTAACGCCTAACAATGTGGCTGAAAAGACACCTGGATGAAGTGATTGCACAGCATGCTTATTGACTGCCTCCAGGCTCAGTTTGAATTCACCACCTGAATCTCTAAAGATCTGGGGGCAAGTTAATCCAAATGTCAATGATTTCCACTCCAACCCAATGGAGATTGGCAGTACATTTCGGATACCGGATATCACTGACTGGTTGCGCCAGCAATGTGAAACTCATTCAAAGTATGCCAATCTCTCAAATGAGGCACATGAGATAATCTCTATCATACCACATAGTGCCAGTGTGGAGGCCAGTTTTCAATTTGGGCAAGATGTTATTGACCGGAGGTAGTCAAAAACCACAGGTGAGACCATTCACGAAAATGTGATTGTATGGCAGTTTGCTTGAGCCAATAACAGGATATTGGTAGGCGATGACCCAGCATTAGATACAATGAACAAGGAAAAAAACTTGGAAAAGGAGAGAGAGGTGGAGGAAAGAATATTGCACTGAATGGCCAAAGTCCACGACATTTTGGAGAAGTGGCAGAGCAGCCAAAATCTACGTGCTACACTGAATGAATATTGTGCTCGAAAGAAACAGATGGCCGCCATAGGATACATTTCGAATATAGAAGAGATCATCAAAGCATGGTGGACAATCTTTCAACATGATGGTGCGGCTGAATTCAAATTGTCGGAAAGATCACCTTTGCCACCAGCTTTGTCTCCAGAGGATCTCCTGGGAGGACAAACACAAATATTCAATGCCCGCCAAATCAGAAGAAACGTCCATCATCCAGTTGAAAGTGATGAGGATAGTGCACCTGAAAGCCTTTCGGACACTGAAATTTTTCTAAACTACAATAGGGGTGTGGATGATCCAAATCACTGCGAAGACGATCGTGCGGTAGAGGTGGAATCTGATATAGTGCGAGGAAATGGCCTTGTGGATCCAGGCTGCCCAGAGCAGTCGGATGTGAGAGCCACCCCAATCATTCCTGGATTGATTCGGCCAACATGGATGTCAAAGAGACACACCCACAAGGTGTTGGTGATGCTCAATGCAATGGAAACAAGGTGGAATAAGGGAATCAAGAAAAAGTAGGACAGAATGCGTAAATATGTTTCACCAGAGTCTTTATGTAGCTTGACCGAGATATTAATTTAGAGTCATATTATGGGCGAATGGTGAGCAGTCACTTGTGAATATTGGTTGATAAACCGATGTATAGCGGGCACAATGAATCTTTTGGCAAGATATATAAATTTTAATAGTATAAGAGTGAACAGTGCAAGAATAATACTGGGCTCGGCTTTGCCACAGGGCCGAGTCTCATTATGACTGAAACATAACCAATAAGTTCAAAACAATATGAAATCAATTATTGTTGGCAGCAGATGTTGAATGGACAATACATTGAAATGAGCCTGAATGGAGAGTCAACAATTTTTGGTCTTGTAAGTACAGAAATTGAATAGCAATGTGGTCGCTGTTATGCAGAACTGATGAATAGGCATTTTTCACAGGCAAACGAGACAGCTACACGGTCACTGCCCCATTCTGGGAATGAGCAGCAATGGAGCGTCAAGAAGTTTCAGCTGTGCATCTTGGGTAATCTAAGTTCCGATTGGTTGCAGACATCCAGTGATGAGATATTGGCAACATTTAGGGGCCAAAACAACAGTGACACACTCCCTGCTGCATTCTGAAAATGTGTGTCAATGGAGTGTCAACAAGTTTTGGTCCTGCATATGTGGCAATCGAGGCATCGCACGGATATTCATGGACATAACAGAACCATTGACCGCCTTGATAGGCACAAATAAAACATATGAAAGGAATAACCCTGATTTCAAAATAATTGATATCGCAAACTGCAAAACATGCAATAACACATTATTGGCTGTTGAATACGCAATTTTGATAAGATACTATTATCAAACTGCAACAACAAGAGCGTTTTATGAATCTATAGATGGACCTGCTGGGTGACCAGCTGAAAACACGCCCAATGTAGACGTATTGGGAGATTTCCATCGAACTGTACCCGAGTTGACAGTTAGGGTGAATTGACAACCCGGACTGCCAATTTGGCAACAGTTTGGTTTGGACCCAAACGTGGACCCAAAGTGATGGTCTGCAACCGTTGCTCACACTACTGACTGACAAAGATGGAAATCTATATTCTGAGCTGGAAGTATATCGAGTTGCCCAAATTGGCCCTGCTCTTCTTTGAACATGTTATTCTCATGAGTGGTGTCCCAGCTAACAAAGTTCCAGATCGCAGGACCCAGTTTACAAGCTGATTCTGGACCCAGGTATGTTCTCACTTGAGTACTCAGTGTCGGCTCTCAACAGCGTTCTGTCCAGAGACAGCATGGCGGACAGACGGTCAAACGTGGACAATAGACCAGTATCTCTTGGCTTTCTGCGTCTGCGAGCAGGAAAATTGGGTCAAACTTTTGCAGCCTGCCCACTTTAATTATAATACCCCGGTACATGCGTCTACGAAGATGACTCTATTCTAGGCAATTTACCACTACCATGTAGTGATACAGTTTAAGGCTCGAAAGCAACCATCTAGCCTGAAATCAGAACACCACCCAGACACTTTTGCAGTTGGCTTAGAGGAGACTCACCAAACTCTCTGTAAGAACCTGCAGAAGGCTCAACCCTGTCAGACGAAATAGGCAGGCTGCCAAGAGGTTGTTTTCAAGGTCGGAGATAAGGTCTGCCTTTCAACAGTGTAATTCCGAACTACAAGACCTTTGTCGAAGTTGGATTAGAAATAGGCAGGACTATACATAGTTCGTAATGTCATCATGAAGAATGCTTACAAAATAGGCCTTCCCCATACGATCCAGAAGCACGATGTGATGTATGTCTCTTTCATTGACTGCTATTCGTCGCCCACCATTGGCCTGCTGCCATCACAACCATGGCCGACGATCGTTGATCACCCAAATGCGGTGAATTTGACCGGTTCCTTGACTCTGAGTGACGCTAAAAGCAGGTCGATTATCTCGTAGAGCAGGTGGGTTACAGTTATGCACGGACTAGCAGGTAGGCTGCACAAAATGTCGAGAATGCGCATGAATTCATCGCTGCATTTCGCCAAGAGCATCTGACGAAGCCTTGACGGTGATTAGATGTGGAGGAGTGGGATAGAACGTTTACTATGGTGTTTTACTTTTTGTTACTTTCTTATAGATCTCGGGCCGGTATGAACGGCATCAGTATGGGTTTTCACTACCTACCACCAGAGGTGGAGTTTCCCCATGCACTGAATCCTCCGTGATGCTGCTCATAGGGCATTGATCAATTGTGGGACTTATTAAAGTCGTACAGAGGCATACACATTTGGGTTTTGTTTATCTTATGGCTGTTCTCTTCTTTATAAACATATGTGGCAGCCATGTGGGTCTGCTCCTGAATGGGGGTATGATGTAATGGCAGTCATGATTATGTTCTCTCAAATGGCACCAGACATGTCCATTTCCAGGTAACTGCAGCCTTATATAGACTACTTGTGATCTCTCAGAGATCGCCAGCGATAATCTTAAGTATCTACAACTGTATTATATTGCTACATCCAGGTGTGCAACCATATCTTCCCATATACTCTCTTAAGGGGCCATATACAGATACACAGCCTTACACTGCATGGCAATAATTACACATTATATTGCTACTATAATTTACCACTAACCAATACAGGTAAGTGCAAACTCTTCATTGAAAAATGTCTACCATGTCTAAATATCAAACAAACTTCATTTATATGAGTGGCATGTCATAAATCTGATTGCAAATGTCAATATGATTTATAACAAGAACTAGTTGGAGGAAGTCTCCTATTACTCCAACCACATATTGAACCAACTATTGACACAGGGCAATGGAGACAACTGACAGTTCTGATACAGAAATAGAGTATATAGAAATGACAAAGGCAGCAACATCTGGATAATAATTGCTGTGGGGAGTCAATAGTACCTGTGAGTCCAGTTTGTACCACAGATTAGTGTACTGTAGTACTTCTAACTATGTAGTACAGAGTGGATATAATGGATAAAGCAGCAACACAAATAATATTGGTTAGGTGTTTTTCAGGCAAAATTGTAATTGATTACAATCCAGTGTCCGATAATGTAACCAGTAGAATGTAAAGTTATAATGGAGTTTGAATACTGATTCAGAAAGCCAAACCAGACCATATATCAAGAATTGCAAGCTATACTCCCATTGCAAGTTGTTAGTTGTTTCAACAGTTGAATCATACCAGAGACAAATACGTAGTGCAACAGTATGAATTGACAGCTGAGAGAAAAGTGGAGAAAGTATATTCAACTGACAACTGAAATACTGAAGTAATGCTAAATTGGAAGATACAGTATACTAAATAGTACTCTAGTCCTGGGAATTGCAAACTGGGACAGCAATTTCTGATTCTGTATTAGCTTCATATACAAAATAAGAATATTATCAAAGATCACCTTTCTGTACTACACCCAGAAAAACTGGAATAAATAACAATGCATGACATGCAGCTTATAGAGAAGCTGTCACTGGAATAGATATCCATAGCATGTTTGATGCCTGGTACAATGAAGTTCAATGGACCTGCATATTGACTAGAATGCAATGATATGGATGTAATTATGTTCACTTTATACCATATATTCCCCTGCATATAACATACTTGAAACTAAGATACTCAATGTACTATATTGCATGCTTCTAAGTATGCTCTGAAGTATACTCAATTCCATACTCCCCGCCTACTTGACATACTCCTGATTGCACTTGATTGTACAGTCCCAGACTACTTCACTGAACACTTTGAAGTAAGCTCTCAAGATGCTTCTATGGATATTTGTTAGTACATTCCCTTGTACAACCACTGGGATTATACCAACATAGCCCTCCAACTCCACTCTCAAGTACAATCCTAAGTATGCTCACAAGTATGTTTACAGTTGCACTT